>Ga0068855_100007666_pt1 | contig 13050 bp, 11 predicted proteins | sample KBSCornC52_FD_66592 | JGI IMG/M metagenome (GOLD analysis project Ga0068855, IMG submission 66592) | Corn rhizosphere microbial communities from Kellogg Biological Station, Michigan, USA - KBS Corn C5-2 | ecosystem: Host-associated > Plants > Roots > Rhizosphere > Soil ... | reverse complement strand
GGGTCCTGGATGAAGTCGCCCAGGTGGCTGTCTTCCTCGTCGCCGATGGGGGTTTCAAGGCTGATCGGTTCCTTGGCGATCTTCAGGACCTTGCGCACCTTTTCCAGCGGCATGGCCAGGCGTTCGGCCAGCTCCTCCGGGGTGGGCTCGCGGCCGATCTCGTGCAGCATCTGGCGCGAGGTACGCACCAGCTTGTTGATCGTCTCGATCATGTGCACCGGGATGCGGATCGTGCGCGCCTGGTCGGCGATCGAGCGGGTGATGGCCTGGCGAATCCACCAGGTGGCATAGGTGCTGAACTTGTAGCCGCGGCGGTATTCGAATTTGTCGACCGCCTTCATCAGGCCGATGTTGCCTTCCTGGATCAGGTCCAGGAACTGCAAACCACGATTTGTGTATTTCTTGGCGATGGAGATCACCAGGCGCAGGTTCGCCTCGATCATCTCCTTCTTGGCGACGGAAGATTCGCGCTCGCCCTTCTGCACCGTCTGCACGTTGCGGCGGAAGTCTTCCACGGACTGGCGGGTTTCGGTTGCCAGCTGCTGGATGTCATCGCGCAGCGCCTTGATCTTGTCGCGTTCCTCGGTGACGAACTCGTGCCAGCCGATGCCCGACAGACGGCCCACGCGGCGGGCCCAGTTGGGATCCAGCTCGTTGCCGAAATGCTGCTTCAGGAATTCGGCGCGGTCCACGCCATGGCTTTCAGCCAGGCGCAGCAGCCTGCCTTCCAGGCCGACCAGGCGCTTGTTGATGCCGTACATCTGGTCGACAAGCGCTTCGATGCGGTTGTTGTTGAGCTTGAGCGACTTGACCAGGTCCATGGTCTCGTTGCGCAGCTTCTTGAAGCGGCGTTCCTGGCCGGTGGAAAGCTCGTCGGCACCCAGTGCTGCTTCGACGCTGGCGTCCTGCAGCTTACCCAGCTTCTTGTAGAGATTGGCGATCTGATCCAGCGTCGCCAGCACCTGGGGCTTGAGCGCGGCCTCCATCGCCGACAACGGCAGGTTGCCTTCGTCGTCAAAATCATCGCCGCCCTCGCCGCCGCCTTCGGCGCTCGGAGTCTCCTCGCCCTCTTCACCTTCTTTCGGCCTGACCTCGGATTTGGGCTCGGGCTTGGGTTCGGGTTTGGGTTCGGGTTTGGGCGCTTCGGGCTTCTTGAATTCCGCGGGCGTACCGGTCGGATCGCCCTCGCCGCCGACCTGGCCTTCGGGCCCGGCGCCATACATCGCTTCCAGGTCGATGATGTCGCGCAGCAGCACCTTGCCGTCGTTCAATTCGTCACGCCAGACGGTCAGCGCCTCGAAGGTGAGCGGGCTTTCGCACAGCGCGCCGATCATCAGTTCGCGGCCGGCCTCGATCCGCTTGGCGATGGCGATTTCGCCCTCGCGCGACAGCAGCTCGACCGAGCCCATCTCGCGCAGGTACATGCGCACCGGATCGTCGGTGCGGTCGTATTGTTCGCCGGTCTTCTGGGTGGTGGCCAGGGCCTTGGTGCCGGCTTCCACCAGCGCGCCGCCCTCTTCGCCCTCCTCGGCCTCTTCGCTCTCGATGACGTTGATGCCCATCTCGTTGAGCATGGCCATCGTGTCTTCGATCTGCTCGGACGAGGTCTTCTCGGACGGCAGGACCTTGTTCAGTTCGTCATAGGTGACATAGCCGCGCTGCTTGGCGCGCGCGATCATCTTGCGTACGCCGACATCCGACATGTCCAGCAGGGGGCTGTCGGCATCCCCGGGGGTTTCGCTTTCGCCGGACTTCTTGGCCAGGGGCTTGGCGCCGGGCTTGGGCGCGGGGATCGGCGCAGGGGCGGACGCGACGGGTTTCCTGGCCTCGGCCTTCCGGGACTCCAGCTTGGCCGCCGGCTTGTTTTCCAGGGGCTTCCTGGCCTCGGCCTGGGCCTTGGGCTTGGGATCTTCCTTGACGGGCTTCAGCGCGGCCTTGACCGGCTTGACGGGTGACGCCTTGGACTTGGCCGCGGGCTTGGCAGCCGCCTTGGCGGCCGTCTTGACGGGCTTGGCCGCCGGCTTCCTGGGCGCAGGCTTGGCCGACTTCTTGGCCGGCGCGGCGCGTGAAGCCGCAGCCCGGGCCGCAGGTTTCTTGACGGGCTTGGCTGATTTCTTGGAGTGGGACGCTTTGGTCACGCTTGAACGATCCTAAATATTGCCGCGCCCATCTCCCGGACGCTGATTGCGGGAAAACGCCTTGCGGCGTTCCAGCAGTCGCCGGGCATCTGCCGACTGGCCGGATTCGCCCCCAGCCAGCTGGCGAAGGTCGAAGACGGCACGCAGAAAACTGGCATGGGCATCGTCAGCCGCCAGACCAGCGAACCGCGCGAGAAGTTCGGCCATTCCCTGACGTGCAAAATGGGTTTGAACCCCCGCTTTTTCAAGGCTGGAGCCGGAGGCGGCGAGGTTTAGAAGTTCGTGGCGCAATCTGTCAAGCGAGGGGTCGGACAGGTCCAGCCCGGCCAGCGCCTCCCCCTCCCACAAAGCGATCTGGGGCTGGGCCGCCAGAAGCCTCCCAAGTTCCATTTCCTTGGCCTGGCGGGCACCGGCTACCCCCTTGCGGACAAGGGCGCTGGACTGGACGGAAGCCGATACCGCCTCCGGCGTGCCGGGCTGGGGGCGCGGCGGGGGCCGGAACTTGCCTGCCGTCTGGCGGTAGGCGGGACGCGCCCGATCCCCCTGGGCCTGGGGGGTCCGCCGCTTGAAATTCTCGAAAATCAGCTGGTCGAAGCCCCGCCGGTAATAGTCGGCCACCTTGGCGTCGCCGATCTGGCCGACCAGCGCGCCCAGGGCCTGTTCAAGCCCGGCCCGCCGTTCGGGGGTGGAGAAGTCTTTGCCTTCCGTCTCGGCCCGCCACAGAAGCTGGGAGAGCGGGATGGCCGCTTCCAGCAGCATCTGCATGGCGCCCGGACCGTTGGCGGCGAGAAACGAATCCGGGTCCTCGCCCGCCGGCAGAAAGGCAAAGCGCAGGGAATGGCCCGGCTTCAGATGCGGCAGGGCCAGATGGGCGGCGCGGTGCGCGGCCTTCAGCCCCGCCGTGTCACCGTCGAAGGCCAGGATGGGTTCGGGCGCGGTGCGCCACAGCAGGCTCAACTGGTCCTCGGTCAGGGCGGTGCCCAGCGGCGCCACGGCCTGGGCAAAACCGGCGCGCACCAGCGCAATCACGTCCATATAGCCTTCCGCCAGGATGATGGTGCCGGCCTTGACCGCGGCAGCCCGCGCGGTGGGGAAATTGTAGAGATTGTGCCCCTTTGAGAAGAGCGATGTCTCGCCGGTGTTGATGTATTTGGGCTTGGCGTCGGCTTCCAGCGCGCGCCCGCCAAAGGCGATCGCGCGCCCGCGCGCATCGGTGATGGTAAACAGCACCCGATTGAAGAAAAAGTCCCGCATGGGACGCCCGTCCTCGGCCGGACGGGCAAGACCCGCGGCGATCATGTCATCCTGGGTGACATTGTGGCCGGTCAGGTGGGCGATCAGGGCCTGGCCGCCGGCGGGAGCATAACCGAGGCGGAATTGTTTGGCGGCGGCGCCATCCAGCCCCCGGCCCTTCAGGTAATCGCGCGCCACCCGGCCTTCCGGCGCCAGAAGCTGGGCCTCATAGAATTTCGCCGCCAGCTCCACGATGTCATAGAGGGATTTCTTCCTTTGTTCGCGCGCCTCGTCTTCGGGCGACCAGCGCGGCAATTCCACCCCGGCCTCGGCGGCCAGCCTTTCGACCGCCTCGGGAAAAGACAGGCCTTCGGTCTCGGTCAGCCAGCGGAAACAGTCGCCGCCCTTGCCGCAGCCGAAGCATTTGTAGGTACGCCGCTCATTCTCGACCTTGAAACTGGGGGACTTTTCGGCATGGAAGGGGCAGCAGCCCCACATCACCCGGCCCTTGCGGACCAGCTTGACGCGGCGGCTGACCAACTGGACGAGGTCCGTCCGCCGCCTGATCTCCTCCAGCAATCCCTCGCCATGGCGCATGGCGGCAGTTTAGGCGGAAATCCCCCCTGTTTGGGGATATTTGCCTGCGAAAATCTGCCATCCCCTGTGCATGATTTCAGCCGCCAGGCAGGGATTTCGAAAGGGACGGCCCGCTAGAATGATGGCCGGAAAGAAGAATTGCCATGTACCAGCTGCCCTTTGACCGAGAGGATGACCCGCGCTGGCGGCTGCTGGAGGTGGCCCGTGAACGGCTGGCCGGCGCCCGCTCGCAGGAAGAAATCATCGAGATCGTGCGTTCCTGTGCGCGAGGCGTGGTATCGGCGGACGGCGTCACCTTCGTGCTGCGCGAGCAGGACAAATGCCACTATGTCGATGAGGACGCCATTTCACCGCTGTGGAAGGGCCAGAAGTTTCCCATGACGAGTTGCATCTCGGGCTGGGCGATGATGCACGGCCGGACGGCGGTGATCGCCGACGTCTTCGCCGACCCGCGCATTCCCCACGATGTCTATCGCAAGACTTTCGTGAAGAGCCTGGTGATGGCGCCGGTGGGGCTTTCCACCCCTGTCGCCGCGATCGGCGCCTATTGGCAGGACAAGCCGATCATCTCGGAGCGCGAAGTCGCGGCGGTGCAGACCGTCGCCGCCATGGTGGGCGCGGCAATGGAACGGGCGCGCGGCGTGGCGGCCTAGAGCCTTGATGCGGATGATTCCCGACGCGGAATTTCAGAACACCTAGCCGAGCGCAGCCTTGGTAGCGGCGCTGGCCTTGGAGAAATCCATCCGGCCGGCATAGCGTTCCTTCAGCGCCGCCATCACCTTGCCCATGTCCTTGATCGACGAGGCGCCCACCTCGGCGATCACCGCCCTGATGGCGGCGTCGGCTTCGGCCTCGTCCATCTGTTTGGGCATGAAAGAGCGGATGATGGCGATTTCCTCGCGTTCGCCGTCCGCCAGTTCGGGGCGCTTGCCGGCGTCATAGGCAGCCGCCGATTCCTCGCGCTGCTTGATCATCTTGGCCATCAGGCCCAGGATCTCGTCGTCGCCCAGAAGCTCGCGGCTGGTTTCGCTGCGCGCGGCGATGTCCCTGTCCTTCAGCGCCGCCAGCACCAGGCGCACGGTGGCCAGGCGCTTGGCGTCCTTGGCCTTCATCGCCTCCTTCATGGCGTCGTTCAGTTGCTGGCGCAGGGACATCGGATTCTCTTTCTTGTGGCCGCCGGAACTTACCGGGAAACCGGCCCCGATTCCAACGTCTTGAATTTATTGGATTCGCCGGGAAAATCTGGAGTGTTGACGCGCCGGGCCCCCATCCCTATTTTCGCGGAAATTCGAGGCCCCCCATGATCAATCCATCTTCTGCCCAACCCGCCGCCGCGGGCAGCACGTTTGCGCCCGGGAACCTGAACAAGGGCGGTCTGATGCTGGCCGACGGCACTTTCTTCGAAGGCGCCGGCTTTGGCGCGCCGGGCGCGATGGCGGGCGAGGTCTGCTTCAACACCGCCATGACCGGTTATCAGGAAATCCTGTCCGACCCTTCCTATGCCGGGCAGATCGTGGCCTTCACATTCCCTCATATCGGCATCGTCGGCGCCAACGGCGAGGACATCGAGACCCTGACCCCGGTTGTGCGCGGCGTGGTGGTACGCGCCGATGCCGAGCATCCGTCGAATTATCGCAGCCTTGAAACGCTGGACCGCTGGCTGAAGAAGCACAACATCCCTGGCGTGGCAGGCATCGACACCCGCGCGCTGACATCGCTGATCCGCGAAAAGGGAATGCCGCATGGCGTGGTGGTGAACGGCGATGTGTCCGACCGGGCCGCGCTGCTGGAGCAGGTAAAGAGCTTCGGCGGGCTGGAAGGGCTGGACCTGGCCAGGGAAGTGACCGCGCGCCAGAGCTATCGCTGGGACGAAACGCCCTGGGCCTGGGGCAAGGGTTATGGCCGCGAGAATGCGCCGTCGTTCCGCGTCACGGTGATCGACTATGGCGTCAAGCGCAACATTCTGCGGCTGCTGGCGGGTCTGGGCGCCGACATCACCGTCCTGCCCGCCACCGCCACGGCGGAGGAAGTGCTGCGGACCCGGCCGCATGGTGTGCTTCTGTCCAACGGGCCGGGCGATCCGGCGGCGACGGGCGAATATGCCATTCCCACCATAAAGGGGGTGATCGACGCGGATGTGCCGGTGTTCGGCATCTGCCTGGGCCATCAGATGCTGGGACTGGCGATGGGCGCCAAAACCAAAAAGATGCCCCAGGGCCATCACGGCGCCAACCACCCGGTGAAGGATATTCAAACGGGCAAGGTCGAGATCGTCTCCATGAACCACGGCTTCACCGTGGACCGCGACACGCTTCCCGAAGGCGTGACCGAGACCCACGTCTCGCTGTTCGACGGCACCAATTGCGGCATCGCGCTGAAGGGCAAGGATGTGTTCGGGGTGCAGTATCACCCTGAGGCGTCACCAGGGCCGATGGACTCGCACTATCTGTTCGAGCGTTTTGTCGCGGCGGCGAAAAAGCGTGCGTAGCTATGGGATGCCCCCAAACGCCGCTCGGCAAATTCGCCGAAGTGCGTGGTTCATCGCAACTCTCGTCGTTATCGGAAATGTTGCAGGCATGGCGATTGGAGGCGCTATTCATGCGCTCCCAGCCATCGGCTCCCTCGTCCTGATAGCTTACTGCGGCGGGCTGATCTATTGGCTCCGCAAGAGCGCACCTTGAAACACTGTTAAGCGCGAGGGATTTTGCGGCGTGGGCAGGAGGCCGCGCGGAGCGTACGAGAGGTACGTGAGCACGGCCGACGAACCCACGACGCAAAAGAACCGCGCCTAGACCACCTTGCCGATCAGCAGCCCGATCCCCGCCGTCACGCCCATGGCGACGACGCCCCAGAAGGTCACGCGCATGGTGGGCCTCAGGATTTCCGCCCCGCCGGTCCGCGCGCCGACCGCGCCGAGCAGCGCCAGATAGACAACCGAGGCCGCAAACACGACAGGCACGACCAGCGCCGCAGGACTGAGCACCACCGCCAGCAGCGGCATTATCGCCCCCGCCGTGAAGGTCAGCGCGGATGTGAAGGCCGCCTGCAGCGGACGGGCGCTGACGATTTCGGAAATGCCCAACTCGTCGCGGGCATGGGCGGTGAGCGCATCCTTCGCCATCAGTTCGCGCGCCACCCGGCGCGCCAGGTCATGATCCAGGCCGCGCTTGCGGTAAATGCCGGCCAGCTCGCGCTCCTCGGCGGCGGGATCGGTGGCAAGTTCGCCCCGCTCGCGGTCCAGGTCGGCTTTCTCGGTGTCGGCCTGGGAGCTGACGGAAACATATTCGCCCGCCGCCATCGACATGGCCCCTGCCGCCAGCCCGGCGGCGCCCGCCAGGAGAATCGTGGCCTTTGGTGCGCTGCCCGCGGCCACGCCCACGATCAGGCTTGCGGTGGAGACAATGCCGTCATTGGCACCCAGCACGGCGGCGCGCAGCCAGCCGATCCGCGAGACCAGATGCCGTTCCCGGTGCAAGCGCCACATGGCGCGGAGGCTAGCGGGCCAGCTCGATCACGTCGAGCAGCGATTCCTGCGTGGCGGGGATTTCCAGCCTGAGATGGTTGTTGCCGATGCCCGCCAGGACACCGATCTGATCGTCGGGCGTCACCGCGGCGCCCAGCGATGGCGCGCGGCCGGAATAGCTGTGCCAGGGCTCGTTCTTCGCGCTGGAGGCGCCCAGATAAATCCACGCGCCGTCCTGCGGATAAAGAAAGCCGCTGGTGCGCTGGGTGCCGGTGAGCTTCCGGAACATGAGGCCGCCATGGACGGCACGGATGGAGCAGCGGAACCAGTCCTTGTAGACCATGTAGGGCGAAATGCCGCCCAGCTTCATCTCGCGGCAGCGCCAGTTGCCAAGCATGGCACGGGCGGGAACGGTGCGGCCTTCGGGCGCCATCACCCGGCGCAGCGCGCCCAGATCGCCCTGGCCGCGCCAGCTTTCGGCGGCGTGAAGGGCGTCGGCGCGGATGGTGGCAAGCTGCGCCAGGCGGTCGATGTCGGCGGGCGATGCCTGTTGGCGCCAGTCGGCCAGGACGGGTGTTGCCATAAACAGCACGGCCACCGCCGCCCCGCTCACCGCCTTACGAATCGATTCTCCCATCGGGCTGCTCCTGGCCGTTCGTTTTCTGGCCATTTTCATGGCCCTCTGGCGGCGTCCACCCCTTCAGATCCGCGGTCGGCGGCATGCCGATCACGTTGAAGCCGGCGTCGACGAAATGCACTTCGCCGGTGACGCCACCTGCCAGGTCGGAAAGCAAATACAGTGCCGCGCCGCCCACATGGTTAAGCTCGACGGACTTCTTGAGCGGAGCATGGGACTTGTTCCACTTGAACACCATGCGCGCATCGCCCACCGCGCTGCCCGCCAAAGTCCGCATGGGACCGGCGGAGACGGCGTTAACGCGGATATTGTCGCGGCCCAGGTCGGCGGCCAGATAGCGCACCGATGCCTCCAGCGCGGCCTTGGCCACGCCCATCACATTGTAGTTGGGCATTACCCGCTGTGCCCCAAGATAGGTCAGGGTAACCATCGCGCCGCCCGCCGGCATCAGCCGGGCGGCCCGGCGTGCGACAGCGGTGAAGGAATAGCAGGAAATATCCAGCGTCCTGATGAAATTGGCGCGGGTGGTGTCGACATAGCGCCCCTTGAGCTCGTCGCGGTCGGAGAAGGCCAGGCTGTGCACCAGAAAGTCGATGGTGCCCCAGTCCTTTTCCAGCGCGGCGAAGGCGGCGTCGAGCTGTTCGTCGCTTTCCACATCGGCGGGCAGCATGATGGTGCTGGCGATGGATTGGGCCAGCGGCGCCAGGCGCTTCTTCTGCGCGTCGCCCTGATAGGTGAAGGCCAGCCGGGCGCCGTGATGGGACAGCATCTGGGCGATGCCCCAGGCGATGGAATGGTCGTTGGCCACCCCCATGACCAGGCCACGCTTGCCCGCCATCAGTCCCGGCCCGGTTTCTGACATCAGTGCCTCATGCGGCGTTTTCTGTTCCATATCGGCACATCAATCCTGGTAACGCTGGAACACCAGCGAGGCATTGGTGCCGCCAAATCCGAAGCTGTTGGAGATGGCGGTATCGATGCGCGCATTGTCGATGCGGTGGCGCACGATATTGGCGCCTTCCACGGCCGGATCGAGATCTTCGATGTTGGCGCTTTCGCAGATGAAATTGTGCCGCATCATCAGCAGCGTGTAGATCGCCTCATGCACGCCCGCGGCGCCCTGGCTGTGGCCGGTCAGCGACTTGGTGGCGCTGATATAGGGCGTCTTCTCACCGAACACATTCTTGATGGCGTTGATCTCGGGCACATCGCCCACCGGCGTGGAGGTGGCATGCGGGTTGATGTAGTCGATCGGCGCCTTCACATTCTCAAGGGCCATCTGCATGCAGCGCACCGCGCCCTCACCGGAAGGCGCCACCATGTCGGCGCCGTCGGCCGTGGCGCCATAGCCGACGATCTCGGCATGGATCCTGGCGTTGCGGCGCCTGGCATGCTCCAGCTCTTCCAGCACCAGGATGCCGCCGCCGCCGGAGATCACGAAGCCGTCGCGGTTCCTGTCATAGGCCCTGCTGGCTTTTTGCGGCGAGGCGTTGAACTTTGACGACATCGCGCCCATTGCGTCGAAGAGTTCCGACAGCGTCCAGTCGAGCTCTTCGCCGCCGCCGGCGAACATCACGTCCTGCTTGCCCCACTGGATCAACTCATAGGCATTGCCGATGCAGTTGGCCGAGGTCGAGCAGGCCGAGGAGATGGAATAGTTGTAGCCCTTGGTCTTGAACCAGGTGGAGAGGTTGGCGCTGCAGGTCGAGCTCATCGCCTTGGGAACGGCGAAAGGCCCGACGCGCTTGGGCGAATTGTTCTGGCGCGTGATGTCGGCCGCCTGCACGATGGCCTTGGTGCTGGGCCCGCCCGAGCCCACGATCAGCCCGGTGCGCGGATGGGAGACCAGGCCCGGATCCAGCCCGGCATCGGCAATCGCCTGGTTCATTGCCACCCAGCAATAACCCGCGCCGTCGCCCTGGAAACGGCGGGCGCGTCGATCCACCACCTCGTCCAGATTGATCTTCAGGCTGCCATGGACCTGGGAGCGGAAGCCGAGGCGGACATAATCGTCCGCAGTCACGATACCGGACCGGCCATGGCGCAGGCTGTCGACGACTTCGTCGGCATTGTTGCCGATGGAGGAGACAATGCCGAGGCCGGTTACGACCACTCTTCTCATAATAACCCTCTGGGCAATCCTTTAAGGCCGCGGGTCAGGCGGTGGCGGATGCCGGCTGGGCGGGCGCCAGCGCTTCGGTGAACAGGCCAACCCTGAGGCCCTTGGCTTCATAGATGGTCTTGCCGTCCACCTGTACGATGCCATCCGCCACGCCCATGAAAAGCTTCCGCATGATCACGCGCTTGAGGTTGATGATGTAAGTGACCTTCTTCGCGGTGGGCAGCACCATGCCGGTGAATTTCACTTCGTCGACACCCAGCGCCCGGCCTTTGCCCGGCCCGCCCATCCAGCCCAGGAAGAAGCCGACCAGTTGCCACAGCGCATCCAGGCCCAGGCAGCCCGGCATGACGGGATCGCCCAGGAAATGGCATTTGAAGAACCAAAGATCCGGATGGATGTCGAACTCAGCCACGACGGCGCCCTTGCCGTCGGTGCCGCCATCCTCGGTGATGGAGGTGATGCGGTCGAACATCAGCATGGGAGGCGCAGGAAGCTGCGCGTTGCCGGGTCCGAAAAGTTCGCCGCGGGCGCAGGCCAGAAGGCCGGCAAGATCGAAGCTGGATTTGCGCAAAAGTTTGTCCACTGATCCGTATCCCTGAAATCTCGACCCGGAGACCCCGACTTTCTGCTGGCTCCCAGCCCAAGAGGGGGCTTTAACCCAAGATGTCTTGGGGGGCTACCGCAAAAGCCGCCCGGAGTCTGCAAAAGCCCTGAACGGTCACCTTGGGAACGCTCCTATTGATTAGAAACGTTCTAACAAGTATCTTGTAGTCAGTTTAGCAGGTCTGCCAATCCGGCGCGAATAGGCGTTGGAAAGAAACGGGCCGCTTTTGAGGACCGGAGCCATGGCCAGGGAGCCAGGAACAGGGTTTACGCGCCCAGCCGCCAAGGACGCGCCCAGCCACGGCGCCGCATTGGCGCGCCTGAAGGGGTGCGGCCTGCGCCCTACCCGCCAACGGCTGGACCTGGCCCGGCTGCTGTTCCGCGATGGCGACCGCCATGTAACGGCCGAAAGCCTGCATGACGAAGTCAGCAGGGCGGGTGTGAAAGTGTCACTCGCCACAGTCTACAATACCCTGCACCAGTTCACCGAGGCCGGTCTTCTGCGCCAGGTGGTGGTGGATGCAGGACGCAGCTATTTCGACACCAATGTCGACGATCACCAGCATTTCTTCCTGGAGGAGGATGGCCAACTGATCGACATTCCGGGAGAGACGATCGAGGTCTCCAATGTTCCCGTCCCGCCCGAAGGCCTGGTGGTGGATCGGGTAGATGTGGTCGTCCGGGTGAAACGGTCCTAGCCCCATCGGCGTGCAAAGTTGCCGACGCAGGAGGTTTCTCCATGATGCGAGTCATTCTCATAGTTTAGAATTATTCTAAACTGTTGACAGCGGCGGCCCGCAGCGCCAGTCTTGATCGACGACATGGAACGAAGGCGACAGCCGGAGCGACCATGCAACGCGTTTCACACCAAGGAGGCCCCAAATGCCTGCACTCGCAAACACCAAGACCTGGGAAAACCTGAAGGAAGCCTTCGCCGGCGAAAGTCAGGCCAATCGCCGCTATCTCTACTTCGCGCAGAAGGCGGATGTGGAAGGCTTCAATGACGTCGCCGCGGTGTTCCGCTCCACCGCGGAAGGCGAGACCGGCCACGCCCATGGCCATCTGGAATATCTGGAAGAGGTGGGCGATCCGGCGACCGGCGAGCCCATCGGCGCCACCGATTCCAACCTGAAGGCCGCCATCGCGGGTGAGACCCACGAATACACCGACATGTATCCGGGCATGGCCAAGACCGCCCGCCAGGAAGGCTTCGATGAGATCGCCGACTGGTTCGAGACCCTGGCCAAGGCCGAGAAGTCGCACGCCGGCCGCTTCCAGAAGGCGCTGGATAGTCTCGGTTAAGTAACCCCTCCGCCCTTCGCACGCGACAGGCGCAAGCGCTCTGCGTGCTACAGGCACCTCCCCTTCCTGTGTGCTTCGCACACGGAGGGGAGGAGGGTTCGTGTTTTCCTGGAGTCCTGCATGACCGGTGAAGGCAGCCTCGAAGCCCCAACCCGCCAGATCATCGACTGGAAGAATCCCGACTTCGCCGATCCGGTGAAGCTGGACGAGGAGATGCGCCGGGTCTTCGACATCTGCCACGGCTGCCGGCGCTGCTTCAATCTGTGCGATTCCTTCCCGCGGCTGTTCGACCTGATCGATTCCAGCCCCGAGGAAGACGTGGAGCATCTGAAGTCGGAAGACTTCAAGCCCGTCGTGGAGGCCTGCACCCTCTGCGACATGTGCTTCATGACCAAGTGTCCCTATGTGCCGCCACATCCCTTCATGCTGGATTTTCCGCACCTGATGTTGCGCCACCGTTTCGTGGAAGCCAAAGCGGGCAACCGCAACAAGGAATTCACGCAGGCCCAGCTGGCCGAGATGGATCGCAACGGCACGGCGGCGCGTTTTGTGTCACCCATCGTCAACTGGGCCTCCGACAAGTCCAACACCGTCACCCGCGCCGTGATGGACAAGACCCTGGGCATCGATGCCAGGGCAACCTTGCCGAAATTCCACGCCCGCACCTTCACGGCCGCGGCGAAACAGCAAGCGGGCGTCGTCAATGCCGCCGCGCCCGCCTTCGGCAAGCGCAAGGCCGCGCTCTATGCCACCTGCTTCGTCAACTACAACAAGCCCGACACCGGCATGGATGCGCGCGCGGTGCTGAACCATATCGGCGTTGAGACGGTGGTGTCATACCCCGGCTGCTGCGGCATGCCTTTCCTGGAGCAGGCCGAGCTGGACCGCGTATCGCAGAATGCCGCGCGGGTGTCGAAGGAACTGGTGAAGCTGATCGACCAGGGCTACGACATCG
>Ga0068855_100007665_pt1 | contig 13051 bp, 8 predicted proteins | sample KBSCornC52_FD_66592 | JGI IMG/M metagenome (GOLD analysis project Ga0068855, IMG submission 66592) | Corn rhizosphere microbial communities from Kellogg Biological Station, Michigan, USA - KBS Corn C5-2 | ecosystem: Host-associated > Plants > Roots > Rhizosphere > Soil ... | reverse complement strand
ATTTTTCACCCTGGAAATAACCTTTATACCGCGGCAAGCGCACCGTGACCGGCGTGTTCGTCGAAGCCACCATCCGGCCCGAGCTATCGGTGATCGTGACCATCGCGCCGGAAGGATTCGAATTGATCTGAACTTTTTTCCGGCCGCCGTCCACAATCGATGCGCAACCGGAGCAAACGATCAAAGCCAGCGCAACCAGTCCGTTTAATTGAAACATTTTTTTCATAAGTGGTATTTTTTCACCGGAACACCCGGTTCCTTGTGGCGCAAGTCCTAACACGTTCAGTTCTAGTGTCAAGCAATGATATTTATGCTTTTTTTACGAGCCGTTTGACTTGCCTTTTATCCGGCCGGGGTCTTCACCCTCATTGCCGCTGGAGTTTCGGTATCGGATTTTTGGAGTAAGGTTTTTCAGCCACGACCAACCAACATAGAAAATGCTCTGTAGAAATCATTGGCAAATGGACCGTAGCGCAGGCTGCCAGCCTGCTGTATCGCCGACTGCCAGTCGGCTTGGGCTCGATTCTTCAACTCGCTTGGAGAGATTTCCCCAAAGCATATAGAACATCGAAAAGGAAAATTATGGAAACGACAATGACCGAAACAATGAAGGCGGTGCAAATCCATTCCTTTGGCGGACCCGAAGTGCTCCAGTTCGAAGATGCGCCGCGCCCCGAACCCGGCGCCCACCAGGTGCTCGTGCGCGTGCACGCCGCGGGCGTGAACCCCGTCGATTGGAAAATTCGCGAGGGCAAAATGGGCGAGATTCCGTTGCCGTCCATCATGGGCAGCGACTTTTCCGGCGAGATTGAAACAATCGGACCGCGCGTCGAGGAATTTCGCGTGGGCGAACTCGTGTTTGGCAGCGTGGCGGATGAAAGCGGCAGCTACGCGCAATACTGCCTCGCGCCCGTCTCACACATTGTCGAGAAACCGAAACAAATTGATCACGTGACCGCCGCCGCCATCCCGGTGCCTGCCATGACCGCGTGGCAGGCCCTATTCGACGAAGCCCAGCTCAATCCCGGCCAGCGCGTGTTAATTCACGCTGCCTCCGGCGGCGTAGGAAATTTCGCGGTGCAATTCGCAAAATGGAAAGGCGCGCACGTCATCGGCACCGCGTCCGGCGCCAATGAAGAACTCGTCCGCGATCTCGGAGCCGATGAATTTATTGACTACCGCAAAACCCGTTTTGAAGAAGCCGTGCGCGACGTGGATGTGGTTTTTGACACCATCGGCGGCGACACGCAGGAGCGTTCCTGGAAGGCGTTGAAGAAAGGCGGCGTGCTGGTCTCAATCGTACAACCGCCCCCGGAGCAAAGCGCCAAGGCGCACCGTGTGCGCGGAATTTTCATGCGCGAAGACGCGACTCGCAACGAAGAGTTGACACAGATTGCGAAACTCATCGCAAACGGCCAGGTCAAGGTGAAAGTCGAAACCATCCTGCCGCTCCGCGACGCGCGCAAAGCCCAGGAACTCAGCCAGAGCGGGCATGCGCGTGGGAAGATTGTGTTGAAGGTGGAGGAATAGGCGAGAGCTCTCGCAAGTCTTCCGTCTCGATAAGAAACGCGGATAAATTCCGCGCTTCGGCTTACAATTCCCGAAACAAAACACCTTTTCGAATCTCTTACATCCGTTATGTTCTTGACTTATGTAATCCAATCGGTTACATATCATTCAGCGAATGAAATCAAGCTGCCGTTTTGCCATGGCTGTGCATGTGCTCGCCGTCCTTGCTTACAAGGAGGGCGATCCCGTGACGTCGTCGTTGTTGGCCGGCAGCGTGAATACGAATCCAGTGATCATTCGGCGGCTGTTGCTGTCGCTGAAACGGGCGCGGTTGATTGACACCCGCAAGGGTGTGGGCGCTGGTTCGCGCTTAACCCGTTCTCCGCAACGGATCAACCTGGCGGAGGTTTATCGCGCGGTGGAGAGCCACGACGCTTTCAAGTCGCCCGCGCGGAAGCCGAATGCGGGCTGCCCGGTGGGGAATTGCATCCGCAAGACGCTCGAAAAGGTGTTCGAATCGGCGGAAAGCGCGCTGGAGCAGGATTTGCGAAAAACCACGCTGGCGGATGTGGTGCAGGCCGCGCGCGAAACGTGCCTGGGCGCGCCAAAGAGAGCCAATTGACGTTCCCTTTTTTTGTGCGAATATGTAACAGTAGTGATTACAATTAAATTAGGACCGGAGTCGCTTATGAAACCAACCATTGAAGTCAACGAGGCAAATTTTGAAGCAGAAGTTTTGAACTCAACCCAGCCTGTTGTTGTCGATTTCTGGGCGGAGTGGTGCGGCCCGTGCAAATCGCTGGGGCCGGTGCTTGACGAAGTTGCTTCTGAACAAAGCGGCAAGGCCAAGGTGGCCAAAGTCAATATCGATGAGAATGCAGCGCTCGCGGAGCGTTTCGGCATTCGGGCCATCCCGACGTTGCTGTATTTCAACGGCGGCCGGGTCCGCAAACAGAGCATGGGCGTCGTAAGCAAAAAGACGATCGTCTCCACGCTGGAGGCGTTGGCCGTGGCGGCCTGATGGTGAACTTTTAAACGTGCATTTCACGCATGATGAAATGCTCGTGACGGTGTCAGTAGAATTGAAGGTAGCATATGAGAACACGAACCGAAGGGCGAAAGACAAGGAAAGTGAACGGCGTTCCGGCGCATAAAACTCGCGCAACCGCCGCGAAATCGCGCATTGAGTTCGCCGCGCCGGAGGCAAAGGCCCCGGTCCAGGCCGAACCGGTACCGCCAACCGAAGGAACCGTGACGAATGGCGATTCGCTGCAGCTTTATCTCCGCGAAATCGGCCAGGTCAAACTCTTGACGCCGGCGGAGGAAATCGCGCTCGCCAAACGCATCAAGCGCGGCGACAAATCCGCGCGCGAACACATGATCAAGGCGAATTTACGCCTCGTCGTGAAGATTGCCCGCGACTATGAAAATCTCGGCCTGCCGCTGCTCGACCTCATCAACGAGGGCAACATCGGCCTGATGAAAGGCGTGGAGCGTTTTGACCCGAAGAAGGGCGCGAAGCTTTCCACGTATGCCTCCTGGTGGATCAAACAGGCGATCAAACGCGCGCTCGCGAATCAATCGAAAACGATTCGGTTGCCCGTGCACGTGGTTGACAAGGTCGCGCACATTCGCCGTGCGGAAATGCGCTTGCGCGAAGTGCTTGATCGCGAGCCGACGGATGAAGAAGTCGCGAGCGAACTTGGCCTCGACGCGAAACGCGTGCGGCGATACCGCCAGGCATCGCGGGCGCCCGTTTCATTGGATGCGCCGATTGGCGACGACGAAAACGATCGCGTTTCCGAGGTGGTGGCGGACCCGAATGCCGCCCTGCCCTCCGAGCAACTCGTTTACGAGAGCGACAACGCGTTGGTGCAGGAAATCCTGGCCACGCTGCCGGAACGCGAGCGCGAGATTCTCGCCATGCGATTCGGTTTGAACGACGGCACAGAGCGGACACTCGAAGAAGTCGGCGAACGTTTTGGCGTGACGCGCGAGCGCATCCGCCAGATCCAGGAGCAGGCGCTGAAGACCATCCGGAAGACGATGGAAAAACGCGACCAGCCGGCGGACGATATCGATGGGTTCGCAGTGGCGGCATAATCAATCACATTACAGAGAGCGGGACGGTGCGGAAGCATCGTCCCGCTTTTATTTTGGAATTCTCGCGCTAGACACAGCCCTCCGTTCGTAGTTCCGCCTTCAGGCGGTTCGGGGCATATCGCACCGCAAGCCGCGTAAACGCGGAACTACAAACAAGTATTACCCAGTTTCAACTCGACTTGCGCGCGTTGGCGGCATCTAATATTGGCGTATGCGCCGGTCGGCCAACGCGAGAATCTTCCAACTTCGGCTCCTCCGAATTCTGGCAATTGCGGCGCTTTTTTTCTGTTCATTCGCAGCATTTTCAGACGACTCCGTGCCCGCCCTTTTGACGAATGCGGCCGACGTGCTTTCACTTCCGGAAGGCCTGGCGCGAAAAAGCATCCCCGTGCAGATTCGAGGCGTCGTTACGGCCGCGGAACCCGGTTGGAATGGTCAATTCTTCGTTCAGGACGAGACCAGCGGCGTGTTTGTCGAAAATCGTTCCGATCGTTACCCCAAACCCGGCGACGTCGTTGAGGTCACCGGTTCCACCTGGCCGGGCTCGTTTGCTCCCATCATTGCCAAACCGAAGTGGAAGGCGCTCGGCGCCGGTCCCCTGCCCAGGGCCAAATCTGTTTCGCTCGACCAGTTGATGACCGGCCTTGAAGATGGGCAGCGCGTCAGAATCAGCGGCATCGTCCGGTCGGTCACGGTACTCACGACCGCGCTCGATATCGAAGTCGCTTCCGGCGGAAATCGCATGCACGTTTTTCGTCATCGCACTGCGAATGACCTCGACCCGCAAAAACTCGTGGGTGCCCGCGTGCATGTGAGCGGAACGGTGGCCGCTTCATTCAATGCGGCATTGCGGCATCTCATGTATGTCGTGATGTTCGTTCCGCAATCGGAGGACTTCGTCGTGGAACAACTCGAAGGGAGCGATCCGTTCAGCCGGCCGGTGATCCCGTTGAGCGGCATTGCGGAATACCGGCGCGACATCATCCCCGGCCAGCGCGTTCACGTCAAAGGCATGGTGACGTTCCTGCGCCGCGGCCAGGATTTATTCCTGCAGGATGGCGCCCGCGGCCTGCACGTGCAAACCCACCAGACCAATGACCTCGCGGTGGGTGATGTCGTCGATGCCGTGGGCTTTCCCGATCTCGATCATTTTCTTCCCGTGTTGGACGACGCCCTGTATCGCAAAACTTCCGAAAAAATTCCACCGCTCGAAACCAAGGCGATATCCACGACCAATATTCCCCCGGGAACGAACCCCAATTGGCTGATCACCAACCACGCGACGATCGTTTCGATGCCCGGCAAACTTCTCGAGCGCACCGTCCGCAGCATGTTCACCAGCACCAACACACCTCCGATACTCGTGATTTCATTGCTGCTGCAAACTGAAGATCTTGGTTTCACCGCCCAGGCTCAGTTCCCGGGGGGTGATCCCGGCGCGGAAAAGCTGACCGCAATACCCATCGGCAGCATCGTCCGAACCACCGGCGTTTGTGTCACGCAAAGCGCGGAAGACAAGCAACTGCACGCATTGCAAATTTTGCTGGCGGATGCAAACGGTGTGGCAATCGTGCAAAAGCCAAGCTGGTTCACCGCGACGCGATTGTTATTCGGCCTGGTGATTTTGTTCGTCGTGCTGGTCGTCGCAGTGAGTTGGTCGGTCACGGTTTCAAAAAAGAATGCTGTGCTGAAGGAATCGATTCACGCGCGCGAAAAAGCGCAGCTCGAATTGCAGGAGGCGCACGATCAATTGGAAGAGCGCGTCAAGGAGCGGACGGCTCAATTGAAATTCCAAATCACGGCGCGCAAGGAATCCGAATTGCAATTCAAGGCGACGTTGCGCGAGCGCACGCGGCTGGCGCAGGAACTGCACGATACCGTCGAGCAAACGCTCACCGGCATCGCGCTGCAACTGGACACCACGTCGAAACTATTCCAGGCGAAGCCCGACGGCGCGAGCCATCATCTCGCCGTGGCGCGCAATCTCGTCTCGCAAAGCCAGGTGGACGTTCGCCGCTCAGTCTGGGATTTGCGCTCGCGCGCGCTCGAGGAATTCGATCTGCCCGGCGCGCTCTCCACCAGCGGCAAAATGCTGGTCGACGGCACCAACATCGATCTCGAAGTGTCCGCCAGGGGCCGCGTGCGTCCGCTTTCGGAAACGGTGGAGGAAAATTTGCTGCGCATCGCGCAGGAATCGCTGACGAATGTCATCAAACATTCAGGCGCAACGACAGTGAAAATCGAACTCGATTACGGCCCGCAAAATGTGCTTCTCCAAGTCAGCGACAACGGGCACGGCTTCGAGCAGGAAAAAATCGTCGGTCCGGGCGAAGGACATTTTGGATTGCTGGGAATTTCCGAACGCGCCAAGCGGCTGGGCGCGGAGCTTTCCATCACCAGCGAACCGGGCCGGGGCACGATCGTGCGCGTGCGTGTGCCGATTGAACAGGATGCGCCTGTGCCTGACTTCACGGCTCCAGAAGAAACTGTTGTATGAAAGATGCAGCGAAAATTCGCATCCTGGTCGCCGACGATCATTTCGTAGTGCGCATGGGATTAACGGCGCTGGTGAATACCGAACCCGACTTGGAAGTGGTCGGCGAAGCGGTGGATGGCGCGCAGGCGGTGACCGCATTCGACAAGCACAAACCCGATTTGGTGCTCATGGATTTGCGCATGCCAGTGAAAGACGGCGTCCGCGCGACGGCGGAAATCAAAGCGAAACATCCCAACGCGCGCGTGCTGATGCTGACCACGTTCGATGGCGACACGGATATTCATCGCGCGATGGAAGCCGGCGCGCAGGGTTACGTATTGAAAAACACGACCGGCGATAAATTGATTCCCGCCCTGCGTGCCGTGGCGGCTGGGCAACGGTGGATTCCAAAGGAAATTGCCACGCGATTGGCCTCGCGAAATTTATTCGAAGACCTCACGCCGCGCGAATTGCAGGTGCTGGAGCAAATGGCGAAAGGCCTCGCGAACAAGGAAATTGCCGACGTCCTCAGAATCACCGGTCACACCGTGAAGGATCACCTGAAGAGCATCCTGGGGAAACTTCACGTAGCGGACCGCACCGAGGCGGTGACGGTCGCGTTGCAGCGGGGAATTATTCATCTGTGACCACGCTCTCAGCGGCCAAATTCAGTTAGGGTCACCTCAATACCCATCCATGATAAAGCCGCCGTCGGCGGTCCCTTTCGGACCTTTTTTGCCGTATTGAATCCTCATGTTGCCATCGGAGCCATCGCTCAAATCAATGAAGCGGTTCGTATAGCCCGCTCCCAGGGGCTCCGCCGCAGCCGGAAATTGCCAATTCCGTTTTGGCAGCGCAAAATCTTCGGCCGGCAACGGTTCATCTATTGAATCGTAAAAAAATCTCAGGCGTGACACACATTCGGAATCGAAGACCGTTATTTGCGCGGGAAGATAGTTTTTGGGATCAATCTGCCATTGGATGACAGAAGCGAACGGGGCGTATTTGGACATGCTGCCCAGGTGCCAGCCTTCCACCTGAAAGTAATCGATGTCTCCGATTCTGGAGAGGCCGTCAAACTTCAGTTCGCGTTGAGCGGCGGCTTCGGAAGGCGTTTTGCGAGTCAGGCCGAACGGATCACCGACGGCAATATCCGTTTTCTGAATCTCTTTCTTGGGATAAATGACAAAATTTGTTTCATAAATGGATTCATCATGCCACCACCAATTCCCGCCGTCTGAACCCATTTGAAAATCGGCACACAGCAACATCGTCCCCGTGGCGTCGACATAAACTTGCTCGGGCTTTTGCCATTTGAAGGCCGCGCTCTGCGATTGAAGCCGAAAAAACACCCCGTCCTTTTGAAAAAGCATCAGAGTCTGGACGCGTTCTTCCAGGGACGTGACCTGCGCGCGATTCTGTTTCATCGTTCCAAGGAGTTTCAGCAGCTTTAGTTCACCGGCATCGGATTCCATCTTTTCCCGGTCCGCGGTCGCGAGCTCTTCGCCGGTTACCTGATATTCGAGTTTGATCGGCGAAGCGGGAACTCCGGTTGCGCTTCGGAAACCCGTGAGCGTAAATGCGACTTTTTGTTTTGGTGGCAATAAAAGAGCAATGCGAAATGAATTCTTGGCGGCGTCATATTCAACCCGGGAAACCATCCGGAGATCCTCCGCGTCAGAGTTCGAGAGCAAATACGGAGAGGACTCGGCGGGCGCTGCCATGGGTTGATCAAATTGAATTTCGAGGAACGTTCGAATCGGAACCGAGTTCCCCGGCGCGGGCGAAAGCGCGATGACTTTGGCCGGCTGGCTTTGGGCAGAGGGGCGCAACGGTCGCGTGTGAAAGCGCCAGACATACTCACCCGCCAGGCGATGGTCGGTTGATTGAAAACCATCGCGCGGAAATTCTTTGCGCGTCTCACCAAGATGAGCGTCCGTCCCGAACGGCCTGTTAACCACAATCTGTTGAAGCGCTCCGGGAGCGAGGTGAACCGGGATGGTGAACTCGTATTTGTTCGAATCGTATTTCGGAAATTCGCAGTCGAGAATGCCTCCGGATTCGAAGTCCAGCTTCAGCGCAAGCGGATCCATTGGCCGATCAAAGCGGAGATGAAGTTCCGTGACCGCGTCGACGGCCGCGGCATCGTTCGTGGGACTGACCGAGACGACCCTGGGCCGCAAAGTGTCCCGCGCTTCTTCCGTTACGCCCTTGCTGTGATCGGGCAAACCGACCGTGGAGCGGTCAAACACCGGTCCCGCGATCGGTCTGTCCGGCAGCGGAGATTGGCTTAAACGCGCCAGCGCGGCGGTCAGCAGATCATCGCGCTCGCCTTCGAACGCGCCGGGCGCCGGGTGGAAGGGAATCTGCGGCTGAAACCCGTGCTCATCCAGAACCGTGCCATCCGGCAGATAATCAATCCACTGCGGCACGCTCACGGTTAAGTCGAGCGGCAGATGGACGATGTCCGGATTGCCGCTGGAGCCGGCAGTATGATCTCCCATCGTGGTCACCTGCGGGTCGCCAGTCATCATGCCGACGAACGATTCACAACTGCTCATGCATTTCTGACCGATGAGCAGGACTACCGGACGGTCGTAGCGCCACGGTCCAAGCGGGCCGAGTTCGCGTTCGATTTGTGCTGTGAGATTCGTGTGACTTGGCCCATTCCTGATTTGGTCGTAAGCATAGACAAACTCCTTTTCCAGAAAACGGCCCGCGAACTCTTTAGCCAATGGTTCGCTGCCACCGCCGTTGAGTCGCACATCCACAATCAACCCGCGCGTATTCCGCATTTTTTCCAAAACCTCGCCGCAGTCCGCCGGAAGATTTGCATCACTCCAGGCAGGGATCGCGATGAAGCCAATGTCATTGGTTGTGATCGCCCACACCACCGGCCCCGTCCGATTGAGGCCGCCGAGAATTTTCCGATAAGCCTGCGGATTGGCGTTAGCCGACCGCGGTCGGTTGAAGACAGGAATGCCAGAACCCGCGACGGTGAACCAGACGTGCAGGTCGCGGAGATTTTTCAGCATGTCCGCGCACACCTCGGCAAACTCGTAAGTGGATTTGGCGGATACTGCTTTCGGGCGATATTGCTCGCGCAGCCGGGACCAATCCAATTCCGGGCGCAGCACGAACATGGCGTAATTCTGATCAAATGCCTTCCACAATTGGTCGAAAGTCGCGGTCGCCAACTCCGGTGTCACAGGAGGCGGGAGGGGAACCGCGCGGTTTTCGAACGCCGGAATGTATTCCGCAGTCTGCGCCTCGGTATCCACGACGAAGAAGCGGCGCGGGCCTTCCTTGGTATCCACGTCGACCGTCAGGTCTTTCGGTTGCGGAATAGTCACCCTCCCTGAAGACTGCCAGCTCGAACCTATCTTGGCATTCGCTATGACGCGCACCTCGGCCAACAAGTTGGTGGCATGGGAAACCACCGTTTCCGGAGGGAACAAGCGTGTGATTTCTTTCGGATGAAATCGAAGCCAGACATGAGCAATGATCTCCTGATTAGTCCCGCGACTCAGTGTTCCGCCCGCTCGCGGAATCAGCACGGCCCACACCGCGCCATCCGCGCAGTGCCCGATGCCAATATCCGCCGGCCCAACGTCCAGCCGCATTTCCTTTCCCACCTCCATCCGAAATTGTGTCACTCCAAAAATATCATCTTGCGCGAATTCCCAAGCCCGCGCTTGCTCCGGCCTGGTATCGCCAACCGTCAATTTGGTCGAATAGCGTTGCAACAGGTCGATTCCTTCGCGAGCCGCGCCGCCGGAACTTGCGTCGGCGCTGCACCTCGGCAACGGCGAAAGAATCGAAACGAAAAGTAAAATCAGAATATTGAGGGAAAACGCAGTCGTCACCTTCGCCCTTTGAGCGATGGCCGGCCAATTTTTCAGCGAAGAATTGAAAGTCACTTCCTTTTGACTGAACAATCCTGCCGACGTCACGAAAAATGCGCCAGCCCAATCTTGGACTGGCGCATTTTTTGCGATCGGTGCGAACTCAGCCAGGCAAAGCCGCCTCAGCGCCCCACCCACAGCACATCCAGATTTCCCGGACCACCACGCCCGCCTCTTCCACCGCCCGCCGGCTGAGCCGCTTCCCCACCCGCTTGCGCCGCGCGTTCAGTGCAGACCGTCACGATGCGATTGTTTTTGGAATCGAGCGAGCACGTCTTGCAGCCGGCTTTGGTCTCGACGTTTTGCTCCACGGCGAAACTCGTGGGACTGCGCTCTTTGATTATGGTAAGCGTGCCGTCGCCTTGCGAACTGAAGGCTTCCATGGTGGCGGGATTGAAACCGCCTCCGTCAGTGCCATTGCCGATGGGCAGCGTGGTCAGGACTTTTCCGTCGTCCGCATTCAAGATCACGCAAACATTAGGCCGGCGGCACATGGCGAACAACAGATGATTCTTTACGTCGAGCCCCAACCCCGACGGCGAGCCGGCTTCGGAACCGAGATCATATTTGGTAACGACCTTGAGCGTCTTAAGATCAACGACCGCAATCTTCTTTTCGTCCTCCACATCAACATACAATTTTCCGCTGCCATCGCTCTGCCCCTGCTCCATGGCGCCGCCGACATCGATCGTGCCGGCAACCGAGCCATCCTTCGGGTCAATCATCGTGATGCTTGGTGCGACGTGGCTGAAAACAAACACTCGGCCCGTGACCGGCTCGAAAAGAATCCCATCCGGACGGCCTTGCACCTCGATGCTTTTGATTTTTTGCATCGTCTCGGTGTCGAACATGCCGATGGGATTACTGCTGCTGAAGCCGTGGTGCGATTTCGAATCAATCGCCACGCCGTGGCCGCCGATGTTCGTGATGGAGCCCATTGCTTTGTGGTCATCCAGGCCGAACACGTACGTCTGGTTGCCACGCGGCACATAGACGCGGCGCGCGTCATTATCCGCATAGACATAATCGATGCCGCCGTTGCCCATCACCTGGACGGTATCGAGCACTTTGTAAGGCGTCTCGGCAGTTTGCGCGAACACGTTAACGGCGAGAACACTCATTCCCGCCACGGACAGGAGCCGTAAAAAGTCTTTCATAGGTGATTTCCTTGGGAAACTTATTCCAGCCCCTCGCCGCTTTATCAACTGCTTTCTGGATTATGACAAAGAGTTAATAAACCGCGCCCGGGACAAACAGTCACGGTGAAGAGAGAATATAATATTTCGCGGAGCCGCCGGCGTTTACATCGGTGAACTGGAAAATCCCGCTGGCATCGGCGGCATTGGTCCAAATCGGCTGCCATCGGGCGAACGGCAGATTCAAGTTCGTGGTGGCCCAGAGCCGGTTTGTGCTGCCGGGCGCACTCGCCAAAAACAACGTCACCGCTCCGGAGGCACTGTTGGAAATGCCGTAGCAATTGGGCTGCAGCAACACCGTCAACCCCGCGACACTGCTGGTGGCGCTGCCGTAGAGACTGGTGACAACTACCTGGTACTGACCAGCCTCATTCGTCAGAACCGGACCCAGCGACAAACTATCATTCGTGGCTCCAGTCAACGCGTTGCTGCCATTAAAATACCATTGATACGCCAGCGGCGGAGTTCCGCCGGCGGTCACCGAATAGTTTGCCGTGCCGCCGATGATCACGCTTTCACCCGCCGGCTGATTCGTGATCATCGGCGCGAGTCCCAGATCTAATGACGCAACGCTGCTCGTGATGCTGCCCCACGCATTGCTGACAACGACCTGGTAATCGCCGAGGCTCAGTGCTGTCGCATTTGAAATTGTAAGCGAGCTATTGGTGCCGCCGGGTACCAGCGCGCCGTTCGCGAGCCATTGATATGCAAACGGTCCCGTGCCAAACAGCGTGATTCCAAACGAAGCCTCGCCGCCGGCGCGCACAATTTGATGGATCGGTTGCGTAATGATGGACGGCGGCAAGTTCAATCGAAAGATCGAGCCGCCACTGCCAGGGCCGCCCCTCCCCGTTGCGCCATAGAAATTACCATCTGACCCAAGCGTGAGAGCCGTGGAATATGTTCCAATCGTCGAATCGAAACTTGCCAGCCGGGTTATCGTGCCGTCAGTGCCGGCTTTGAAAATCGTTCCGTTGCTGCTCGTGCCGCCCTCCCACGTGATCCCATAGAAATTCCCGTCTGGACCCAAAGCCAGCTTCGCTGACGGAGAAGGACAGTTCGAATTAAAGTAGCCCAGCAAGGTAAACGTGCCGTCGGTGGCGATTTTGAAAAACGCTCCTTTGCGGTTTTTTCCGCCGTTTTCGGCCGTGCCATAAATATCGCCGTCCGGCCCCAGCGTCAGTCCGAAGTCAGGCTCCCCGCCATCAAAGTTCGAGCCGCCACCCACCCCCCAGGCAAGCGCACCAAATGAATACAGTGAAGTCAACGTGCCGTTCGTGGTCACTCGATATATCGTCCCTTCGAAATTCGTCCCGCCACTCTGAGTGGTGCCGTAGAAATTTCCGTCCGGGCCCAGCATCAATCCGGCAAAAGGATCCGAGCCGTTTGTGTGACCAAAAGTGGCCAGCGCGCTGTAATCACCGTTCGTGTTGATCTCACACACTATTCCCAGAGAACCGATGGCAGTGCCATACAATTTTCCATCCGGTCCCGCGATTAAATCACGATGAGGTCCCGCAAAGTTGTCGAAGGTGAAATCCGAAAGTGTCGTTATGATGCCGTTGGAGCCGACTTCAAAAACTGTCCCGTTACTGCCCGACTCAGTGACCCCATAGAAATTTCCGTCGGGCCTCAAGGCTAACGCCGAAGGACTCCCGGCGAACGACCCAAGCGTCGTCAACACCCCGTTCGAAAGCACGAACGCCGCCCCTTGATTGCTTTCTCCGCCAAACGACGTCGTGCCGTAAAGATTCCCGTCCGGTCCCAACTGCAAACCGTTGTACGGATTCAGTCCGTGAGGAGAGGCGAAGCTTGCCACCATGGTGAATACCCCATTAGTGTCGATTTTGAAGGCCATCCCG
>Ga0068855_100007664_pt1 | contig 13053 bp, 14 predicted proteins | sample KBSCornC52_FD_66592 | JGI IMG/M metagenome (GOLD analysis project Ga0068855, IMG submission 66592) | Corn rhizosphere microbial communities from Kellogg Biological Station, Michigan, USA - KBS Corn C5-2 | ecosystem: Host-associated > Plants > Roots > Rhizosphere > Soil ... | reverse complement strand
AGCAACAAGCGTGTGACCGGTGGTCATCCCTACGGCAGTCGATGGTATCAGTGGCCTTGGATGTGGAAGCCCATCTATCACCTGCAAGTCATCCTGAGTAAGGACCACTCCGCCGACTCACACACCTATTCGATGCCGAATCCCGTCGTATGGTTGGGCGCGACTTGGTCGGTGGTCGCCGCGTGCATGCTCATCGCATGGCAGGCTGTGAAGCGCAAAGTGGACGTGACATTGGCGTGGCTCGTGGCCGCGTATCTACTCAATTGGCTGCCGTTCGCCGCCATCACCCGAGTGATGTTCATATATCACTACTACGTGGCGTTGGTGTTCGCGATCCTGATCTTGGGGCGCCTGGCGCAGCTCGCGAAGTGGAACAAGCTGTGCATCGCGTACGGGGTAGCGATGCTCGCGTGCTTCATCCTCTTCTCCAGCTTCACTTATGGATTGCCGACCGACGTGCGCTGGATCGATGCGAGTTTCCTGCGCACGTGGCGTTGATGAGTGGCGTCACGCAGCTCTGATCTCGGGCACGAGCTTGCCGATCGTATGCCGTGCTGCGGCCAAGCTCTGCGTACGTGATTCCTCGTTGATGTTGAGTCCTTCCGCATGCACGAACGTCACGTCCGTGATGCCGATGAAAGCCAGAAATTGCCGAACGTAAGCGGTCTGCGTATCGGCATCGGCGGGCAAGAATCCGCCGCGCGTGATGAACACATACGCCTTCTTACCTTCGATCAATCCTTGCGGGCCCGTGGCCGTGTAGCGAAACGTCACGCCGGCACGTGCGATGTGATCGAAGTACGCACGCAGCGTCGAAGGCACGCTGAAGTTGTGGGTGGGTGTTGCAATCACGAGGGTGTCTGCCGCCTTGAGTTCGGCAATCAACTCATCGGAGTAATCGAGTGCGATGCGTTGTTCCTCCGAAAGCTCGCGGGCCGCGCCGCTCAGTGCTTGGAAACGCTCGGCCGTGAGATGTGGAATCGCCTCGCGTGCCAGATCTCGCGTCACGACCCGACCTGCCGAATTTCGTTGCAACCAGCTCTCGATGAAGCTGTCTGCAAGCTGCGTGGACTGACTTTGCGGTCCTGAAATGCTGGCAGTGATTTTCAACAACGTGCTCATGAAAGACTCCTTGCAAGACATGTTTAATGCGTGGGGGCATTGAACAATGAGTCCATTCGATATAAAAGAGCAAAATCTCGCTCCAATTGATCGGATTTATCGATAGATGGCCACTCGCAAACCTGCCCAGAATCCCGCCCCGCGTATCAGTCTCGAACAATGGCGCTGCTTTGCTGCCGTGGTGGAATCCGGCGGCTACGCACAAGCGGCCGAAGCGCTGCACAAGAGCCAATCCTCCGTGACTTATGCCGTGCAGAAGTTGCAATCCGCGCTCGCTGTACAGGCGTTCCAAATCCAAGGCCGCAAGGCCGTACTCACTACGACGGGTCAAATGCTCTATGCACGAGCGCGTGCATTGCTCGAGGACGCGACCTCGCTCGAACGCGCTGCAGGTAAAGCCTCGGCGGGATGGGAGGCGGAAATCGCCATCGTCGTGGAAGTGCTATTTCCTACGTGGCTCATGCTCGATTGCTTGGCGCGGTTCGGGAACGAAAGCCCGCAAACACGCATCGAGTATTACGAGGGAGTGCTTGGCGGCACCGCCGAAGCCTTGCAGAGCGGCGATGTGGATCTTGCGATTGCCGGGTCCGTTCCGCGCGGCTACAGCGGTGAGCGGCTCATGCCCGTGTCGTTTCTTCCGGTCGCGAGCCCCGATCATCCGCTGCACAAACTCGGACGCAAACTCTCGTTACGTGATCTTCGCAAACACCGACATTTGACCGTGAGAGATTCGGGCTCGAAGCGTGACAAGGCTGCGGTGACGGTCGATGTCGATCAGCGTTGGACCGTGACCAACATGGCGACCTCGATCGGCGCGGCCGTGCGCGGCTACGGATTCACGTGGCTGCCGCTCGACAAGATTCGCGACGAACTCGCGAGCGGCAGGCTCAAGCCCTTGCCGATGCGGGAAGAGCAGGAGCGGGTGGCGCAGCTCTATCTCATCTACAAGGATCGCGAAGCGGCGGGCCCCGGCGTATTGCGGCTCGCCGAAATCATTCGGGAGTCGGTTGCTCAGGCGTGTTCGCAGCGACCGAGTTGAACTCATCTTTCAAACAGGAGACATCATGCCAAGCATCCTCGGTATTTCCGGCAGCCTGCGCCGACAGTCGTTCAACACCGCTCTGCTGCGTGCCGCCGTAAAGGCAGCGCCGCCGGGAACGACCATCGAGATCGGTTCCATTGCCGGAATTCCGTTGTACGACGGTGATGTCGAAGCGCAAGGCATTCCTGCAACGGTCACTGCGCTCAAACAAAGGGTGAAAGCATGCGACGGCTTGTTGCTCGTGACGCCCGAATACAACAACTCCATTCCCGGAGTCTTCAAGAATGCGATCGACTGGTTGTCACGGCCGCCGTCCGAATCGAAATCGGTCTTCGGCGGCAGGCCGGTCGCAGTGATGGGTGCGAGTCCGGGCGGATTCGGCACCATCCTCGCCCAACAAGCATGGCTGCAGGTGCTACGCACTTTGGGGACGCGACCCTGGTTCGGCGCACGGTTGCAAATCGCGCATGCCGATCAAGTGTTCGACGCGCAAGGCGAACTCACCGACGAGAAAGTGCGGGCGCAGTTGGCGGACTTCATTCGCGGATTCAGCCTTGCGATCGGCGGCTGAGATTGCTGTCTTTTTCCGCTCGTCCTGAGCGGAGTGAGACGAGCCGTGCATGCCGAGCATCGACTATAACGATGCTCATCGAATGTCTTATGCCATCTGCATGGCTAATGGCCCACATCTCTAAAAGAATTTTGGCCTACATCACGGTGCATTAAGTGATGTACATGCTTTACTATGTGCCACTCTCGTTTCTGGCACGCACGAATACTAATGAACCGTCACGGACACTTCTCGTCGAGACTTGCCATCATCTTGCTTGCCGCCATTCCGCTGACTCAAGCGTTGGCCTCTACCGATACCAAGCAAACGAGGGCAGGCCACCACACGCATATCGCGAGCGCACACGGCGAGCTGCACCTCGGCAAGCCGGATGTGAAATCGAGTTCCGTACTGGTACTCGATGAGAAGGACGAATCGGTTCTGTATTCGCGGCAGGCCGACGTGGCATTACCCATCGCTTCGATCACCAAGCTCATGACGGCGCTTGTCGTTCTCGAAGCTCAGCAGCCGTTGGATGAAGAACTGGAAATCACCAAAGACGATCGCGATAGCGAAAGGAACAGCTCGTCGCGGCTTGCGATCGGCACCAAGCTCGAACGCGGCGACCTGATGCATGTGGCGTTGATGGCATCGGAAAATCGCGCCGCTCATGCGCTGGGTAGGAATTATCCCGGCGGTCTTGCGGCCTTCGTGCACGCGATGAACGCTAAAGCCAAAGCGCTGGGCATGACGAGCACGCATTTCGTCGACCCCACAGGTCTGTCGAGCGACAACGTCGCGAGCCCGGCCGATTTGGCCAAGCTCGTCATCGCAGCATCCCACAATGCCACCATTCGCGAGTTTTCCACCGACCCCGACTACAGCGTGACCGTGGGGCGGCGTGAAATCGAGTTCCGCAACACCAATACGCTCGTCAAGAATCCCACTTGGGATATCGTCGTACAGAAGACCGGCTATATCACCGAAGCCGGCAAGTGCTTGGTCATGAAGGCCGTCATCGAGGGACGGTCGGTCGTCATCGTACTGCTCGATTCTTTCGGTAAGTACACGCGCATCGCCGATGCCAATCGCATCCGCAAGTGGATGGAGAACACGCGTCTCGCGCGCAATAGCACCTAACCCTCCAGTAGCGCTCGAGAGCAGTGAACCAGCAGCAAACCAGATAACCAGCAAACCAGACAGAATGGCTACTTAGCTCTCTGGCTCATCTGGCTGGTTTGCTGGTTGTCTGGTTGACTACTCCAAATCGTCCGTAGCTGCGGTTGCTCTAACCACAGGGACATCCAACGCGATACTCTGACGCTCCAGTCGATTTGGATGGGGCGGCCATGAATGCATTTTCCAAGCTGCTGGGTACCGAGCTGCCCATCATTCAAGCGCCCATGGCGGGCGTTCAAGGCAGTACGCTCGCGATCGCAGTGTCGAATGCTGGAGGCTTGGGTTCCTTGCCTTGCGCGATGTTGGATGCCAAGTCCATGGAGCGAGAACTGGGTGCGCTCAAAGCGGGCACGACCCGTCCCTACAACATAAATTTCTTTTGTCATTCGCCGCCGCAGCCCGATGCCGCGCGCGACGAACGTTGGCGCAAGGCGTTGCGTCCTTATTACGAAGAACTTGGCCTCGATCCGAATGCGCCGATCACTACGGCCGCGAGATTGCCATTCGATGCTCGAGCGGCGACGTTGATCGAACACTACAAACCCGCGGTCGTGAGCTTTCACTTCGGCTTGCCGAATCGAGATTTGTTGACGCGCGTGCGCGCGAGCGGCGCTAAAGTGATTGCAAGCGCCACGACCGTAGCGGAAGCGCAATGGCTCGAACGCGAAGGCGTCGACGCTGTCATCGCTCAAGGATTCGAGGCAGGAGGACATCGCGGCATTTTTTTATCGGACGATCTATCGACCCAAGTGGGTACGTTTGCGTTGGTTGCTCGTCTCGTGAAAACCGTGCGTGTGCCGATCATCGCCGCTGGTGGAATTGCAGATGCGCGCGGCGTCGAAGCTGTAATGCGGCTTGGTGCTGTGGCTGCACAGATCGGCACCGCATATCTTTTGTGTCCTGAAGCAACGACGAATGCTATTCATCGTAAGGCGCTCAAGGATGAGACGGCAGAAACAGCGCTCACCAATGTGTTCAGCGGTCGCCCGGCGCGGGGCATCGTCAATCGCTTGATGCGGGAGTTGGGTCCCATCAGCGGCCTGCCACCCGAATTTCCGTTGGCTAGCGCGGCTCTCGCGCCGCTTCGTGCCAAGGCAGAGAGTTTAGGCCGCGGCGATTTTTCACCGCTGTGGGCGGGTCAGAACGCGAGCGGATGCAAGGAGATTCCGGCGGCGCAGTTGACGCGTGAGCTTGCTAGTTCTAATCCGGCGCATTCGTAGCCGCACGCTCATTCGCGCGCGGTTGCGGATCGCGCACGAAATTGAATGCAGCGGGTTGATCTGCGAAGTCCAAGCGCGCGATCGGCTGCGTCGTGCCTTGCCATATAAAGACGAGTTCGGTCGAGCTGCCCGAAGGCACAGTGAGTGCATCGGCAATGTCGTCGACTTGCACGGCCTTGCCGTTGTGATGAATGCACGTCAGCGCCCAATCGAGATCGGTATCGATCAGCACACCGGGTCCCTGGTCGGTGGCGAACAACAGCGAACCTTCTTCATCGATATACACGCCTGTGGTCTTTTCGACCTCCTGCCGAGTGTGAGTCGACAGAACTCCATCGTTCATATGTAAGACGAACGGTGCGTATGCAAGACGCATGTAGCCGCGTTGCGGCCCGTTCTGGAAATACCACCGTCCATATTCATCCGCGCCGTAATTGGCGTCGATCGTCTCGATGATCTGCGGCCGCGTAATGAGTTCATCTTTGACCAGCCAACGCCCGCGCCGGTCCAAACTCAACCAGCCGAACACCGCCGGCACATTCGGCCAGCGTTGCATTGCTTTTAGGACCCAGGGTTGCATTTGCTACCCTCAAAACCACCCATAATTAAAACTCACACTGATCCTCTGCTTGTCGGTCGTATTCGGCGTGACTTCGTGGCGCAACCAGCTTTCGAACAAGATGACGGTGCCGGCGGAGGCGGGGAGGGTTTTCCAAGGTTGCTGGCGTGAAGAGCGGCGCCGCGGCGGAGCAGCCATGAATCGGTCCAGGCGCGGGTCTTCGAATTTGAGCCCCGGAGTGCCCGCGGGGGTCTGCACATAGTAAGTGCCGCTGATGGTCGAGAGCGGATGCAAGTGCAGACCGTGCACGACTTGTTTCGGCATGACGTTCACCCAGCAGTCCGTCATACACAGCTCGCGATTTTCCAGATCGAATTCGAGTGTGCGGGCAAACGTAGCGACGTGGCGGTTCAAGATGCGTTCGAGGAGAGCGAAGGTCGGCGAGAGTTGATGCATTCGGCACGCCGAGGAATAGGACGTGTAGCCGCCGGGATAGTTCTTACGCGACCAGCGGCGGCCGGCTTCGTCGTCGATCGCCAGTTGCTTGCATTCTCGCAGCAGCTTGGCGTTGAGGGCCTGCCAAGACGATTGGAGTCGCCTGCTATAGATCAGCGTGGGAAAGAGGCTGTGTGTCGTCATCGCGGTCACTGCACGGAAACGGTCGCTAACGATAGCATCCTCTCTCATAATTGCGGGTGGGCCGTTTGAAATGGATGAACCGTGCAACCCATCATTACCGTCTCCAATTTGGTCAAACGTTATGCGTCGGGCCTGCGTGCCCTCGATGACATCAATTTGGAAATCCGCCGCGGCGAAATTTTCGCGCTATTGGGCCCGAACGGCGCGGGCAAGACCACGCTCATCAGCATTATCTGCGGCATCGTGAACGCGAGCAGCGGGCAAGTGCTCGTGGATGGACACGATATCGTCAAGCACTACCGCCAAGTGCGGAGCAAAATCGGCCTCGTGCCGCAAGAGATCGCCAACGAGGCGTTCGAGAGCGTCTGGGCCACGGTCTCGTTCAGCCGCGGTCTGTTCGGCAAGCCTGCCAATCCCGCCCATCTCGAGAAAGTCCTCAAAGATCTGTCACTGTGGGACAAGAAGGACAGCGACATCATGTCGCTGTCCGGCGGCATGAAACGACGTGTGATCATCGCAAAAGCGTTGTCGCACGAGCCCACGATTCTCTTTCTCGACGAGCCGACCGCAGGGGTCGATGTGGAACTGCGACGCGATATGTGGGCGATGGTGCGGTCGCTGCGCGCGAGCGGCGTCACGATTATTTTGACGACTCACTATATAGAAGAAGCCGAGGAGATGGCGGACCGAGTAGCCGTCATCAACAAAGGCAAAATTATTCTCGTCGAAGAAAAAACAGCGCTCATGCGTAAGCTGGGCAAGAAACAGCTCACATTGCATTTACAGAAACCCCTGCCCGTCATGCCTTCGGATCTGGCCTCGCCGCAGCTCGAACTCGTCAACGGCGGTGCCGACCTCGTCTACACATTCGATGCAAAGGCCGACACCGGCATTGCCGATTTGCTGCGCCGCTTGAACGAGCACGGCATCGAGTTCAAGGATTTGAATACCCAGGAGAGTTCCTTGGAAGACATTTTCGTGAGCCTGGTGCATCGGTGACCTCCATGAACACTTACGCCGTCCGCTCGATTTATCTATTCGAAATGGCGCGCTGGTTTCGCACCGTCGTGCAGAGCATTCTCTCGCCGGTGATATCGACATCGCTGTATTTCGTGGTCTTCGGCGCAGCCATCGGAGCGCGCATGTCGCAGATCGACGGCGTGAGCTACGGTGCGTACATCGTGCCGGGTCTCATCATGCTCTCGATCCTCACCGAGAGTGTCTCGAATGCGTCGTTCGGCATCTACATGCCTCGTTACTCCGGAACGATCTACGAAGTGCTGTCGGCGCCCATTTCCTACATCGAGATATTGATCGGCTACGTGGGGGCGGCTGCGACCAAGTCGATCATTCTCGGTCTCATCATTTTGCTCACCGCGCGCATCTTCGTGCCTTTTCACATCGTGCATCCGTTTTGGATGATGGGTTTTCTCGCGCTGACCGCACTCACGTTTTGCTTGTTCGGTTTCATCATCGGCGTATGGGCCACCGGTTGGGAACGCTTGCAAATCATTCCGCTCATGATCATTACGCCGCTCACGTTTCTCGGCGGCAGCTTTTATTCGGTGAGCATGCTGCCGCCGTTCTGGCAGAAGGTGACGCTCTTCAATCCCGTCGTCTATCTCGTGAACGGTTTCCGTTGGAGCTTTTACGGCATTTCGGACGTGAGCGTGGGATTGAGTCTGGGTGTCACGTTTGCATTCATGGTGGTGTGCTTGGCATTCATCCGCTGGATTTTCAGGACGGGGTATCGGCTCAAGGCATAACCTCTCACACTCGGTTACGAGGAGTTTCTTAGAATCGTAGCGATAGTCCAGCGCCGAACGCCCATGCAGGCGTGTTTGTGTTGGCAGCACGTGAGACTGCAGCGTCGACCTGCACGTCTTTGTCGATCAAATACGTTGCGCCTGTGTCGAACGTAACGATGCAACCGCCGTCATCCTGTCTGGCGATCTGTTGACCGGCGGCTTCCAAGAAGGTTCGAAAGCGTGCAGTCCACTGTTTGCCCGTGGTGACGGCCAAGATGCCGTTCACGAACCGATGTCTCTCATCCTTGTCCCACACGGCACCCGGCATCACTCCAATCGACATGTCGGCCGGTAATTCCCATTCCGCGACCACTCGCACCGAAGGACGAATGCCGTCACCGCGAAAGCGAGCAGATCCGGTATCCAAGTCGGCATGAATCAACGTGGCGATCGAGGGTCCGCTGCCGACGCCTTCGGCTTGGCGCAGTCCCCATTTGAACCCCACGGCAATATCCGAATAGCCATGAATGGTTTCGTTGCCGCTCTTCAAGTGATCGTATTCGACAGTGCGCTGATCGGTCTCGAGGCGTAGTTCCAACTCGTGACCGATCCCCACGCGCAACAGCGTGGGCACGGTAAACGTCTCGGTGTAACCGCCGCTTTGCGAATCGCGCACGAGCGACACGCCTGTTTCGATTTGAATCACGCGTGCGCCCACCACCGAACTCGATTCGACAAAGTCCGGTCGATCCGTGTTGATGGATTCCTCATCGGCCGAGGCCGGCATGGGAGCGCCTGTAATAGCGACAAGACTCGAAAACACCACCCCATACATCCGGGGAACCACACCCATAAGCACTCCTCAACTGGCATCGCATCCTTAGCGGCAGCCGCACGAATATCTTGCGTTATCGCAATCCAGGAAACTGCGACTAAGCCATTCCCTGAAAAGAGCCGCGTCGCGGGTCGTCAGCATCAAGCCAGCAACGCCAACGCCGATACGTGTAGGAATTTTGGAGATATGCCTTGGATGGGTCGATCCGCGCCCGCTTAACGTGCCTCACCGCCTCGGTATTATTGATGCTGTTGGTGTTGGGAATAGTGTCATTCCGCGCCATCGACAAGGCTGAGGACAGTCTCCAATTCATGTTGAACGCCAATCAGGCGCTCACCAATCATCAAACGGCGGACATGATGCACGACGCGCTGCGAGGCGATGTGCTGCTGTCCTTCGAGGCCAAGACCGATGGCGAATGGAGTTCGCTGACGACGGACGTGCAGGAGCATGCGGATACCTTTCTGAGCCAACTCAACGCGAATCGCTCGTTGCGGCTCACGCCCGAGCTCAACAGGCTGTTACAAGGCGTGGAACCCGATGTGAAGGGCTACATCGCTGCCGCGAAGGAAGTCATTTCGGTGGCGAAGACCAATCCGACGCAAGCGCACGCGATGATGACTTCCTTTCAGGCCAAGTTCGACTTGCTGGAAGAGGAAATGGCCAAAGTGACCGACGGCGTGACAGACACCTTGAAGCGAGCGCAATCCGAGGAGGTCGCTACCATTGCGCATTTGAAGCGCGACAGTGTTTTGATCATAGTCACTGCGTTCATCGTCGCTACGCTTACAGCGGTTTGGATCACTCGCGGCATTACCAAGCGCGTGTCGGCACTCGCGCAATCGATCGCGGTGATTCAACAGACCCGCGATTTGACTCGACATGCAGATGCGAGCGGACGCGATGAGCTCAGCGTGTTGGCACGTTCGTTCAACGCACTGATCGATGAGTTTCATGGTGCGATCGGTGCAGTGGGTCGCGGCACGAGCAATATCAATGTCCAAGCGGAGGAGGTGAGCCATACGAGCGAGCAAGTGGCTTCGGTCGCGTCCGAACAGGCTGCGAGTCTCGAAGAAATCTCGACTTCACTCGCCAATCTCGCAGCGCTCTCGAAACAGAATGCAACCAGCACCAGACAAGCGAATCAAGCGTCGGAAGAATCGCAACGTGCCGCCGATCACGGCGTCGCCGAGGTGAAGAAGCTCGAAACAGCGATGGTGGAGATCAAAGAAGCGTCGGCCCAAGTGGCCAAAGTCAACCAAGTCATCGACGAGATCGCGTTTCAAATCAATCTGCTCGCATTGAATGCCGCAGTTGAAGCGGCACGTGCAGGAGAAGCGGGCCGCGGCTTTGCCGTGGTTGCCGAAGAAGTGCGCAGCCTCGCGCAACGTTCCGCCAGCGCCGCCAAGGAAACTGCAACGTTCATTGCGACTTCGACTCAACGTGCCGAGCGAGGCATGCAGATTTCCAGCGACGTAGCTGCCGCGCTCGATGCCATTGTTTTAGCCACGAAGAAGGTGGACGGGTTGGTCAACGAGATCGCCACTGCGGTGGATTCGGAAGCGGCGACCGTCTCTCAAATCAATATCGCCGTAACGTCGCTGGATCAGGCCACCCAGAACTCGGCATTGTCGTCGCAACAGTTGGCGTCGGCCGCACAAGATACGGCACTGCAGGTGGAATCGCTCAACGCGCTCGTGGCGAAGTTCAAGGTCAACGATACTCACGAGCCGCACATGCCGGCACCTGAAACGCGTTCATCGAGAGTAGTGCAGCAGGAGTCGTGGACGGCCGCTGCGTAAACGCCAAGTGACGCGAACCGGATCACGCCGGTTGAGCGTGAGCTCGCCGGCGTTGCAGGCGATTGCACTTGATCCGTGCAGGTGTAGATCAGCCGTGAAACTCAGCCGCGCGCGTAGCTGACGGTCAACGCTTCCCAAACATGCCCGTCCGGCTTATCCCAGTAGACGATGCGGCCGCCATAGGCTGTGTTGATCTTCATATCGACAGGTCCTAGCGGCGTGCTTCTGTAGTTGATGCCGAGCGCCGCGAGTTTTTCGAGGATGCGATCGAACGTCGCGTCGTCGACGCGAAAGCAATAGTGGTGAATGGAAAGCGGTGCATCGGCCTGATCGAAGTCGAGTGTCAGCCCGTCGTTCACAAAGACGGGGCAGAACGGGCCGACGCCGGTTTCCGACCAGCGGACTCCGAGGATGGTCGCGAGTAGTTTTGCCGAGGCTTCACGATCAGTGGCGGGCACGATCAGATGATCCAGTTGAATACTCATCAGTGACTCCGGAACACATTTCAATCGCGGTCAGCTCTATTTTAGATTCGCTGCCTCTCTCGCATCGTACGTGATGAGTGTAAAGGGATTCCCACATGGCTATTGAGCCGCACACCCGCTATAAACATACTTAAACATCGGGAATTCCGTCACGCAAGTACGAGCCGTGGTGACTTGCCCGACTGCATGTGCCACTACTGCACGGAGAACAAGATGCAATTTTCAGGCGATTTCTATCAAATCGGCGTCGTCGTGCGAAACCTCGAGCGCGGCATGGCCCACTATCGCGCATTGCTGGGGCTCGGCCCCTTCATGCAGATCCGAACGAACTATAGGGGCCGTTACCGTGATTGGGAAGGCACCATCGCCAACCACAACGCCTTCACCAAATGGGGCCCGGTGTATTTGGAAATGGTGGAGCCCGGCATCGGCAACAGTAATGCACGCGAGTGGTTGGAAACTCGCGGCGAAGGCATCTTCCATCTTGGCTATGCCACCGACGATCTCACCCAACGACCCGACGGCGTCGAAGTGTGTTTCGAATCTTTCGGCGCGACCCTGCCGGACGGCCGCGCAGCCGTGATTCATCTCGATACGGTGGAGCGGCTCGGCTACTTCGTCGAGCTTTCCGATCGCGCGCTGGTCAATAAACTTAACGGTTCCATCGATAAGTTTCTCGCTGAAGCGGGACGACAAACATGAGCGCACGTTTCAATAACAAAGTCGCGGTGATCACCGGTGCAGCCTCAGCACCGCATATCACAGGCGCTGCATATATCATCGATGGCGGTCGTTGCGCTGCCTAGCACTCGAAAGCCGCTTCGCGACAATCCCCCCCCTGATCCTGTAAATACCCGTCGTACGAACCGTTGCAGTCGGCGATCGTGCCGCCGACACGGACTTCGATGATGCGCTCTCCTGCGCATTCTATTTTCGTCTTCACAATTTAAGTCAGTTGACTTAGATATCGTGCGAGCGCATATTATTTTCAGAATTACAGCGCAGCACTCGAACAGGAGACATCCATGGCGCGTTACGACTCGCTGATTAAGGGCGGGCTCGTGGTCGACGGAACGGGTATGCCTGGAATGGTGACCGACGTCGCCATCCGCGATGGAGTAGTCGCTCGCGTCGACGGCATTCCTGCATCGCAAGCCAAGGAAGTCATCGATGCAAAAGGGCTGATCGTGGCGCCGGGATTCGTCGATCTTCACACTCACTACGATGCGCAGATTTTCTGGGATCCCTATTGCACGCTTTCAGGATGGCACGGCGTGACATCGGTTGTGATCGGCAACTGCGGCTTCGGCTTGGCTCCGTGCAAGCCGAAGGAGCGCGAGCGTTTGATGTTGTCGTTGACCCGCAACGAGCAGATCAGCCTCGAAGCAATGCAGTGTGCTGGCGTATCCGATGGCGGGGGCGCATATGAAGATGTTCGTGGGCGGCTCCTTTACTACGGACTTCCTGACTTGGATGGTGCGCGAAACGGGTGCGCTGCGTTTGGAAGAAGCGCATCACGCGTTGTCCGCGCAAATGGCGGGGCTGAAGAATCGAGGGATGCTTCTCGAAGGACAACCGGCTGATGTCGTGGTCTATGACATGGAGAAGCTCGGTACTATTCCCGAGCATTTCTACGACACCGTGTATGACTTGCCAGGCGGAGATTGGCGGCGCGTCAAGCGCGCGCGCGGATACAACTACATCATCGTGAACGGACGTCCCACCTTTGTCGATGGCGAGCAGACGGGTGCGACGCCGGGTCGCCTGTTGCGCCACGGCCGAGGTTGAACTAGCCGCAAGCAAACCTGTCTGTGAGAGGGGGGAACGAATATGACGCAGAAGTATACGGGCCGAGAGAATCCGTGGCGTGGA
>Ga0068855_100007662_pt1 | contig 13053 bp, 16 predicted proteins | sample KBSCornC52_FD_66592 | JGI IMG/M metagenome (GOLD analysis project Ga0068855, IMG submission 66592) | Corn rhizosphere microbial communities from Kellogg Biological Station, Michigan, USA - KBS Corn C5-2 | ecosystem: Host-associated > Plants > Roots > Rhizosphere > Soil ... | reverse complement strand
CAGCGTCGCCGTGATCGAGAAGCGTGCCTTCACGGCGATGCCGAATGGAGCCGGCCCGGGTGGTCTCGAATCCGGAATCGCGACGCACCTGTTCGCGGATCTGGCGGGTCATCGCCTCGTCTTCGTCGATGGCCGAGCCGCGCCGGCATTGTCCCTCGTGGGCCGACTGCCGTTCGGCGTGAGCGTGGGTACCTTGGGCGACATGCTCGAACGCACGCCGGAAGCGCTGGAACCCTTCCTGCCGCAAATCCACCATCAGACCATCTTCGGCAGCCTCAACACCGCCTTCATGAGCGATGGCGCCTACGTTCACCTCCCGCGCGGCGTGGTCCTCGAGGAGCCGATCCACCTGCTCTTCGTGGCGACCTCTCCGAATGCGGCCATCCACCCGCGCAACCTCATCGTGGCGGAGGCCGGCGCGCAGGCGACGGTCATCGAGCACTACGTGGGCCGGGATGGCGTCGAGTACTTCACCAACGCCGTGACCCAGATCTTCGCCGCGGAGGGCGCCGCGGTCGAGCACTGCAAGCTGCAGCAGGAGGCGGCGCAAGGCTTTCACGTCGGCGCGATCCATGCCGCGCAGGGCCGCGACAGCCGATTCGTGTCGCACTCGATGGCCTTCGGCGCGGCGCTCGCCCGCAACGACATCACCACGCAGTTCGATGCAGCGGGCTGCAGCGCCACGCTGAACGGGCTCTACGTGGCCGGCGGTCGGCAGCACGTCGACCATCACACCCGCATCGACCACGCCCAACCCGACGGCACCAGCCGCGAGTATTACCGCGGAGTGCTGGACGGCCGGTCGCGGGGCGTGTTCAACGGCAAGGTGATCGTGCACGCGGGCGCGCAGCACACCGATGCCGAGCAGCTCAACCACAACCTGCTGCTCTCGGAAGGCTCGGAGATCGACACCAAGCCGCAGCTGGAAATCTACGCCGACGATGTGAAATGCACCCATGGCGCGACCGTGGGACAGCTCGACGATGCTCAGCTCTTCTACCTGCGCTCGCGCGGCGTGGAGGAGGCGACCGCCCGGGCGCTCCTCACCTACGCGTTCGCCCAGGACGTCATCGATCGCATCCGCATCGCCCCGGTGCGCGCACGGCTCAAGCAACTGCTGCTGTCGCGCTTGCCCCAGGGGCATCGCATCCGGGAGCTGGCATGAAGATCGAGCGTGAGATCTTTGCCCGCCCCGCCGCCGCGTTCGACGTGGCGCGCCGGCGCGCGGATTTTCCCATCCTGCGCGAGCGCGTTCATGGCAAGCCCCTCGTCTATCTCGACAACGCGGCCACGACCCAGAAGCCGCGCGCGGTCATCGACGCCGAGGCTCGCTATTACGCCTGCGACAACGCCAACGTGCACCGAGGCGTGCACGCGCTGAGCCAGACCGCGACCGACTCCTACGAGGCGGCACGAAGCAAGGTGCGGCGCTTCATCAACGCCCGCGCCGTGGAGGAGATCGTCTTCGTTCGCGGCACGACGGAGGCCATCAATCTGGTCGCCCAGAGCTACGCCCGCCCGCTCCTCGCGCCCGGAGACGAGATCCTCTTGAGCGCGATGGAGCATCACTCCAACATCGTCCCGTGGCAGCTCGCATGCGGACAGACCGGCGGATCGCTGAAGGTGATCCCGATCAGCGACGCGGGCGAGCTGGACATGGAGGCGTTCGCGGCGCTCCTCGGGCCGCGCACGCGCCTGGTCGCGGTCACGCAGCTTTCCAACGCGCTGGGCACGATCACGCCGATCGAGCGCATCATCGCCGCGGCCCACGCAAGGGGCGTCCCGGTCCTTGTCGATGGCGCGCAGGCGGTGTCGCACCTCGCCGTCGACGTAAGCGCACTCGATTGCGATTTCTACGCCTTCTCCGGCCACAAGATCTTCGGGCCCACGGGCATCGGCGTGCTCTACGGCAAGGCCGCGCTGCTGGATGCCATGCCTCCCTACCAGGGAGGCGGCGACATGATCCGGTCGGTCACGTTCGAGAAGACCGAATACAACGACCTGCCGTACAAGTTCGAAGCCGGAACTCCCAACATCGCCGGCGCCATCGGCCTTGGCGCGGCGCTCGACTACGTGTCGAGCGTCGGCATGGAGGCGATCGCGGCGCACGAGCGCGATTTGCTGGCGTACGCGACCGCCGAGGCGTCCCGCATTCCCGGACTGCGCATCGTCGGCACGGCGAAAGACAAGGCGAGCATCCTGTCGTTCGTGCTGCAGGGCGTGCATGCGCACGACGTCGGCACGATCCTCGATCAGCAGGGAGTGGCGATCCGCGCCGGCCATCACTGCGCCATGCCCGTGATGCAGCGCTTCGGCATTGCCGGCACGGCGCGGGCATCGTTCGCGCTCTACAACACGCGCGACGAGGTGGATGCGCTGATCGCGGGCATCGACCAGGCGAGGAGGATGTTCCTTTGACCGGCGAGCTGCGCGAGCTTTACCAGGAGCTCATTTTCGACCACTACAAGCGGCCGCGAAACTGCCATGCGCTGGTCGGGGCCAATCACCGGGCGGAGGGACACAACCCGCTCTGCGGCGACCGGATCACCGTCTATCTCAAGGTCGAGGACGGCATCATCCGGGATGTCGCGTTCGAAGGCGACGGCTGCGCCATCGCCACGGCTTCCGCATCGCTGATGACCGAGGCACTGAAAGGCAAGCCCGTGGACGAGGTCGCGCACTTGTTCGAGGAGTTCCGCGGCATGGTCACCGAGGCCGATACGGCAGCGCATCCCGAACTCGGCAAGCTCGAGGTGCTCGCCGGAGTGCGGGAGTTTCCGGCGCGGGTGAAGTGCGCCACGCTGGCATGGCACACCCTCAATGCGGCCCTGAAGCAACAGGGCAAGCCGGTCTCGACGGAGTAAGCCCGATGAGCGAAGGAGCCGAGCTCGTACCCACGCCAGAGCCTGCGCAGCCACCGATCGAACAGGTGCGACAGAACGTGGTGACCGCGCTGCGCACGATCTTCGACCCGGAAATTCCGGTGAACATCTACGACCTCGGGCTCATCTATGGCCTCGAGATCGACGCCGAGGGGCGGGTGGACATCCGGATGACGCTTACCGCGCCGGCGTGTCCGGTGGCGGGCACGTTCCCGGACACCGTGGCATCGCGGCTCAACGAGGTTGCGGGCGTGAGCGACGTGCGGGTGGAGCTGGTCTGGGAGCCGCCATGGACGATGGACCGGCTCACCGACGACGTGAAGCTGCAGCTCGGGTTGCTGTAGGGCGCACGACGATGAAGTGGGTCGATGTCGCCGGTGAAGACGAGCTGCGGCCAGGAATGTGGCGCTCCGTCGACGTGGACGGCGTCCTGGTTGCCGTCTTCAACCTCGACGGCGCGTTCTTCGCCATCGAGGACGTATGCACCCACGATGGCGGCATCCTCACCGGCGGCGCGATCGAAGGCGACGTGATCATCTGCCCGCGTCACGGCGCGCGCTTCTCGATCCGGACCGGCGAAGTGTTGGCCCCGCCCGCCTACGAGGATGTCGCGACGTTTCCGGTGCGGGTCGAGGCGGGTCGAGTGCAGGTCCGGGAAGCTCCCTCGGACTGAACGCCATGGCCGAATCGCGCAGGGCGAAATCAATTCACGGGCCGTCCCAGGATCAGCTCCCGTAGCACGATCGCATCGTTGTGCGCCTCGTCATGGGCGGAATACACCAGCGTGATCGGTCCCGCGCGTGCGAGGGCGCGCAATTGGCTGAACAGCTCGGCATTCCGGCGCACCTCTTCCGCGTAACGCCGGCGAAACTCGTTCCATCGGGCGGGTTCGTGCCCGAACCATTTGCGCAGCTCGGTACTGGGCGCGACGTCTTTCATCCAATGATCGATGGCGGCCTGCGCCTTCGAGACCCCGCGCGGCCACAACCTGTCGATGAGAATTCGTGTGCCATCCGCCGCGGCGCGCGGTTCGTACGCCCGCTTGAGCCGGACGTTTTTCGCTGCGATTCCTTTGCTCATGGATCTGGCTCCAAGGCGGCGTGGAGCAACCACGACACCGGCTCCGATCTCGACGCGGCCTGTTCGACCCCTCGCCGCGGCGTGGGTTCGGATCGACGATGAGGATGATCGACGGACGTGCGATTGCCCGTTCACGCCACCGTCCCGAAGAGCGCCCCGACCCCTGCCGTGAGCCCCATGGCAAGCGCGCCCCAGAAGGTGACCCGCACGGCACCCTTCCTCACGTTCGCGCCGCCCACGCGGGCGGCCAGCCCGCCGAGGATCGCGAGGAAAACCAGGGACGTTCCGGAAACGACGGGGATCAGGCCCGACGCGGGCACCAGCGCCACAGCCAACAGCGGCATGGCCGCGCCCACGGCGAAGCTGGCCGCCGATGTGAGCGCGGCCTGGATCGGGCGTGCACTGAGCGTCTCCGAGATGCCGAGCTCGTCGCGAGCATGGGCCCCAAGCGCGTCATGGGCCATGAGCTGCTCGGCGACCTGTTTCGCGAGCGCGGGATCGAGCCCGCGGCCGACGTAGATCGCCGTCAGCTCGCGACGCTCGCCGGGTTCGTCGGTCTCGAGCTCCGTGCGCTCCAGGTTGAGCGCGCCCTGTTCCGAATCGGCCTGCGAGCGCACCGACACGTACTCTCCGGCCGCCATGGACATGGCTCCCGCGACCAGGCCGGCGACCCCGGCGATCATCACGCTGCCGTGAGTCCCATGCGCCGCGGCCACGCCGAGGATCAGGCTCGCCGTCGAAACGATGCCGTCGTTGGCACCCAATACCGCCGCGCGCAGCCAGCCGATGCGCTCCGTGCGGTGCCATTCCCTGTGGCGAACGGGCATCCCGGGATGGCCGGAAGATCGCTAGAAGGCGCCTGCGGGTCGCCCGCATTCGGCGAGCAGACGATCGTATTCGCGCTTGACGACCGCATAGCACTCGCAGACGTGCGCTTCCAGTCCGACGCGATCGAGCACCGCGATGCGCCCGCGGCTATAACGGATCAGTCCCTTCTCCTGCAGCTTTGCGGCAGCGTGCGAGATGCCCTGGCGGCGCACGCCCAGCAACCGGGCGATGAGAGCCTGCGTCATGACGAGCTCGTTCGACGCCAATCGATCCAGGGACGCCAGGAGCCACCGGCACAATTGCTGTTCCAGCGAATGGTGGCGGTTGCACACCGCCGCCTGTCCGGTTTGCGCGATGAGCGTCTGGGTGTAGCGCAGCAGCAGATGCCACAGCGGGCCGCCCCGCTCGAGCTCGTCCCTCAGCGCGGCGCTCCCCAGCCGATAGGCGAATCCGCGGCGCAGCACGACCGCCTGGCTCGGGGTGCTTTCCCCGCCCAGGAACGATGCAACCCCGATCACGCCCTCGCGCCCGGTGACCGCGAATTCCGCCGATGCGCCGTCCTGTGTCACATAGACCCGGGACATGAGGCCGGCGGTCAGGAAGTACAGGCAGCTTTCCGGGTCGCCCGCGTGATGGACGACGCACGCCCTCGGCAAGGCAACGGGCTCGAGATGGGGCCGCAGGCGCTCGTAGTCCGCCCTCGGCAATGCCGCGAGCAGATGGTTCCCCCTCGGCGACTGCCGAGCGGACAGGTCGTGCGTCTCCGTCCGGGCCGCGAAGCCCGTTTCGCAATCATCCGCAAATGCGGGTCGCGCCGACATCGCAGCAGTCCCAAAGAGTCACCCCCGCCAATCTAGCCGCTCACCCGCCGCGCCCGTTGATCCAGGTCAAAGCGCTGTGTCCGCCGGCGCACGGACGGTTGCATAGACGCTGTCTACGATACCCAGTCGATTACCCAGAGGAGAATCTCCATGAAGCTGTCCAGTCGATTCATGACCTTCGTCTTCGCCGTCGCGTTGGCCACCCTGCTCGGATGCGCGGCGACGTCCACGAGCGAGGGAACCGGCGGATACGTCGACGATTCCGTCATCACCACGAAGGTGAAAGCCGCGATCTTCGAGGAGCCGTCGCTGAAATCCGCCGAGATCAACGTGGAGACCTTCAAGGGCACGGTCCAGTTGAGCGGGTTCGTCAGCTCCCGTGCCGATATCAACAAGGCGGTCGAGGTCGCGCGCAACGTCAAAGGTGTGACGTCGGTCAAGAACGACATGCACGTGAAGTGACCGCGGACCGGCCCGCGGGAGACACGAGCCCCGGAAGCTTCCGCCATTGACCCGGAAGCTTCCGCCATTGAAAGGAACGCAATGCTGTACTACGCCGTCGTATTCCTCATCATCGCGTTGATCGCCGCGCTGTTCGGTTTCACCGGCCTCGCGGCCGGCGCCGTCGGGATCGCGAAGATCCTGTTCTTCGTCTTCGTCCTCCTGTTCGTCGTTTCGCTCATCGTGGGACTCGTGCGGCGCAGCTGAGCGCGGGACGTGGAGTTCTCGGACACCCCGGGTCGCACCGAACACTCTTGCAAATTGAAAGAATTAAGCGGAGAGTCTCCGCCACTACATCAAGAGGCTAGGAGTGATGCGATGAGTTCTTCCGGTGCATGCAAGAGCGAGTCCCAGCGGGCCAAGCGCCACGTGGCCGAAGCGGACCGCAGGCCCGGGCGAGGTCATCCGGTCGCGCGGGCCGTCCTCGCATTCGCCACGTTCGCCTCGGCTTCGATCTGCGCATGGGCCCAGGTCGCGCCGAACCTGGGAACGACCGCTGCCTTCACGGTCTTGGGCAGGAACTCCATCCCGACCATAGGGACGGTGACCTGCACCGATACCGGGCCGGGAATCGGGATCGTCGGACAGGTAGGCACCACCTTCAACGCGATCACCAACACGGGATGCGCGATCACGGGGCCCATCGTCGCACCGGTCGCCGCCGGGGTCGCAAGCGACTTCGACGCCGCGGTCGCGAATATCGACCTCCAGAACCCGCTATGCACCGGCGCCATTCCGATCGTCACGACTACCCTCACGCCGGGTGTCTACTGTTCCGCCGCGGCGACCACGATCGGCGCCGGCGTGACGCTCACGCTCCAGGGGAACGCGACCGATGTCTGGATTTTCCGGGTCGGGACCGGCGGCCTCGGCGCGCTCACCTTGACGAACGCGAACGTGGTCATGGGCGGTAGCGCGTCGCCGTGCAACGTGTACTGGAAGACCACCGCCGCGGGCATGACCGCGACGGATTCGACCTTCGTCGGAACCGTCCTCTCGGATGCCGCCGCCACCATGACCCGAACCAACTGGATCGGACGCATGATGGCGAGGACCGACGCGACGCTCACGGACCCGCTGCCCATCACGGGCTGCGCGGCGGCCGCCGCCGCCGGCGCCGCGTCCGCGCCGACGCTCTCGGAATGGGCGATGGTCATGCTTGCCGGGCTCCTGGCGATCGCGGGTTTCGCGGCGATGCGCAGGCGGACAATGCGTCCGTAGAGCCTGCTTCGATTCGGGTGCGGATATGGGGCGCGCAAGCGCCCCATATCGCTTCCGGTCCCCAGCTATGGCGCGCTTCTTCACTCTCTTCGTCGTCATCCTGCTCGCTCTCTTCGCGGTGGAGCTCACGCCGCCGGCGCAAAGCGCCGTCGTGATCCCGTGGACCGATGCGCTGGCGCTCATCAGCGCGCGCCTCGTCACGGTCTTCGATCCGCACGTTGTCGCGTTCGGCCAGACCCTGCAGAGCACGAGAAACGGCTTCGCGATCTCCATCGAGGCGGGATGCAACGGCATCGAGGCGGCCCTCATCCTCATCGCGGCGATGCTCGCCTTTCCGGCGCCGTGGAAGCATCGGGCGCTCGGCATCCTGGCGGGCCTCGCCGCCGTGCAGGCGCTCAACATCGTGCGCGTCGTGAGCCTCTTCTACATCGGCCAGTGGAATCTCGAGGCCTTCGAGTGGGCGCACCTCTACCTGTGGCAGGCGCTCATCATGCTCGACGCACTGATCGTCTGGTTGCTCTGGATCCGGACGCTGCCGAGCGCAGCGTACCGACCGGCCGAAGCCGAGCCGCGATCCTCCCGCGCGCCATGACGTTGGCGGCGCCCTCGACGATCGGGAGGTTCGTGCTGCGCACCTTTCTCTGGTTGCCGCCGTGCTTCGCCGGCTGGTACCTGGGAGCCCAGCATGTCGCCCCTGTGCTGGGCGCCGCGGCTCGCGTCCTCGTGGAGCTTTTTCGATCCGGAATCCTGTCGTCGCTGGAGCGGCAAGGGCAGGTCCTCATCTTCGTGACCACGATCCAGGTGCACCCCGCGCCCGATCAGGTCGGCGTGCTGCTGGTGGAAGTGAATCCGCTGCTCTACACCTACGGCTTGCCCTTCTTCGTCGCGCTGATGCTCGGCGCGAGGGCGAAATGGGCAAAGATCCTCGCCGGCGCCGCCGTGCTCGTGCCGTTCCAGGCGTGGGGCATCGCCTTCGATTTCCTCGCCCAGATCGTGCGGACGGGGGCCGGCGTCTCGGCGCAGGCGGGCTTGCTCGGGTGGCGCACCGAATTCGTCGCCCTCGCCTACCAGGTCGGCAGCCTGATCTTTCCCGCGCTCGCCCCGGTGGCGCTTTGGGTGGCCTTCAACCGGCCGCTGTTCGGTGCCCTCATCGGCGCGCGCGCCCCGGCCATGGGACATCACGCCGGCACCGTGCGCTAGCGAACAGACGGCGCGCGGCGCGCACCGTATTCTGGGCGCTTCACCAAGGAGCCAGAATGAAAACATTGAAACGCGCCATCCCCATGCTTGCGATCCTCGCCGCCGCGAGCCTCATCGGCTGCGCATCGACGCCGAAATCCGAAGGGACCGGCGAATACGTCGACGACAGCGTCATCACCGGGAAAGTCAAGGCGGCCATCCTCGAGGAGCCGAGCCTCAAGTCTTCCGAGATCAACGTCGAGACGTTCAAGGGGGTCGTGCAGCTGAGCGGCTTCGTGAGCTCGCAGGACAACGTCCGGACGGCCATGGCCACCGCCGAGCACGTGAAGGGCGTGACGTCCGTCAAGAACGACATGCGCCTCAAGTAGCGAGATCGGCCTCGATGCGGTCGAGCCAGCGCCCGGCCGCCTCCTCCACCATGTCGAGCACCTGCTCGAAGCCTTCCACGCCGCCGTAGTAAGGATCGGGCACGTCCTCGCCTTTCCAGCGCGCGCTCGCGTCGAGGAAGAGGCCGAGGCGCGCCTTCGCCGCCTGCGGAGCGATCGAGCGAAGGATCCGCAGGTGACCGCGATCCATCGCGAGGATGTAGTCGTACTCGTGGAAATCGCGCTCGGTCACCTGCGCGGCGCGCAGCGCGGAAAGGTCGTAACCGCGCTTCGATGCGTGCCGTACGGCGCGCGGGTCCGGCGCTTCGCCCACGTGGTAGTCGTGCGTTCCGGCGGACGCGACGCGGATGCGCTCCGAGAGACCGCGCCGGCCGGCGAGATCGCGCAGCACGCCCTCGCCGGTCGGGGAGCGGCAGATGTTGCCGGTGCAGACGACGAGGATGGAGACGGGCTGCGCCGTCATGTGTCGCCGCCCACCGCCATCAGCCGGTCGCGCAGCGTCTTCAGCTCGTCGCGCAGGCTCGCCGCGCGCTCGAACTCCAGGTTCTTCGCCGCTTCCAGCATCTCCTTCTCCATCTTGCGGATGCGCTGGTCGAGCTGCTTCTCCGAGAGCGAGTCGTACTTGGCCTCCGCTTCCTCGTGCTTCTTGTGCTCGCGCGCGGCATCGGGATCGTACACGCCGTCGATGAGGTCCTTGATGCGCTTGGAGATGCCCTTCGGCTCGATGCCGTGCGCGAGGTTGAACGCGACCTGCTTCGCGCGGCGCCGTTCGGTCTCGCCGATCGCCGCCCTCATGGAATCGGTCATCTGGTCGGCGTAGAGGATCGCGGTGCCGTTGATGTGGCGTGCCGCGCGCCCGATCGTCTGGATGAGCGAGCGGCCCGAGCGCAGGAACCCTTCCTTGTCGGCGTCGAGGATCGCCACCAGCGACACCTCGGGGATGTCGAGCCCTTCGCGCAGCAGGTTGATGCCGACCAGCACGTCGAAGAGCCCCTTCCTCAGGTCGCGGATGATCTCCACGCGCTCCACCGTATCGATGTCGGAGTGGAGATAGCGCACCTTCACGCCGTGCTCGGCGAGGTACTCGGTGAGGTCCTCGGCCATGCGTTTGGTGAGCGTCGTGACCAGCACGCGCTCGTTCAGCTTCGCGCGCTTGTTCACCTCCGAAAGGAGGTCGTCCACCTGCGACGATGCGGGGCGCAGGATCACGTCCGGATCGACCAGGCCCGTCGGCCGCACCACCTGCTCCACGACCTGCCCGGACTTCGCGCGCTCGTAGTCGGCGGGCGTGGCCGAGACGAAGATCGCCTGCTTCACCTGGCGCTCGAACTCCTCGAACTTGAGCGGCCGGTTGTCGAGCGCCGAGGGAAGGCGGAAGCCGTAGTCGACGAGCGTCTGCTTCCTCGAGCGGTCGCCGTTGAACATGCCGCCGATCTGCGGGACCGTGACGTGGCTCTCGTCGATCACGATGAGCGCGTCCTGCGGGAGGTAATCGATGAGCGTCGGTGGCGGCTCCCCGGGCGCGCGGCCCGAGAGGTGGCGCGTGTAGTTCTCGATTCCCTTGCAGAACCCGAGCTCGTTCATCATCTCCAGGTCGAAGTGCGTGCGCTGCTGCAGCCGCTGCAGCTCCAGGAGCTTGCCCTGGGACTGGAACCAGTCGAGCCGCTCGCGCAGCTCCGCCTTGATGGTCTCGATCGCGGCGAGCACGGTCTGGCGCGGCGTCACGTAGTGGCTCTTCGCGTAGAGCGTGAAGCGCGGGATGCGATGCAGCAGCTCGCCGGTGAGCGGATCGAAGAGGGTGAGCGACTCGATCACGTCGTCGTAGAGCGAGACGCGCAGCGCCTGCTCGCTGTTCTCCGCGGGAAAGACGTCGATCGTGTCGCCGCGCACGCGGAACGTGCCGCGGCGGAAGTCGATGTCGTTCCTCGTGTACTGCATGCCCGCGAGCCGCGCCAGCAGGTCGCGCTGCGGCACCGGGTCCTTCTCGCGCAGCACCTGGCGCATGTCCTGGTAGTCCTCGGGGTCGCCGATGCCGTAGATGCACGACACGGTCGCCACGATCACCGTGTCCTTCCTCTCGAGCACGCTCTTGGTCGCCGAGAGCCGCATCTGCTCGATGTGCTCGTTGATCGACGAGTCCTTCTCGATGTAGAGGTCGCGCGAGGGAACGTAGGCCTCGGGCTGGTAGTAGTCGTAGTACGAGACGAAGTATTCGACCGCGTTCTCGGGGAAGAACTCGCGGAACTCCGAGTAGAGCTGCGCGGCGAGCGTCTTGTTGGGCGCGATCACGAGCGTGGGACGCCCGGTGCGCGCGATGACGTTCGCCATGGTGTAGGTCTTCCCGGACCCCGTCACGCCCAGGAGCGTCTGGTATGCGAGCCCGTCGTTCAACCCGTCGGTGAGCTTCTCGATGGCCGCGGGCTGGTCCCCGGCCGGCGCGAAGGGCTGGTGCAAGCGAAACGGGCTGCCGGGAAAGGTGACGACTTCCATGGATGGGGACGATTTTCCGGGGGAACCGGACATTTTAGCGGCTCCGAGGGCTCATCCGCACCGCCACATGCCTTAAAATGGGGACCGAGCAGCGCTTTTTCCACCCGATGCCGGAGAACTCCATGTCGCTCGTCGCGAACCGCCTCAAGGCCATCAAGCCGTCCCCCACCCTCGCCGTCTCCGCGAAAGCCGCGAAGCTCAAGGCCGAGGGCAAGGACGTGATCGCCATGGGCGCGGGCGAGCCCGATTTCGACACGCCGCAGTTCATCAAGGACGCGGGCATCGCGGCGATCCAGAAGGGCTTCACCAAGTACACCGCCGCGGGCGGCACGCCCTCGCTCAGGAAGGCGATCGTCGCGAAGTTCAAGCGCGAGAACGGCCTCGACTACACGGAGAAGCAGATCCTCGTCTCCTGCGGCGGCAAGCAGACGTCGTTCAACCTGTGCCTCGCGCTGCTCAACGCGGGCGACGAGGCGATCATTCCCGCGCCCTACTGGGTCTCGTACCCGGACATGGCGCAGATGGCCGACGCGAAGCCGGTGTTCATCCAGACCGGCATCGAGCAGGGCTTCAAGATCACGCCGGTGCAGCTGAAGAACGCGATCACGCCGAAGAGCCGGCTCCTGTGGCTGAACAGCCCGTCCAACCCCACCGGCTCGGTGTACACCGCCGAGGAGCTGAAGGCCCTGGGCGCGGTGCTGCGCCAGCACCCGAACATCGTCATCGCGAGCGACGACATGTACGAGCACATCCTGCTCGACGGCTCGAAGTTCGTGAACATCGTGAACGTCTGCCCCGAGCTCTACAACCAGACGCTCGTCATGAACGGCGTCTCCAAGGCCTACGCGATGACCGGCTGGCGCATCGGCTATTGCGGCGGGCCGCAGGAGCTCATCGAGGCGATGGAGAACGTGCAGTCCCACAGCACCTCGAACCCGGCGTCGATCTCGCAGTACGCGGCGGAAGCGGCGCTGAACGGCGACCAGTCGTGCATCGAGCCGATGGTGAAGGCGTTCAAGGAGCGCGGGAAGTACGTCGCCGAAGCGCTCAACAAGATCCCGGGCGTGAAATGCCTCACGCCGGCGGGCGCGTTCTATGCCTTCCCCGATTGCCGCGCGGCGATCGCGAACCTGCACAAGGCCGGCCGGATCGGCGAGCCCACCGACCTCGCGCTCTGCGACTACCTCCTCTCGCAGCCGAAGGCCGTGGCCGCGGTGCCCGGTTCCGCATTCGGCGCGGAAGGTTACCTGCGCATTTCGTTCGCGACCTCGATGGAGAACATCAAGAAGGCGGTCGAGCGGATGGCCGATGCGATGGACGTGCGCGTGACCGCCTGATCGCCCGCCCGGATTCGACGACCAACGGCGCCCGCGGGCGCCGTTGTCGTTTCCGGCGCGCGGAAAATTCTCCCTCGCCGGTGCGTGAAGTTGCGCGGGCTCCCGGCCGAACGCTACGGAGTGCGTGCGGCGAATCCTCCGTAGGCCGGCGAGCCCGCGCGCGCCTATCGTCCTCCCAGCCAAGTTCACGTGCCCCACAGCAGGAACGCGGCGGAAGCGGTGACCCTTCAATCTCCCAGGGAGAAACGACGATGAGCAAATGGATGCAGCAGGCGATGATGGCCGGCGCGGCGCTCGCGCTGATCGG
>Ga0068855_100007661_pt1 | contig 13054 bp, 10 predicted proteins | sample KBSCornC52_FD_66592 | JGI IMG/M metagenome (GOLD analysis project Ga0068855, IMG submission 66592) | Corn rhizosphere microbial communities from Kellogg Biological Station, Michigan, USA - KBS Corn C5-2 | ecosystem: Host-associated > Plants > Roots > Rhizosphere > Soil ... | reverse complement strand
GACGGCAACATCGTCGAGCCGGACGACGGCATCGCGGCGATCGGCTCCGGCGGATCGTTCGCCCAGGCCGCGGCGAAGGCGCTGGTGAAGAACACTACGATGTCTGCTAAAGAGATCGTAGAGGAAGCTATGCGCGTCGCCGCCGAGATCTGCATCTATACCAACGACCGCGTCTATGTAGACCAGCTGCCGTAGTTTCTCGGCGTAGGCCTATGGCCTACACTGGGAACAACGCGACGACCTCATCCACCGGAGATCTACAACCCGTATATTTCCGAGAACTTGGCCGTCAAGTACTCCAGATAGTAGCGTGAGTTGATCGGCTCGCCGGTGGCCTTTTCGATCAGCGTGGCGGGGGAGTACTTTCGCCCGTAGCGGTGGACATTCGCGCGCAGCCATTCCAGAAGCTGGGCAAACTGGCCGCGGCGTATCTGCTCCTCCAGATCGGGATGTGCCCGCCGGACGGCATGCCATAGCTGGCCCGACATGACGTTCCCGAGCGAATAGGTCGGGAAATAGCCGATCAATCCTGCCGACCAGTGCACGTCCTGAAGCACGCCCTCGCTGTCGGTCGGAGGGGTAATGCCAAAGTAGGCCTGCATCCGCGTATTCCACGCTTCCGGCAAGTCGCTCACCTTCAGCTCCCCGGTCAGCAGCTCGCACTCCAGCTCAAATCGCAGCATGATGTGCAGGTTGTAGGTTACCTCGTCCGCTTCCACCCTGATCAGCGACGGTTCGACGCGATTCACGGCACGGTAGAAGCTCTCGGTCGTTTCGTTTCCGAGCGCGCCCGGGAACGCCGCCTGAAGCTGCGGGAACAGGTGCACGCAATAGTTACGGCTTCGCCCGACCATGTTCTCCCATAGTCTCGATTGGCTCTCGTGCACACCGAGCGACGCCGCGGTCCCCAGCGGAGTCGGGTCGTACTCCACGGTAAATCCCTGCTCATACAGACCATGCCCGGTCTCATGCAGCGTCGCGTACAGTCCCTGACCGAGGTAGTTCGGATCGAGCCGGGTCGTTAATCGCACGTCATCGCGATTGAAGCCGCTGCAGAAGGGGTGCGCTGCCTCGTCCTGCCGGCCGCGCTTCAGATCGAAGCCGAACTCCTCGGCCAGCTTGAGCGTCAGCGATTTCTGGACCTCAGTGGGATAGGAGCGATGCAGCAAAGATGCGTCAACCGGTCTGGCGCTGGCTCCGATCGCGCGCGTCATCTCGACGAGGGCGGGCTTGATGCCCGCGAACATCGCTGCGACCTCGGATCGCTTGAGGCTCGGCTCGTAGCCTTCCAGCAGCGCGTCGTAGATGTGCTCTGTATACCCCAGCGCCTCCGCGCGGCGGCGCGTCAGGTCCAGCATCTTTTCCAGCGCGGGAGCAAACGATGCGAAATCGTTCTCCTTGCGCGCTCGCACCCAGATGCTGTGCGCGACCGCCTGATGCCGCGAAAGCTCGGCGACCAGGTCAGACGGTACGCGCGTTTCGCGATCGAAATCCCGTCGGACAACTGCGAGCATTCGAACGTCGTCGCTGTCCGGATCAGCGCCCGCTATCTCCTGTTCGGCCGCGCCCAGCACGTCGGCCGTCTCCGAGCTGACAAACGTATCGTGTATGAGCTGGCTCAGGACCGCCGACTGCTCGCCGCGCGAGGCGGCCGCGCCCTCCGGCATGTAGGTCTGCTGGTCCCAGCCGAGCAGCTCAGACACTTCGGATAGCCGCTTCAGCCGTGCTAGACGCTCCTTGAGCCGCACAAGATTCTCTGGCATGATCACTCCTCAATTGTAATTGGCAATTATAGCAAGTTTCGATCGAGTTTGAATAGGCGATTCCGATGAACTTGCCGTCCGCTGGTGTTCAGACACCGCGAACTCGAAACTCGGAACTTTGCCTCCCGCGGGCAAAGCGGTGCGCGGTATAATCATTACCGAAATGCAAACACAACAATTCTCCCCAACGCATCGGCCCTCCGCGCGCATCCGTGCCCTTTTCCTGGATATCGACGGAACCATCGCCAGCTCCGATAGCCGAGTATCTCCTGGCGTTCTGCGCGCCGTTCGTCTAGCGCGAAGTCACGGCTGCGAGGTCGTACTCTGCACCGGACGAACGCGGTTTCGCACCGTCCCCGTCGCCGAGCAGCTGGACCCACCCCTCGGTTACGCGATCACTTCCAACGGCGGCGTGCTTACTCACCTGGGCACGGGCGAGATTATCTACCGCCATCTGCTCGACGTCCCGGTGGCGCTCGAGGTGATCCGGATCATGAAGGACGCGGGAGCGGACCCATTCGTTTACGAGGATTCGGACAATCCCGGCGTCGAAGGGGCTCGGGTGCTTCATCATCCCGACGTGAACACGAGCGCGTGGGAGCGCTTCGATCCGCGATACCGGCCCCATCCTTCCATCACGACCGATCTTCCGTTCAGGCCGGTTTCGGTGAGCGCTTATGGCCCCGCCGAAGTCGTCCGGCCGCTCTCGGCGCATCTTCGCGAACGGCTGTCGGAGACGGTCAGTATCGTGGAATCCGGCACGGAGCATGCATGGGGCGTCGAGGTCTATGTCAGCGGGATCAGCAAGCGGACCGGCCTCGAGATGCTTGCCGCTCGCCTGGATGTCGCCCAGGAGGAGATCATGGCGGTCGGTGACCACATCAACGATATTGAAATGCTCATGTGGGCTGGCTGGGGCGTCGCGATGGGAAATGCTCAGCCGGAAGTGAAAGGGGCCGCGGACTGCATCACCGCCTCCATCACGGAGGACGGCGCCGCGCGAGCGATTGAAGCGTTTGTGCTCGAAAGCACGTATTGAATGTTGAGATTCGAGACACGGAGGCGTTGCGCATGAGAAACTGGATACTGAACTGGGTTGCGAGCACGCTGGCGCTGTTGGCGATCGTAGGCGCTTACAACCTCATATCTCCTTCACATCGCGGCATCTATGTCGACTCCGCGACGGCAGTCATTATCGCGGTCGTCGTGCTCGGCCTCGTCAACTCCATCATCAAGCCCATCATTCTCTTCTTCGCAATGCCCATCAATTGTCTCACCTTCGGTCTGTTCGGCTTCGTGCTGAACGTGCTGCTATTCTTGATGGTCGGCAATCTCGGCTTCGGCTTCCACGTGAGATCGCCGATAGACGCCCTGATCGGGTCTGTCGCGATGGGCATTCTGAGCGGCATCCTCAATTCGATCCTCACGGATAGCGGAGATAAGCGGCGGGACCGAAGACGAGATCGCGAGGAATAGCCCGTCATCCACCCTCAACCCCCTCCTTCTCCCATACTGCGGGAGAAGGAGGGGGCCTATCTTGGCGCTACCCAGTAGCTACGATGCTACCTGGTGGCAATTGAAAGTCCCCCTCTGCCCGCAGCGCGGGAGAGGGGGGATTTAGGGGGTGAGGGGTTTGGGTGAGGCTTACAGTCCCAGGCGCGCCTGCACCGTCAGCAGCGGATCTCCCGTCCCTGCGAAGTGAACATTGCCCTCCAGGCCGATACGGCTGAACTCCGCGCCGACGATGATCTTGCCCCCGAACCGGGTGACATCTCCGAAATAGGGACCGATCGCTCCACCCAGGTAGACCCGGCTGCTCACCGGAAGATTCAGGTTGTAGATCTGCCCAAAGGTAATGGGCACAAGCGTCGTGATCCTGGCGAAGTTGGCAGAGACGATCGCATCTGCGTCGATTCGCGTGGTCAGCTGGGGCAGGAGATGCAGTCCCTTGATGGTCACGTCCACGCCACCGTCGAATTTGAGGCGCGGAGACACCATTGCGCCCAGCCTGAGCGCTACTGGGAATGGGCTGATCGCTCCGATCGGCGGCACGGGTACCTGGCAGTCTGCGCCTTCACCCCCGTGCAGGAAATCCAGATGAAAGAGGGGCTGATTGTCCGAAACGTTCTGGTGCGGGGCAGTCAGGTCAAAGTCCGTGACTGCGACCCCGGAATTGACGCGATCGGCGAGCGAGCGATCCGCCTTAACAGGGGAGACGCACAAAAGTGCCGCTGCACATAGTCCGAAAAGTATCGACGCTGCCGGTCCCATGCTTCGCCTTGTACCGGCGCCAAATCGTCGTTGCATTGATGTATCCTCTCATAGTCGTTGATGACGGTAACTACGCAGCCTGGCCTTAGATGTCGCACCCAGTTTACCCTTTTTTGTGCCCCGTAAATTTGCTATCGCCACTTGTTGTTACATATTACCACTGCCCGCCTGTTCGGCTGCAAAAACGCTGTTTCAAACGTTGGTAGAAGTCATTCAAAAGACGGTTTTGCGTAGACAAATGATTTGCCAAACGGGCACAAAAACAGCCGTGTTTTCCTTGCGATTCCGTTTCTGATTTTGCTATAATCAGCCCGTTCTTCGGCGTCTCGGAGCATAAGGCGTCTGGAGATTTTTGCCCATGAGAGCCGCTGCCGTCCTGTCGGGCGAGTAAGCGGTCGATGGCAGGAGGCCGCGGTGAGCGGAACGGTTGAACTCGGAGATGAGGACCACTCCGGTGCCCTTCGGCACGCGTGGGACCTCTGCTTAAACCTGCTTGCCGCCAAGGTGAGCAAGGTCACGCTGGATTCCTATATCCGGTCGGCGCAGCCTGTCAGCTATGTCGGCAACACGATCACGCTTGGTGTTGTCAGCTCGTTTGCACGCGAGTGGCTCGAGAAAAAATACGCAAATCAGATCCGCAGCGCTCTGGAATTCCACCTCGACGCAAGCGGGATCCAGGTTGTCTTCGTTGTGCAGCCGCGTTCCGGCGCGGCGCCGAGGCCCTCGAGCTCGCGCGCCCCTAAGCCAGATCCCTCTCAGATTTCCCTTCCGCTTGAGTGCGATGAGCAAGCTTCGGGCTCTTCGGGCGAGACTTCTGGCGAGTCCACATCCGATGCCGCCAAATCGGTTCCTGAAAAGCGAACAGAGCAGCGCGCGAAGAAGCGCGAGCCTGCAGCGCCTTGCCTCCAGCTGAACGACCAGTATATGTTCGAGAACTACCTGGAGGGGATGTCCAATCGGCTCGCCAAGGTGAGCGCCATGGCCGTTGCCGCGAAGCCGGGCGAGGCCTACAATCCCCTATTCATCTACGGTGGGCCGGGCCTGGGCAAGTCGCACCTTCTCCAGGCAATCGCGCAGGTGATCAAGCGCACACGCTCAACGATGTCCGTTGCGTATATTTCCGGCGAGTATTTCACCCAGCACTACTATGCTGCGATCCGGGACCACTCCACGGAGATCTTCCGGCGTCAGTATCGAAGTGTCGATGTCTGGCTTGTGGACGACATTCAATTCATCGCGGGTAAAGACCACACGAAGGAAGAGTTCTTTCACACATTCAACTCGCTTTACCAGGCTGGAAAGCAAATCGTGATCGCGAGCGATCGCAGTCCGCGCGATCTCCATGCGCTGGATGAGCGGTTGAGATCTCGGTTCCAGAGCGGCCTGATCGCAGACATCAACCCTCCGGACATCTGCACCCGCATCGCGTTCCTTAACAGGCTGCGTGATAGCAATCATGCCGATATACCCGACGACGTGATCCATTACGTCGCGGACGCGATCCAATCGAATATGCGCACGCTCGAAGGCGCGGTCACCAGGCTATTGGCCTATTCCTCGATCATGAATGCCCCCATCACTCAGGAGCTGGCGCAGGCGGTACTCGGAGAGTACTTCATTTCGAAGCCGATACCCGTGCGCAGAGTAACGGCTGACGAAGTCATTGCAATGGTATCGAATCATTTCGGCACCACTCCCGCCGTTGTGAAAGGACGGGCTCGCAATAAGGACATTGTGCTGGCGCGCCACGTCGCAATGCACCTGTGCCGCGAGCTCTTGCCGGAAATGAACACGGTACAGCTCGGCAGCGCGTTCGGCGGCAGGGACCACACAACGATTCTCTACGCCTGCCAGCGGGTGCGAGCCACGCTGGATTTCGACACCGATCTTGGCAGTCAGATCGCAGCGCTAACAGCCACCCTGACCAGAACTGAGTAGGTCTGCCGAGTTATTCACAATCGGATCGAATAACTCCGAGGCCGTTTGCGACGATCATTGCTGTTCGGTAAGCGTGGCTTTGATAAAGGAGCATCGAAACCAGATTATTCCACGCTGTTTTTGGCCCTTGAATCGATGCCATGCTGTGAGTTTTCCACAGGCAGCCCGTTGGGTTATTCACAAGGGATTGAACAACGCATCGGCAACAGTTTTGTCAACACCGACGTGTCGAATAAAGCCGGTGTTACTCAATATTCAATCCACTTCCGGGCAGGCGTGTTTGTGAACAATGTACGGATGGATTTCGTTCCGGATTGGATTGTACGTCGGCCTTGAAAGTGGAAATCAATTGACAATAACCGTCAGCCACGACAGGGATGGAAGTCAATCGGAAGAGCACGAGAGGAGAGTTGTTCGACTTATCCACAGTATAATAATAAGCATTGATTCTTATATATAGAATGGGGTCACTATTAATGGCCCAAAACGGTAGTTCCCAGGAAGCCAGGAAACACAGGTAGGAAGCCCATGCAGGTTGGCAGGCTCCAGCTCAATCACTTTCGGAATTACCGCTCACTTGACCTAGTGTTCGGCGATCGGCTCAACATTCTGTATGGCGATAATGCTCAGGGCAAGAGCAATATTCTTGAGGCGCTCTCACTGCTCTCGACTACTCGCTCGCTCCGAGCGCTTCGCGAGTCGGAGCTGATCTTCAGCGATGAAGAATCCGCACAAGTGACTGCGGAGATAGCGCGCGAGCGTGAAGGTGACGCAGAGCTTCAGGTCTCTATCTTTCAAAGCGATAAGAAGGCCGTAAGGGTCAATGGTTCGAAGCGAGCGCGAGTGCTCGAGCTGCTCGGGCAGTTCAATTCGGTCTTCTTTGGGTCGATCGACCTCCGGATCGTCACCGGAGACCCCTCGGACCGCCGACACTATCTGAATGTCGAAATATCGCAGATCAGCCCGCGCTATGTCTACGATCTGGGGCACTATAAGCGCGTGCTTGAGCAGAGGAATCGGCTGCTCCGCGATTTGCGCGACCGGCAGAGGCCGGTCGAAGACAGCGGGCTCAGCGTATGGAACGAGCAGCTCGTCCGGTTTGGCGCGCCGATCATCGAGAAGCGCCGATTCTTTGTCGACCGGCTTGCCCCGATCGCGGACCGCATTCACCAGGAGCTGACGGATGGCAACGAGAGCCTGCTCGTGCGGTACTTGCCAAGCGTGCCGCTGACGCCATCGTCCGGAGCAGGCTTTGTGCGAGACCAGTCTCCGGAGGACCGGTATATCACGGAAGCTCAGGCCGACGCGAGCGCAACAGCGGTTCAATCTGTTCCACAATCGACGCAGGCCGCCGTCAGTGACACGGACAGCATTGCGGAAGCGATGCGCAGGCATATGGAGTGCGTGGGGGCCGACGAGGCTCGCAGAGGCACGACGCTGCTCGGCCCGCAGCGCGATGACCTCGGTCTCCTGATTAACGGAGCGGAGGCTCGCGTATTCGGCTCGCAGGGCCAACAGAGATCTGCGGCGCTGGCCCTGAAACTGGCAGAATTTCAGCTGATCGAGGATTACGTCGGCGAACCGCCCGTCATGCTGCTGGATGACGTGATGAGCGACCTGGACGATGCGCGCCGCAGCCATTTGCTGGAATGGGTCAAGCGCCGCTGCCAGACATTTCTGACCTGCACGAACCTGAGGTCGTTTCCAGAATCGATTTTGAAAGAAGCGAAGATTTTCCATGTGGTCGCCGGGACAGTGACGGAACAAGAAACATCATCGAACGAAGGTCTAAATTCGAGATAGGCATCAAGTATTCGCTGCACCCACAACCATGAAAACAATACCCGACGCCCCACAGAAACCACCCATTCGCGCGGTGTACTCCAATACCGAACACCCAACACCCGGCACCCAGGCAAACGCCGATACCCGGGCTATGCCGAACACTCTGCAGCTTCCCCAGATTGTTAGCCCTCGCGCCTCCTACTTCACGGAGCTGCTTCTCGCTACCATCAGCGGAATGGAGAGCAGAACGCGTATTCGAGAAAGCCTGGTGTTTGCCTATTGGGCGAAGGTCGCCGGTCCGCTCGCCGCCGCTGCCACGGAGGTCGAGTCGGTTCGGGATGGCGTGCTCATCGTGCGCACGAAGAGCAGCGTCTGGTCGCACGAGCTGACGCTGCATAAGGAAAAGCTGATCCTCGGGCTGAACCGCATGCTCGGCCAGGCGGTGATCAAGGAGATCGTCTACAAGGCTCGCGGCGTGAAGAAGCCTGTTATCAAGGTGGCGGAGCCGGACATGCCGGATCAGCAGGAGCTGGATGCAGTCCTGCTCGAGCCAGCAGAGCTTGCGGAGCTAGACCAACTGATCCGCGGCCTGGAAAGCATCGGGTCCCAGCGAATTCGCGAAGCCATCGCCTCTCGAATGACGCGAGACGTCAAGCTCCGTCACTGGCGGCTGGAACGGGGCTGGAAGATTTGCCGCGGCTGTGCGACAGTTCACCGATTGGAAGGGTATCTATGCCGGTCGTGCAGCATCGAGCGATGATTAGATATAGTTCCATGTATTGCAGTGTGAAAAGCAACTATAGTAGGGATATTCCTCAGGAGCTGTTTCCCATTCTACTCTCCCATCCCCTGTCCAGGCAGCGAATCTGTCTTTATGGTCTATCCAGCGGTTGAGTAGTCACTAAAGCAGTTGATTGTACTGTCTTTGTAAAGGATTGTTTCAGCATTAGGTAGAATTATGTAACATGGAAACCAACAGCCCCGAGCCGTCAATACAGATTATTGTTGGCGATAGTCTGCAAGTGCTACCTACTCTGCAGGCTGAATCGGTTCAATGCTGCGTGACTTCGCCTCCGTATTGGGGGCTAAGAAATTATGATCATCCAGACCAAATCGGAGCTGAGGCGTCGCCAGTGGAGTATGTTGCGAATCTGACCGCCATTTTCCGTGAGGTTAGGCGTGTATTGCGCAAGGATGGCACTTTGTGGTTGAACATTGGCGACGGGTACGCGAGAAACGGCGGTGTCGGCAGATGCGGGCCAAACGCCGTAGTCGGAAACACAAAGCGCCTCATTCAAAAGCGCAATTGTAAAGTTCCTGATTGTTGGGGCCTAAAAGACAGAGATCTCATGGGGTTGCCTTGGCGTGTTGCTTTCGCATTACAAGAGGACGGTTGGATATTGCGATCGCGCATAACGTGGGTGAAGAAAACCGCAATGCCGGAAAGCGTTAAGAACAGGCCCACGAGCGCTACGGAAGACATATTCCTATTTACCAAATCTCCCAAATATTACTACGATCCAAAGGGCGTTCGCGAAAAGACCGGTGCGAATCTACGCAACTGTTGGATATTGGGTCCGGACATTAGTGGTTACGGCCATCCTGCGGCGTACCCGCGGGAGCTCGCTCGAAGGTGTATATTGCTCGGTTCGCGACCGGGTGACACTGTCCTCGACCCCTTCAGCGGATCTGGTACCACTGGTATCGCAGCGCATGAGCTTTGCAGGAAGGCAACGCTGGTTGAGATCAACCCAGAGTACGTGGAGTTGAACAGGAGCCGCATATCAGATGGCGAGAAGCCCAGGGTCGAAGCAACTCATCCTCAATTACTTTTTGAGTAATCTCGGCAAGGTACTTGAATCGAGAGACATACAAACCGCGAGTGGTGGCGCATCCGAATGGGCAAGACGTGTTAGAGAACTGCGAAACGAGGCTGGATATCAAATCCTGTCCCATAAGGACAGAAGCGACCTTAAACCAAATGAATACTTGATGGAGACGGACGTTCGTCTTCCAGCCTTCGCGCGAGGGATTTCGAAGGAAACGCGAGCACAGGTGTTAGAGCGAAATGGATACACTTGCCAAATGTGTGGTGTAGCTGCAGGCGATCCAGATCCACTCGGAGGAAGTCGCACCATTCGGCTTACGATGGGCCATATTCTAGACAAGTCCAAAGGCGGCGATGACTCACCAAAAAATCTCCGCGCTGTATGTACAAATTGCAATGAAGGACTTCAAAATACGTCGCCACCAAAACCTGACACGCTCTATCTGCTAGGTCAAATCCGACGAGCAACGATTCCGGATCAGAAAGTAGTCTTGGATTGGTTATTGCGAAAATTCAATTTGGAAGCAGTCGAGAAAGAAAGCAGGCTTCGCGATTCTAGCGGACCACTTTATGGTGGAAAGGCTGCCAGAATCGAGCCGTTACAAAGAGTTGCTGACCAAGCAGATGACGAATACACTGCAGACTGAGCGCTGATAATCGGCGAATGTGTCAATATAAATATGCTTCGAGCTACGTGTCCGGAGTGACCTCGTCCCAGCTCAGGCTGTGGTAGTTGCGGAGCCAGTTCAGGGCGATGTGGCGCTCGGTGACTACCCCCGGGTCGAGGCCCGCGGGGATCGGCTCGCCGTTCGTTTGAGCGTTCTTCACGGCCCAATCACTACGATAAACGAAGTCCGCCTCATCCAGGATCTGTTCCATCGGGCGAACGTTGGATTTGCCTATGAACACGTCTGTGGGCGTACCGGTCACTGTCTTCACCGCCCGCCGCACATCGCAGACGCAATTGCCGAGGCCCAGATCTTCCACGTGGCCGAGCGCCCAGAGCATTACCCAGAGACATTCGTAACGCCATAAACATTGGATACGCTCCACCTCGGTAGGCACCGGGTTGAGCAGGTAGGCCTGTTCTCGCGGGCTGGCGGCGTCCCAGATTCCCCATGCCTGAAGAAACTGAATGGCCCTCTGCTGCTCCAGCCCCTCCGCGCGCGCCGCGACCGTTACGAGCGCCGACGCACGGCGGGCGACCTCCCACGGCGGTCGGATCAGGCCCTCCTCGTTCGCCTCGATCGGCGGCAGGGACTCTAGTACGGGAATCCCCAGGCTGCGCAAGCGCGATTCTGAGGCCGCTTTTCGCTCCAGAGCGGAAGGCAGCGTCTGCCACTCCGCTTCCGGATCGTGTTCGCCCTCGGCATTCAGGCACAATCTTCCATTCGGATCCCAGAGCGCAGAATCGTAGAATAACAGCGCGTTTGACGCCGCGGCTAGTGAACCGGCAAAGGCCGCAAGTCGCTCAGAGCATTCCGGCGGCGCGGACATCTTGAGCAGGTTGCGAGTCTTCAGGATCTTGTCGAGGAGCAGCTTGCGACGCTCTTCCTCCACGCCGGGCGCGTTCCGAACGAATTCGCATGCCTCCTGCAGTTGGCTAGAGATATCGGGCCGGCGGTTGCAGATGCGCTCGATCCTTGCGTTGCCCTCGGGCCAGCGGATGGTGAAGTAGACCCAGCTCGGGTGTTCCGTATGGCCTTCGTCTTCGGCGAAGAACTGCACTTTGAACCCTTCCACGGCCTGCCTGATTCGAGCATTTGAGAGCAGATCGCGGTTGCTGATGTAGAGTGCGAAATTGTCGGCCATTTCGGAACCTCCTGATGGGAAAACTCTCCCAACCCCAACTTTGGGGATGGCGTGGTTTTACGCGTCAGCATGGTTATTGACGTTTTACAGTCTAGTCCGTCGCCCAGTCGCGAGCGCGCGACACTGCGCGCCGCCAGCCATTCAGCATCTCTTCTCTTCTCGCTTTGCCGATCGCGGGTTCAAACACACGATCCGCGGACCATTGCGCGGCGATCTGCGGAAGGCCGTCCCAGTAACCGATCGAAAGCCCCGCCAGGTACGCCGCGCCAAGAGCCGTCGTTTCGGTGATCCTGGGCCGTATCACCGGCACGCCTAGGATGTCGGCCTGCATCTGCATCAGCATGTTGTTGACGGTCATGCCGCCATCGACGCGCAGCTCGGTAAGTGAGGTCCCGGAATCGGTCTCCATCGCCTGCACGACATCCGTTGTCTGAAAGCAGACCGCCTCCAGGGTAGCGCGCGCCAGATGCGCCCTGCCGGCGCCGCGTGTAAGTCCGAGGATCGTGCCGCGAGCATAGGGGTCCCAGTGCGGCGTGCCCAGGCCAGTGAACGCGGGAACGAAAAACACGCCGCCACTGTGCGGAACTGAGCCGGCGAGAGGCTCGATCTCAGCGGACGATCGAATAATCTGAAGTTCGTCCCGCAGCCACTGCACCGCGGCGCCGGTAACGAAGACGCTGCCTTCCAGCGCGTAACAGACGGGCTGTGAACGAGCGAATTTGGTGTCGTCGCTCGTGTTACCGCAAGGTTGTTCAAGCTGCCACGCGATCGTAGTCAGCAGGCCGTGGCTGGAAAAGCGCGGCACGGCGCCTGTGTTCATCAACAGAAATGAGCCCGTGCCGTAGGTGTTCTTTACCGAACCGACCGCGTGGCAGGCCTGGCCGAACGTCGCCGCCTGCTGATCCCCCGCGACTCCCGTGATCGGAATGGCCGCGCCAAATAGCTCCGCTGACGTTTCGCCATAGTAGCTGCTGCTGGGTCGCACAGTGGGAAGGAGCGCTCGGGGAATGCGGAAAAGAGAGAGTATCTCCTCGTCCCAGTCTCCGGTGACAATGTTGTAGAGCAGGGTGCGAGAAGCGTTGGACACATCCGTGGCGTGGATCGCGCCATTCGACAATCGCCACATCAAGAACGTGTCCACGGTGCCGAAGGCTAGCTCTCCGGCCTCCGCGCGCTCACGCAGGCCTGGAATGTTGTCAAGCATCCACTCCAGCTTTGTACCGGAGAAATAGGGATCGATCGGCAGGCCGGTTCGAGAGTGGAAGAGCGGCTCGTAACCGGCGGACCTCAGGTCTGCGCAGCGTGCGGCAGTCCGCCGGTCCTGCCAGACGATGGCGTCTGCCACGGGACGGCCGGTACTGCGCTCCCAGAGAACGGTTGTTTCACGCTGGTTGGTGATGCCGATCGCGGCAATTTCGGAGGCGGAAACGGACTGGGTTCGCAGCAGCCGGGAAACGACCGCAACCTGGCTGGTCCAGATATCCTCCGGAGCATGCTCCACCCATCCGGGCTGGGGATAGCGCTGCTCGAACTCCTGCTGTTCGACGCCGCGCACTGCGCCCGCCTCATCGAAAAGGATGGCGCGCGAGCTGGTGGTGCCCTGGTCGAGTGCAAGAATATACCTGGCCATGGTAACGTCTCGTAAGGTCCGCATCAT
>Ga0068855_100007658_pt1 | contig 13059 bp, 8 predicted proteins | sample KBSCornC52_FD_66592 | JGI IMG/M metagenome (GOLD analysis project Ga0068855, IMG submission 66592) | Corn rhizosphere microbial communities from Kellogg Biological Station, Michigan, USA - KBS Corn C5-2 | ecosystem: Host-associated > Plants > Roots > Rhizosphere > Soil ... | reverse complement strand
CGCCAAGGGCAACATCGTCGTGACCTCGCTGCAGTCGGCCACCGGCGCAGGCTCCGGCGCGTTCCTGCTGAACAACACGGTCGACCTGATGCTGACGGCCAACGCCGGCAACACCATCACCACTGCGGCCGCGCTCGAGCGCAACTCGATCGCCGCGGTGCTCAAGGCCAACAGCGCCAGCAACACGGCCGAGATCCAGTCGGGCGGCGCGCCGTCCTTCGCGGGCTCGGCGGTGGTGGCGAACCTTCAGGCCAACGGCAACGGCATCCTCGCGGTCACGCACAGCGCGACCAACACGGGATCGGTGGTCATGGGCATCGTGAGCGGGGCGCCCGCTGGCGGCGCCAACGTGATCCAGGGGTCGCTGTCGGTGCAGGGCAATGCCATCTCCAGCGCGGCCACCGGCAACGAGGCGCTCGGCGCCACGGCCGGCGTGGCGGGCAACCGCATCCTGATCGACGACGTGAGCATCGCCGGCACCGGCACGGCCGCCACGGCGGCCAACAACAGCACGCACAACGGCGTGGGCGTGACCAGCAACGTCAACAGCGACCTGGCCATCGTCAACAGCCAGGGCAACATCGGCGTGACCACCTTCGCCCAGACCGTGGGCGCGCGGGTGCTCGCGGGCGTGCAGTCGAGCAAGAGCAGCCAGCTCACGCTCGCGGACAACAGCGTCACGGCGGCCGCCACGGGCAACACCGCCTCGAGCGCCATCGCCAGCGGCCAGAACGCGGCGTCGTTCACCGGCACCGCCGCGGTGTCGAACCAGCAGGCCAATTCCGCCGCGGGCGTGTCAGCCTTCGTCATGCCGTCGATCATCGCGGCGCAGACCGGCGAGTCGCCCGGCAACGGCCAGACCACCGGCAGCACGGTGACCGTGTCAGACAACACCACGGCCGCCACCGCGCAGGGCAACCAGGTCACGCAGAGCCTGGCGCTGCAGGCGGCTACCGTGGCGCTGGGCAACGGCAACGCGGTGCTGTCGGGCGGCACCGCCACCGACGGGCGCGTGTCGGCAAGCGGCGCGGCCACCCTCACCAACCTGCAGGGCAACTACAACGACGGCGGCGCCGCGGCGCTGAACCTCGGCTCGCAGATTCACCTGACCGCCAACGGCGGCGGCGCGCCGGTGGCGAACAACACGCTGGCGCTGAGCGGCAACCGGCAGGAGGCCGTGGCGCTCGGCAGCGGCGCGTCCAACACGCTGACGCTCACCGGCAATTCGGTGGGCACCGGCGCCGGCATTGCCAGCGTGCAAATGAACGACGCAAGCTCTGGCGTGGGCGCGGGGCTGTCGGATCCGGAGGCGCGCATCGGGGTCGACGGCAACCTCTCGGGCGGCTCGGCCGCGGTCGCCGGCAACCTGCAGCGCGCCATCGCCTACGGCAACTCGGCCACGAACACGCTGGGCGTCAGCGCAGGCAACCTGGCTGCGGCACCGGGTCCGATCCTGCTGGGCGCGGCGGCCTCGACGGTCACTGTCGACCTGGCCAGCGGGCTGCCGTTCAGCAACGCCGCCGGGGCACTGCCCACGGTGCGCGCGGCCTACGGCGTGCTGAACGACCAGTCGGTGCAGGCGACGGTCAACAGCGCGGCCACCGGGCCCAACACCTTCGCGGCGACCGTCAACGGCAACGTGTCGGCCGCCAGCGTCTCGAACAGCGGCAACGCCTTCGTCGGCGCCGCCTACGGCAACGACGCGGCCAGCGGCGTGGCGCTGGGGCTGAACAACGTGAGCGGCTCGAACGCCTCGATCGCGAACGTCACCAACACGCAGGCGGTGGCGGGGGCAACCACCAAAATCTCGGCCATCGCGGCCGGCGGCATCGTCGCGCGCACCACCGTGGCGGGCACGCTCACTAACGGCTCCGTGTCCAGCACGGGCAACACCGCCGAGGCGCTGGCCTACGGCAGCCGCGCCACCGCCAACACGGTGAAGGTGACGGGCAACAACATCGACACGGCGGGCCTCTTGCTGTCGGGTGCGACCTTGGCGGGCAACGCGCTCTCCACCACCGCGGCCTTCAGCGTGCAGAGCGCGCAATCGGGCCAGGGCTCGGTGTCGGCGCAGCGCAGCGGCGGGCCCGAAGTACAGGTCGCGGTCTCGGGCGCGGTCAACAACTCGAAGGTGGATGCCAGCGGCAACACCACGCTGGCCGGCGCCACCAGCAACAGCGCCGCCAACGGGGTGAGCGTGAATGCGGTGGGCGTCTCGACCACCACCGCGGTGCAGAACCTGCAGCTCACCAGCGCGACCGTCGGCTCGCTGACGGGGCAGGAGGGCGCGCTGCTCACCAACAAGGACGGCGTGCAGGTGGTGCTGGGCGGGAGCATCCAGGGCTCGCAGGTCACGGTTGACGGCAACACCGCCGGCGGCTCGGCCACCGGCAACGCGGCGGCCAACAGCATCGACGTGAAGGGCAACACCATTGCCGTGGGCAACGGACTGCCGCTGGCCGGCGCGAGCAGCCTCGCGGGTACAGCGGGCGCGGTCGGCGACCATGCCGTCTCGAACATCCAGCTGGTGACGAGCCCGACGATCTCCTCCAGGGTGGCTGCCGCATTCGGCGTGGACACCGTGCCCGGCGCGGCGATCGGCGGCTCCACGCTGAGCGCGTCGGGCAACACCCAGGGCGCGAGGGCCGTGGCCAACACCGGCAGCAACGCCATCGCGCTCGCGGCCACCGATGTCTCCGCCCGCTCGGCGCTGCTGTCGGCGCAGGGCAGCACGGCGGCGGTGGAGTCGCGCTCCTTCCAGCAGGTGTTTGCGCCTGCCTCGGTGTCCGGCTCTTCGGTGAAGCTCTCGAACAACGGCAACACGGCGCTGGGCGTGATCAACGACGTGAGCAACAAGGTGTCCGTCGCGGGCGGTACCTCGGGCGGGATCGGGATTCCCGCGGTCATCACCCAGGGCGCGCTGCCCGGCAACACCATCGCGCTGGGCGACCAGGTGCTGGTGAACCGCCAGTCGGCCGGAACCTCCGTCGGCAGCACCGCCGACACCGCGATCTACAACGAAGACCGCCTGGTGCCCGCCAACGCCGGCCTGAACGGCAGCAGCTTCACGGCCTCGGGCAACAGCACCTACTCGGAAGCCTCGGCCAACCGCGCGACCAACGCGGCCTCGCTGGCGGGCGGCGCGTCGCAGTCGGCCAAAGTCGCGGTGCTGAATGCGCAGGACAGCAGCGCTGCCGTGACGGCCAGCGCCAACAACGCGACGAAGCTCACGCTGACCGGCAACAGCGCCCTCGTCGGCAGCAGCGCCACGCTGGACGGCAACAGCACCAGCGCCGCCGCCACCGGCAGCGCGGCCACCAACAGCATCGACGTGAAGAGCGGCGGCGCCATCGCCGGCGGCCTGGCGGCGCTGCCCGCGACCACGACCGGCCCGGCATCGTCGGTGACCGTGTCGGCCGACCAGGCGCTGGCCAACGTGCAGCTGGGGGCGGGCGCCGTGTCGGCCACCGCCACGGGCGTCGTCGGCATCGACACCGCACCGCTGTCGAACGTCGGCACCTCGACGCTGGGCGTGACGAACAACAGCCAGAGCGCGAAGGCGGTGTCGAACACCGCGCTCAACAGCGTGGCGCTGGCGGGTTCGAACGTGGGCGCGCGCTCGGCGCTGCAGTCGACGCAGTCGGGCACCGCGCCGGTGACGGCGTCGTCCACGCTGGAACTGTTCGCGCCGGTGGCTTCCTCCGCTTCGACCATCCGCATCTCCGGCAACAGCAACACGGCGCTGGGCGTGATGAACGACGCGGCCAACTCGCTGAGCGTGAGCGCGGTCAACGCCTTGCCGCCGGGCGCGACGGGCTCGGCCTCGCTGAGCGAGACCGGCAGCGCCGACTACCTCGTGGCCAGCGGCGACCATGTGCTGTCGAACCGCCAGTCGGCTTCCTCGACGGTTTCCAGCACCGCCAGCACCTCGATCCACAACGACGACAACATCGTGCCCGGTACGCAAGGCCTGGCCAATGGCGCGCTCACGATCTCCGGCAACAGCACCTTCGCCGAGGCCTCGGCCAACCGCGCGGCCAACACCGTCACGGTGGCGGGCAGCGCGGCGCAGGGGGCCAGCACCGGCATCGCGAACGTGCAGGGCAGCACGGCGACCGTGACGGCGACGGCCGGCACCGTGGCCAACACCACCCTGGCGGGCGCGGCGCCGCTCAACGGCAGCAGCGTTTCGCTCGACGGCAACACCACGGCCGCTCTGGCGCGCGGCAACTCGGGGACCAACCTGCTCGAATCCGGCGGCGGCAGCGGCTACGGCGTGGCGGCCACGGCGGGCTCGTCCAGCCTCGTGGCTTCGCCGCTGGCGCTCAACGTGGGCGCCAGCGCGGCGATCCTCAACAGCCAGAACAATGCGGGCATGGTCACGGCCACCAGCACGGGCACGAGCTACCAGGTGGCGCTCAACGGCACCGGCGCGGGCGTGTCGAACGGCACGGTCGGGGTCACCGGCAACGCGCTGGCGGCGCAGGCCTTCGGCAACAGCGCGACCAACCGCGTAACGCAGACGGCGCTGAACACCGGCACGCCGAGCGCGGCCATCGCCAACTACCAGGTCAACACCGGCGCGGTGACGGCCACGGTGACGAGCGTGAACTTCGGGGTCGGCGTGACGGGCGCGGTGGGCAACAGCACGCTGCGCACCACGGGCAACCAGATCACCGCATCGGCGACTGGCAACTCGTCGGTGTCGACGATCACCGCGCGCTGAAATCGCGCGCCGCCGGCGGGCTGCAAAAGCCGCGGACCTTTCGAGGCCCGCGGCTTTTTTTCGCTTATTGCGGGCTCGGCTTGGCAGGCCGGCGCAGCTCGGCGCAGTAGTCCTGCGGGGGCAGCGCCGGCGTCTGCCAGATGCGGTCGTATTCGCCGGGCACCACGTTCGCCAGCGTGGGCGCGGCCAGCATGCGCACCGTGGCGATCCTGACGTCGTTCGGCAGGTGCTGCGGCACGCCGAGGGTGCGCACCACATGGCCGGAGCCGGCGATCAGCAGCACCGTCTTGCCGGGCTGCCGCGCCTTGACGATGGCCTGCGCCATCGCGCGGTCGCGGCCCACCTGGATGCGGGTCATGGGAATGATCTGCGACTCGGGCAAGAGCTTGCAGTGGCCCTCGCGCACCGCGTCCTGCTGCGCGACGTAGGCATCGTTGCCGAGCTGCGCGTCGAGCGAGACGTCCGCCATCGCGTCTTTCATGCGGGCGCGCGGCAGGTTGGCGCCGACCACGGGCACGCCCGCGCGCACGGCGGCCATCACGGCCGGGCCGTAGCTGGCCCAGGGCCAGGCCTTGTCGCTCCAGTCGAGCGCGGCCCGCACCTGGGCTTCGGTGGCGGTGGGTGCCACGTGGGCGGTGCCGCGGCCTTCTTCCGCCATCTCGAGCGCCAGCGCGGCGAGCTGGCCGCGCGCGACCAGCGCCTCGACGGTTTCGCGCTCGATGACGTGGTGCTCGGGCGCGTCGTGCTGCTCGCCGAGCAGCAGGGCGTCGACCGGCAGCAGCGCGGCGACGCGGCGTGCGACGGGGGCGTCGGGCGCGTCGGACGACAGCGCCGAGCAGCCGGCGAGGGCGGCCGCAACCAGCGTGGCGACGAGGAGAAAGGGAAGGCGGGGAGCCCGCGCTGGCGAGAATCGTGAAAAAGCCATCGCGCCATACTAGGCCTTCGGCGCATGCGCGCCCTGCCGTCCAATCCCGCTACTTCCTGTCCGTCCGTGCCTCTCCCTTTCATCGTCCGCGTGACCGCCACGCTGCTGCTGGCACTCGCCGCCGCGGGTGTCTGCCTGGCGCTGCACACGCCGCTGCCCTGGATGATCGGCCCGCTGATCGCGGTGTCGCTGGCTTCCATCGCCGGCCTGCCGACCGCCAGCCACACGCCGCTGCGCAACGCGGGCCAGTGGACCATCGGCACCGCGCTGGGGCTGTACTTCACGCCGCACGTGGTGTCGCTGGTGGCCGGCGTGTGGTGGGCGATCGCGCTGGCGATCGGCTGGGCGCTGCTGCTGGGCTGGGGCTTCGGGCGCTGGCTGCACGGGGTGCATGCGGCGCGCATGCCGCATGTGCCGGCGAAATCCATGAGAGCCACGACTTACTTCGCGGGCGCCATCGGCGGCGCCTCCGAGATGACGCTGATGGCCGAGTCGGCCGGCGCGCGCACCGATCTCGTGGCGGCGGCGCACAGCCTGCGTCTGGTGGTGGTGACGGTCACCATTCCGTTCGCGATGCAGTGGAGCGGGCTGCACGGGCTGGAGATCAGTCCGCCCGGCGCGCGCGAGGTGAACCCGGGCGGGCTCGCGCTGCTTGCGGTGGCGACCGGCATCGGCGCACTCGCGATGCGCGCGCTGAAGCGCACCAACCCGTGGTTCATGGGGCCGCTGCTGGTGGCGATGGGCCTCACCGTGGCCGGGCATTCGCTGTCGGCGGTGCCGGCATGGATGTCGAACACGGCGCAGCTGGTGATCGCGGTGAGCCTGGGCGTGCGCTTCAGCCGGGAGTTCCTGCACACGGCGCCGCGCTGGCTCGGCTCGGTGGCGCTCGGCACCTTCGGCATGCTGGCGCTGTGCGGCGCGGTGGCCTGGCTGCTGGCCTGGGCGACCGGGCTGCACCCGGCCACCATGATTTTGGGCACCTCGCCGGGCGGCATCGCAGAGATGTCGATCACGGCCAAGGTGCTGCAGCTGGGCGTGCCGGTGGTCACGGCGTTCCAGGTGTGCCGGCTGGTGGCGGTGCTGCTGCTGGTGGGGCCGATGTACCGGTGGATCTACCGCTGAAGAGCGGCTGCCCATGAAAAAAGCGCCCTGAGAGGCGCTTTTTGCTGGGGACAGGAGCTAATCAGTGCACGAGCACCGGCGTGTGGGCCAGCTCGGCATAGCCTTCCAGCGTGTCCTCGACTTCTTCCTGGGTGGGGGTGTTGAGCTGCCAGGCGGCGATCTGCTGCTGGAAAAGCTCGGCCCATGAGCCGTCGAGGTAGACCTCCTTGCCTGAACGCTTGTCCACGATTTCGAAGCCGTGGCGTTCGAGGACCGGCATGTTCGGCTGCGCGGGTTCGTCGCCTTCGGTGGGTTGCACGTGGACGACGACGAAAGACTCCGAGTCATAAAGCATGTTCATGGCGGGCCCCGTAAGGATGTCGATGGCATTCATGGAGAGTACTTAGCAATCAACGCGCCAGTTTCAAGACCCGTTGTCTTTTGTTTACTTTCAACGTCGATATGTGCGTTTTGCCTCAATTTGTGGGGCTCGTGGGTAGGGATTTGCGCAACTGCGCGTCGGCAAAGTTGCCGTTGGGCTCGGTTTGCTTGATCCGCACGGGCAGATAGCCGTAGTCCGGCGCCAGCCAGAGCTCCAGCTTGCTGTCGAACTGCTGGCGCGGGCTGCGGGTGAGCTTGCGCGCCCGGTATTCGCCGGCCGGCAGGCTCAGCTGCTCCTCGTCGCCGACCACGAAGACCCAGACGCCCGCGTCGCGCGGACCCACGGTCTGCACCGAGATCTGGCTGCCCGCCGGGTAGCGGCCCGGGTCGCCCGCCAGCAGGCCTCCGAGCTGCATCATGACGCTCAGCCGGTCCTGCGCGCCGGCCAGCAGCGGCACGGAGGGCGCGTTGTTGCTGAACACCACCTGCCCCTGGTCGCGCACGAAATGCGACGCCACCTCGGACTTGCGGCTCTCCGAGTAACGGTCCGGCTCGATGCCCGACGGGCCGATGCGGCCGGTGCTGTGCTGGCTGCGGATGGTGCTGAACAGCACCTTCAGCGTCAGCCGGGCGTCATAGCGGCTGCCGTCCTGCAGCCAGGTCAGTTCGCCGAACACGCCCTGCATGGGAGACGAGCCGTCTTGCCCGGTGGCCGTGAAATCGAGCGTCACCGAACCCGGAATGCGCAGCGACTGGGTGCCGACGATGTTGCCGGACGCGGGGTTCGCGGCGCCGGCGGATGCGCCCGCCGTGCCGTCGCCGGTGCCTGTGCCGCTCCCCGCGGCGGCGGCCGGGGTTTCGGTCGGCGTTGCTCCTGAATCCGCAGCGGGCTGCGCCGTCAGGTCGGGCGTTTCCGGTTCCTTGGGCGCCGCGTTGTCGGCCTGGGGCACGGGCGCCGGTGCCGGCTTGGGCTTCGGCACCGACGGCGCGCGCGGCCGGCGCGGCTTCACCGGGGCCGGCGGCCGGGCTTCCGGCGGCGCGGCGGCGGCCGGGGCGGCAGGCTTTTCGGAAGCGGGGGGCGCGATCACGATCGTGCGCGTGATGAACTTGTTGGCCAGCGGCGAGGGCTCCGGGCCGATGGCCGTCGGCGCCAGCCCGAGCACCAGCAGGTGGATCACCGCTACCAGCAGCGTCAGGGCAGCCAGCACCCGCCATGACGGGCGCCCGGGCAGGCCGGCGGGCAGCGGAGGGGGGGCGACGAGTGTCGGCATCAGAGTGTGGAGTGGGGCGCCGGCGCGGAGGTTCACCGAGACCACCTCGGTACACTGCCGCCCGTCCAACCAGTTTAAGTGGGAGCGGCAGCCGCCCTCACACACCTACCGCATCATGAAACTCGCCACCCTGAAGGACGGCTCGCGCGACGGCCAGCTCGTCGTCGTTTCCCGCGACCTCACGCTCGCCCACTACGCCACCGGCATCGCGAACCGGCTGCAGCAGGTGCTGGACGACTGGGGCTTCATGAGCCCGCAGCTGCAGGACCTGTACGACTCGCTCAACCACGGCCGCGCCCGCCATGCCTTTCCGTTCGATCCCTCGATGTGCATGGCCCCGCTGCCGCGCGCCTACCAGTGGGCCGACGGTTCGGCCTACCTGAACCACGTCGAGCTGGTGCGCAAGGCGCGCAACGCCGAAGTGCCCGAGAGCTTCTACACCGACCCGCTGATGTACCAGGGCGGCAGCGACGACTTCCTCGGTCCGGTCGACGACATCGTGGTGCCCAGCGAGGCCATGGGCATCGACTTCGAGGCGGAGATCGCCGTCATCACCGGCGACGTGAAGATGGGCACCACGCCCGACCAGGCGCTGGACGGCATCCGCCTGGTGATGCTGGCCAACGACGTGAGCCTGCGCAACCTCATTCCGGCCGAGCTGGCCAAGGGATTCGGCTTCTTCCAGAGCAAGCCCGCCACCGCCTTCAGCCCCGTGGCGGTGACGCTCGACGAGCTCGGCGAAGCCTGGCAGCACGGCCGCGTGCACCTGACGCTGCAAAGCAGCTGGAACGGCCGCAAGGTCGGCATGTGCGACGCCGGCCCGGAGATGACCTTCCACTTCGGCCAGCTCATCGCCCACATCGCCAAGACGCGCAACGTGCGCGCCGGCAGCATCGTCGGCAGCGGCACCGTGAGCAACAAGGGCGTCGAGAAGAAAGACGGCCAGATGGACTGGCCCAAGGGCTATTCGTGCATCGCCGAGAAACGCTGCATCGAGACCATCCAGGGCGGCGCCCCCGTCACCGAGTTCATGAAGTTCGGCGACACCATCCGCATCGAGATGAAGGGGCTGGACGGCCGCTCGCTCTTCGGCGCCATCGACCAGGAGGTCGTGTCGACCGCCGGGCGTCCGAAGGAGGCGCCGGTGTCGCTGGTGAAGCCGGCCGCCGACGCGCAGCAGGACGAGGCGCCGGAAGAAACGGCCTCCGAAGACTGACCCGGGCTCGCCGCCTCAGTGCGGCCCCGCGCCGCGCAGCAGCTCCTTCTGCGACCGTATTCCCAGCCGCCGGAACGCCCGGTACTGATGGGTGCGCACGGTCGTCAGCTCCACGCCGATTTCCCGTGCCGCCTCTTTCGCGGTCTTGCCCGCCATCAGGTGGCCGATGACTTCGCGCTCGCGCAGGCTCAATGTCAGCAGCCGCGAGGCCAGCGCAGGCTCCACGGCTTCGCGCACCGCCATTGCGCTGCGTCCGTGCGCCGCGGTCGCGTCGGCCAGCAGCGCGGCATGCGCTTCGATGCGATGGAAAGCCTCCGCATCGAACTCGGGCTGCGCCAGGCTCCGGTAGAAGCTCACCGCCACGCGCTGGCCGGTGGGCAGCAGCAAGAGCACCGATGCCCGCTCGCGGATGCCCACGTCGCCGTAGCAGGCCGCGCGGTAGGCCGGGTCGGCCACTTCGTCGGCGCGCTGGTGGCCCAGCCAGAGCTGCGCGCGCTGCGGCAGCTTGCGTGCGGCGAGCCACGCCATGTTCGGATCGAGCAGGTCGAAGCGCTGTGCCACGTAGCGTTCCGACGTGCGCTCGGCCGTGCTGCCGTAGCTGCTCGCGGCCGACACCGCCTCGATGCGCCCCGCCGCGCTGACCGCGAACACGGTGCAGAAGGTGACGGGCATCACGCGCTGCATCGCCTTCAGGTAGCTGGTGGCCAGGTGCGCCGTGCCCACGCCGCCGAGCACGTCGCTGACCACGGCGGCGGCCAGCGCGGTGTCGGTGGGGTGGATGCGCCAGCGTCTCATGTGAAGGGGAAAAGGTCAGGGATTGGGGTAACTACCTCGTACGAAGTTATGACATCGGCAGCCCGCGCGCATCGGGACAATCCCGTCGCATGACGAACTCTCCCGCAGCCGCTCCGGGCGATGCCGCCGGCGGCCCCGTGCCGCCACCGGCCAGCGCCACCGAACTCCCGCCCTCCGTCGGCGCCTTTCACTACACGCGCTACAAGCCGTGGACGCCGCCGCTCGAGCAGGACGGCGTGGAGCCCGGCCGCCACCCGGTGGTGATCGCCGGCGGCGGGCCGGTGGGCATGGCGCTCGCGCTGGGGCTCGCGAACCACGGCGTGCGCTGCGTGATCCTGGAAGCCGACGACACCGTGTGCGTCGGCAGCCGCGCGGCCTGCATCTCGCGCCGCAGCCTGGAGATCATGGAGCGGCTCGGCGTGCTGCCCGACTTCATGGCCAAGGGCCTGCCGTGGACCGGCGGGCGCAGCTTCTACAAGACGGCCGAGGTGTTCCGCTTCGAGATGCCGCACGACGCGCGGCAGAAGCTGCCGCCGATGATCAACCTCGAGCAGTACTACGCGGAGCACTATCTGCTGGAAGAAATCTTCCGCCGCAACGAGGCGACGCCGGGGCTCATCGACATCCGCTGGGGCACCGAGCTCACCGGCCTCGCGCAGGACGGCGACGGCGTGACGCTCGACGTGCGCAATGCCGAAGGCAGCTACCGGCTGCACGGCCAGTGGCTCGCGGCCTGCGACGGCGGCCAGAGCTTCGTGCGCAAGGCAATGGGGCTCGCGCTGGAAGGCACGGGCTACGAGGGCCGCTACGTCATCATCGACATCGAGCTGCACAGCGGCCATCCCACCGAGCGCCGCGCCTGGTTCGACCCGCCGTGGAACCCCGGCTCGACCGTGCTGATGCACCGCCAGCCCGACGACATCTGGCGCATCGACTACCAGCTGCGCCCCGGCCAGAGCACCGAAGAAGCGCTGCAGCCGGCGGCCGTGGCCGAGTTCGTGCAGCGCCACCTCGACGCCATCGGCGAAGGCCACCTGCCGTGGAAGACGGTGTGGACCTCGGTCTACCGCGCCGGCGCGATGACGCTCGACAGCTACCGCCACGGGCGCGTCGTCTTCGCGGGCAACGCGGCGCATGCGATGCCGATCTTCGGCGTGCGCGGGCTCAACTCGGGCTTCGACGACGCCGACAACCTGGCATGGAAGCTGGCCTTCGTGGCCAAGGGGCTGTCCGGCGCGCCGCTGCTCGACAGCTATTCGCAGGAGCGCATCGAGGCCTTCCACGTGAATGCCGAGAACGCGATGCGCAGCACCGAGTTCATGTCGCCGCCGTCGCGCGGCTTCGACCTGCTGCGCGAGGCGGCACTGTCGCTGTCCGAGGCGCACCGGGGCATCGCGCAGCTGATCAACCCGCGCCAGACGCAGGCCGTGCGCTATGCCGCTTCGCCGCTGTCGAGCCCGGGCGACGAACTGCCGGCGGGCCCGCTGCCGGGCGAGGCGGTGCCGGAGCAGCAGCTCGAGCGCGGCCACCTCACCGACTGGATCGCGCCCACCTTCACCCTGCTGGTGCTGCGCCCCGACGTGGCCGCGCTGCCGGCCGCCGACATCGTGCGCGCGCAGCAGGGGGCGCTGCCCTTCGTCGTGCGCACCATCGCCAGCCCGGGCATTGCCGGTGTCGACGCGCATGCCTCGGCCGACGTGTTCGAGGCGCTCGGTGCGCAAGACGGCGCGGTCTACCTGCTGCGCCCCGACGGCCATGTGGCCGCGCGCTGGCGGCGGCTGCCGCCCGGCGCCCTGCAACCCGCGCTGGCACGTGCCGCCGCTGCCCTGGAGACCCTTTCAGCATGACCAACCCTGCTCTTCCCTCCGATGCCCGCGACCGCCTCTACGCCGAGTGCGCGCGCGCCATCAGCGAAGCGGGCGCCGAGCGCGAATCGCTGTTCCTGGCGCGGCTGGCGCTGCTGCTGTTCGAGCAGGTCGGCGACGAGGCGCGCTGCCGCGAGGCGTTGTCCGATGCATTGCACGCGCTGCCCGTACCATCGCTGTCCGCTTCCTGATTTACAAACGACTGGAGACTGATCCATGGATCGCCGCACCCTTCTCGCCACGCTCGCCTCCGGCGCCGCGATGGCCGCATCGCCCTTCGCCCGCGCGCAGGAATATCCCGCACAGCTCATCAAGTGGGTCGTGCCCTATCCGGCGGGCGGCGGCACCGACGTGATCGCACGCGTGCTGGCCGAATCCATGCGCCAGACGCTGGGCCAGCAGATCGTGGTCGACAACCGCCCCGGCGCCTCGACCAACATCGGCGCCGACCTGGTCGCCAAGAGCAAGCCCGACGGCTACACCATCCTGTCGGCCGACAACGCGGTGCTGGCCTTCAACGAGCACCTGTTCAGCAAGCTGCCGTTCAACCCCGAAAAAGACTTCACCTACATCGGCGCCATCGGCAAGTTCCCGCTCGCGCTGGTGGTGCACCCGGACTTCCCGGCCAAGAACTTCAAGGAGTTCCTGGCCTACGTGAAGGCCAACCCCGGCAAGGTCAACTACGCCTCGCCCGGCAACGGCTCGCCGCACCACCTGGCCATGGAAATGTTCAAGGTGCGCACCGGCACCTTCATCACCCACATTCCGTACCGCGGCGC
>Ga0068855_100007657_pt1 | contig 13062 bp, 10 predicted proteins | sample KBSCornC52_FD_66592 | JGI IMG/M metagenome (GOLD analysis project Ga0068855, IMG submission 66592) | Corn rhizosphere microbial communities from Kellogg Biological Station, Michigan, USA - KBS Corn C5-2 | ecosystem: Host-associated > Plants > Roots > Rhizosphere > Soil ... | reverse complement strand
TCGCCGACCTCGATTGGACGAAGCGGCTCACGCAGCGGCGCGGTCGCTGAGACGTAGTCGACCATCCGCTCGATGATTCCAATCGCGCTTGCGGCGCGAGACGCGAGTGGCCCGGCGGATATCGTGTTCACTCGACAGCCGAACTTTCGCCCTGCCTCGAACGCAAGCGTTCGAGTGTCGCTCTCGAGCGCGGCCTTGGCCGACGACATTCCACCGCCGTAACCCGGGATCACCCGCTCGCTCGCCAGGTAGGTGAGCGACGCGAACGCGCCGTGCTCGCGCATGAGTGGCCCGAGCCGCTGCACCATCGACACCAGCGAGTAGGCGCTGGCGCTCATCGCGGCCAGATACCCCTGGCGACTGGTTTCGATCAGCGGCTTCCTGACCTCGGGGCCATTCGCGAGCGAATGCACGACGATGTCGAGCGGCTTGTCTCCAAAGTCCGCCTTCAGCCGCTCCGCCACGCCGCTGATCGAGCAGTCGCCGACGTCCTTGTAGCGCTTGCTCGTGCGTACGTCTTCAGGTATTTCGTCATACGAGTCGTAGACGGCGTCGAGCGGATAGATCTTCTCGAACGACAGCAGCTCGCCCGACGACAAGCGGCGCGATTGGTCCAACTTTCCGCGCTCGAGCAGCGCCAGGAAAATGTTGAGCGCCGGCGGCCACGTCCCCACGCAGACGCTGGCCCCCGCCTCGGCCAGCGCTTTGGCGATGGCGAACCCGAAGCCGCCGTCGTCGGCTACGCCGGCGACGAGCGCACGGCGCCCTGTCAGATCGATGTTGAGCATCGGCGAAATATGGCCGGTGCCCAAAATCGCAGCCAGGATGAGGCGTATTCTGTATTCGAATCCGAATACGAATCCGGTTCCGGCGCCGCTCCGATCGCGGCGCGAGTTATGCTCAATTGGATCAGTCGACCGCTCCCGCTAGCATTAGAATGTACTAATGTTCGTTTCGGGGACTCTTCGCCTAGTGAAATCGGCAGAGTTGAGCTTTCGTCTCGCCAGTGAGCGACGCTGTTAACTGGGAGGGAAACTTTTTTGGCCGCCGTCCTGTACGTGGATGACGAAGACGCAATTCGTCGCGCTCTCCAATCTTGGCTCACGCGCCGCGGTCATGTCGTATACACGGCGGGAACGAGCGACGAAGCACGCGCGATTTTGACCGCCCACGAAGTCGACGGCGCATTCATCGACATCTGGCTCGGCAGCGAAAGCGGATTCGATCTCTTCGAGTGGATCGACATGCACAAACCTCGCGTCGCCGAGCACGTCGTCTTCGTGACGGGCGACATCATTCGGGACAGAGAAGTTGAGCAATCGCTGATTGCCCTCGAGCGCCCGGTGCTCGCGAAGCCGTTCGAGCTCGGCGAGCTGGAGCGTATTGTCACAAGCTGGTCATCGGTATAGACTCGGCACGCATCCTGTAGACTCGGAGGACCGTGTCGAACCTTGCCCGCGAGATTGTCCTGGGCCGGGGCGTTGGGGAATTGCCCGCCGCCCCGGGACCCTCATTTGCACGCGGTCTGTGGCGCATCGCCGCTGCCGACGTTTCGAGCGGCAACAAAGTCGCGCTGCTCCGCGACGGACCGGCGACGTTCGCCGCGATGATCGAGTTGATCGATGCCGCGACGACGAGCGTCGCGCTCGAGAGCTACATCTTCCGGTCGGACGACGTCGGCCAACAGGTCAGCGACGCCCTCGTTCGTGCCGCGGCCCGCGGCGCCGGCGTGCGCTTGCTGCTCGATTGGATTGGTGCGCGTGGTACGTCTCGCAAGTTCCTCAAGCAGATCCAGCGCGGGGGTGTCGAGATCGCCGTGTTCAATCCGCTCGGATTTAGGCCGTGGTTCGGAGTCGTGCCGCGGGACCACCGCAAGCTGCTCGTCGTCGACAGCGCGATTGGAATCACGGGAGGCGTCGGCGTCGGTCGTGAATGGACCACCGGGATTCAAAAACTGCATCGCTCCCGCTGGCGCGACACGTCGGTTCGAATCGACGGACCGGCCGCACGAGACATGATGCAGGCGTTCGATCACATGTGGCGCCGCACCGAGGGCCACGAGCGCCGCGGGTCGCACCGATTTCTGAGACGACCAGCACGCGGCGCTCACCTCGATCCCGCGACCGACCAACCCGCACTCGTCGGAATCGTCGAGGGCGAACCGCTTCGGCTTCGCGTCTCTCGTGCCCTGCAAATCCAGGCAATCTCGGCAAAACGATCGATTTGGATCGCGACGGCATACTTCACGCCTTCACCCTCCGAGGTGGAAGCGCTCAACGGCGCGGCGCGTGACGGCGTCGACGTTCGCGTGCTGCTGCCAAGCCGCAACGACCACCCATGGGTGTCGCTGGTCGCGCGACGCTTCTATCGACGATTGCTCACGAACGGGGTTCGCATCTGGGAATGGCAAGGCGAGATGATGCACGCCAAGACGAGCGTGATCGACGGACGATGGGTCCGGGTTGGGTCGACCGACTTCAACCCGCTCGGCGTCGCGATCAATTACGAGCTCGACGCGGTGATCGAGGACGCGGTGCTCGGAGAAGAAGCCGAGCAGATGTTCTTGGCCGATTTGGACGGCTCGCGTGAAGTCATCATGTAGCGTAGAGCGCGGCGTTCGCGCGCTCCTGTTGGTGTCGCTGCTCGCGCACCCAGCCGCCGCACAAGTTGGTGACGGATCGTACCAACGGCCACTGTTCACGTGGCGCGATGCGGTGCTCGCCGGCGGATTCGCCTTCGGCACGCTCGCCATTCGTCCGCTCGATAAGAGCGCCGCCGTGTCGCTGCAGCGTCCAACGTCGCAACAGCGAAAGGTGCTGCGCACCGCGTCGGCAATCGTCCGCACGATCGCCGAGCCGGGATCCGTGATCATCGGGACCTCGATGTATGCCGTGGGTCGCGTGAGCAAGAGCGATCGGCTCGCCGAGCTTGGATTGCGCGGGACGGAGGCGCTGTTCGTCGGCGCGGGATTCGCCGACGTGTTGAAATACTCGTTCGGTCGTGCGCGGCCCTTCGTCGACACGGTAAGCCCAAATCCCGACGATTGGCAATTGCTGCGCGGCTTGCATCGCGGCGATCCATATCGATCGTTTCCGTCCGGCCACACCGTCGCGGCGTTCGCCGCCGCGGCGGCGGTGAGTGCGGAGACGAGTCGCTGGTGGCCGCAGGCGACCTACTACGGCATTGGGCCGGTGCTGTATGGCGGCGCCCTCGCGGTCGGCGTCTCGCGCATGTACGAAAATCGTCACTGGGCGAGTGACGTCATCATGGGCGCCGCGATCGGGACTTTCGCGGGAACGAAGGTGGTGCGCTATCATCGTACGCATCCCACCAACCAACTCGACCGATGGCTGTTGCGCGCTTCGCTGTCGCCCTCCGATCCGTCTCACATCTCGCTTTCGCTGATTCCCGGAGCTTTGCGACGGTAAAGGCGGTGGAACGGTGGTCCGGTGGAACGGTGGTACGCAGCCGCAAACGCCCCGCAGTTTCGTTCCACCGTACCACCGTTCCACCGTTCCACCGTTCATGAAGCCCGGCATCATCACGATGACGGAGCTCCATGGCGCCATCGCCGAACGCTTGCGCGAGATCCAACAGCGATACGATCCGCGTATGGTCGCCGAGCTTCCGCCGCACATCACGATCAGCGGCTCGTCGGGGATGGGGCCGATCTCGCCCGAGACCACCGATGCCGAGCTCCGCGCCGCGCTCGAGCCGGTCGCCGCCTCGACGCGGCCATTTACCGTGCTGCTCGAGCCGCCAATGCGTTTCATGCAGAGCACCGTAGTCGTCATGCCAATCGATCCCCACGGCCCGATCCGCGCGCTGCACGAGCGGATCAAATCGAGTGGATTATCGTTCGAGCAACCGAGGTTTACGTTCACGCCACATGTGACATTGAGCTTCTACCCCGAGCTTCCGCGAGAACGACTCCGCGAGTTGCTGCGTCTCCGGATCACCGAACCAGTTCGCATCGACTCGATCCAGGCATATCGATCGATCGATCTCACCAAGACGCAGAAAGTGCTCGACCTGCCGCTCACCGGTACTTCATCGACATGACCGAATGACCGATATCGCGCATACCGTCGCACCACTTCCATCGCCTGAGATTCTCTCCAGGATCGAGGCCGACGCGGACGCCGCAGTCGCTCGCGCGTTCACCGGTCTCGCGGCCGACTACTTCGTGCAGACGCGAAACCGCGCGGGCCGCGTCTCGACGCAACACACCGCCGCCGGACTGGCCGCGCGATTTGACGAACCGATCCCGCGTGACGGACAGTCGATCGATACGATCGTTTCGCGTATTCGCTCCGACATCTTGCCGGATTGCAATCACCTCTATCATCCGCGCTACGTCGGGCATCAAATCGCCGGACCGCTGCCCGCGGCCGTGTGGATGGAGTCCGTCACCGCCGCACTGAATCAATCCGTCGCGGTGTTCGAGATGTCGCCAGTCGGCACGGTGCTCGAGCACCGCGTCATTTCATGGATGTGCCAGCTCGCCGGCTTCCCCGACGGAAGTGCCGGCACTCTCACCACCGGTGGCACTGAAGCAACATTCACCGCGTTGCTGGCGGCACGCGGAGTCGCGATCCCCGACGCCTGGATGAATGGCGTTGGTTCCGATCCGCCGGTGCTCCTCTGCGGCGAGCACACGCACTATGCCGTCACGCGGGCAGGCGCCGAGCTTGGACTCGGAATGCGCAACGTGTTGGCGATTCGCTCGCGCGACTTCAAGATGGATCCGGTCGCGTTGCGTGAAGCGCTGAGCGAGCTCGGTCGGGTCGGACGCCGCGTGATGGCGGTCGTCGCGACCGCGGGCTCGACTGCGACTGGATCATTCGACGATCTCGATGCCGTCGCGAGCATCTGCGACCAATACGGTGTCTGGCTGCACATCGACGCAGCGCACGGCGGCTCGGCCCTGCTCTCCGAGGTTCATCGCGAAAAATTGCGCGGCATTCAACGAGCCCGGTCGATTGCGTGGGATCCGCATAAGATGATGCTGCTGCCATCCCAAGCCGGGATGATCCTCGTCCGCGACCATCACGATCTCGATTCGGCGTTCTCGCAACGCGCGCCATATTTGTTCAATCAGTCGGAAGGCGAACGCGTGTGGGATCAAGGAATGCGCAGCTTCATCTGCTCGCGACGCGCCGACGTGTTCAAGCTGTGGGTCGCGCTGCAGCGCTACGGTACGAACGGGCTCGCCGAACTGTACGACTATTTCTGTGCGCTCACGCGTCAGATGTGGGAGGCGATTGCCGAGCGGCCGGATTTCGAGGCGATGCATGAGCCGGAGTGCAATATTTTGTGCTTCCGCTATGTCGGCGACCGGACTCGCGGCGACGAGGCGCTCGACGCGGTGAATCGCGAGCTTCGTGAGCGTTACAACTTGTCGGGCGAAGGATGGATCACCGGCACCAACCTGGATGGGCGCCGCGTGCTTCGCGTCACGATGATGAATCCGCGGACGACGAGCGCCGACGTCAGCGACATTCTCGACGGGTTGGCCGCCGTTGGCCGGACTCTATAGCAAACCGCTATAGCAAACTGCTATAGCAAACTGCTATAGCGCTTTCTTGATGGCCGCTTCGAGGTCTTGCTTTCCACCGAGGCCGGTGTAGACGACCTTGCCGGCTTTGTTGAGCACGACCACGTAGGAGGTTGCCGGCACGTCGTACGCCCCGGTCGCGTCACCCTTTGTGTCGAAGTACTGGTCGCCGGGCAATCCGTGTTTTGCGACAAACGCCTTGACGCGCGCCGGAGTTTCGTTCACCGACACCGCGACGCCGACGAACTTGACCTGCGTTCCGAACTTCTTCGCTGCCGCAACCAGCGTCGGCTCGAGCTCAGCACAGTTCGGGCACCAGGTCGCCCAAAACTCCATCACGACCGGCGTTTTGCCGGTGTACTGAGCCAAGTCGGCTTCTTTCCCGTCGAGCGTATGGACTTTGGCCGACGGCGCTTCCGAACCGACTTGGATGCCGAGGTCCTGCGCTTTCGCAGCCGCGGGAGCAATCGAGAGCGCGAACGCGGCGATCGCTACGAATACGCCGCGACCGTTCCACCGTTCCACCGTTCCACCGTTCCACCGTTTCATATGATCAGCTGACCCATTTTCATGAGATAATATTCCGCGACCGCAATCATCACCAGCGCGAAGAACCGCTTGATCCAGACCATCCACATTCCCGCACGGGGCAGTCGGGCGATCGCGCCGGACGACAAGCCAACGACCACGAGCAGCGTGCACATCCCGAGCGAAAACACGAACAGGTAGAGAAAGCCGAGCCCCGCGCTCTTCGTCGACGAAACCCATGTGAGCACCGCCGCCATCACCGGCGCGGAGCATGGTGCCGCAACGAGCCCCGACATCGCTCCCATTGTGAACGCGCCGGAAACGCGTCCGGCTGTCCCCGCCGTGCTCGCTCGCTGCATGATCGACGCCGGCACGCGCACCGGAAGAACGTCGAGCATGGCCAGCGAGGCAATCAGCAACAGGTTCGCCATGGCGAAATACAACCATGGATTGGTACTCACCGATCCAAAGAGCGTTCCCGAAAGGCCGGCAAAGAGCCCCAGGGCCGAGTAAACCAGCGCGAGGCCGAATACGTAGGAGAGGGTGAGGATCAACGGTCGCCATCGGGGCGGCGCCGGAGCGCTCGCATCGGCTACCGTCGTTCCGCCAACGATCGCCGCCGTAATGGGGATCATCGGGTAGATGCAGGGCGTCAGGCTCGTGAGCACGCCGCCCAAGAACACAAAGGGAAGCGCTTTCAGCGGACTCCCGGAAAGGCTCGGCAAAAACGAAGGTAGATCCACAGTGTGGCTAGTAACGGGCGCCCGGTGGCGGCGTCAAATGACAGAGGAAAGCTATGAAAACAGCGCGAGTTGGAAATTGCGTTCGTCTGGCGATGCCAATACTTGTCGCCGCGGGATTGTTCCCTCTGGCCGCCGCGGCCCAGAGCGCTCGAGGCAGCGCGCAGCCTATCGCCCGACAGCAGAATGATAGCGCCCAAATGTCCGGAATGGCTGACCACGTCATGAGCGGCCCGATGGACGAAAATATGATGAAGCACATGGAGCTCACGCCGCTCAGAGCACCGACGCACGACGACTCCACGCGCGCGCTGAAGATCGCGACTGAGCTCCGCCAAGCGATTTCCAAGTATCAGGACACCGCCGTCGCTCGCGCCGACGGCTACCAGATGTTCCTGCCGAACGTGAAGGAGCAGCGCGTCTACCACTTCACGAACTATCGACGCGCCTTCGCCGCCGCCTTTCACTTCGACGCGACGAAGCCAACATCGATTCTTTACAAACGCGGCGACGACGGGAAGCTGCATCTCATTGGTGCGATGTACACGATGCCGAAGAACGCGAAGCTCGATCGCCTCGATGCGCGCATTCCGCTCAGCATCGCGCGATGGCACAAGCACGTGAATTGGTGCATCCCGAAGAAAGGCGATCAAGCGCGCTGGACCGAACAGCGCGACGGCCATCCCGTGTTCGGTCCGGAGAGCCCGATCGCAACCAGAGCGGCATGCGAGTCGGTGAACGGCGATTTCCATCCGAGCACCTTCGGCTGGATGGTTCACGCGAACGTCATCGAAGGCCACGACCTGGCGTCGATCTGGAGCGACGATCACGATCCCCACGCCGAGCACGGCCACGCTCCCTAGCGCTTGCGGCGTGATGCGGCCTCAACGCCGTTCCAAGCTGCGTTGATGCCGATCAGCCGAGCCACCAGCGGAGCACCGACAGATCCCTCGCCATGCTCAGGATGCCGGATTGCCCAATAGTTGACAAAGTCAACCAACATCCCGACCTTGATCCCATCTCCGTTCGCCCCAGGGATCCATGCGTCCAATCGAGCAGCGCGCCGAGGCTATTCGCGAATTCAACCGATTCTACACCCGTCGCATCGGCGCACTCGGCGAAGGACACCTCGAGAGCAAGTTTTCGCTCACCGAGGTACGCGTGCTGTTCGAGTTGGCGAATCGCGAACACCCGACGGCGAGCGAGATCGCCGAGACGCTCGGGCTCGACCGCGGCTACCTGAGTCGAACGCTTCGCTCATTCCAGAAGCGCGGCCTCATCACGACAAAGACCGGTCCCGATGACCGACGGCGGGCACTGATCCGTCTCACCCCCGCAGGCCGGCGCGCGTTCTCACCGCTCGATACGCGCGCGCGAGCAGACATCGTCGCCATGCTCGAGCCGCTCCCGGCCGGAGAACAGCAGCGCATCCTCGACGCAATGCGCGCCATTCGCGCCTCGCTCGATCGCAAAAAGACGTCGCCCGAAAAGAGCGCACCGTACACCCTGCGCCCACATCGCCCCGGCGACATGGGATGGATCGTCCATCGCCACGGCTTCCTCTACTTCAAGGAATACGGCTGGGACGAACGATTCGAGGCCCTCGTGGCACAAGTGGTCGCCGATTTCATCGAGACCTTCGACTCCGCGCGCGAAAGGTGTTGGATCGCCGAACGCGACGGCGAGATCGTGGGGTCGATCTTCGTCGTTGCCAAGAGCAAGACGGTTGCGAAGCTTCGCCTGCTCCTCGTCGAGCCATCGGCGCGCGGCCTCGGGCTCGGGTCGCGGCTCGTCGACGAAGTCATTCGCTTCGCGCGACAAGCGGGCTACAAGAAGATCGTCCTCTGGACGCAGCGAGAGCTTACCGCGGCGCGGAAGATCTACGCGGCCGCCGGATTCAAGCTCGTCTCCGAGGACCCCCACGACGGCTTCGGTAAGAAGGTCGTCGCCGAAACATGGGAGTTGCCACTCAGCCAAGGTTCGGCACGCGGCCACTGATTTCCACGGGTGAGCCAGCGGTTAGATTCCCCACACACCGCAACCCACACGATTGGTCACGATCAGTAATGGCTCCTCCGTCATTCATCTACGTCATGAAAGACCTGCGCAAGGTCGTCCCGCCATCGCGGGAAATCTTGCGCGGCATTTGGCTATCATTCTACCACGGCGCAAAGATCGGCGTACTCGGCGCGAACGGCGCGGGCAAGTCCTCGCTGCTCCGGATCATGGCGGGCGTCGATCACGATTTTCAGGGCGAGGCGTGGGCGGCCGAGGGAACGCGCATCGGCTATTTGCCGCAAGAGCCGCAGCTCGACCCGACGCTCGATGTGCGCGGCAACGTCGAGCTCGCGGTGAAGACGCAGCGCGGCCTGCTCGACGAATTTCAGAGCATCTCGATGGCGTTCGCCGAGCCGATGGCCGACAGCGCGATGGAAAAGCTGCTGGCACGGCAAGCGCGTGTGCAGGAACAGATCGACGCGCACGATCTCTGGAATCTCGACAACAAGATCGAGATCGCGATGGATGCGTTGCGGCTGCCGCCCGGCGATGCCGATGTGAGCAAACTGTCAGGCGGCGAGCGCCGGCGTGTCGCGCTCTGCCGCGTGCTCCTCGAAGAGCCCGACATGCTGCTGCTCGACGAGCCAACCAACCATCTCGACGCTGAGAGCGTCGCGTGGCTGGAGCATTACCTCCACGACTTCGCGGGCACAGTCGTGGCCGTGACGCACGACCGATACTTCCTGGACAACGTCGCCGGTTGGATTCTCGAGCTCGACCGCGGCTACGGAATTCCGTATGAGGGCAACTACACGTCGTGGCTCGAGCAGAAGCGTTCGCGACTAGCGGTCGAGGAGAAGACGGAGTCGGCGCGGCAACGCACGCTCGCTCGCGAGCTCGAATGGGTTCGGCTGGCGCCGCGTGCACGGCAGGCCAAGAGCAAAGCGCGCGTGCAGAAGTTCGAGGAGCTCGTCGAACAAGAAACAGCCGAAAAAATTCTCCAGCACGAGATCGTGATTCCGCCGCCACCGCGACTCGGCAATGATGTCGTTATCGCACGCGATCTCAAGAAAGCATTCGGCGAAAAATTGTTGTTCGACGGGCTGACGTTCGCACTGCCACGCGGCGGCATCGTCGGCATCATCGGACCGAACGGCGCCGGCAAGACGACGCTGTTCAAGATGATCGTCGATCAAGAAGAGCCGGATGGCGGCACGCTGAAGATCGGCGAGACGGTGCAGATCGCGTACACCGATCAGAATCGCACGCTCGACGGCGACAAGACGGCCTGGCAAGAAATTTCCGGCGGCCAAGAGATGATCATGGTCGGCAAGAAGGAGCTCAACAGCCGGGCGTATTTGTCGAGCTTCAACTTCCGCGGCACCGATCAGCAGAAGAAAGTCGGCCTGCTGTCGGGCGGCGAGCGCAATCGCTTGCATCTTGCGAAAACGCTCATGTCCGGCGGCAACCTGCTATTGCTCGACGAACCGACCAACGATCTCGACGTCGACACATTGCGCGCGCTCGAGGACGCGTTGGTCGATTTCGCCGGCTGTGCGGTCGTCATCACCCACGATCGCTGGTTTCTCGACCGCATCGCGACGCACGTGCTCGCGTTCGAGGGGAACAGCGAAGTGGTGTGGCACGAAGGGAACTACCAGTCGTACGTGGAAGACCTGCACAAGCGGAAAGGCGCCGATGCGGATCAGCCTCACCGAGTGGCGTTCAAGAAGTTGGTTCGGACGTAGCAGCGGCGCGCCGGGCCTGATCGACAGGAGCATGGCGCTGCAGTAGCTCCGCGATGCTCGCGGCGTCGGAGCTTTCGATGTCCTCCGTCGCGTCAGTGTCAGGAAACAACGGCGACCCCGGAGACCAGAGCTCGAGACTGTCCGCGTGCTGCTCGAAAAAATCTGCGTCGGTCGTGACTCGAAGCTCCGATCTCATTCCAGGTGCGAGATAACCATATTCTCGTGCTGTCAGTCCGCGTACGACTACCGCGGGCGGCATCGCATCCGGCCGCCGGAGCACGGCGTCGAGCGATTCCAGATCGAGCGCCGGTGTGGAGCGAACCGGCATCTCCAGGACACTGTCCGCGAGCAGATCCAAATCGAGTCCGGTCCGATCCGATTCGATTGCGTCGACGCGGCTGCCGATTTCCGACACCACTCGTGCACGAACGTCTTCCGTCGCGCGACCTCGCCGCAACACAGTCTCGGTGATCGTCCGCGGCAACTCGGCAAGAATTGGCTGGAGTCGTCCCACCACCGACTGAAACAGGTCAATTCGCTTGCGGAGCGCGAGATACACGTCGCTCTCGACTGTCTCGCTGTAATGCAGATTGACTACGCGAATGATCGCGTGGCGCTGACCGAGACGATCGATGCGGCCGATGCGCTGCTCGACCCGCATCGGGTTCCACGGCATTTCATAGTTCACGACCGCTCCGCAGAACTGAAAGTTCAATCCTTCAGCGGCAGCGTCGGTGCACAGCAGAACATTGGCGCGGCCCTCGCGAAATCGTCGCTTGACTTCGTCGCGTGAAACCCGCTGCCATCGGCCGTCGGTTCCAAGTACTTCGCCGCCACGACCGGAAAAGCAGAGGATCGAATCGACCCCGTGCGCGGCGAGAAAGGCTCGCAGAAAATCCATCGTGTCGGTGAACTGCGTGAAGACCATTGCCTGCCGATAACCGTCCGCCTGCAAGATGTCCAAGACATTCTTCAATCGGCGCGCCTTGGTATCGACCGGGAGCTCGCTGACGCGTCGCAGCAACCCTTCGATGTCGCTTCGCTCCTCCCGCTTGAGCGCCTGCGTCTCGAGCGCCGCTGCTTCATCGGCGTCCATGATCTCATCCCGGCTCTCGTCGTCCGACGCATCCTCCGACACCGACGCGGCCTCACGCAGCGGGCCTAGGCGCGCCTCGAGCGTGGCGCGCAGAGCGCGAAAACTGCTCGCCAGTCGCCGGCGATAGACAGTCATCACAAAGCCGACGGCATTCTTTGCGTCGGGCGACGCCTGGTTGTACGTCGTCGAGATGTAGTCCTCGACAGCTTCGTACACTCCGCGTTCGGCCGGCGTCATGTCGATGAATTCATCACGCACGTCTCGATCGGCGATCGGCGTCGAGATTTTTCCGGCCTTGTAATATCGACGCAGCAGGTCGCGTGTGTGTCGAGACACGAGATGCGACACGGGCGTCGACACCCGCATCAATTGTAGAGCAGCGGCGCGATCCTGGACGTCCAGTGAACGTCGCGGAATGCCCGATGAATCGCGCAGCGCGGCGAGGATACGTTTCGCGCGCAGTGGACTCGACACGCCGAGGCGCGTGAGGGATTCGACCGTCGATTCGCCGTATGCGCGTTCGGCGGCTCGGTACATCGCCGCGAGCTCGTCGAGCTCGTCATGGGCCGGCGCGGGTTTACCCAACAGATCGAAGAACCGAAGGAATGCTCCCGACCCCCATCCCTCGGGAACGCCCAGCAAATCGAGAAGGTCCCACAGCTCGATTGGATGCACCTGCATCGGCGTCGCCGTCAGCAGCAAGAGTCCCTTCGTCCGATCGCGCAGACGCCGCATCAAACGGAGCAGCGTGTTCGGTCCTTCCTCGGCGGCGGAGCCGGCACCCTTTCGGCGAGCGTGGTGCGCCTCGTCGAGCACGATCAAATCCCAGGGCTCGGCCTCCTCGCACAACTCCTTTTCGCGATTGCGCCGCCGCATGAGATGGCTCGACGCAATGACGACATTTTCCCTGTGCCAGTCGGACCGGCTGACGGTGCGCGTGTCCGACCCGGCCATCGCCGGCGACGGATACCAGTTCAGAGAACCATCATCGTACACCGGCCAGTTGAGATTGAACTTCTCGCGCAGCTCGAGCTGCCACTGCCGCATCACGGCGGCCGGAGTCAAGATGAGAATTCGCCGCGCGCGCTTGGCAAGCCACATCTGTCGCAGAAGCAGTCCGGCTTCGATCGTCTTGCCAAGCCCGACCTCGTCGGCGATGAGCAAGCGAGGTGCGGCCTTCGCGTAAAGGCGCTCGAAGGTTCTGACTTGATGCGGCCACGGGTCGACCGCGCATGTTGCTTCGCCGACCAGCGCGCCGCCGTCCGGCAGCGTCGCCGCGCGACCGATGTAGCTCCAGACCTGTCGTCGAAGGTCTCCGGGTGCGTGTGGCGGCGCGAACGTCGTCGTATGCTCGTCGACAGGCGGCGCTTCCACCAACTCTTGCCCAGCGATGAG
>Ga0068855_100007655_pt1 | contig 13065 bp, 9 predicted proteins | sample KBSCornC52_FD_66592 | JGI IMG/M metagenome (GOLD analysis project Ga0068855, IMG submission 66592) | Corn rhizosphere microbial communities from Kellogg Biological Station, Michigan, USA - KBS Corn C5-2 | ecosystem: Host-associated > Plants > Roots > Rhizosphere > Soil ... | reverse complement strand
GCGGACCCTGAAGCATCGATGGCACCGGAATCCGTATACGTCGTCGTCGTATCCAGCACCCCATCTACGTAAATCTGTACGGCATCTCCTGTCTTCCTGACGGCCTGGATATTATGCCAGTGGCCGTCGCTCACTGTAATCGTGCCGCTGGCAACCACGACCCCTCCGGTATTCGTGCGGAAATAAGCGACAGCTTTGTTTGCGCTTCCGCCGACAGTCGTCGGTCCGACTTCCAAGTAGGCCAGTGGATTGTTATTCTGCAATTGAATGACATCCATCCCGGTGCTCGAGGTTTTTACCCAGGCCGATAATGTGACATCGCCCGAGAAATTCCACGCGCTTGAGGCTGATGGCAGCGATATATACGCTGCGCTTGTGCCGTTGAAGCTGGCTCCGCCGTCGATCAATCCAGCCGCTGCGGAAGTTCCACTCTTGACCGTTCCGTTGTTGCCGGTTGTGGTAGAGTCGCTCGCTGACAAGACGGTGCCGTTCGGAAAATGCCATACGCCCGCATAGCTACTGCCCCACACGCCAGCCGGATTCTGCTGTGAGCTAGTGATAGCGGCATTTCCATACAGGACGTAGAGAACGGTGTCAGCGGTGTGAAACAACGTCGGCAGGTTCACCCACGCGATTATCTGGCCGGTGGTCGGGTTGTATTTCTCGATCTCGTAATTCAGCAGATGAGCTCCAGCCGCATCGGTGCTGAAGGCGATATCATAACCATTTGGGTTCGCGACATGCCCACCATTCGTTGTTGTGGCAAGCGAGGGATCTGTCGTGTTGAACAGGAACGGGAAGTTCGTTTGATCGCTATTCGGAACTTTGGTGTGGTCGATCACAATCGCGTGCGCGTAGGTGTATCCGCTTGGTGTGCAAGCGGGAGGTGCAAGCGTCACTATCGCGGAACCCGATTGGGAGGTGTCGGCCTGGCTGGTCGCAGTTACAGTGACTGTCTGCTGGTTGGTGATGGTTGCCGGCGCTGTGTATAGACCAGAGGGACTGATGCTGCCTGCCCCAGTCGGAGAAACAGACCAAGTCACGCCCGGGTTCGTGCTGTTGTTCACGGTCGCAGCGAACTGTTGTGTCTGCCCGCCATTAAGGGACACAGCGCCCGGCGTCACACTAACAGAAGGCACTTGAAACGCCACGTAGCCGAGGAAGTCGACGTTCTCATTTGCACCGTCGACTTCCTTCACATCAAAGCTCAATACATTTTGCCCGTTGACCGCTCCCGAAAACTGGAACGTGGTCGGGGTAACGCAGTTCGGCACGTAGCCTGTGCATCCGCCTCCAGAGCCAGTCGAACCTACGATTTGTGTCCCATTCAGGTACACCGATACCGTATCGTCAGCCAGCAGAGTAATTTCGCCTTTTGCACTACTAGCCTGGACGTTTTGTGGGACCGTAAACGTCGTCGTGTAGAAGTAGTCACCCGCCGGAGAGTTAGGCGCTCCGTTTGGGGCATGGGCAACAGAGCTTGAACTGCCAAGCGACGGATGTCCGCCACCGTCGTCATCGCCTCCGTATGTGGTGGTACTTCCGTTGTTCACGGCCGAGCTATTCGGCACATACGCCAGTGCAGAGTTCGCAAAGCCAGGGTTTGAAGCGCCCGTAGCATAGCTGCCAATCATCAGAGTGGACTGCGCGGATGCCGGGCTGCAGGAAGGCAAGCAATCTGCCTGAAACGCTCCTAGGCTGAAGGCGTTGCTTGAGGTCCGATCCAGCAGAAACGCGGGATATCCCTCTGTGGGCGCACTGACACTGATAGAACTCGCGGCCCCCGTGGTTACGTCCCTGCAGGTATACAGCGTGCCTACAACGCTCAATTGGATCGTGTCACCGCTTGAGGGCACAGGGCAGGCCGAACTGATCGTAGCGGATTGGCTTCCATGGGAAAGCTGAACAATCGCCCCGGTGCTTCCGACATAGCACGCACCATTTCCCCAAAGGTCCATGCGTACGCAGACTCCAGTCGAACTGCTGGCACTTGCTCCAGGAGAGATGTAGGTCGCCTGAGCGTATTGATCGCTTGTGAACAACGCTCCCGTGTATACACCGAGAGCTTCTTGCGCTTGCACCGTCATCCCCAACTGCCCGTTGTTTTGCAGGGCAGAAACAAAGCTTCCGGGCGGATAATCGGTCGTCCACTTCGAGGAGAGGGCGCGGGAGCCAGCGAAAGTGTCAGTGACTGGGTACACGGGTCGCGCATAACCGACCGCTGTCAGGTTCTGCTGAGTACCCGTAACGCCGAGAGTGTTTGTAGTGAGAGTAATCGGTTCGCTGTACTGCGAAGAGTACGTGCCGGGTTGAAAATTGATCGTAAGCGTACAGCTAGCAGTAGTCGTGAGAGCCGTTGTCGATGTGCAGTCAGTCGATACACCGGTCCCCTCCGGAAAATCGGACGGATAACTCAGATTCGAAAGGTTTAGAGAGTTTGTGCCGTAGTTTTGAAGCGCGACTGTCTTTGGACTGTCGATGCTGTGGTAGCCGATCACCGAGGATCCGAAAATCACCGTAGACGGGTCGGCAAGGTCGAGCTTCACAATCTCTGCATTGACCTGATTGTTCACATAAAGATTTCCGTTGCCGTCCACCGCCACGAAGGCTGGAGCTCCGGTAGGAGCGGCCCAGATCACGCTCTCACTATAGCCAGCTGCGGTGAGCGTTTCTTTATAGACGACGTTGTTGCCTGATGCAGCAATGTAAACATTGCCCATTCCATCCACGGCAACACCCGTCGGATAGCTGATGGCCGTGTTGGTGACCGTGCTCTCGGTATAGCCATTGGAGGATGGCGTCTCTTTCCAGATCTTGCCCGCATCGTCTGCGATGTACACAGAGGCGTTACTATCAACCGCAATACATTCCGGATTATGAAGAGCACTGACGGGAATCGTTGACTCGGTATAGCCCGTCCCGGAGAGCGTTTCCTTCAAGACACGGTTGTTCCAGTAGTCCTCGATATAGACACTCCCGATACCATCGACTTTGACGCATCCGGTACCGTTCATGGTGCTGGTCGGCAAGATGCTCTCGATATACCCCGTTGAGGTACGGGTCTCCTTGATGACTTCGTTGACGACGTTGTCGCCAATGTAGAGATTGCCCGCGCCATCGACCGCAATACCAACCGGGCTTTTTACCGCCGTTGTGGGGACAACGCTCTCGGCATAGCCGTTTCCGTTCGGCGTTTCTTTGAGGATTCGGCCGTTGCTCAAATCTGCGATGTAGATGTTTCCAGCAGGATCGACCGCCATGTCGTAAGGCACGCCCGTGCCGTTAAGCACGAAACTTGGATTGCCAGGTGTGAAGATAGCCTGTGGACCTGCACCTGTTCCTTGGAGATATGCTGTTGCAATAGTCGATCCAGAGCCGTCCATAAGCACAACAGCTCCATACCTTGTTCCGGCAACTGCTGGAGCAAAAGACACTACTACCGTGCAAGTGTTGCCCGTGCCGTAGCTGGAGTTCGCCTGGCAAGTTCCTGTGTTGGCATCCTTGAAATCTCGTCCGCTGACCCCTTGCGTAAGCACGGATATGCTGCCGAGCGATACCGAGGAACCAAAAGTGTACGTAACGGCCTGGGTTGTACTCGTTGCGCCGATGTTCACCGCGCCGAAGTTGAGCGATGCAGGCGAAAACTGAGCATAAGCAACAGCACTTGCGCCAAGAGCGAAGACCGCCGCGGAAGACAGTATGGTCCTGCAGATTGCACCGGGCTGTAGCTTCCCCTCGCTTCTGTGCGTTCCGGCGGTTTGTCGCGAGGTCCAGGCATGTACATCTGACGAAACTCTGCGAACAGGAAGACGACCAGGGGCGAAAGAGCCAAGAAACGTGCTGCTCGGCATTGATACACCTCAGAGACGCAGAACTATATTGTTTTTAGGAAGGGCACGGCTCAAGCCGCAGAACGAACTGCCGTCTCACGGCCTACACGACGGTGTGTCAGACAAGAAAAGTCACAGCCGCATTGGCATGACTATGGCAGCCTATCCGGAACTTCGACAAGACCTCGGCTCAACGGATGCTGTACAGCGAGACGGGTATTCGCGGTGCTGATGGGTTGGATGTTTGCTGAAGCACAGAAATTGGCAGGGGGAAAAGCCATCCAATAGATGCTCAACATGAGAAATCACCTCGGCAGTGCAGGAATGACTCCAGAAGCACAATGCATGGCTCGGGCAGCAGAAGCTGACTTTGCCATCGAAGCGGGCCCTTGTTTGGAAAGCCGCTTGATGCTGCGCCTAGGTATTCGTGCTGTCAATAGTCACTTTAGTAATTTGCAGAAGTTTGCCACGATGCAGGTTGCAGCCATTCAGCTGGTTACTGGCACGCTGCGCTCGGATCGATCTGATCGCAGATCCGTCATATCCGCGATCAGGGCCGTACTTTTGGCGCCTAATTCATTTCAGTCTGTGTCTGTCCCTCATCTGACTATTTCTCCAAGTCAGGTTCAAGGTGGCTGCGGCACGCTGGCTTCAATCCGTTGCACTTCCGCGTCTTAACGCCTCTGCTGGAATAAGCAGCTTGTGCTAAAGTTTCCTCCACAAGAGGTTATGAGTATCGTGGCCAACGGAAGCTCAATGGCTGCTCACCCATTTCACCTGCCAAAGGAGGAGCAGCAAATGCCACGAATCTGGCGAATAGCATTGGTGGTTGTTGCAATAGCGGCCTTCTCGTCCTTTGTCTCCAAGGCGATTGCACAAAGTTCCGTTTACTACGTCAAGGAGACTTCGCATAAGGCCAACGTGGAGATTCTTGCAATTAGCAGTTCGATCCATGTCGGCTCGGGGAGTCAGGAGATTTATCTGGCGGACGTTTCCTTCCAGAAAGGAGCGCCTCAGATGGCTAAGCTTGTGGATCAGTACCCTGCCAATGGATATCCTGTGCGGCATGCGTTGCTTCGGGAGCATCGTGCCCTGCAAATGGGACTGATACGGCATGAACAATGTGATGTAAAAAGGCGAGAGTTCTTTTTGCCCAACGATCCGGACATGGTTCTCGACGCGAAGGTGCGCGCCGAACTAGAGGACCATGCGGAAACGATCATTCCTTGCTATCGCGTAGTTCATGATGCAACCCGCCTGGCGAAAAAGTGAAATTAATTAGCCCTTAATGAAGGTCACGGGATGCGGATTGGGGGTATGGGGGGTCTCAGCAATGGCATATGATGGCCTTAAACTGGGCGTCGCTCTTCTGATCGACCATACCTCCGTGTTGCAGTTCCTTGAGGCGCGCTTCGGCGTGCCGGAGCCGAATATCAGCAAGTGGCGCAGAGCGGTCTGCGGCGACCTAACCTCCGCCTTCGACTTCTCGAAGACACCGGACACCAGCATCGCGTCGTTCACCGTGCCAAAACCGATCGTCTCCCGTCACAAACGGTACCGCGTGCCCGCTATTCAGAAAATGCCTCTTCAAGAGCCGGGCACAAGGCGCGCGCGCACTTCCCTATGAATTTTCAACTCAGTGCCGTGTCGAAGAGGGCAAGGTGTGGGTCGATTTTTTTAACACGGGTAAGGCAGGCGCGGCCTTTTATGTCTACAACGGATGTAAGCCGGACGCGCCTCCGCGCCGTTATACTGTCTCCTCCTCGCAACAGCTATCGGACTACTGGGAGCCTGCCGCCGAGCAGACCGCCTACGATTTATCCACCTACGGCCGCAATGGCTACCTCGCCTGCTTTCGAGGCACAGCGTCGTGGTTGGCAAGGCCCGAGGCCAGTGTCCGGTACGACCGGTCGTCGGGCGATGTCTATCTCGTCCTTGCGAACCCTGGAACTGAACCTTGCACACTGACCGCCATCAATAGTTATGCCAATGGAGAAATCCGGCACTACGAGCTTGCGGCTGGCGCAACCTCTGAAGACCGCTGGCCCCTTGTCGCAAGCTCAGGCTGGTTTGACCTGTCGATAGCTGGCATAGGGAACGCCTTTTTTTTGCGCCGCTTCGCAGGCCATGCCGAGACCGACCGCCCCGGCACGAGCGACCCCGGGCACCAAATTTAACGAGTCCAATATAACGGCCATGTTTTTACGGTAGACACGGGGTGGCTTTGTTGAATTCCTCAGAAAAGTGTCGGTAGAGGAGCCGCAGCGAGAGGCGGTAGACATTGAAGGCGAGACCTAACAGGAGAGCTTGCAGGGCTTGCGTGAGGACGGATCGGCCCGGGGCGCGTTGGGAGAGTTTTCGTTTGGCGGTGGAGAAGGTGGTTTCGAGCAGCTTGCGTTGGTAGCGTTGTTCGGGGAAGTGGTGTCGCATCTGGGCATGAACACCATGGATCTTCCAGCTCTTGTGGCCGCGTTTGGCCGGGATGATGCTATTGGCGCCGAGTTGTTGGCGGATGAAGGCGTGATTGCGCTCGCTGTCAATTCGCCGTCGAAAAGCACCAGATCAATGGGCCTCAGAGCGCACGCCTGCTCGTCCGCCATGAACACCTCCTCGCAGCCTATCGCGCCTTCTTCTACCTCGCCTGCCTCTGGATTACTCTTCGCAGATGTTTATGAAACCTGCTCTAATCAAATCTGCGAAAATAGCCTACGTTATCGAATCCGCCCTTTGTGATGATGTTCGCGTTTCCTAACATTGTGCCGCTGCCAGTGGCCGGCGCGACTCCCTTAACTACACTGATCTCCGCGGTCGCATCGTTGCCGACTGTATTGATGATGTTTGGCGCGCGATAGGCATTGTAGGAGTTGTACTCCGGATGGAGTGTTGCGTTAGTTCCGTCAACTGCAACGTTGTAGCCGGTAGATGGCAGGCCATTGATGGTTACTTACTTAAATGCGGTAAGCGTTCCTTGGACTCTCCCGGCCGCGACTGGAGCGGCCTCCACGCCTTCGTCCTACTGCTGGCAGCAGAGCTGTTGCACTCTCTCCGACCTCGACCAATTCGCCACTGCGAGATGCCCGCAGCTATTGAAACACTTGATGCGAGTTCATCCTTCCCGCCTGGCCATCCGGCAACGCTCATTGCGGATCCGGCGTCAACTGCACAATCCGCCGTTTCTCCGATACAGAACGCCACACCCGCGCCGTTGCCGTTTCCACACCCAGGTGCTTGTCTTGCCCGTTCCTTCCTCTTTCCTAAATCTGGAAATCATGCTTGCCAGTGTGCCAATCCAAGTGCCGTTGACAGTGCCAAGGAGAGCGGATCGGCGACGTAGCATAGAATAAAAAAATGGACGACATTTCGAGGGTTGCCGACGGGTTTGCTCGTATTGTCAGGATGATGCTGGCCAAACCGGACGAATTGAAGATCGACGTTGTGGAACAGCCAGGGGGGCATCTCTTCCGGCTTTCTGTATCTCCAGACGAGATCGGAAAACTCATCGGCAAAGAGGGACGCATTGCTCGCTCGCTCCGAATCATCCTTATGGCGATTGGGAGAGCTTCTAAACGAAACATTTTGCTCGATATAACGAGTGCTGCTGAGGTGATTGCGATTGGAACGCAGGATGCCTATTACCCCGCTGTCACAAGTTCGATAGAGAACGCGGATGTGTGATCCCGCATATTATCCAACTGCTCTGATATGAGGAGGTTCTCTAGGGTTAAGCCTGCTAATGGTGGAAGAATACAAAGCCTGGATCGGATGATCGAACCCATCGCGGATATCCAAGTGCTTGGGTTGACTACTTCATGAGCATGTGAGCGCAGTGGATCGCAACAAAGCCCAGCGTTGACAGGACCGTGGCGGACAGGGCCCACCCAAGGATGGTTCCGAAGAAGATGGCCTTATCCAATTGGCGCTCTCGTGTAGGATTTCTTGTCATTCCTGAACCTCAATCTGCATATCGGCAGCGCAAGCGGCATCATGAGTGCATTGTGAGGCGCAATGGTAGAAAAGTTAGCGAAAAACCGCTTGCGTGAAGGATTGATGGGCAAAAAGGGCAATGGCGCTAAACAAAGGGTTTGCAAAAGGGCCGGTCTTTCTGCCCGCCAATCGGAGCCTACGTTCCCGTTTGGAATACCCGGGGAGGATCGCTAGATAAAACCGGACAGTTAGTTCGGTGCGATCTCATACTCCTTCAACTTGCGATAGAGCGTGGTCTTGCCGATTCCCAAGAGTTCCGCAGCCTTCAGCTTATTCCCTCCGACATGTAGGATCGTTTCCCGAATGGCTTGCTTTTCCAACTCTGCCATCGAAACAATCTTTCCAACCTGCGGCTCTCGATCCGATGTGGCGGCTTCCGGGGTAGTATCGTTGCCAACACTCTCTGGATGAGTGTTCCGCCTACGCTGCGACCAGAAGTCTTGTAGCTTTGCCGGGAGATCGCCTGTCTGTAACACTGTTGTGGCAGCCAGCGTACAAGCTCCTTCAACGGCCTGCTCAAGTTCCCATACGTTGCCAGGCCAGTCATACTCTGTAATCACGCGCAATGCGTCGTCTGAGAGCACGTGCGTAATACCCGTTTCTTTTTTGTTCTGCTCCAGGAAGTACGTCGCCAACTGAATGACATCCCTCTCGCGATAGCGAAGCGGAGGAATTCTCAGATTTACAACATTCAAACGGGCGTAAAGATCCTTGCGAAATCTTCCGCGCGCCACGAGTTCCGGCAGATTTAGACTGGTCGCAGCGAGTACTCGGACAGAGAGCGGCTGGGCCTGCCGCGAGCCAACCGGTCGCACCTCCTTATGTTGCATTGCCCGCAGAAGTTTCGTCTGAAGGGCCGCAGGAAGCTCTCCAATCTCGTCCAGGTAGACTGTGCCACCTTTCGCCATGGCCAATAGCCCGCCGCAGTTGGAGTCACCTTTGATCGAATCATCCTTTGAATAGCCAAAAAGCTCTTTCTCAAGCAGTTCCGGCGCCTGCGATCTACAGTCGACAACAACAAAGGGTTTGGCTGCATCTGGCCCATTGAGATGGATGGAACGGCCGACAAGCTCCTTTTCCGTGCCGTCCTCGCCGAGAATCAGCACGGGGTGCGTCGAATACGTTACTTTGGCCAAAATTCGATACAGTCTCTGCATCTCCTCTGAACCGCCAATAAGGCCGTCTGTCCTCTTCTGGGCTTGTTCGGCCTCACGGAGGTACTGGCGTTCCTGATCGAGCAGGAACCGCTGGTGGGCCCTCTCTAAGACCTTGGTCAGCTCTTCGCGTCCAAACGGCTTGGTGAGGTAGTCACTCGCGCCGATCTGCATTGCTCGAACAGCAGATGATATAGTCGCAAACGCAGTCATCACAACCACGTCAGCATCTGGGTAAAGCGCCTTAACCTGCCGGAGCAGATCTAATCCGTTGCCGTCCGGTAATTTCAGATCGAGGAGCAATAGATCGAACTTCTGGCACTGCAACAAGACGCGAGCTTCTGTGAGGTCGGCCGCTTCCTTCACTGCAAGCCCCGATCTAGCGACGATTTCGCGACATGCTTTGCGTACGTAATCATCGTCATCAACCACGAGCACATCCGGCGGGGACGCATTTCCAAATGAAGACACTGTTTGTGACACGCACCCATCAGTGTTCGATAGGGATACCGTATGATGTGGGATATTTGAGCTTGCTGTTGCTGCATGCTGAGTTGCCATTAGGACCATTCTTGTTTCAATCATCCGTAGTCTTCCTGTCCGTTTGCTGAGGTGCGCACAAGGAGCCGCCAGTCCGAAGGTTCATTCGGCGCAAGGGTGATTAGTTTGTGATTTCTGCCGGAGTCAGGCTTTGCGACGCAGATTAGGCTACCAATATCTCGGATTGTTCCACGGGTAGCGCATTCGCTTGCGCGTGCCATTCGATCGACACGTGAGTTCCTACGCCTGGACGACTCACGATGTTGAACATTCCGCCGGACATGGCCACCAACTCCCGAACGACGTGAACACCTACTCCGCGACGTCCGTTCGAAGCTCTGAATCTGGATTGCTGCAGTTTCAGCAAGGTTGCTCGGTTCATCCCACAGCCGTTGTCGCTCACCGTCATCACGACACGCGGCTGCTTGCCTTCCCGACGGCAAGTCTGACCATTAGCCCGGCCGTCGATCCTTATGGAAAGAAGGCCGTCCTTCGAGGTTGCCTCGGCCGCGTTTTTCACCAGATTGACAAGGATTCTCTCGATTGCTTCTTCCGGGACGCATACCGGATGAAATCCCCTCGTACCATAGTGCGTCTGGATCTTCCGGCCCACCATTTTCCCGAGCAGTCCCACGCAACGATCGACTACCTCCGGCAGTACTACTCCTTGCTTCGCTGAGTAGTCGTAATGAGCATGATTCACCAACCGATCAATCAGCGAATAGGTTCGATCGCTCAAGATTTTGATTTCGGCTGCGTAGTCTCGATATTCCTCTGACAGGACCCCCGGCAATGCCAGCAAATCAGAATAGAGACTTAGAGCGCTCAACAGATTCCCGGCATCATGAGCAAGGCCTAAAAGAGTACTACTTTGTGCTAGCATTTTGTCGTTTTTGTCAATTCCCAAGTCAGAACAGAGAGTAGCAGATGGAGTTTTTCCACAATTTTCTAAGGCGGTATTTCTCAGCAGTGCCCGCATTTTTTATTTCCCTTTCATAGGCTGGGTAATTTCTACCCTAATTATGGTAATTTTTACGCGGTAGTGATACTTAAGTAATGCCACTTAAGTGTTACTAGGACGATATCTTTGGTTCGGTCCGAGGGTCATTTACTAGTTAGATGCCCAGAACAAATTTCCCATTTTGGGAAGACCTTCACAGTCCAGACAGATGCAGATATACGAAGGTTCCACGCTTCCCTTTGTACAGAGACAGTGTGCTTCCTGTGGCAAGCTTTCTGCCTTCGTCCATCGCGAGCTAGTGGGGGCAAGTCGTGGAGAATCCGCAGGGCGTGTGGAGAGCGATGCCCCGCACGAAGCACGCGATGATAGTTGTGGACGACATCATCACGAACGTGTGATTTAACGGCACTCGTCTTTGCTCTGGTGCCTCGGTGCTGGATTAATCTCCTGCATGTGAACTTCCATCGCCTATCGAAAGTCAATGCGATTGCCGATGAACTCTCCAATGAGAAGTCTTTGGAGGGTTCGGTGGAAAGACGTGGTGACTTCATAACTTATTTTGTAGCTCTGACAGTGCTCGGATATCCTTGGATTCCGCTGTCAGCTCAGACCACCCCTCAGACGACCTCCATGCAAAGGCTCGTCTCTTCGTCCTATTTGCCAGAAGCTCCACGTTTTTCCACCATCGGGGCCGACATGGAAGATTCGGATATGCTCGCAGGGGGCAGTTCTGCAGACCCGGCTCTACCTTCTGCACCGAAGCTTCGCGGAAGTCTGATGTTCGTGCAGCAGGTTGAGGTTCTGGCGAAAGACAGCAAGCCGCTTACGCAACAGGATGACGGCATCAGCCTGCACATCGAGAGCAAAGAGGTGTCCCGCACAGCCGGAGCATATAACGATATTCCTCGGTTCCTGCAGACGCTGCCTGGCGTGATGTTCAATACAGACTCTCGTAATACCTATTTGGTGAACGGCGGAAACGCGATGGAGAATCTTTATGTGCTCGACGGCGTGGAGATTCCGAATATCAACCAAATTAGTAGTGCTGGCTCGTCGGGCGGATTCGTCTCAATGATTGACACCGATGCAGTGTCGTCACTCACTCTTCATGAGCAGTTGTATGGATCGGAATACTCGGGGACCCTCTCGTCCGTACTGGATGTGAACACCCTAGAGCCGGAGGTCAATCGACGGCATGGCGAAGTCTCCATGGGCTACGCGGGCGCTGGCTTCGTCATCGAAGAGCCGCTGGGAAATCGCGTTGAGACCATGACCCAATTCCGCCGTAGCATCGTGAACTACTTGACCGACGACATTGGAATAGATGGTGTACCGAAGTACACCAGCGTGCTCTCCACGGCAACAATCGCACTGAATAGCCAGGACAGCATCAAGTCGCTGTTTCTGTTCGCTGATGACGCCCTCGATATAAGACCCAATATGCTCGATAGCCAGGATCCAGGGCTCGTCAATACCAACTACCAGGGCCTGCATAGTACAGGAGCGGCCACGTGGCATCATGCTGTTGCGCAGGGAGCTAACGATCTGCAGCTCAATTATTCCACTGTCGTCACCCGCACAGTGCAGAACAATCCTTATCAGAACGACGCTTCCGTATATGGCGACCGCCTGAGTGAAACTCCAGTCACGCTCCGCTACGATTTGGATCGCCAGTACAGCCGGCTCAATTTCCAGGCAGGCGCGACAGCGGGCATCCACGCACTCAACTACAAAATTGACCAGGCGTCAGGCTATCCGAGCCCCTACAATCTGGATCCGGCACCTGTTGACGCATCGAACATATCCGCCACTATGCTTCCCAGAGATTACGCAGCATATGGTGAGGCTATGGTAGACGTCTTCGGCCCGATTCAGATCCAGGGGGGCATGCGCTATCAGCGTTGGGGTATCAACGGCTCGTCTGCCTGGATGCCGCGTGCGGGCATCAAGATTCAAGCGGATCCTCACCTCTTCGTCTATGGAGGAGTGGCCAGCTACAGTCAAATACCCTCGCTTCCCGTCATGCTCGGTATTGCACAAAACATTGCTCTCAAGCCGATTCGCGACTTCCAGACAGACGCCGGAATCACTTTTACGGATGACTACGGAGATCAGGGGGGAGGGTCTATCTATACGAGGAACTACACGAACTACCCTGTTTCAACCGAATTCGCATCCCTTAGCCTGGCCGATGTCATCGATCCTTTTGGTTTGCCGTATCTGTACATGCCAATGACCAGTGCGGGAACGGGAACCACGTCGGGGTCCGAGCTGCATGTGATCACAAGCCCACGACGGTGGATTTTCGCACAGGCCAATCTCACTATGTCCATGACTCTCCACAAGGCACTGGATGGTGTCAACCGTCTTGCCAGTTATGATGTTCCGACGGTCGCCAACATCCTGGGCGGTGTCCACCTTGGTCGGAGGCAACTACTTACCGGACGGTATAGCTACCGCACAGGAACTCCCTATACGCCGTTCCTGCTTGATGCTTCCGAGAAGCAGGGGCGAGAAATCTACGATCTGACCCAGATTAACAGTCTGCGCGGCGGGAACTATGATCGTGTGGATTTTCGATATGAGATCAATCTCC
>Ga0068855_100007654_pt1 | contig 13066 bp, 12 predicted proteins | sample KBSCornC52_FD_66592 | JGI IMG/M metagenome (GOLD analysis project Ga0068855, IMG submission 66592) | Corn rhizosphere microbial communities from Kellogg Biological Station, Michigan, USA - KBS Corn C5-2 | ecosystem: Host-associated > Plants > Roots > Rhizosphere > Soil ... | reverse complement strand
CATGCCGGGCAAGTACTGGTACGGCGCGATGTCGTTCGTCTACGGCGCCGGCGGCACCATCGCCACGCACAGCGGTGGCACCTGGAAGGGCGCGCTCGAGTCGCCCGAGGCGCAGAAGGGACTGGCCGACTGGGCCAAGCTCGCGACGCAGTACTCCAAGGGCGGCGCCACGAAGGACGAGGCCGACCAGGACAACGTGATGGCGCAGGGGCACGTCTCGGCGATCCTCGGCAACGGGTGGGAGCTCGGCGTGGTGGTCGACCCGAAGTCGGGCAACCCGAAGCTCGCGTCGGTGCTCTCGACGTTCCCGATGCCGGGCACGGCGGCCGGCAGGTACACGCCGTCCTTCCTCGGTGGCTCCGACCTCGCCGTGCCGGAGAAGTCGAGCAACCGTGGCCTGGGCGCGGAGTGGATCAAGATCTTCACCGACACGACCAGCCAGAAGGCGCTGGCGAAGTTCGCGATCCCGAACGCCACGGCGCTGCTGCCGGTGTACGAGCAGCAGGCGCAGGCCAACCAGTCGACCGGTGAGGCGGCGAAGAGCACGTGGTTCGTGCCCAACACGCCGAACTGGGCGAACGTCGAGGCCGGCAACGTCCTGCAGAACGCGCTGGAGTCGATCGCGACGGGCAAGTCGTCCACCGCCGACGCGGCCAAGTCGGCCGACCAGGCACTCGACAAGATCCTCAACGCGAAGGCCTGATGGCCGTCGTCACGCCCCCGGTCCCGCGGCCGGCGCCGGTGCGCCGGCCGTGGGCCGGCCGGGGGCTGCCGTACCTGCTGGTGCTGCCAGCGGTGCTGGTGCTGGCGGTCGTGGCCGCGTGGCCGGTGGCCAAGGTCGTCACGCTGGCCTTCCAGAAGCAGGAGGCCGGCAAGTACGCGCTGTTCCACAACGGCGGGTCGACCTCGTTCGCCGGCTTCGCCAACTTCGCCAACGTGCTGCAGGATTCGACGTTCTGGACGGTCGTCCTGCGCACGGTGTTGTTCACCGCGATCTGCGTCGGCGCCAGTCTGGCCGTCGGGCTCGGGGTGGCGCTGCTGCTGAACCGGGTCTCGCCGTGGGCCCGGGTCGTCCTCATCGGCAGTTTGATGTTCGCGTGGGCGGTGCCCTCGACGGTGTCGACGCAGGTCTTCTACTGGCTGTTCAGCAACCAGTACGGCGTCGTGAACTACTTGCTGGACAAACTTCCCGGCGTCTCGATGCAGGGGCACGACTGGTTCGCCGACCCGCACGAGGGGCTCTCGGTCGTCATCCTCGTCGTGGTGTGGGGCGCGGTGCCGCTGCTGGCGATCTCGCTGCACGCCGGCATCACCCAGATCCCGCGGGAGGTGGTCGAGGCGGCCTACTGCGACGGTGCCGCGCCGGTGCAGGTGTTCCGGCACGTCCTGCTGCCGTACCTGCGCTCGCTGCTGGCGGTGCTGACCACGCTGTCGGTCATCTGGGACTTCGGCGTCTTCAACCAGATCTGGTTCATGCGCAACGGCCACCCCGAGCCGGGCTACCAGACGATCGGCATCTACATGTACGCCAACGGTGTCGCCTCGAGCCACTACAACCTCGGCGCCACCATCGCGATCCTGATGATGATCGGCCTGCTGACGGTCGTGATCGTGTACGTGCGCCAGCTGCTCGCGATCGGGGACGAAACATGACCACGATCGCGCCGCCGGTCGCGGAGGCGCTGGTCGAGGCACCGGCGACCGCGCGCGTCCAGACCGCGCGCCGGCTCGGGCGGCGCCGGGCGACGTGGGGCTGGAACGCCCTGGCCGTGTTCCTCGCCGTGGTGTTCGGCTTCCCGGTCTACTGGATGCTGATCACGGCGTTCAAGACCGGCTCGGACATCAACCGGCTCACGCCGCAGTTCTGGCCGCACCACCCCACGCTGGGCGGCTTCCGTGAGGTGCTGAGCGACCCGATCTTCCGGGACGACCTGTTGAACAGCCTGATCGTCACGCTGGGCGCGGTCGTGGTCAGCCTCGTCGTCGGGTTCCTCGCGGCCCTGGGCGTGGCCCGGTTCCGCTTCACCGGCCGCCGGGTGTTCGTGGTCGCCATCCTCATCGTGCAGATGGTGCCGCTGCTGGCGCTGACGATCCCGCTGTCGCTGCTGCTCGACCAGTTGCACCTGAAGAACACGCTGCCCGGCGTCGCGCTCGCCTACCTGATGTTCACCACGCCCTACACGGTGTGGACGCTGCGCACCTTCATCGCCGGCATCCCGCGCGAGCTGGACGAAGCGGCCCTGGTCGACGGCTGCACCCGGACCCAGGTGTTCACCAAGATCATTCTGCCGCTGGTGGGGCCCGGCCTGGTGGCCACCGGGGTCTACGGGTGGATCCTCGCGTGGAACGAGTTCGTCCTGGCCAACACGCTGCTGGTCGACAACGACAAGCAGACGTCGATGATCTACCTGCTGGTGTTCCAGAGCAGCCCGACGCACGGCGCCGACTACGGCGGGCTGATGGCGGCCGCCACCCTGACGTCCTTGCCGGTGGTGCTGCTGTTCCTGGTGTTCCAGCGCCGCATCGCCACCGGGTTGACCGCCGGGGCGGTCAAGGGCTGAGTCGCTACGGCTTGGTGTCCGGACGGCGGAAGTGGCCGTTGTCGACCCGCTCGTGCGCGATGCCGCCCAGGATGACGAACATGGCGATGAACGGGATGCCCATCACGGCGAAGGCCAGGGAGAATGGGCCGGCGGCGGCGATGGCGATCGCCGCGACGAGCCCGACGACGAAGACGAATGCCGGCAGCGTGTTGCGCTTCATGGCCGTCACCCCTTTCGGTGGTTCACCCCACGGTGCGCCCGCGGGGTAGCCCTGCCCACCTGCGAACGGCCCGTCCTGCCCGGGCCCAAACGCCCCACGTACCCTGGCCGGTATGGCGCTTTCCGAGGCCCGCAAGGCCGAGCTCACCGCAAAGATCGAGGCCCGCGAGCGGCTGACCCAGCAGGACGGTGAGGATCTCTACGCGACCGACGACCTGGCCTGGCTGGGCGGGCTCGCCCACGGGTTGCGGACGGAGAAGAACGGCGACGCCGTCTACTTCAACGTCAACCGGCACCTCAACCTGACGAACGTGTGCACGGCGTCCTGTGCCTACTGCAGCTTCCAGCGCAAGCCGGGGCAGAAGGACGCCTACACGATGCGCGTGGAGGAGGCCGTCGAGAAGGCCGTCGCCATGCAGGGGGACGGCCTCACCGAGCTGCACATCGTCAACGGGCTGCACCCGACGCTGCCGTGGAAGTACTACCCGCGGGTGCTGCGCGAGCTGAAGTCCGCGCTGCCGGGCGTGGCGCTGAAGTGCTTCACCGCGACCGAGGTGCACTTCTTCGAGGAGATCTCCGGGTTGTCGGCCTCCGAGATCTTGGACGAGCTGATCGACGCCGGTCTGGAGTCACTCACCGGTGGCGGGGCCGAGATCTTCGACTGGGACGTCCGCAAGCAGATCGTCGACCACAAGACCCACTGGGAGGACTGGTCGCGCATCCACCGGCTGGCTCACCAGAAGGGCCTGCGGACGCCGGCCACGATGCTCTACGGCCACATCGAGGAGCCGCGGCATCGCGTCGACCACGTCATCCGGCTGCGCGAGCTGCAGGACGAGACCGGTGGGTTCCAGGTGTTCATCCCGCTGCGCTTCCACAACGACAACAACCGGCTGTCGCACATCCCGATGGCCCAGCCGGCGGACGTCCTGAAGACCTTCGCCGTGTCGCGGCTGATGCTCGACAACTTCCCGCACGTCAAGGTGTTCTGGGTGATGCACGGGCTGTCGACCTCCCAACTCGCGCTGAACTACGGCGCCGACGACATGGACGGCTCGGTCGTCGAGTACAAGATCACGCACGATGCGGACGGCTACGGCACGCCGGACAAGCTGACCCGCGACGACCTGCTCAACCTCATCCGCGACGCCGGGTTCACGCCCAAGGAGCGCAACACCCGCTACGAGGTCATCCGCGAGTACGACGGCCCGGTGCCGCTCGCGCAGCGGCGGGCCGAGCCGCAGGCCGTGTGGGCCTAGGGACGGTCGCGTGCGCAGCCCGCGGGTAGATTCGACAGGCGTGAGCCAGCCATCGTCGTCCACCGGATCCGCCTTCGCCAGGTGGATGGGCACGATGTGGGCGTACACGATCTTGCGGTTCGCGCTGTTCTTCGCGCTGTGGGGGATCGTGGTGCTGCTCGGGCTGCACGGCCTGTTCGCCGCGCTCGTCGCGCTGCTGCTCTCGGTGCCGCTGTCGTTCGTCCTGCTCGCCCGGCCGCGGGCGGCCTTCGCCCGGCAACTCGAGGAGCGGGTGGATGCCCGCCGGCGGGCGCGGGTCGAGCTGGACAGCAAACTCGACGAGAAGGACGCGTCGTCCGACTGAATCGCCGCGGAATGCGAGCGAGTTCGATCTGCCGATTTATGCCGTCGCAGTAACCGACGGTAATTGACGTAACTCTGCGTCAGGACGAATTCACAATTTGACTACGCTGCGTCGTCCTGCAATTACCCAGCGTGCATAGAGCCGCATCTGCAGCTTCGAACAGGCGACGTTTCGTCCGGATTCGTAGGCAAGTAAGCACGCATATTCAGTGAACAAACCGACTTTCCGGACGTCCAGTGTGTGCGAGGGTCAGGCGGCCCTGTCGTTCGCCTATTAACGCAGGACCTTCGCCTGCTCAGCGAATTCAGAATGCTCCATACGGTCTGTATGGGCCGGATTCCGGGGGCGGGGGAAAACGATCGCGGGGCCGGGTCCGAACGCAATCCATCATTCCAACGGGGGGAAATCCACCATGCGCAAGATCAGCAAGAAGCTCGTCGTCGGTACCGCCGCCACTGCCATCGTCGCTGCGGGCGCCGGCGTCGCGTTCGCGTACTGGACCAGCACCGGCACCGGTACGGGCACTGCGACCACCGGGTCATCCAGCGAGTTCGTCGTCACGATCGACTCCTCCGCCTTGGCTGACCTGTCGCCGAACGGCCCGATCGAGACGGTCACCTACCACGTCAAGAACACCAACTCGGGCGTGCAGAAGTTCACTGCGGCTACGCCGACCGTGACGGACACGAGCAACAGCGGATGCACCGCGGCCGACTTCGCCATCACCGGGAACACGATCACGCCGGGCAGCGTCGCCTCGGGTGACACCGTGAATGGGTCGTTCAAGCTGCAGATGATCGAGACCGGCGAGAACCAGAACGCCTGCCAGAACGCCACGGTGAACCTGAAGGTCGCCGTCAGCTGATCTACGGCCTCCGGGTGGCTTCGGCCGCCCGGAGGCGCTCCGTTTCTGTCCGCATTCCAGCCGCTTGGGGGAGCTGCGCGAATGCCATCGCAACTGACGAAGAGGCTGCTGGTCGGCCTGCTCGGCGCGGCTGTCCTGGGCGGGACGGCCGCTGCCGTGGCGACGACTGCGCAACCATCTGGATCGACCGCGGCGAAGCCCGGGCTTACGCTCCAGGTCGCGCCGGCGAGTCAGTCGATCCCGCGCGGGCAGGCCGCCAGCTACACCGTGACGGTGACCGGTACTGGCGGATTCGCCGGGTCGGTCAACCTGGCCGCCGTCGGCCTGCCGAGTGCGAGCTCGGCGACCTTTGCGCCGACCCCGGTTGCGGTGAGCTCGGCTCCCGCGACCTCGAAGCTCACCGTCACCACGACCGCGTCGACGCCGACCGGCACGTTCACCTTCACCGTGGTGGGCGCCAGTGGCAAGATCAACGCGACGGTCACGGCCGGCCTCACCGTCAGCAAGCCCGTTGTCAGCACGATCGCACTGAGTGCCGCTCCCGGATCGGTCAGCGTCCTGCCCGGCTCGGCCGCGGCCTACGGGCTCACCCTCACCCGCACCAACATGACCGCGCCGGTCGCGTTCTGGATGCTCACCAAGCTCCCCACCGGCGCCGTCGCCTCCTTTGCGCCCAACCCGACGCAGGGCACCTTCGAATGGCTGCAGGTCACCACGACCAGCGCCACCCCGCTCGGTACCTACCCGCTCAACGTCATGGCGTTCGGGCCCGGCCCGAACAACACCACCGTGTATGCCTACGTCACCGTGACGCTCGTCGTCACGAAGGACGGCAAGCCGTTCGCCATCAGCGGCAACCTGGCCGGCAGCCTGGCCCCGGGTGTGGCACTGCCCTTGGACCTCACGCTGGCGAACCCGAACTCGCAGAAGCTCTCGATCACCAACCTGACCGTCACGATCAAGTCGGTGACGAAGGCGGCCAACGCGCCCGCGGGCACCTGCTCGACCTCCGACTATGCCGTCACGCAGTACAGCGGCCCGTACCCGCTCGCCGTCGCGGCGAACGGCTCTGCGAAGCTCTCGGCACTCGGAACGACCAGTTCGAAGTGGCCCCAGGTGCGGATGTTGAACACCGCGTCGAACCAGGACGGCTGCAAGGGCGCGACGGTCACCCTCGCCTACTCCGGCTTCGGGCAGGGCTGACATGGCCGCCCACCGCGCACGCGTGGCTCGGCGATGGATCCGAGTCTTCGTCACCTCTTTCGCCGCGCTCGCGACATTCGGTGCTGGCGTCTCTGCGTACGCCTCGTGGCTGAGCACTGGTAGCGGTACGGGATTCGGCACGACCGGTATCGCCGCGATTCAGGTGCAGGCTGTCGTCGGCGGCAACTCGACGTCCCTCTACCCCGGCGGTCAGGCCGACGTCCTGGTGAAGGTCGTCAACCTGAATGCGTATTCGGTGAAGGTCACGTCGATCACCGCCGGTACCGCGGTCATCGCCGCGAACGGCTGCACTCCGACCGGAGTCACCTTCACGAGCCCCACGGACTACTCGGGCGCGCAGTTCACCCTGCCCGCAAGCGGCACGACGACTCTCGTGCTCGCGAACGCGGCGTCCATGAGCCTGGCGAGCGCATCGGCTTGCCAGGGCACGACGTTCTCCGTTCCGGTAACAGTGCAGGTACGCAAATGAAGCGCCTAACTACTCGCGTCGTCGTGATCACTGTCGGCCTCGCGCTCTTCTTCGCCGCCGGCACAGGTGCCGCCTGGGCCTACTGGACCGCGACGGCTTCAGGAAACGGCGGCACGTCCGGCGACGGCTTCCCAGGTACCGGCGCGGCGAAGCCGAGCGTGTCCGTCGTCGGGACGACGGTCACGCTCTCGTTCAACCGCGTGACGACGACAGGCGCCCGAGCCGCCTCCGCCTACGCGATCACGCGCTACGACTCCGCGGGGTCGAACCCCCAAGTCGTCGCGAGCCCGTCCTGCAGCATTGGCGCCACCGTCACCTGCACGATCACGGGCGTTCCGCTGGGCACCTGGCGTTACAGCTACCGTCCGCAGCTCGGCACGAATTGGCAAGGCGCCGAGAGTGCGTTCAGCGACCAGTCGTTCGTAGGAGCGACCAAGCTGGTCTACACGAGCGTGGCTGTCAACGGTGCGGCGTCGGCCACGGCATCACTCGGTCCGATCACGGTCCAGCAGCAGGACGCGTCCAGTACGCCGATCACGGCGACCTCGTCGGTCACCGTCTCGCTTAGCTCGAACTCCGCCGGTACGGCGATCTTCGGCACGACGTCCGGCGCATCAAGCGGGGTCACATCGGTGACCATTCCGTCGGGATCGTCGTCGGCGACGTTCTTCTACGGCGACACAAAGGCCGCATCGCCCACCATTACGGCGACCTCTCCTGGGCTGACCAGCGCGACCCAGGCGGAAACCGTATCGGCCGGGTCGCCGAGCCAGATCGCGTTCACGGCTGCCCCAACTTCGGGTGCCGCGTCGGCCACACCGACGATCGGCGCCTTCACCGTCGAGCAGGAGGATCAGTTCGGCAACCCGGCAACAGCTGCTACGGCGAAAACGCTGAACCTCAGCACCACCGCGACGGCCACAGGCAAGTTCTCGGCCACCTCGGGCGGCTCGACCACGACGTCCGTGTCCATCGCGGCCAACTCTTCAAGCGCGTCGTTCTACTACGGCGACACGAAGGCAGGTTCGCCCACGATCTCAGTCGCGACGACTGGCTGGACTTCGATCTCCAAGAGCCTGGTTGTCAAGGGTGCGGCGCCGGCGTCGCTGGCCCTCGCCGGCTGTCTGGTCAACTCGTTGTCGGTGGCCTGCAGCTCTCCGTTCTCTGTCGGCAGCAACGGCACCCTGACCGCGTCCGTCCAGGCGTTCGACCAGTGGGGCAACACCGCGACCATCTCCTCCCCCGTCGGCCTTACCGTGAGCAGCCAGAGCTCAGCCAACTACACGGTTACCTCTGGTGGCTCCCTCACGATCGACGGAACGGGCTCGCCGGCGAACCAGACCACGGCGTCGTTCACCGTGACCAAGAACGGAACTGCCAACAACAGCACGACGATCACCGTCTCGGCCGGCGGCACACCGGCGGATCTCACGTTCACTGTGAAGAAGTAGCAGTGGCCGTCATCGACGAATTGCAAGCGTTCACCCCGCCCCGCGGATTGCACCCGGTGTGGCTGCTATCTCGGCTGGAGAGGCCGAGTTAGCAACCACTCTGGGTGCAAAGCAGAGCTGCGAGATCGGCACATCTCGCTGCGAGCTAGTTGTCCCAGTCGATGCGATCGAAGATGGCGCGTAGCCGGGTGGCGTGGGTGGGGTGCAGGCTGCCGACCCACGCGATGCGGCCGAGCAGGTGGGCGCGGAACTCGTCGCGAGTTCGCCCGTGGGCCTGTGACGCCCAGCCGTGCACGGCGCAGTTGTGCAGGGTCGCGCGTAGGGTGTCACGCTCGCGGCGGGAAACGGCAGGGTGGGCGTTGACCACCGCGCCCAACACGGCCTGCCGGCCGGCCGAACCGAGCACGACGGTCTTGCGCTCGTTCACGGCGAAGCCTTCGCTGACGACCACCGTCGTGACGGCGTCGACGAACCGGGCCCGCGCGGCCCGCAGGTCGCCGCTGAACGTCAGGTCGTCGACGTAGCGCGTGTATTGCACGCCGAAGCGCGAGGCGAGGCCGGCCAGGCGGCGGTCGAGGGAGAACGCGACGAGGTTGGCCAGCTGTGGCGACGACGGCGCGCCCTGGGGCAGGTGCGGCGTGCGCAGCCGCGGGTCGGACGACAGCCCGACCGGCGCCCGCGTCGTCACCAGGCCGGTGATCGTGTACGCGACGGCCTCGGGAAAGCCGGCCGTCCGCAGCAGGCCCCACACGCGGCCGGCCGGGATGGATGCGTAGAACGCCTCGAGATCCATCCGCAGCACGACGGCCGAGCCGGCGTGCGGCGACACCGCGGTGCGCACCGAGCGCCCGGGTACGGCGCCGTGCGCCGCCGCGTGCGTCGGGATCGGCAGCAGGACGTGCCGCAGCAGCCGCCGCTGGATCTCCTTCAACCGTGGCTTGGGCGCGGCAACGAGCCGCGTCCCGCCGCCGCGCCGCGGTATTTCGCGCCACCGGTAGTGACGCAGCGGCTCGGGCGACCGCCGCGTCCAGCCGCGGGTGTCGGCGAACCAGGCCAGCTCACCGGCATCGACGTCCAGCAACCGGGCCAGCGCGGCGAGATCCGGCAGCGGCGTGACGGGCCACGGCGTGCGCCCCATCTCGGTCGGCCGCGGCGTCCAGACGGCGACGTGCAGCCGCGGCCGCCGTTCCCACCGCCGCCGGAACACATGGCTGAACCGAACCACCGCGGCGAGGCCGCGCGGCGCGTCGATTGGAGGCCGCGGGTGGACGAGGAGCACCTCGGCGACGAGGTCATGGATCCACGGCGTCGGGCGTTGCATTCCGAGAGCACTGCTCACGCGAGCCGACATGGCCGGGCCGTCCCACTCGCCGGCGAGCAGCGCCGTCGCGATGGCGTCGGCGACCCGCTCGGCCGAGTCCATCAGTGCCCGGAGGGCGCAGCCAGCCCATCTCCGGTGTGCGCGCCGACCACTTCACGGAGTGAAGCAACTGGCGTGCGTTGCGATGCGTCAGACAAGACGATGACCCCGGGGTTACCCCGGAGTGATCGGGCGAACCCGACCCACCTGTCCACGCCCTCCGGCACCGGATCAAGGTAGCGAGATCACCGCAAGTCGGCGAGCCTCACGGCGATCTCGTCCACCGTGCGGCGGTTGCCCGCGACGTTCCACCGGTGACCGGCGGCCTCGATGACCTCGGCGGCGCCGCCGGCCCCTCGCACGAGGGCGGCGCCCGGAAGCCAGTCCCACGGCAACGAGTCGGACTGGATCGAGGCCCCCAGCCGTCCGGCGGCCACGGCGGCGAGTTCGACCGAGCCGGAGCCGAGCATGCGCACGGTCGCCGCTCCCCGCATCACGTGCAGGAGGGGCTCGCGCAACGTCGCGTCGGGGAGGGTCGTGGGGTGCAGGTAGGTCGCCAGTGACACCTCACCCAGCGGGCGATTGCCCAGCGGCGGCAGCATGGCACCGTTGAGCATGGTCGGCCAGGCCGGCCCGCCGGTCCACAGCTCGTCCGTCGCCGGCTGGTAGACCGCACCGACCTCCTCGCCGAGCGCGACCGCCGCGCACCACACCGGGATCCCGGAGACGAAGTTGTAGGTGCCGTCGACCGGGTCGACGTACCAGACGCGGGGACCGCCGGCCGAATCCGACGTGCCTTCCTCGCCGACGATCCCGTCGTCCGGTCGCTCGGCCCGCAGCCGCGCGACGATCAGTTCCTCGGCAGCGTGGTCGGCAGCCGAGACGACGTCGGTGATCGACGTCTTGCGCTCGATGCTCAGCCCTTCGCGCAGCATGCGGGCGGCGAGCGCGCCGGCCTCCTTGACCAGGGACGCGGCGAGCGCGAGATCGTCCACGCCCCGACGCTAGCGGCTACGCGTAGAAGTCCTTGAACTGGTCCCGCACCACGTTCTTCTGGATCTTGCCGGTCGACGTCTTGGGCAGCTGGTCCACCACGATCACCGACTTCGGCACCTTGTACCCGTCGACGTGCGAACGCATCGCGGCCCGCACCGCCTCCGGGTCGAGCGTCACTCCCGGCTTCGGCACGACGACCGCGGTGATCGCCTCCGTCCACCGTTCGTGCGGCAGGCCGACGACGACCGCCTCGGCGACGTCCGGCGCGGCCGCGTACACCGCCTTCTCCACCTCGATCGAGGCGACGTTCTCGCCGCCGGTCTTGATGACGTCCTTGTAGCGGTCGCTGAACCAGAGCATGCCGTCCGGATCGAGCCGCCCCACGTCGCCGGAGTGGAACCAGCCGTGCGCGAACGCCTCGGCCGTCGCCGCCGGGTTCTTCAGGTACCCGTTCAGCGCCTGCGGGCCGCGGTAGACGATCTCGCCCTCGGCGCCGCGCGGCAACAGGTTGCCGTCGGGGTCCATGATCCCGATCTGGACGTTCATCACCTGCGTCCCCACCGCGCCCGGGTGCGAAAGCTGGTGCTCGGGCCGGAAGAACGTGGTGATCGGGCTCATCTCGGTCTGCCCGAACGCGAGGTAGAAGTCGCAGCCGAAGACGTCCAGGCAGGTGCGCAGCAACGCGTCGGGCATCGGCGCCATCGCGTACGCCGCCGCCTTCAGCGACGACAGTTCGCGCGTGCGGATGTCGGGCCGGTCGACCAGCACGCGGTACATCATCGGCAGCGCGAACATGCGGGTGATGCGTTCGGTCTCGATGAGCGAGAGCAGTGCTTCCGGATCGAAGCCGCGCAGCAGGTACTGGGTCGCGCCGACGAGGACGGCCGACGTGCCGAAGCCGTTCAGCTGCGCCGTGTGGAACAGCGGCATCAGGCAGGCGATACGTTCGCCGCCGTGGATGCCGGTCTCGGCCACCGCCATCAGCGACTCGAGGTAGATCGCGAGGTGCGAGCCGACGACGCCCTTCGGGAACGACGTCGTGCCCGACGTGTACAGGTAGCTGATCGGATCGCGCTCGGCGACTATCACCTCCGGCTCGGTGTCCGGTCCGGTGAGGTCTTCGAACGTCAGCCACGACCGGTCGAGCAGCCCGGCCTCGGCCGTCGCCCCAGTGCCGGGCGCGACGATCACGTCGGCCACCCCGGGCACCTTCTCGATACCGGGTTGGACGGCCGGCAGCAGCTGCGCCTCGACGACGATCCCGCGTGACTCGGAATGGTCGAGCACGTAAGCCACCTCGTCGGCCCGCCAGCCCAGGTTCATCGGCACGCAGACCACGCCGAGCTTGGCGCAGGCGAAGTAGGTCACCAGGAACTCGGCGCTGTTGCCGGAGGCGAGTGCCAGCGCATCGCCCCGCCGGTACCCCCGGCTGGCCAGCCCGTGCGCCACCCGGTTCACCCACGCGTTGAGCTCGGCGTACGTCCATCGCCGGGCGCCGTCGACCACCGCGAGCTGGTCGGGCAACCGCCCGGCCGTCCGGGTGAGGGCGTCGCCCACATTGACCCGGGTGATGAGGTTTGTCGCCAGCTCGAGTTCGGGCTCCATTCGCGCACTGTGCCACTGGCGCGTAACCCACGTCACCCGTCGCGCGTTTGTTACTGCAAAGTAACCGCGCCGCTGGAGACGCCCATGTCCCGCCTTCGCCTTGCCGCCCCGCTCGTCGCCGCCCTGCTGGGGGCCGGGACGGTTGCCGCCACGGCCACCACTGCCGCCGCGGCGCCGTCCTACACCGTGCAGACGCTGCACTTCGCGGTGAAGACCGACCCGACCGGCAGCACCCCGTGCGACATCGTCGGCGACCTGTACACCCCGACGGTCGCGAGCGCGACCCACCGGGTGCCGGCCATCCTCACCACCAACGGCTTCGGCGGCTCGAAGGACGACCAGGCCGGCATCGGCGCGGCGTTCGCCGCCCGCGGCTACGTGGTGCTGTCGTACTCGGGCCTCGGCTTCGGCGGCTCCGGCTGCAAGATCACGCTGGACGATCCGGACTACGACGGCAAGGCGGCCAGCCAGCTCATCAGCTACCTCGGCGGCGCGCCCGGCATCGCCTTCACCGACGACAAGCACACCACGGTCGCGCCGGCGTTGACGGTCGTCGCCCACGATGCGCACGACCACGCCGGCAAGGCGCAGACCTACGACCCCCGCGTCGGCATGATCGGCGGCTCGTACGGCGGCGGCGTGCAGTTCGCGGCGGCGGCGGTCGACCCCCGGCTCGACACGATCGTCCCGCTCATCACCTGGAACGACCTGACCTACTCGCTCGACCCGAAC
>Ga0068855_100007652_pt1 | contig 13066 bp, 12 predicted proteins | sample KBSCornC52_FD_66592 | JGI IMG/M metagenome (GOLD analysis project Ga0068855, IMG submission 66592) | Corn rhizosphere microbial communities from Kellogg Biological Station, Michigan, USA - KBS Corn C5-2 | ecosystem: Host-associated > Plants > Roots > Rhizosphere > Soil ... | reverse complement strand
CCAAATTCCTCGTATTCTTTTGGGAAATGCTGCTAAAGTCTGGTGTTGAGACGTCTGGTCGGGCACAAGACTCCGCGCCCCTCCCGACGTTGGGCCCAGCAGTGCGCCTCCTTCGCTCAGTTCGGCTGATCCGTCGATCTGGAGTTGCGCATTGGATAGGACCCATCACCTTCGTGTTCTGATCGCCAACCAGCGGGCCGACCGGCTCGATCTGCTCGCTCGCGTTGTGGGGGATCTCGGTCACAACGTGATCGCGCGTGAGATCGATGTCTCGGAGGTGGGAGCGGTGACGGCGCGTGAGCGCCCCGACGTGGCCCTCGTCGGGCTGGGCGAGAGCTCAGACCACGCGCTCGAGCTGATCACCGAGATCGTCCGGGGTGCGTTCTGCCCGGTAATCGCCTTGCTCGAGACCTACGATGCCGCGTGGGTCGACCACGCCGCTCAACGCGGTGTGTACGCCTACATCGTCGACACGAGGCCGGAGGAGCTTCAGAGCGCGATCGACATCACCCTGCGCCGCTTTGCCGAATTCCAGGCGATTCAGGGCGCGTTCCAACGCCGCAACGCAGAAGCTCTACGTGAAAGCGAGCTGATGCTCTCGCGCCGGCGGCAGGTGCTCGAGCTGTACGACGGAGTCGTCCAGGAGCTCGCGGTCGCCCACCTCGCCCTCGAGCTCGAGCGGCCCGACGAATCCCGCAACGCGATGCTCGGAGCACTCGAAAATGCCCGCGAGATCGTCGGCCGGTCACTGGACGAGTTGCAGAGTGAGGGCGTGTCGATCGAGCAACTGGTCAGGGACTCGGCACCGGATTAACGGATGAGCAACGACGCCGACAACTCCCTGAAGCCCGCGATCGGTGTTCTGATCTGCGACGACAACGAGGCGATGCGCGCCCTGCTCCGCGTCGTGGTCGAGCTCCGGCCTACCCTGCGCGTCGTCGGCGAAGCAGCCGACGGCCACGACGCAATCCGCGAAGCGACCCGGCTGCAGCCGGACGTGATCCTGCTCGACCTGGCGATGCCGCGGCGAACCGGACTGGACGTGCTCCCGGAGATCCGGGAGAAAGCACCCGACGCGAAGATCATCGTCTTCTCCGGCTTTTCGACGGCCAGCGTCGCCGAAGGAGCGATCGACCTTGGAGCGATCCGCTACCTCACGAAGGGCGCAGATCCCGAGGCGATCAACGACGCGATCGAAGAGGTCGTCGCCGAGGCGACCCCAGGGGCGCTGATGGGCACTTCGGCGCGGTTCGAACGACCCTCCACCTGAGCTCAGCCCGAATGCGCACGCACCTCGCAGCTCAGCAGCGTCTAAGAAGCCCTAGGCGAACTTCAGCGCGCCGAGCTCGAGCAGGTCGCGGGCCAGGCGCACCGTGTCGCGGCGGACCGAGGGCGTTGCGCTTCTCAGCACCTTGCGAAGCGAAGCGCTGCCGTCGAGCGATTCGACGATCTCGATCGCTCCGTGCGGCGCCTCGATGAACGAGTTCGTGCCCTCGAGCAGCTGAATGCCTGCGGCGGAAACCGCGTTCCCGGTGCGCCGGGGGGCAAGCTCGCGCTCGACCTGGATCTTCATCGCAAGCGCAAGCCGCTCGCCGAGCAAGTCGTCGGCCTTCTTGAACGAGGCGAGGCGCTCGCGCGAGGCAAACGCGCGCCTGACCTGCCCGCCGGCAGCGTCGAGGCCTTCGTCGTCGATCCCGTCCACACGGGCGCTGTGCCGGCGTCCCGGACGGCGATGCATCAGGTACGCCCCTTCGCTCACCCAGCCGGCGCCGATCTCGTTCAGGTAGGCGGTCCAGGTGTCGAGCGCCTCACCCATCTCCGCAGGCTTGCCGACGAACTGCTTGTTCCACGTCTCTGCGTGACCGAGCGGGTCCTCTTCCCAGACCGACAGGATCCAGCTGTCGCAGCCGGCGAGTGACTTCGCCCAGCGAAGCGGCCGCTCGTCTGCGCCGTCCTCGTCGGTACCGACCCAGCTGACGAGCAACGTCGCGAACCCACCCTCTGCCAGATGGTCGGCGGCCGCGCGGATGACGCGCTCCGAGACTTCGTCGCCGCGAAGACCGCTGTCGCGGTAGGCCCAGCGGCTCTCCGGCGAGACGACGTACGGCGCGTTGCACGTGATCAGGTCGAACCGCTCACCGGCCGCCGCCTCGAAGAAACTGCCGCGCCGGACCTCGATGTTCGTGAAGCCGTTCAACGCAGCGTTGAGCTCGGTGTAGGCAAGCGCGCGCGGATTGATGTCGGTTGCGACGACACGACGTGCGTGGCGAGCGGCGAGGAGCGCCTGCACGCCGCTTCCGGTCCCGACATCGAGAGCGGATTTGACCCTGGAACGCGGCGTCAGGCAGTCGCACAACCGCGAGGTCGACGTGTACGCGGCGACGAAGTCGGGTGGATCCTCGCCCTCGTTCGGGTTGTCGTCGGAGGCGACGAGCAGCTCGCCGACCGGAATCACGCGCCGACGCACCAGAAGGTCGTCGCCCACGTCCGCCAAGCCCGTCGCCGCAAGCGCGTCCACCCCGCGACGGCCGAGCGCTGCGACGGCATCGGCCGTCGAGACCGGCACCTGCAGGAAGAGGGCGCGGACAAGGGTGGCGAGATGCGTCTTCGGCAGCCGGCGCTCGTCGACGGGCAGATCATCGCGATCGTGCGAGTACGCCTCCTCCCCGAGCAGCTCGAGGATCGCGTCTTCCGAGTAGCGGGCCTTGCGCAGGCTCGCGCCGAGCGCGGCGGCCGCCTTCTTGTCCGGAACCGGCCCGTCGGCCGTCATGACTCGTTCCCGCGCACGGCGCGCCAATCTAGTCGAAGCGGTGGACCGCGCTCGGGCCGGGAGTTGGAGATCGCCCGGCGAGGTGCTACTTTCCACTTGAGCGGTCCCGAGATCTCCCTCAAACATCATGCGCAAGCTGATCTTCGCCATCACGACGACGCTGCTCGCTGCGACCTGCGCGGCGGCTGCGGCTGTCGTGCCTCATGTGGGCGCGCGCTACACCGGCCCGACCTCGGCAAAGGTCGTCAACGGCTTCGGTGACACCGTCACGTTCCTCACCGGCAGGACGACGCTGAAGCGCTTCTCCTTCGGAACGCTCGGGTGCTTCGGCTACGGAACCTTCCCGGTCGGCGTCGACCCCTACGGCACCTCGATCGCCCAGCTGACGAAGAACGTGCCGATGACGGCCACGGGCACCTTCAAGATCGCGCCGACGATTGCGAGCTACGGCGGCGCCGACGACTCGATCAAGCTGAAGGCCTCGGTCGTCGGCCAGTTCAGCAGCCCGAAGTCAGCGAAGGGCATCATCACGTTGACCGAGACCGGCGCCAACGGCGGCTCCTGCGGCCCCGTGAAGATGACTTTCACCGCCGCTCTCGGCGGCCACTAACGGCTCCGCCGGCGGCAAGCGGCCGCCGAAATGTGCCCAGAGATTGCGGAGCATCGTTCCCGCCGCGGGCCACGCCGACACGCCGCCGCCAAAGTTGAGCACGCCTGCGTCGAAGACCTGCGCGTGCCCGCGCCGGTAGTACGTCATCTCCGCCGAGTGCCCACGGCCGAACACATTCGCGATGCGCGCGGCGACAGCCGTGCGAGTGGGCGAGAACTTGTTGCGCTGATCGATCTCGATTCCATAGTTGCCGAAGGCGTCGCCGTTCTCGAGCCCGGTGCCGGCGAAGAGCCAGCGCAGCCGGTGTGCACCGACGACGATGTATGGGTGGTTCTTGTAGAGGTGCGACTCCCACCCGTGGTACGCCGCGCCGACGAGCGCCGACTCCGGCCGGCCGAGATGATCCCAGCGTGTACGGCCGATCATCGTCGAGCCGTGATGCAAGATCCGCCAGAAGAAGCTGTTTGCTGAGAGATAGATCAGGTTGCCGCCGCGGTTGCGGTACGACTGGACGACGTCGTAGACATGGCCGGTGACGTACTCCTCGTGCCCTGGGAAAACGACGAGGTCGTACAGACGGCGTAGCTGCTTGCCGCTCAGGAATCGGTCGAGGTCGTCGTCGGAGATGAAGTCGGCCGTGGCGCCGTTCGCCTCGACCCAGCGCAGGAAGCCGAGGTCATACGCCGCGAAATGCGGCGGCAGCCCCACGCCCGCGTACGGTCGCGAGAGGTCGACCTTCCAGATCAGCTTGTTCTTGTACCAGCTGTCTCCGCCCCAGAAGTTGTACGCCTCCCATGTGTTCGTCGGCTCGACAACAAGCGTCCGGTGCGCACCAAGGTAGAGCGGACGCAAGACCAAGGTCGCGTAGCCAATCACACCACGGTGTGTTGCAAGCCGGACGAGGTAGACGCCACTTCGCCAATGTCCCATGCGCATGTACACAGTCCAGGGAGCGCGGCCGTGCAGCGTGATCTTCCACGTCGGTCTCACCTCGGCTGCTGTCAGCGCGCGATCGCGAAGCGCGACGGCATCGAAGAGGTCGAGTGTGAGCGACCGCGATGGCGAGTCGAAGATCCGCAGCACGGCGATCTGTCCAGGCCGATAGCTACGCGCTTTGAACGCCGCGTGAATGTGTACATCCGCCGCAGCAGCCGGCGCGGTAGCGAGCACGCCCGCAATCGAGACCGTTTGGATGAGAGCTCGACGGGACACTCCGCGTATCTTCCTCATGGTGCAGGTTCCTTCCTTCGTCGTCTGCCCTCATTGCCGCGGAACGCTCGACGCGACGCTGACGTGTCGTTCATGTGGCCGCGCCTACCGCGAGGAGGATGACATCCCTCGCCTGCTCGATCCGGATGCGCCGGGGCTCGACGCGAAGCTGCGAGAGCTCGCCGCGTGGCCGGTTCTCGCGCGCGAGCAAGGCTGGTACGAGACCGACGATCGTGTCGATGCCGCGCTGCCCTACCTCAACAGCTCGCTCGGCTGGGAGGACCGCGCCTGGGGCGCGACCGAGCACGGCTTCCGGCTCCTGCTCGAGCGCTACGTGCGCCCGCGCGACCGCGTGCTCGAGATCGGCGCGGCGAAGAGCTGGGCCGCCCAGCATCTCTTACCGCTCGGCTGCGAGTACGTCGCCGCCGATCTGATCGTCGACCCGGTGATCGGGCTCGGGCGTGGTCGCTACTTCGAAGAACGCGTCGGCCCATACCTGCGCGTTCAGGCAGACGGCGACCGACTCCCCTTTGCCGACGGCACGTTCGACGTCACGTTCTGCGTCGCGACACTTCACCACGCGCTCGATCTCGGGGCGATGGTCGCCGAGCTCGCACGGGTGACGCGGCGTGGCGGGATCGTCGCCGCGCTCAACGAGGGGACACGCGCGCCCTACGTGAGCGGCGCCAATCCGGAGCAGGAACATGAGAAGGCCCTCGGGATCAACGAGCACGTGCACACGATGTGGTCCTATCTCTGGGCGTTCGGCCGCGCCGGTCTGCGACCTGGTCGGCTCGAGTACGCCGAGGGCTCGGCCGAGCTCGAGCAAAGAAACATCGCCGGCAAGCTCCTGCGCGTCGGACGCTTCCCGGCGACGCTCTGGGCGCTCAATGCCTACCCGTATGCCGGGCTGAGCCTGTACGCACGCCGACGGTAGGTTGTAACGGTGGCCATCGTCGTCCAGAAGTACGGCGGCACGTCCGTCGCCGGCCCCGAGGAGATCAAGCGCGTCGCACGGCGCATCGTCGAGACCGCCGATGCGGGCAATTCCGTGTGCGCCGTCGTCTCGGCGATGGGCGACACGACCGACCGGCTGATCGAGCTCGGCCTGCAGGTTTCGAGCGACCCGCATCCACGCGAGCAGGACATGCTGCTCACCGCCGGCGAGCGGATCTCGGTTGCCCTCGTGTCGATGGCGATCCTCGACCTCGGCCGCGATGCGGTCTCGTTCACCGGCTCACAGGCGGGCATCGTCACCGACACGAGCCACGGCAAGGCCCGCATCGTCGAAATGCGGCGCGGCCGCGTCCATGAAGCACTCGACCAGGGAAAGATCGCGATCGTCGCCGGCTTCCAGGGCGTCTCGACCGCGCACGACATCACTACGCTCGGGCGCGGTGGCTCCGACACGACAGCCGTCGCGCTCGCGGCGGCGCTGAGCGCAGCTGCCTGCGAGATCTATACCGACGTAGACGGCGTCTACAGCGCCGATCCGAGAATCGTCCCTGACGCCCGCAAGCTGCGGGAGGTCTCGTTTGAGGAAATGCTCGAGCTCTCGGCGAGCGGCGCGCGCGTGCTCGCGCTTCGCGCTGTCGAGTACGCTCGTAACCACGGTGTGAAACTCCACGTCCGTTCGTCGTTCAGCGATGTCGAGGGGACGTGGGTGATCCAGGAGGAGGACATGCTCGAACAGGCGATCATCTCGGGAATTGCCCACGACACGAGCGAGGCGAAAGTGACGATTCGCAAGGTGCCCGACCGCCCGGGAGTGGCAGGCCGCACCTTTCGCCCACTTGCCGAGGCCGGGATCAACATCGGCGAGATCTTCCAGAACACCTCCGATGCCGGCCTCGCCGACATCTCCTTCACCCTTCCTGAGGATGAGCTTGGTCGGGCCGAGCCGATCCTCGATCAGCTTTGCCGCGACATCGAGGCCGAGGGATTCAACTGCGAGCCCGACATCGCCAAAGTCACAGTGGTCGGCGCCGGGATGAAGAGCAACCCCGGTGTCGCCGCGGCCATCTTCGAGGCGCTCGCCGACGCCGGCATCAACATCAAGATGATCTCGACCTCGTCGATCCGCGTCTCGTGCGTGGTACCGACCGGCGATGCCGAGCGCGCGGTGAACGTCGTGCACGAGCGGCTCCGGCTCGCCGACGACGTGATCTACGAGGCGGCGGGGTAACGGCGCCAGTCGCCGAAATTGGCGGCGATGTCGTAGCCGTAGACGTAAATCGTGTCCTCGCCGTAGCTCACGACTTTTTCTGGTCCGCCGAGCTTCGTCCCCGGATCGCCCGGGCCGTACCGCGGATCGACAACCAAGAACGTGCGTGTGCTCGCGCGCGGCGCGTACCAACTGCTGATCTCATGCAATGGATAGGTGCACAGCCCGAACGGCGACCGGCACTGTAGCGTCGGATACACCTCCACTTGACCGCGCGTTTCCCAGGTCAATGGCACCGCAACCCAGTATGCGGCGTACCCATATTTCAACCCTTCGACTAGCGCAAACGTGTGCAGGAAGCTCGCGAAATCGTTCGTCGGATAGTGCCCTTGATTGCTCTGAATATCTCGGGCGCCGAGTGCAACAGCGCTGCCGAGGGCGAGCACGCAAGCGCCCGCTGTTGCGATCAGCCGCCGGCGGAAACCGTTACGCGCGAGTGTGACTGCAGCAACCACCGGGACCCCGTACGCCGCAGAAATGAAGTAGCGCCCGGTATTCATGTCCGGCACGCTCGAGAGCACGGACGCCAGGACTGGCATCGCCGCCGACACCGGCCAATACGTCAGCTGAACCGCTCGCGCCGCCGAGGAAGCTGACGCGTCGACGGAACGTGTGTGGAGATGCAGACGCACCTCCGCGCACCACGATCGTGTAGCGCGCGAAGCGAAAACGACAGCGCAGGCGAGCACGAACGCGCTCGCGAACGCGAGCAGTGAGCGCCAGCCGACGGCGGCGCCGCCGAAATCAGCGTTGAAGAGACTCGCAATCGACTCGACCGTCTTCCGAATATTCGGCGTGATCTGATCCCACGGCGCGAAGATCGTTCGGCGCTGCGCCGCGTACACATGCTGCGAGTGCATCGCGCTCGTGACGATTTGCGCTCCTACGACCGATAGCGCTCCGACGCCGACAACCGTCAGCGCGACTCTCTGCCCGATCGCCCGTGGGACGAGCAGTGTCACGACGAGCCCGGCCGCGAGGAACGGGATCAGACCGGCCAGGACGAGCAGGTTGTCCGACGCGACACCGGCGGCAGTGACCGCGGTGACAAAGCCACAGAGGAGCAAATGGAACAGACGGCCGCCGATTCGACCTCGGCGTGTGACGAGCAGCACGAGGAATGCGTCGAGGAAACACACGTCGACAGCCGTCGCACCGTGGTAGTCGAAGGCGAATTGGACCTTCAACAGCGCAGGTCCGGCACACACGAGAACGAACGCGACCAGCGCACTGGCCCAACGTCCTGCAGCCTTGGCCGTCGCCCACGCAACGGCGGCGATCCCGGCAACGGACGCCACCCACGGTGCCACCTCCCAGAGCTCTGCATGAAACGGCACATGCCGGGTGGCCAGCTCGAACCAGAGTGTCGTGTACCAGGGCAGGAAACCAAGGACGACGCTGGCCGAGTTCGGAGCCTCGCCGTAGAGCTGGCCGATCACGGGAGCTGCGGCCACGTCCGCGTTCAGATAGATGCCGCGAACGATCGCGCCGAAGTCGGCGAAGAGAAAGCCAAGATATGCGCCGCCAAACGCGAAGAGCAAGCCGGAAAGAACCCACTCGGGGCTCAACAGGCGACGCATATGAGTGTTCTAACCGATCGCGACCTACGCGACGGACTCGGCACGTGTGCCGTCGCCGCCGAGTGCAACGCTCGCCGTTGCCGTGAACAGGTGGTACAGGATCAGGAGCTGGATCAGGGCGAGCGATTCGGAGCGGTGAAGGTCGGTGCCGATCGTGAACTCGCCGAGTCGCTCCGAGCGGAGGTGGCTCGCGAAGTGCAACCCTTCCCAGATCATCTCTTCGATTGCGCGGGCCCGCTCGCCTTCGAGCTTGCCCGGGATGCGAAGGTGCGTCTCGCCGTCGATCTCGCTGATGTGAATCCCGTCGCTCGCGTCGACTTCGCCGTCGAGCACCGAGCGAAAGTCCGGGTGACGGAGCGTCGGCCTCAGGATCAGCTCGGCATCGAGGTGCTCCTGGTCCGAGCCGGCGTCGGCCGGCACAAATGAGACGACGATGTCGGCGTAGCGCTCTTGCGGGCGGATGAAGGCGGCCGAGTCGGGCTCGCGCCGGTCGAGCTCGGCGAGCACCTGGTCGGTGGTGTACCCGCGGCGCGAGCAGTCGCGCTGCACCTTCCATTGCCTGCGCAGCTCCTCAGGGGGCGCGAGATACAGCCGCACGTCGTAGAGCTTGCGCAGCTCCTCGGTGTAGTAGCCGAGCAGCCCGTCGACGACGGCGAACTGCTTCGGTTCGATCCGAACGAGCGGGCCGAACGTGCCGGTCTCGTGTTTGTACACCGGCTTCAGAAAGGCTTCACCGGCGCGTAGATGCGCGAGATGCTGCGCCATGATGTCCATGTAGTTGCAGTCCGGGTGCAGCGGTGTGATGTTGCGCTCCGCGCGCTGCTTTCGGTCGTAGCGGTGATAGTCGTCGACGCAGACGTGCGTGACGTTGTCCTCGCCGAGCACGCGCACCAGGCCGCGGGTGAGAGTCGTCTTGCCTGCCGCCGAATCGCCGACGACACCGAGTGTGATCGAGCGCGGCATTTAGTGGGCGCCGAGCGCGGCTTCGTCGTCCTCGAGCTCGTGGTCCTCGGCGAAGACGCTGCTCTGGAGGATGTCGTCCGGCGTGATCGTCATCAGGTCGTGCCGCGTGAGCATGCCGCTTCCGTCGGCGAAGAGGCGGTTGGCCTGCCGCAGGCGCGCGCGATCGATCGAGTTGCGGACGCTGCGACCGTGCGCGAACCGGGGGCGCTTGACCCGGCGGTCGAGGTAGGCGCGGAACGCAGCTTCGGCGCCCGGGCCGAACACGTAGTTCTGCTGGTCCATCATCAGGTGCGCGATCGCCATCAGCTCGTCGACGTCGTAGTCGGGGAAGTCGATGTGATGGGCAACACGAGAGCTGAGACCGGGGTTCGAGCGGAAGAAGTCGTCCATCCGGTCCTTGTAGCCCGCGAAGATCACGACGAGCTTGTCGCGCTCGGCCTCCATCACCTGGAGCAGGATCTCGATCGCCTCTTGGCCGTAGTCGCGTTCGTTCTCTGGCCGGTAGAGGTAGTAGGCCTCGTCGATGAAGAGCACACCGCCGTAGGCGCGGCGAAGCACCTCCTTCGTCTTGGGTGCGGTGTGGCCGACGTACTGCCCGACGAGATCGTCGCGCGTGCACGCGACCACGCGCGGCTCGGCGATGTAGCCGAGGCGGTGGAGGACCTGTGCCATCTTCATCGCCACGGTCGTCTTGCCCGTGCCCGGGTTGCCGGTGAACGACATGTGCAGCGAGGGGCGCTCGGACGAAAGCCCGACCTCGTTGCGCAACCGGTCGATCAGCAGCAGGGCAGCGATCTCGCGGATGCGGGTCTTGACGGGGACGAGTGCGATCAGCTCGTGATCGAGCTGATCCAGCACCTCGACGACATTCGTCTCGTTGAGCGCCGCACCGAGGTCCGCCTCGTCCGGAAGCGGGCGATCGACGTCCTGCTCTTCGGGTGCCTCCGCCGGAGACTCCACCTTGGGAGCCTCCGGCGGTGTGCGCACCATGCCGAAGGGTGTTCCGCTCACGACCCGTTCGAGGCCGGGTCGGCGCCGCGCATCGGCTGGTTGCCGATTTCGACGGTGCCGATCTTCTCTCGCAGGTGCTTCATGCGGTAGCGGATGACGCGGTCGCGATCCTCGTAACGCTCGAGCTCGAAGCCGTGCTCGACGGACGGGCGATTGACGATGAAGCTCAGCGCACTCGTCTGGCGGCCGTAGTGGGCGTCGTAGGCGATCACCTTCACGTAGGCCTCGGGAAATGCCTCACGGCACGCGCGGACCTCGCGCATGACGGTCTCGATCTGGTCGGGCGTGAGATCGAAGTGAGGCAGTCCCCACATCTCCCAGTACGGGTTGCGCGGGTGTGGGTCGTCGGTGTACTCGATCGAGAGCGACCAGCCGTTGCCGACTGCGTAGCGCATCTGCGCCTCGATCTCCTCATCGGTGAAGTCGGGCAGGAACGAGAACGTGCCTTGAGTGATTCTCATCGCAGGCCTTTCTGAGTCGTCAATACCCGACGGACGGGGTCGAGACGTAATCCGGTACGTCGGTGGACTCGAAGTTGAACGTGATGTCCTTCCAGATCTGCAGGGCCGCGTTCAGCTCGGGGCAGCCCTTGGCCGCCTTCTCGAGAATGTCGGGGCCTTCCTGGAAGTAGTCCTTGCCCTCGTTGCGGGCCTGGATCATCGCCTCGACGGCGACGCGGTTTGCAGTCGCCCCTGCCCTGATCCCCATCGGATGGCCGATCGTGCCGCCGCCGAACTGGAGGATCACGTCTTCGCCGAGGTAGTGCAGGAGCTGATGCATCTGGCCGGCGTGGATGCCGCCGGAGGCGACAGGCATCACACCGGGCATCGAGGCCCAGTGCTGGTCGAAGTAGAGACCGAGCTCGGGGTTCTCCGGAATGAAGTTGTCGCGCAGCGTGTCGTAGAAGCTCTTCGTCGCGTTCGGGTCGCCCTCGAGCTTGCCGACGACCGTGCCCGCGTGAACATGGTCGACGCCCATCAGGCGGCACCACTTCGCGATCACGCGGAAGCTGACGCCGTGCGTCTTCTGGCGCGTGTAGGTGCCGTGGCCGGCGCGGTGGAGGTGGAGGATCAGGCCGTTCGCGCGACACCACTTGGCCATCGACTGGATCGCGGTGTAGCCGATCGTCAGGTCGATCATGCAGATGACGCTGCCGATCTCCTTCGCGAACTCCGCCCGCTCGTACATGTCTTCCATCGTCCCGGCGGTCACGTTCATGTAGTGGCCCTTGACCTCGCCGCTGCCGCACTGGGCCTTCTGCACCCCTTCGATCGCGTACAGGAAGCGGTCACGCCAGCGCATGAACGGCTGCGAGTTGATGTTCTCGTCGTCCTTCGTGAAGTCGAGGCCGCCGACGAGCGCCTCGTAGACCACGCGGCCGTAGTTCTTGGCCGAGAGGCCGAGCTTGGGCTTCACGGTTGCGCCGAGGATCGGGCGCCCGAACTTGTCCAGGTACTCCCGTTCCATCACGATCCCGTGCGCCGGGCCCTGGAAGGTCTTGACGTAGTGCGTCGGGATCCGCATGTCCTCGAGGCGCAGTGCCTTCAGCGCCTTGAAGCCGAACACGTTCCCGATGATCGACGAGGTCAGGTTCGCAACCGAGCCCTCCTCGAACAGGTCGATGTCGTAGGCGATCCGCGCGATGAACTGGTCGGTGCCGGGCACCGGATCGACGCGGTAGGCCTTTGCCTGGTAGTGCTTGTGGTCGGTCAGCCGGTCGGTCCACACAACCGTCCATGTGGCGGTGGAGGACTCGCCGGCGACTGCCGCCGCCGCTTCGATCGCGTCGATGCCCGGCTGCGGCGTGATGCGGAAGGCACACAGGATGTCGGTGTCCTTCGGAACGTAGTCGGCGTCGTAGTACCCCATCTCCGCGTACGGGGTGACGCCTGCCGACCAGCGGTCCTTCTTTTCGAGGCTGCTGCCGGCCGGTACTGGTGACGGACTCATGAAATTGTCTTCTCCCGCGTCGATAGGGACCTGGCCAGGGTACGCCCTCAAACGATAGAACTCAAATAAGACTTTCCGGGTTTTCGATCGGTTTCCATCAATCGATCGACCGGACGGCGAATCGGCAGCGGCGAGCCTAACAGAGCGGGCCGATCTGCTTGAATCGTCTGGAGTGCCCGCGCTCTACCGCACCTATCGCCCCCAGACCTTTTCGGAGGTGATCGGCCAGGAAGCGGTGGTGCGGACGCTGACAAACGCGATCGGGGCAGGGCGCGTCCGCCAGGCCTACCTCTTCGCCGGCCCCCGCGGCACCGGCAAGACCTCACTCGCCCGGATCCTCGCCAAGGGCGTCAACTGCGAGCGCGGGCCCACCGCCGAGCCGTGCGGAGTCTGCAACTCCTGTGTCTCGATCTCGAAAGGGAGCTCGCTCGACGTGATCGAGATGGACGCCGCCTCCCAGCGCGGGATCGACGACATGCGCGAGCTCCGCGAGCGCGTGCTGCTTCAGCCCGTCGAGGGCCGCTCCAAGGTCTACATCCTCGACGAGGCGCACCAGCTCACCAAGGAGGCCTGGAACGCGCTCCTGAAGCTGATCGAGGAGCCGCCGCCCCACCTGATGTTCGTCTTCTGCACGACCGAGCGCTCCAAGGTGCTGCCGACGGTGCAGTCGCGCTGCCAGTCCTTCGACTTCCAGCGGCCGCGGCTGCCCGACATCGTCCGCTACCTGCGCTGGATCACCGAGGGCGAAG
>Ga0068855_100007644_pt1 | contig 13072 bp, 9 predicted proteins | sample KBSCornC52_FD_66592 | JGI IMG/M metagenome (GOLD analysis project Ga0068855, IMG submission 66592) | Corn rhizosphere microbial communities from Kellogg Biological Station, Michigan, USA - KBS Corn C5-2 | ecosystem: Host-associated > Plants > Roots > Rhizosphere > Soil ... | reverse complement strand
GCTTACGTCGCAGTTTGTTTTCATTTTGTCGCAAATCACATTTCGTAAACAGCCAGTGGCTGTAAAATTGAATGACTTGTTAATCACTTATCAAATTTGTATAAACAATCTTGTCACTAATCATTCAGTGTAAAAGGAATTCTATTTTTGCGCTTTGAAACACCTGAAATCAAAATATAAGATGTTTATTGAACAACGTAGCTTGTCAGCATTCTTTCTTATGATCGTTATTTTTCTTGCCGGTTGCAGCGATAAGAAGAAAGACCCGCCTGCCAAAGCTAAACCGGCCGCTGCACCTGTTGTTGATGTTATTATTGCAAAACCCACCCGTGTTTCAAATATTGTGGAAGCCAATGGAACAGTGCTTGCCAATGAATCTGTGGAATTGCATCCTGAATCAACGGGAAAATTAATTTATTTAAATATTCCTGAAGGCAGGCATGTAACAAAAGGAACTGTTCTCGCCCAGGTAAACGATGCGGATTTACGAGCACAATTGAATAAATCAAAGGTACAGTTGCAACTTTACCAACAGAATGAAGAACGCTTAAGAAAGCTTCTTGAAATAAATGGAGTGAACCAGGCAGATTATGATGCAGCCCTGAATCTTGTAAACAGCACGAAAGCCGATATTGCTTACACGGAAGCATTGATAGAAAAGACAATTGTTCGTGCGCCCTTTGATGGTGTGGTTGGTTTGAGGCAAGTGAGTTTGGGAGCTTACGTTTCACCAACGAACGCAATCGCAACACTTCAGCAAACAAATGAATTGAAAATTGATTTTACACTTCCCGAAGAATATAGCAACATTATTAAAATAGGCAACCCTGTTGATGTGGAAGTAGATGCTGCAAAGCAGATACGCAGGCAGGCAACGATCATTGCAAAAGAGCCGCAAGTGAATCAAAACACGCGAAACATTATTGTACGCGCTATTCTGCCGCCAGGTAACGGGAATCCAGGCGCATTTGTAAAAGTGTTCGTTGATGCAGGCAATAACAACAATGCCATAATGGTGCCTACCAATTGCATTATTCAAAGTGACATCAATAATCAATTGATTTTAGTGAAGAATGGTAAAGCAAACTTTGTGGATGTTCAAACAGGCGTTCGCGATTCTGCAAACGTTGAAATAACAAGTGGTGTGAATCCCGGTGATACAGTTGTTGTAACAGGTGTATTGTTTGCGCGTGATAAAAATCCTGTAAAGGTTAGGAGTGTAAAGCAGCTTAACCAGGTAGCGGTTGCAGAATGATCCGGATGACAAAGCTGCGAGCAATAATTCGTCGTAGCTCACGGCTCATCGCTTTCAAACAGTACAAGGGGGTAACACAACAGGCGATGCCACATGCACCGCAGCTAAGTACAAAAAATAAAATAGCAATTAAGAACCTGTAAGAGAATGAATATATCTGAGCTATCATTGAAGCGACCTGTGTTGGCAACGGTGATGAACCTGATGCTTATTTTATTTGGTGTTGTTGGTTACACTTTTCTCGCCGTAAGAGATTATCCTGCGATTGACACACCTATAATTACTGTGAGCACTTCTTACACGGGCGCCAATGCTGACATTATTGAAAGCCAGATAACAGAGCCTCTTGAAAAACAAATTAACGGGATACCGGGAATAAGAACCATTACTTCATCGAGTTCTCTTGGCAGAAGCCAGATAGTTGTTGAATTTAATTTGGGTGTTGACCTTGAAGCTGCAGCAAGCGATGTGCGTGATAAAGTGAGCCAGGCTGCGCGAAGTTTACCACAGGATATAGATGCTGCTCCTGTTGTTACAAAGAGCGATGTGAACAGCGATTTTATTTTGATACTCGCTGTGCAAAGCCGTTCAAAGAGTTTGCTTGAACTGAGCGACTACGCGGAAAACGTATTGCAGCAACAGGTGCAAACGATCAACCAGGTAAGCGCCGTAAATATTTTCGGGCAGAAGCGGTATGCGATGCGCCTTTGGATCAATCCGGATAAACTGAACACTTACGGCATTGATTTCACTGACATTCGCAATGCGTTGAACAGCGAAAATATCGAATTGCCTCCGGGAACAATTTCCGGTATGAATACTGATCTTACAATAAGAGCTTTAGGGCGACTTACATCTGAAAATGATTTTCGCAATCTCATCATTCATGAAGATAGTGCAGGCATTGTAAGATTAGGGGATGTTGCAAAGGTTGAATTAGGTCCTGAAGAATTGAACCAGAGCTGGAAGTACAATGGTGTGAACGCAGTTGGTCTTGCAGTGATACCGCAACCAGGTGCCAACAACATTCAAATTGCAAATGAGTTTTATAAACGTCTCGCGGAAATTGAAAAAGCAAACAAAAGTGATATTGAATTAAATGTGTTGATTGATAACACAAGGATTATTCGTCAGTCAATTGCTGAAGTAGAAGAAACTTTAGGTATTGCAGTTGGATTAGTTGTGTTGGTAATATTCCTCTTCTTCCGCAATTGGCTTATTGCATTAAGACCTTTGATCGATATTCCTATTTCTCTCATCGCCACATTCTTTATCATGTACCTCGCAGGGTTCTCGATAAATATTCTTACCCTGCTGGCCATCGTGCTTGGAACGGGTTTGGTGGTGGATGATGGCATTGTCGTCACAGAAAATATTTTTAGAAAACTTGAACATGGATTTCCCATTCGCAAGGCAGCGGTGGAAGGAAGTAAAGAAATTTTCTTTGCAGTGATATCCACTTCGATGACACTTGCAATTGTATTCCTGCCTGTGATTTTTTTAGAGGGTTTTGTTGGAAGATTGTTCAGAGAGTTTGGTGTTGTATTAGCAAGTGCAGTTTTGATTTCTGCATTCGTTTCATTAACAATTACACCTGTGCTGAACGTTTACCTCACGAGAAAGAATATGCACGAAGGTTGGTTCTACAGGAAAACCGAACCATTTTTTACAGGAATGGAAAATGGTTACAAGCGTTTTCTTGAAGGTTTTATGCGCATTCGATGGTTTGCATGGCTGATCATTGTTTTTTGTGTCGTAAGTATATGGTTTACGCTCAACAATCTGCAAAGTGAAATTGCTCCGCTTGAAGACCGCAACAGCGTTCGCTTTACGGTTACAACACCTGAAGGAGCGAGTTATGCATACACACAAAAAGTTGCAGATGATGTAACAAATTATCTCTACGATTCAGTTCCTGAAAGAGATTTTGTCTTTGCGAGAACACCTGCGGGAGGACCAAACACTGCAATGCCGCGAATCGGTTTGGTGCCTGCATCAGAACGAACACGGTCTCAGGATCAAATTGCAAATGATCTTCAAAAAAAATTAAATCGTTATAACGATGCAAGAATTTTTGCCGTGCAGGAGCAAACAATCGCAGTTGGTTCAGGGTCGAGAAGCGGGTTGCCTGTTCAATTTATTTTGCAAAACCAGGACTTAAATAAGTTGCGTGATGTAATTCCAAAATTTCTTGAAGAAGCAAGAAAAGATAAAACGTTTTCGAATGTTGATGTGAATTTGAAATTTAATCGTCCCGAATTGCTTGTTACTGTTGACAGGATGAAAGTAAAAGACCTTGGTTTATCAACCGAAGATGTGATTGCAACGATGCAGGCAGCATTCAGCGGCGGACGGCTTGCATATTTTATTATGAGTGGTTATCAATACCAGGTGATCGCACAGGTAGAACGAACGGACAGGAGCAAACCTATCGACATAGAAAAATTATATGTGCGAAATGACAAAGGAGAAAATATTCCTTTGGATGCGGTTGTCCACATGGAAATTAGCAGTAATCCTGCTACGTTGTATCACTTCAACAGATATAAAGCAGCAACCATTTCCGCGTCGCTTGCAGAAGGTCAAACTATCGGCGATGGTATCAAAGTAATGGAGGGAATTGCAAACAGGCTGCTTGATGAATCATTTCAAACTTCATTAAGCGGACCTTCGAGAGACTATGTAGAAAGTTCATCAAACATTTTATTTGCGTTTGGTCTTGCACTCATTTTAATTTATTTGGTGCTTGCTGCACAGTTTGAAAGCTTTATCGATCCATTTGCTATCATGCTTACGGTGCCGCTTGCATTGGCAGGTGCATTGCTGAGCTTGTGGATATTCGGTCAAACGTTGAATATTTTTTCGGAGATAGGAATGATCATGCTTATCGGGTTGGTAACAAAGAATGGAATTTTGATCGTTGAATTCGCGAATCAAAAAAGAGATCACGGTATGCCGAAGATGCAAGCTGTTATTGAAGCAGCAACGCAACGTTTGCGACCGATCTTGATGACAAGCCTCGCAACATCGTTCGGTGCACTGCCCATTGCGTTAAGCTTAGGTGCAGCATCAACGAGTCGTATGCCTTTAGGTATCGTGATCGTAGGCGGAATAATATTTTCATTGATCCTGACATTGATAGTGATACCTGCGGTGTACACATTTTTGTCAAGCAAGCATAAAGTGCATAAAACAGAATTGTCGGAATAAAGAGGGTTTGTAGTTTATAGTTTGTGATTTGAAGTTTGGTTGAGCAAGCGATAGAATATATATAAAGCTTTGGTTGTGTCACTCACTTGTACGTTTAGTTCTTTATTCAGCAATAAGCTTAAATTATAAAGCTCCGTAGGAGCGGAAATGTTAGTAGAAAAGAATCACGGCGATTTAAGAGCTCCGTAGGAGCGACATGCTAGTAGAAAAGAATTTGACCCATGTTTAAGAGCTCCGTAGGAGCGATATATTATTAATTCCAATGCCAAATACGTATTCGCAAATATTTATTCAAATTGTTTTTGCCGTTAAAGGCAGACAAAATTTTATTACTGAAACCATAAGAGAAGAAACACAAAAATATATTTCCGGAATTGTATCTGAAAACAAGCAAAAACTTTATGCAATTTATTGCATGGCTGATCACACTCATCTTTTAATAAGCATACAACCTGATTTATCAATTTCAGATTTGGTAAGAGATATAAAAGCCAATTCATCATCCTGGATAAAAAAGAAATTCCCTTCTTTACAAACTTTTGCATGGCAACATGGTTTTGGCGCTTTCTCTTATTTAAAATCGCAATCATTACAAGTTGTAAATTATATTTTAAATCAACCGTTACATCATAAGAAGAGAACATTTAAGCATGAGTATATCGAATTTTTGAACGCTTATAAAATTGCATTTGACGACAAATATTTGTTTGAATTTTATGATTAGGAAAATATATCGCTCCTACGGAGCTTTTAAAGATAATTAATGTTATTGCTACTAACATTTCCGCTCCTATGGAGCTGTTGAGCACTTGGCTTGTGTTGCTAAGTAAAATTCAGAACGCTGAAGTGAGTGACACAACTGGCGCCGATAGTAGCAATGCAGTCGGTAAACAAAAAATATTTTGAATAAACAGCGGATGAAAAAATTAATTGTAATATTTCTTTTGAGCAGTACAAATGCAATTGCGCAACAAGCTATTTCGTTGCCCGATGCGATCAATACTGCGCTGAAGAATAGTTTGGACATACAGGTTTCGAAGAACAATATTGAGGCAAATTCTATTTTGAATAATTACGGAGTTGCAGGCGGGCTGCCGCTTGTAACCTCATCCGGAACGAATACCGAAACGATTACAAGCATTAATCAAAAATATTCTGACCCATCCAGAAACACGAAAAGAAATAATGCGGCATCAAATAGTTTTAGTGCAAATGTTACAGGAAGTATTTTGTTGTATAACGGCATGCGTGTTACCTCTACAAAAAAGCGATTGGAGGAATTGGAGCAACAGAGCCGTGAATACCTAAACTCGCAGGTGCAAAATATTATTGCATCTGTGATGACGAATTATTATGACATTGTACGGCAACAGAGCTATGCAAGATTGCTTGGAGAAACGATTGAAGTATCGAAAAAGAGGCTTGATATAATAAAGGCACAGCAAAATGTTGGTCTTGCAAACAATGCAGATATTTTCCAGGCACAGCTTGATTTAAATGCAGCAACACAGACTTTACAGTCGCAATTGCTGATAGTTCAGCAAGCAAAAACAGATCTGTTGACATTGCTTACACTGAATCCGAAAGATTCGATTACAGTCTTAGATACTTTCACCATCGATAAAGGTCTTCTGCTCGATTCCGTTTTAAATCGATTGAGCACAAATGCTGATATTATTTATGCGAATCAGCAAATAAAAATAAATGAACTTATCTCCAAAGAAACAGCAGCACAGCGTTATCCTTCCGTTCATGCAAGCCTTGGTTATAATTACAACCGGAATAAAAATGCCGCCGGTTTTACATTATTGAATGAAAGCTATGGACCGTTTGCCGGATTAAGTCTTTCGATTCCTATTTATAATGGCTCTGCTTATAAGCGACAACAGCAAGTTGCAGACATTAACACAAAAAATGCGGAACTGCAAAGAGATATTTTGATAAGGGATTATTCCGCTAATGTTGTAAAGCAATACGAAGCTTACATAAATAATTTAAACCAGGTTGAAGCAGAACAAAAAAATTATAAACTTGCGCAGCAATTGCTCGATCTTGTGCTGCAACGTTTTCAGCTACGTGTTGCGACGATCATTGATGTGCGTGTTGCGCAACAAACACTCGAAGATGCGGGGAACAGGCTCATCAATGTAAGTTATGCCGCAAAAGCAACAGAGATAGAATTGAAACGGTTATCAAACACATTAACTTTTTAAATTCGGTTGCATTATACGATTGAATAATTACCGCACTAATTTATTATGAGAAAAGCCGCATTTATTCCTGCACGTTATGCAGCTACGCGTTTTCACGGAAAGCTGATGCAAGTGCTGAATAATAAATCTGTGATAAGACACACTTATGATAACACTGTTGCTACAAATTTATTTAATGATGTAGTGGTAGTAACAGACAGCGATGTAATTTTTAATGAGATCACACAACATGGCGGCAAAGTTATAATGAGCAAAAGAGAACATGAGAGCGGAAGCGATCGAATTGCAGAGGCGGTTGAAGATATGGATGTAGATATCGTGGTAAATGTTCAGGGCGATACACCATTTATTCAAAAACAACCATTATATAAATTGCTTGAAGTGTTTGAAGGTGCTGAAGGAGAAAAAGTGCAGGTGGCAAGCTTGATGCAAGTTTTGAAAGAACAAAAATTTATTGATGATCCTAATTATGTAAAAGTTACGGTTGATAAAAATTTAAACTCGTTATTTTTTAGTCGGAGCGCAATTCCATATCCACGCAGCACAGAAATTCCCATCACTTATTATGAACATATTGGCGTATATGCATTTCGCAAAGAAGCTTTATTGAATTTTACAAAATGGGCGATAACACCTTTGGAAGCCGCAGAAAAAATCGAATGTCTGCGTTATCTTGAAAACGGCATTCCGTTAAAGATGGTGATCGTTGATTACATGGGAATTGAAATTGATACGCCGGAAGATTTGGAAAGAGCGGAAAAGTTTTTGAAATAATAATTTGAATTACCTTTCATCATAATTAAATTTTGATCACTTGTTTCTTCATCATTCACTATTGACTATTCACTATGTCATCTCTTACACTTACACTTATACAAACGAACTTACATTGGGAAGACAAGCAAGCGAATCTTGCAATGTTTGAAGAAAAAATAAACAGCATAAAAGAAAAAACAGAAATTGTTGTGCTTCCCGAAATGTTTAGTACAGGTTTTAGTATGAATCCTGAACAGCTCGCCGAAACAATGGATGGCACTACAATTCAGTGGATGAAGAAAATTTCGGTACAAAAGAAAATCATTCTTACAGGAAGTGTGATAATAAAAGACGGAGATAATTTTTTCAATCGTTTGATTTGGATGTTGCCAAATGGTGAGTATGGTTATTATGATAAAAGACATCTCTTTGCTTATGGAGACGAAGATCAGCATTATACAAGCGGCAGCAAAAGATTGATCGCATCAGTAAAGGGGTGGAAAATAAATTTATTGGTTTGTTATGATCTTCGTTTTCCTGTATGGGCAAGGCAACAAGCTCAGGAAGAACTGGAGTATGATCTTTTAATTTATGTTGCAAACTGGCCCGAGCGTCGTATCAATGCATGGAAAACTTTATTGCAGGCAAGAGCAATAGAAAATCAATGTTATGTTGTTGGCGTAAACAGAACCGGAAATGACGGGAAGAATATTTATTACAGCGGGGAAAGCATGGTAATAAATGCACTTGGAGAAATTTTATATCACAAAGCGCATGAAGAAGATGTTTTCACTATTACATTGCAAAGAGATTCGCTTGAAGAAATAAGAAATAAATTTCCGTTTTGGCAAAGTGCAGATGCATTCACGATAATTAATTCATAGAACAACAAAATGAGTAACAGAATAATCTATAAAGCAGGTAAAGTTTTTAACGGCACTGAAATATTGCCTGATTATGCAGTTTTTGTGAATAACGGTCTAATAGAAACTGTAGGCGCTTTTACATCAATGCGCGAAGAAGCGGAAGTGATTGATCTTGGTGATGTGTTGCTTGCTCCCGCATTTATCGATCTGCAGTTGTATGGTGCTCAGGGACGTTTGCTTGCAGTGTATCCAGATGAAATAACTGTTGCTGCGATTTATAATTATTGTCTGAGTGGTGGCGCTGCTTATTGCATGCCGACAGTAGCTACACATCCTTACAAAATAATTTTTCAATGTGTTGATGCGATAAAAAAATATTGGTCGCAAAATGGCAAAAGTGTTCTGGGTTTACATGTGGAAGGACCGTGGATTAACGTTGCAAAGCGCGGCGCCCATAATGAAGAATGGATATTCTCTCCCACCGTTGAGCAGGCGAAAGAATTGCTTGACTATGGTAAAGATGTAATAAAAATAATCACGCTTGCACCGGAAGTTTGTTCACGAGAAATAATTGAACTAATAGAAAGTTATGGCGTTGTTATTTCTGCCGGGCACACCAATGCTACATATTCACAGGCAATGAAAGGATTTGACGATGGCATACATACTGCAACACATTTGTTCAATGCAATGAGTCCTTTGCAACATCGTGAGCCGGGTATGGTAGGAGCGATTTTCAATAATCCTTCCGCTCACAGCAGCATTGTGCCTGATGGATTTCATGTTGACTTCGCTGCCATTCGCATTGCAAAAAAAATTATGGGCGAAAGATTATTTGCCATCACCGATGCGGTAACCGAAACGCACGAAGGTTTTTACAAACACACACTTGAAGGCGATAAATATACATCCAACGGAATTTTAAGCGGCTCTGCACTAACAATGCACAAATGCTTTTTGAATTTCGTGCGTCATTGCACTATCAGTGTGGAAGAGGCTTTGCGCATGTGCAGCCTTTATCCTGCACGTGTCATTAACATGCCGCATAAACTTGGCTCATTACAACAAGGCTGCAATGCAGACATGATCGTTTTAAACAATGATCTGCAACTTGTAAAAGTTATTACATCTTAAGCTTGAAATTTTATTTTTTGTTTGCGGGCTGTTGTAACGCTTGTCATCGTCTGTTGTGTCACTCACTTGTACGTTCTGAGCAGTGCTCAACAGTTAAAGCTTCGCACATGAGAACTTTGTTTTACAAGAGAAGAAAGTTTTAAGGGAAGGGGTTGAAGAAACATTACTTAATAAAATTATTTTTATAATCACTTAATTATTCTTCATAAAAGGTTATTTAACCAAAAATTTAGTAAGATTTAAGAATATGCTCAATAGCCTCAAACTCCCAATCCCGTTGAATTACAGAGCACCTTAACTCACAGCATAAAAAATATTTTCTCTTCTTCTTTAACCACTGATATATTTTTGTTCACGGGAAAAATAAATTCTTTTAGATTTATCGCTTTCATTTCACCAATCAATTTTTCTATGAAACATTTGAAATTGTTATTGCTGTGCTGCATGGTTTGTATGGTGGCAGCAGCACAGGAAACATTTCCCGTGAACGGAGTAACAGACATTCGAAATGATTGTTTCGCGTTCACGAATGCTACCATCGTGAAAGACCCTCAAACCACTTTGCAAAACGCAACACTTGTTATCAGGAAAGGAAAAATCGTTGCAGTCGGAACAAATATTGCTCCGCCCAAGGATGCGGTAGTAGTGGATTGCAAAGGCAAATACATTTATCCTTCCTTCATTGATCTGTTTAGCGATTATGGAATTCTTGTACCAAAAAGCAGCAGCAGCGGCAATGATTACAATTATCAAAACATCAGCAACACAAAAGGTGCTTACGGTTGGAACCAGGCATTGAAGCCTGAAACAGATGGTTCAAAACTTTTTATTGCAAATAACGATAAAGCGAAAAGCTTACGCAGCATTGGTTTTGGTACGGTTCTTACGCATCAGCAGGATGGCATTGCAAGAGGCACAGGAACATTGGTTACGCTGGGTGAAGAAAAAGAAAATTTTGAGATGGTAAAAGATAAAGCTGCTGCATTTTATTCTTTCAATAGAGGAACATCAACACAAGATTATCCAAACTCAGCAATGGGTATGATAGCATTGTTGCGCCAAACATATCTGGATGCGCAGTGGTATAAAAATCGTCCTGCAACAGAAGGAACGAATTTAAGTCTGGAAGCATGGAATGCTAATCAAAGTTTGCCGCAAATTTTTGCAGCGGATGATAAATGGAATGATCTGCGTGCAGTCAAGATCGCAAATGAATTTAATGTGCATTATATCATAAAAGGTGGTGGCAATGAGTATCAAAGAATGGATGAGATAAAAGCAACAAAAGCTTCATTCGTTATTCCGATAAATTTTCCGCTTCCCATGGATGTAGATGATGCAAATGATGCAAGACTTGTATCACTTGCAACAATGAAGCATTGGGAAATGGCGCCGCTTGAACCGGGCATGTTTGAAAAAGCAGGGATCAATTTTGCACTTACAACATCAAACCTGAAGAATACAGATGATTTTCTCGCTAATCTTCGTAAAGCAATTGACAATGGTTTAACCGAAACAAAAGCATTGGAAGCATTGACCAAAACTCCTGCAACATTAATTGGTGTGTATGATACAGTGGGAAGTCTTGATGCGGGAAAGCTTGCAAATTTTATTATCGCAAGCGGTCCTGTCTTTGATGAAAAAACAATATTCTTTCAAAACTGGGTGCAGGGAAAAAAATATATCATCAATGAAAACGGATGGAATGATTATCGTGGTAACTACAAACTCACAGTAAAACAAAATGCACAAAGCAAAGAATATAATGTTGAAGTGAAAGGAAAGCCTGACAAGCTTTCTGCGAGTTTAACTGCTGTTGGAGACACAACAAAAAATGATGTGAATGTTTCTGTAACAGGCAAGATCGTAAAATTAACATGGAGCAACAAAACAGACAGCAACAAGATAAACAGTTTAACAGGATTAATAAATGATCAACTGTGGGTAGGCAATGGTTACAACAGCAGCGGTGACTTGATAACATGGAACATGCAGTTTGTTTCGCCTTATGTTGAAAAACCTGATACAACAAAAAAGCCGAAGAATGATATCATCAACGATTCAGTTATGTATCCGTTCAATGCCTATGGATGGACAGTTACTCCGAAGCAGGAAGACTTGTTAATAAAGAATGCAACTATTTGGACAAATGAGAAAGAAGGCGTGTTGCAAAACACTGATGTATTACTTAAGAATGGAAAAATATCTGGAATAGGAAAAAATTTAAATGCAGGTAATGCGAAAGTGATTGACGGCACAGGAAAATATTTAACAACCGGTGTGATTGATGAGCACTCACACATTGCAGTATTTGGTGGCGTAAATGAATGTTCACAATCTGTAACATCTGAAGTAAGAATTGCAGATGTGCTCGATCCCGATGACATTCAAATTTACAGGCAGCTTGCGGGTGGCGTAACAAGTGCACACATATTGCACGGCAGTTGTAATACGATAGGCGGTCAAACACAATTGATAAAAATGCGCTGGGGAAGAAATGCAGAAGAAATGAAATTCAGCAATTGGGACCCTTTCATAAAGTTTGCTTTAGGTGAAAATGTAAAACGTTCTTATGGTCCTTCAAATAATCGTTTTCCTGATACACGCATGGGTGTTGAACAGGTTTTAATGGATGCATTTACAAGAGCAAGAGATTATGAAAAACTGGGATCAGATAAACGCCGCGATCTTGAACTTGATGCGCTTGTTGAAATTTTAAATCATAAACGATTTATCACTTGTCACTCTTATGTGCAAAGCGAAATAAATATGCTGATGCATGTCGCGGACACTTTCGGTTTTAAAATCAATACTTTCACGCACATTCTCGAAGGTTATAAAGTTGCTGATAAAATGAAAGCGCATGGAGCGGCTGCTTCTACATTCAGCGATTGGTGGGCATACAAAAGTGAAGTGGAAGATGCTATTCCTTACAATATGGCAATCATGGATAAAGAAGGATTGGTTGTTGCAGTGAACAGTGATGATCCTGAACAGGCACGCCACTTAAACCAGGAAGCGGCAAAGAGTATAAAATACGGAGGTCTTTCGGAAGAAGAGGCATGGAAGATTTGTACGCTTAATCCTGCAAGAATGTTGCATGTTTCAGACAGAGTTGGAAGTATAAAAGTTGGCAAAGATGCCGATGTTGTATTATGGAGTGCTGATCCTTTGAGTATTTATGCAAAGGCAGAAAAAACAATTGTTGATGGAATTGTCTATTTCGATATTGATAAAGATGCGCAAATGCGTAAACAAATTGCCGATGAAAGAAATCGTTTAATTCAAATGATGATAGCTGCAAAAAAAGGTGGTGCAAAAACAACACCAGCCATTGCAACATTTGACCAGATAAATGAATGTGAAGTTGACAGACAGGTTAAGAATACAGTTATCGGTAATGTTCAACAATGATTCAACTGTTGAAGTGAGTGACACAACAAAAGTTGATTAAAGTTCAAAAGATCACAACAAAAAAATTATGAAAAAAATATTTCTAAGCATACTGTTACTAACTATAATTGTAACAACAAAATCTCAACCAACTATTTCTCCTGCATCTCCGCAACAAGGAACAATCGCATTAACACACGCAACAATTCATATTGGGAACGGAGATGTGTTACAAGATGGAATGA
>Ga0068855_100007641_pt1 | contig 13076 bp, 9 predicted proteins | sample KBSCornC52_FD_66592 | JGI IMG/M metagenome (GOLD analysis project Ga0068855, IMG submission 66592) | Corn rhizosphere microbial communities from Kellogg Biological Station, Michigan, USA - KBS Corn C5-2 | ecosystem: Host-associated > Plants > Roots > Rhizosphere > Soil ... | reverse complement strand
TGAGATTTCTGCCGCTCTGCACGGCAAACACCGAGTTCAGCCGCCAGGGAAGCATTGCCGAACCGGTCGATCACAACAAATGTAATCGAGTCCTTGTGAATCAAGTTCTTTCACAGCCCCTGAAGGCGCGGGGCTATTCGGCGAAACGGCGCTCCGCGCCCTGACCACCCGCACACCTGACCACCCGCACACCTGAAAACCTGAACACCCGAACACCCAACACCTGACCCTCCCTCCCACCGCATGAACATCCTCTTCATCGACGTCGATACGCTGAGGGCGGACCATCTGGGGTGCTACGGCTACCCGAAGGCGACCAGCCCGGCTATCGACCAGCTGGCGGCGGAGGGCGTGCTGTTCGAGCGCTGCTATGCTCCCGGAATCCCGACCACGCCGGCACATTCCACGATCTATACTGGTTTGCACCCGTTGTCGCACAACATCGTGTCGCACGGCGGAGCGGCGGACCTGGACCGGAAGATTCCCGTCTTCCCCGAGAAGCTCCAGCAGGCCGGGTTCACCACCTGCGCGGTGGACAACCTGTTCGACCTCAAGCCCTGGCTGGCGCGCGGCTACGAGTTCTACATCAACCCTTCCCACCACCACCGCATGCGACTGCTCGTGACCTGCGAGGAGATCAATTCCCGCGCAATTCCGTGGCTGAAGCAGCACGCCGGCGAGCCCTTCTTCCTCTTCGTCCACTACTGGGAGCCGCACACCCCCTACCTTCCGCCTGCCAAATACCGCACGTTCTATGACGGAGCGGACGCGTTCGACCCAGGGAATCACGGGCTGGAGCGGCTCAAACAGACCCCGTTCTGGGACATGTGGGGCGACACCTGGTTTCGTAAGCTTGGGCCGGTCACGGACCCCGAGTACATCGTTTCACTGTATGACGGCGAGATTCGACACGTGGACGACGGCATCGCATCGCTGCTGCAGGCGCTCGAGGAGACCGGCGCCGCCGAAGACACTCTCGTGCTGCTAACGGGCGATCATGGCGAATCGATGACGGAGCACGACATCTGGTTCGACCACCACGGGCTCTACGAATCGACGATTCGAGTCCCTCTTATTTTGCGCTGGCCAGGCCGGCTGCCGGCGGCACATCGGGTGAACGATTTCGTTCAACATATGGATTTCGCGCCGACCCTGCTCGGCTGGGCGAACGCGGAGGTCCCCTCGCTCGTAGAAGGAAAAGACTTTAGCGGCCGGGCGGAGGGAACAGCCGGCGAACCGCTCTGGGACCGGGTCGTCTGCTGCGAGAACACCTGGCAGAAGAAATGGGCGGTCCGCACGGATCGTCACAAGCTAGTCATCTCGCGCGAGCCTGACCGCCACAACATGCCTATGCGCGAGCTGTACGACCTGCATGCCGATCCGGAAGAGCTCCGCAATGTGGCGGACGAGGATTCGGCACTCGCGGACGAGCTGGAGGCGTGGCTGGAGAATTGGATCGCGGACGGGTTGCGCCGCCACGGACGGACGGAAGACCCGCTCCGTGCTCAGCCCATCACCCTGGGCCGGCGGTGGGAGAAGGCGTGATGAGGTGATGAGGTGATGAGGTGATGAGGTGATGAGGTGATGAGGTGATGAGGTGATGGGGTGAAGCGCTCACCCAATTGACTAATTGACCGATAGACCATTCGGGCATGGAGACTGGCAAACGCGAGCTGGAGGTGCTGCTGGAATTCAGTCGCGCGGCGAATGCCGCCGTGACGGTCGACAGCGTGCTGCGGGAGATCGTGAAGGCTGTCCGCGAGGGATTCGGCTACGACCGCGCCGCCATCTTCCTTACCGACCCGGCGAACCCCTCACTGATGTGCGGGGCCATCGCGACGGACGATCGGGGACGCGAACGGCCGATCCCGCACATCTGCGTCGATATGAACGATGATTCGCGCTGGGCGCCCGTGCTGGAGGGCAAGCGCGAATACCTTCTCACGGAGGATGCCGGGCGCGACATCGACCTCGTCCTGCCATCCGGCAAGCGGGTCAAACACCACGTCGTCGTTCCTCTTACTACGCCGCAGCGCCTCCTCGGCAGCATCGCCGCGGACAACGCGTTCACCGACCAGCCGATCACCGAGGCCGAAGCAGGTACGCTGCTCGCCTTCGGGCGGCAGGCGGCGGTCGCCCTCCAGAACGTGCAACTCATCGAGGAGCTCCGGAACTCCGAAGAGCGGCTCCGCTCGCTCGTAACCTCCCTCACTGAAACCCTCTACTCCGTCCGAATCGAGGGCGGCTCCGTGACGCCCTCGTTCTACAGCCCCCAGCTCGAGCACCTCACTGGATTCACCCCCGACGAGGCGTTGAAGACGCCCGAATTCTGGCGGTCCGTTACCCACCCCGAGGACCGCCTGAAGGTGGACCGTGCCAGAGACGAGCTGATGAAGGGGCGGCAGCTCTCGCTCGAATACCGCATCCGGCACCGGAACGGCGAGGTCAAGTGGGTGCTCGACACACCAGTTCCGGTCGAATCCCCCGGACCCTGGACCGACGTGAACGGCTCGATTCTCGACATCACCGATCGGAAGGAGCTGGAGGACCGGCTTCGGCGCGCGCAGCGGATGGAGACGGTGGGCACGCTGGCCGGCGGAGTGGCCCACAACTTCAACAACTACCTGCAGATTGTGATGCTTCAGGTCGGCGAGGCGGAATCCCTCCTGCAACAGCACACGGCGCAGGAGGAGGAAGCGGTCGCGCAGCTTCGCAAGGCACAGTCGACACTGGAAACCACCGCGTCGCTCGCGAAGCAGCTCATGGCGTTCGGGCGCAAAGTGGAAGGCGCGCGAAGCGACATATCCCTCGACGAGCTGGTGGCGCGAACGCTGCCGCTCGTTCAGTCCTCGCTCGGAAAGTCGATTCGCGTGGAGCATCTGCCGGACCCGGACGCCGCCCCCGTGGTAGCGGACGCTGCGCAGATGCAGCAGGTCCTGATCAACCTCTGCATCAACGCGCGCGACGCGATGCCCGCGGGCGGCGTCATCACGGTGCGGACGCAGAACGTCCTCATGAGGGAGCACGACCGGCGACGGCCGCCGCACTTCCCGCCGGGCGAATACGTCCGGCTGCAGGTGCATGACACCGGGACGGGAATCGACGCCAGCGTTCAGGAGCGGATATTCGAGCCCTTCTTCACCACCAAGCCGGTGGGTCGCGGCACGGGGCTTGGGCTGGCGGTGACGTACACAATCGTGACCGAGCACGGCGGATGGATCGACGTGGAGAGCGAGCCGGGAAAGGGCACTCTGTTCAGCATCTATTTGCCCTCGGCGGAAGTCTCCCGGCAGGTGGCCGCGGCGCAGGCCGAGGCGCCGCCGGAGCGGATCGTCCTGGTGGTGGATCCCGTGGAGCAGCAGCGCGAGCACCTCGCAAGCGTGCTGGAATCGCTCGGGGTAGACGTAATGACGGCGGAGGGCGTGTCCGACGCGATGGCAATCATCTGGGACGCCGGCGAGCGGCTGGACGCGGTCCTCTGCTCCATCGGTCTGGGCGGGGTAGATGTCGCGCAGCTTCTTGAGAGCCTGCAGAGCGATGGCACGGAGGCCGCGCTCATCGTCACGGGGGAGCGCGGAGAGGTCCGCGACCGGGAGCAGCTCGGCGTGTCCCGCGATATCACCGCCCTGACCCGGCCCTATACCCCCGCGAAGGTCGCGGAGGCGCTGCACATTCCGCTCGAAACCGAGCAGCCGGTCAGGCATGCCGGAAGGCGCGGCCATCGCATTCAGCCGTCGGGAGGCGGCTAGAGACTACGCTTCGCTTCTACTTTGGGCGCGAGACCTCGATCTCGACCGCGCGGATCCCGGAACCCGGCCCCTCTTCGTAGTAGACGCAGAGAATCCGACCGGAGCGCAGCGCCACGAGGCTCGGATATGCGCCGATGGTGTTGTCGATGAGAACCGGTCCGCGCCACGTGCGGCCCTCGTCGAGGCTGTAGTGGAGCGAGGTCTTCGGGAGTCGGTGCGCCAGGAGGAGTACGCCGGCTTTGGTCATCAGCATGTAAGGGCAGTGGCCAGGAAATCCGAGCGGCTTCACCTCGCCCCAATGCAGCCCCTTGTCGCGGGATTCCGCAGAGGCCATCACTTCCCGCATCACCGCGAGAATCGTCCCATCTCGCCGCTCGTAGACGTCGGTCTCGTCGAGTGTCAGGCCGGCCGTGAGACCTATCGGGTGCGGCGACGACCAGGTCCGACCGTTGTCATCGGAGTGGCAGACGGCGGCGAAGCTCCGCTTCTCCCCCGCGCTGGCATAGTAGACAGGCAGCAGGAGACGTCCGGACCGGAGCCTCCGCGCGGGCGTGGAGGTCGCGTAGCCGGGCAGAATTACCTCTGGCAGCGACCAGACGCGCCCGCCGTCACTCGAGCGGCTGACGCAGGTATTGACGGCCTGACTGCGATCGTAGGTGAAGAAGCTGCAGAGGAGCGTTCCGTTCGGGAGGCAGCATACGGAGGGGTCGCGGTCGTCCTCGGGCGTGTCGATGATGGTCTCGGGCCGGGACCAGCTCTTTCCCTCGTCGCTCGACCGAATCGCGCAGATGCGACCGCCTCTGGGAAGCTGTTCGGTGGGGAATGAGATATGCGTGTAGCCGGCATAGAAGACGCAGAAGAGGTCGCCGTTTTTCAGCCGGCAGACGTCCGGGAACGCCTGGTAGCCGCCCGCGCCGGCATCCGTGACGATGCGGTGTGGCCGCGTTGCGATGCGAACGGATTCGACGGGCTCCTGGCCGAAATGTGTCAAAAGGAGCAGGGTAACAAAGGCGTGCATGCGCTCCTATTCGGTGACAGACGTGCCGATTCCCCTGTGCCGATTTATTCGAGACGTGACAACGCCCGACCGATTCATTTCGGCCGGGCGCTGCGTTGACTGGACGGGTCAGGCGTCGCTTCCATCTCCCTGGCCGCCGGGTGGGGGAGGCGGATTGCCCTGGTCATCGGGACCACCGGGGCCGCCGGGCCCTCGCTGGCCGCCACGAGAGCCGGGACCATTGGGCGGTCCGAATCCTGGTCCACCGTCAGGGCCACCAAACGGAGGCGGTCCGCCGGGGCCGCCGGGCCGACCGCCATTGCGGAGCCAGGGGTCGATCTGCGCCTGCTGGTCGTTCGTGAGAATCGCCCTGACTTTTTCCCGTCCCCACTGTTGGCCGGCTCCGCTCGCGAGTTGGGCGATCTGCTTGCTGGTCAACCCGATTCGCGCAACCGCGGGCGGCGGTATGAACGCGTCACGAAGGGTGCGCATCGCCTTCCTCAGCTCCGGGATGTGCTTCCGCTGGTCCTCTGTGAGTACCGCTTCGATCTCCTTCGAAGCCTTCTCCGCGGCCTCCCGGCTCAAACGCATCGGTCCGCCTGGACTCCGCATCCCACCCGGTCCGCGGAAACCCTGCCGGCCGCCAGGACCCTGGGGACCGCCCGGACCACCTTCCGGGCCGCCGGGCCCCTCCGGTCCTCTCGCGCCGTCACGCCCACCGGGCGCGCCAGGATTGCCAGATCCCTCCGGCCCTCCGGGACCACCGGGGCCGCCGAATCGACGGCCGTCACCTCGCATGCCCGGACCGCCAGGTCCACCGCCATTCGCGGCATGGGCCTTTCGCACGATGGCATTGATCTTCTGGCGCTGTTCGGCCGAGAGCTTCATCGCCGAGGCCATCACGTCGAGCGGCACGGCAATGAGAGGCATCTCGCCGCCCATTCTCGGTCCACCGGGACCACGCCGCTCGCCGGGACCGCCAGGACCATCCGGTCCCCCGAAGGGTGGCGGGCCGCCGGGACGCCGCGGACCTCCGAAATCTCCGCCGCCCCCGGGTGGCGGAGGCGGGAGACCAGGTCCGCCCTCCGGGCCCTGCGCCGCGGCGGGCAGAGCCGCAAGCAGGGTTACCGCGCTTACCGCGGATGCGAGCGTCAATATGGAGCGGAATCGTGTCGGCCTGTTCATCATGGCTTCTCTCCTCGTGCGGCACGGGTGCGCGCCGCGAGTGGTTGGGTGATTCGATTGTAACGGCCGATCATGAAAGAACGATGAATGGGCGCAAATCCGGGAAAACCGGACAGGCAGGCTACTTGCGAATCAGCCAGACCTCCGACACCTGGCAGCCCCGGCCGGCCCCGCCCTTGTTGTCGTCGCCCCGCCAAACGAGCTCCAGCGCGCCGCTCGCCGCCGCGTCCGCCGGCAGATCGTACTCCAGCACCTGATACGGCTTCGTGATGAGGCCGTGAATCTCCACTTTGTCATTTACGGAGAGCCGGACAGGCCCGTCCCCATAGACGACTCGCAGCCGATACTGCGCATGGGGGTCCACATCGGAGTAGCGGAGACGGAGCGGCTCGCCATAGAACGTCAGCGCGTGCCGCCATTGTGATCGCGGGGAGACCGGCGCCTCGTCGTCGGTGATGGAGATCACGCTGTGATAACCAGCCGGGTCTTCGCTCCACGGCTTCCCCTGCATCAGATGGGTCCTGCGCTCCGGGTCGCCCGGCGCATCGTAGAAACCGCCCGGCCCCGCATCCTGCCACCGGACAATCCGGTCGATTCCCGCAAGCCGCTCCGCTTCCGGCTTCAGCGCGCGAATCTCGCCGAGCTGCTTGCGAATCCAGACCCGGCTGTTGAGCGGCATGTCGATGGTATCGAGATTCGCGCCGCGGTCCACGCTGATCGCCTGGTACTTCGGCACGCTGAGCTGCATCCCGATGGACTGGAAGAGCGCTTCGCCCAACTCGAGCACGCGCGCCCGCAGGTCGCGGCCGGGGCCAACCTCCGCGGATCGGTCCAGCAGCTCCTCCGCTCGCGCCATCGCCGCGGTTGATCCGATTCGAGGAGACTCACGCAATGTGGCGAGCGCCTCCGCCTCCAGCGACAGCTCGTGAATCGCCTTCGAGCGGACATATGCGTCGTAATAGGCGCGGTAGAGCGCCTGCTGGAATCGCCAGTTGCGCCGGTCGCGTGGCGCGGCGTCCTTCTCCAACTCCTGGAAGCGATGCAGCGTCGAATCGATTCCCTCGTTGGCGGTAGCCGGCCCGCGCCAGTTTCGCTCCAGCGCCAGCAGCCCGTCCGCGAAGGTCCGTTCGTAGTTCGGCCCGATGAAGTAGCGGCTGTAGTCCTGGAGAATCGCGGTCACGTCCTGGTCGGGGTCCCAGCCGAGCCCGCTCCAGACCATCTTGTTCACGTCGTCGTTGCAGCCCTCGGAATAGGTGAGGAATCCGATCGTGTACGGCTGGAGCAGGCGGAAGGTGGCGGCCTCGTCGAGCGGGCGCGGGTTGATGCACTCCCGCAGCTCGGTGAGGCAGAACGCAGGATCCCAGTCCGGGACCGGGTACTCGCAGTAGACGTTGTGGGTGATGTCCGGGTAGTGGCGGATGGGGTAGCGGCTCGGAATCGCCTTGCGGAGCTCCGGCAGCGGCATTCGCACCTGCGGGCCGAACACGATTCCGGTGAGCCACTTCGGCTCCTTGCGCATCAACTCCAGGAACTCGGCGAACCACGCGCGCGTGAACCCCTGCGGCGACATCCACATCTGCGCCTTCGGGTGATACTTATGGAGGCTGGCCGCCTGCTTTTCGAGCAGCGCGAAGAGGACCTTCGGCTGCGTGTGGCCGGGGTCGCCGCCGGGCACGTAGATCGCGTCGATTCGCGGCAGCTTCCGGAAGACTTCGCTCCACTCCGCAAGCGCCCGCTCCACGGTGGCCGGATCGGAGTAGTCCGGGTCCATGGCGGGATACCAGACCCACACGTCGAGGCCGTACTGGTCGAGCAGCTTCGACATGCCGACCATCATCTCCATCGGCGGGCGGGGGAAGTGCGGGCTGTCGGCGGCGTCGTCCGAGCGTGGCGGGATCAGCTCCACGGCGTTGGTCCCGAATACGGCCAGATCGCGGATGTACTGCTCCCACTGCGGCAGGTCCCACGCGTCGTAGGTGTTCGTCTTCGGCCGATAGCCGAGTTGGTGGCCGCGAAGCGCGTACTTCGGCGCGGAGTCGACGTTGAGAGGCTCGCGCAGGATGGCCGCCCCTTTCGAGAGCTCCATCGTCCGCAGCAGCCTGCCGATCCCGAACAGCAGTCCGCGCGAATCGTCGCCCTCGATGAGGATTGTCGGCGAACGGCCGTCGATAAGGGTCCGGATGTGGTACGCTTCCGGCTTCCGGTCCCTCGCGTTTCGGAACGCTGCGCCGAATCGCGCGCCGGGCGCGGAAGTTTGCCGAACGGTCCCGACCGCGATGACGGGCGTTCCGTCAGCCGGCCAGCGGCCAGACCGCTCCCAGCGTATGCCGGTCCGCTTCTCCGCCTCCTCGATCAGCATCGCGACGGCGCGCTCTTCTGGCCCCGTCAGCTTGCCGTGCGTGACGACAACCGCGCCGGTGAAATCGGAGACAGTGTCTCCGCCGGCAAGCGCAGGTTCCGGGACAAAAAACCACATTGAGGTAAGCATAGCTGCGAGGATGCAGCCAGCCCGCGCTTCCACGCACATTGGTTCAGCAAAACGTCGGCGCATCCACCCCCACCTTCTTCTCGTTTGTTCCGGAAGCCTCGCGAGGGAAACTCCGAAAGTCGGCTCAGGTCGCTAATCGCTGCTCACTGTTGTTGTGGGGAGCGCGTACTGCGTTCAATTCGCTGGTCCACGGCCCGGGTCCTGCCGGGCCCGTTCCATATTCGCGCACATTCGCCAGGATGGAGTTCAGCGATGGAGTTCAGCGACCCAGGAGTCAGGCGCGACGACAGCGAACTATACGACGTCATCGGCTGCCGTACAAAGCTGCGCGTCAGGGACATTCGCAAAGGACCATCATCATAATGAATACCGGCTTTTCTCTGCGCGGTAACGTGCGCCGCACCGCGGTCGCGCTTCTGCCGACACTTCTGTTCTGCCCAATGGCTAACATTGAACAGGGCGCAGCCGCCTCTCCCGGAAAGCCCGGGAAGAAGCCAAACCAGGTCCGAGCCGGCAATGCACCCCCGGCACCATCAACCGAAGCGATGCGTCAGCTTAAGGAGATGGTGTCTGCCTACAAGCGGCTGGACTGCGCAAGGATACCCTCGACCGCGATACAGACGATTGTCATCGGCCAATCCATTCGCGCGGTACAGACGACGCTGCTGGTCTTTCAGCGCGATCCCGCGCGCATAGCGCTCACGATCGAGGACCCCGTTTCCGGAACGCAGAAGCTGTACTACGATGGAGCCGCGCTGACACATTATTATGGTGTCGCAAACCTGTACGGAAGGTTCAGGGGTACATGGGATCTGGCCGGCCTGGCTCGGAAGATCGATTCGACAACTCCGCAAGTCCTCTCTCCACTCCAGTTCCTGATGAGTGACGGAGCGCCGGCAGGCATCGAGAGCGCGTCTCTTTCCGGGGTTGCAACCATGGGCGGAAAGACCGTTCAGATAATCAGGGGAGCCTTCTCCCGGACATACCTCCGTGATCTCGCCACGCGGCTATCGCTCAAGCGCTTCTCACCGGTCGACGGATCGTTCGAAGTATGGATCGATCCCGCGACCCACTTTCTTCGCAAGTCATCGGTGAACATGTCCTGGCGAGGAACGGTCGGCAAAGCTCGTGGAGGCAAACCAGCCATTGTCGCGCCGAGGTTGGCTGCTGTCGAGACCTTCGGCCCGGTCACAGTAAATCCAAAGCCCGCGCCCGAGGAATTCAAGTTTGTGCCACCGCCGGGCGCCCGGGAGCGTTCGGACAACCCGTAGTACAGCCTCGAACCGTTCTGCCGTAGCGGAGGTCGACCATCTGATCCAACGAACGCCGTGACCGGCTGGGACAACGAGAAGCGCTCCTCTACAGAGGTCAAGAACCTCTGTAAGGGAGCACTTCACGTTGTTTGCAGTTGCGGGAGTTTGTCGCCCACCGGGCGGCCATCCTCCCGCTCCGGCAGGTCACCCAATCGTCACTTACGGAGAGACAACCCAGGTGTTGCCCTGCAGGGCCTGGATGGATGCCTCGGCGACCATTGCCGAAGAGACGCCAATGGTGCTGGATACCTGGAACATCGTGAACCCGAATCGTCCGGTCTTCGATGTCGAATTGTCCAGGTAGACGTCGATCGAGCCGGCGACGAGCTTGGAGTTGTTCCACAGTCCGATGAAGCTGACCGTCATGTGCGCCTTGTTGGCCGCGTCGTACTTGATGGACGTCGGTCTCGCCTGCATATAGCTGGTCCCTGCGACCATGCGAATGGAGCCTGCGAGGCTGGTGCCGTAATCGGTGACGCCGAGGTTCACGTAGGCCAGGGCGCCGTTCGAGAGGTGGGTATATCCAACGGCGAGTCCGCCGCCAATGGGCGTCACGGCTTTGGCCGGGCTCGAAACGCCGAGGGTCGCGATAGCCGCGGCGGCCATCAGGACCGAAAGAACTTTGCGCATCATCTTTACTTCTCCTTACTTGGACCGCGCCGTACGCGGTTGTGCACATTCTGAGTAGCTCTCATCGGCTCCAGGAGTTCAGGGAGCCTAACACCCTTCTTATGCCACCTGGCGCGGTATTCCGATCCTCGTATTATTTCCTGAGAATCGGACCAGACGGAGATCCAAGTGAGGAGCGACCTAACAGAGAAAAGGCCGCTTCGGGAGATCTCCCGAAGCGGCCAATCATTCTGTATTCAGTGGTTACGGGGCGGCGCTGCAACGGCACCTGCGTTTGGCGATACTTACGCCATCCGCTTCCGAACGAACAGCGCCGTAACGCTGACGGCGATACCCAGAAGGGCGGTCAGAGCGCCGGGTTCCGGCACGGCGGCGGATTCTGCCGCGAAGGTTCCGTTCCCCTGTGCGGTGAACGAATCCGGTGAACCGAAGATACCCGGAATTGAGAAGTGCGGGCTGACGCTCGTGTAGGATACGGCAATCTGACGGTTGAACGCCGTCGTCAGGCCAGCATTCAGCGAGCCGATGCCGGAGTTGAACGTGACGGTAGACAGCAGGACCGGATTCTCCTGCGCAAGCAGTGAGGCCGTACCGGGAAGCGGCCCACTGTCGGCGCCCTGCAAAACAACTCCCTGGCTGCCGGGCACTGCCGCATTGGCTGTTCCCGACAGGAGAACCGTACCCGCGGCCACGCCATGTTCCGTCTGAGTGGTGACAAACGAAAACGTGAGATTCGTCATCGGCTGGTTAACATTGCCGAAGTCGGTCCCCGGTCCGTTGGTCGTGGTCGAAAACACGAGGTTGACGTTGCTGTAGAGACCCACCTCGGAAGCGGGCAGCCCGAAGGCTGTCGCGGCCGTGGCAAAGCTGAACGTAAACGGCGACGGGCTCGTGATGAGGTTCAGGACTCCTGTCCCATTGTTGAAGTGAAACGACGGGTTGGGCGTCACTCCCGGCAAGGTCGTGTCGAGATCGAATGACGCGAACGTCACTGCATTGGACGCCTGGACTGCTCCAAAAAGCGCGCCGGCGACGATCAGGGCTGACAATACTTTCTTCATGCACCGCTCCTTCCAAAAAATGTCTTCATGGCGCTTCGGCCTGGTATCGATCGACTTCCTCGATTCTTGTATGCGCCGGAGTTGGTTTACAACTCAACGATACTCAACTGCAAGATGCGTGCCAAATCCGCTTGTCGCCGACAGATTTTTTTCAGCGGCAGAATTATTGGCGCGAACGGCCCGCCTCCGTATTAGGACGAGTGCAATAACCGTGCCAGATTCGGCCGGGCGCACAATAATCTTCAAGTATTTCGCTTCGAACCTCGCCGAACCTCGCCGAACGATGGCGAACTATGCCGGACGACGCCAGGAACGACGTAACGCCGCGCCAGCGCTTGCATCAGCGCTGGCGCGGCGGAGGGTCAGGCCGATTACGAGCTTGAACTCACTCAATCGATCAAGCGTCCACGCGTCCGCGGTTTTACAGGGTCACGACCCAGACGCTGCCGGTAAACACCGTTGGCAGAGCATTGAGACCGAGCGTTCCCTGGTAGCCCGTCGGGTTGGAAAGGTGCACCGTGATCTGGCCAAACTGGAGAAATAACCCGTTCAGAAGTCCGGCATAGCTGATGGTGGCCGTATCGCTGCCTGAGTAGGTTATCGCCATCGGCCGGGCCTGAAGGTATCCGGCAGGACCGTAAACCCTGATCTGGCCCGCAAAGCGAGGAGAAGACAGAGCGCCGTAGTCCGTGACGCCGATATTGACGTAGGTTTGCGCAGAAGTTCCGTAATTGGTATAGCCCGCGGCGGTCACGCCGCCGGTCCCGCTGGCGCGGCTCACGGACGGCAGGGCGGCCAGCGCGACCAGAGTAAATAGGAGGCACACTTTCGAGGTCATGGATCGGAACATGGTTTTCTCCTCACGGTTAGTGATTGAGGGTGGTCGTTCTTATCGACGACTCTGTTCGGTTGAATTCTGCGAATGCGCGGTACGACAACCGGGCGCGCCAATCGGCCAAACAGGTGCTTCGAGGCCGGTTGCGGATGACGGTCGCGTCACTTGCTCGTGCGGCCGGTCTGACACGATGCCGGCTTGTCGCGCTGCGCGAGAAGTGGAGATCTCTGCTGTCCGCACCCCCTCACTTCTACAGCGGCGGTCCGAGAACCACACCCGTGTATTGCTGAGGGACTAAGGACCCTGTGGTACGTGGTTTTGGGGGTGTTCAGCGTGGAACTACGCCTGGCGGTCCAGTCGGAGCGATCTTCTGCCCGGCTGCCGGTAATCCCTGGATGCGGGACGAGAGGCGCATTCCCCGGTTGTGTTTACGCCGGGCATCGTGGCCGGCTTGTTGGGGCTGGCGAAAACGTCGGTCGTTTCAGCCACGAACAGCCTATGATAATCGCCAGCAGCGGGCCTGTCAATACCGACAGGAAAAATAGATCGAATTCAGCGAACATAGTCTCGTGCGCGGCGTCTTACTCGGAATCGAGCGTGCGCAAGCTCCGTTACGGCTCTCGGACAAGCACTTACTCCGCTTCAACGGTTCAATTATCGGTAAAAACCCGTATTCTTTGCAGGTCTTCTTCGGTGTCGACGGATAGCGGCGCGGAATCGATCTCGACCATGCGAATCGCGAACCCGTGCTCCAGCGCGCGAAGCTGCTCGAGCGCTTCGGTCAGCTCCACCGGCGACGGCTCGAGCCGCGCAAACGC
>Ga0068855_100007638_pt1 | contig 13079 bp, 9 predicted proteins | sample KBSCornC52_FD_66592 | JGI IMG/M metagenome (GOLD analysis project Ga0068855, IMG submission 66592) | Corn rhizosphere microbial communities from Kellogg Biological Station, Michigan, USA - KBS Corn C5-2 | ecosystem: Host-associated > Plants > Roots > Rhizosphere > Soil ... | reverse complement strand
GGCCTTGCGGCCGAATTTGCCAGTCGCGGCGTGTCTGCAAATGCGATTCTCCCCGGCACCTACGAAACCGACATGGCGCGTCCGGTGCTGGAAAACCCTGAATGGATGCGTATTCACAATCAACGCTGTCCATCGCGGCGCGTGGGTCAGCCGGAGGAAATGGCAGGGCTTGCAGTGCTGCTTGCTTCGCCGGCCTCCAGCTTCATCAACGGTCAAGCTATTTGCGCCGACGGCGGCTATTCGATCTCCTACGAATAGACGTCGATGTGGACGCCTGCCGGGGCTTATTTGTGGGCCAATTGCGCACGCAGCACGAAAGGCATGATGCCGCCGTGCTTGAGATATTCGATTTCGATCGGAGTATCGACGCGCATCGTCAACGGCACCTCGCGTACGGCCGAACCCGCCCGCCGAATGACGAGATGCGCCGTCTCGCGGGGCGATCGTATGCTCGAGATTCCGAGAACATCGAAAGTTTCACTCCCGTCGATGGACAGCGACTCCACGGTCACATCGTTCGGTAGTTCGCAAGGCAATACACCCATGCCGATGAGGTTGGAACGATGGATGCGTTCAAAGCTGCGAGCGATGACCGCGCGAACGCCCAACAGCCGTGTGCCGCGCGCTGCCCAGTCACGAGACGATCCGGTTCCGTATTCTTCGCCGGCGAACACGATCAACGGTACCCCGTCCCTCATGTAGCGCATGGCCGCGTCATAAATCGTCATGGCGTCGCCGCTCGGCTGGTGCACGGTGTAGCCGCCTTCGCGACCGTGCGCCAAGCGATTGCGAAGACGCACGTGACCGAACGTGCCGCGCACCATGACGTGGTGATTGCAACGGCGCATGGCGTAGCTGCTCAACTGCCGCTCGCCGGCATCGCGCAGCCATAAACCCGCCGGTGAATCGGCGCCGATCGCGGCATTGGGACTGATGTGATCGGTCGTAATGTTGTCGCCGAAAACGGCAAGTGCCCGTGCTGCCCGAATATCCGAGGCCGTTCCTTCCTGCATGGAAAACGCTTCGAAGAACGGCGGTTCCAGAATGAACGTGGACTGCGCATCCCATTTATAGAGTGCGCCGCGCGTGTCCGGCACCGCGTCCCAAAGCTCCTTCGCCACGGCGGTATTGCCGTACTCGCGCTTGAACGTATTGCTGTCTTCGCTGTAGCTCAACGCTGCTGCAATCTCGGCTTCGCTCGGCCAGAGGTCATGCAGATACACAGTCCTCCCATCACGATCCAGCCCTAGCGGTTCGCCGGCGAGATCGATGTTGACCGTTCCCGCGAGCGCGAACGCAACTACGAGAGGTGGGCTCGCGAGAAAATTGGCTTTGAGGTGCGGATGTATACGCGCTTCGAAATTTCGGTTTCCTGAGAGCACGGCGCACGCCACGGCGCCGCTTTCGCTCAAGGCCGTTTCGATCCCTGCCGCGAGCGGACCCGAATTTCCCATGCAGGTCGTGCAGCCGTAGGCGACGGTGTGAAAGCCGAGTCGTTCGAGATAGGGCATCAAACCGGCCGCACGTAGATATGCGGTCACGACTTTCGAGCCCGGCGCAAACGATGTTTTTACTTCAGGCCGCACGCGTAGACCCCGTTCGACGGCTTTTTTCGCGAGCAAGCCGGCGGCGATCATCAACCGTGGATTCGAAGTGTTCGTGCATGACGTGATCGCGGCGATCAATACATCGCCGTCGCCCACGGTGATTCCTTCGCGGATCGCGCATCGTTCGGCGATTTGCGCTGCGCTTCGGCCGTAGCCGCCGTGTTGTTCGGAGCGCGTAAGAAGATCAACGAAGCTTTGTTTGAGATTCGGCAGATCGAGCCGCTGTTCCGGCAAGCGTGGCCCGGAGACGCTCGGCGCGATATCCAGCAGATTCAGTTCGATGACGGCGGTGTAGTCGCAGGCCGCATCCGCGGAAATTCCGAACAGTCCCTGGGCTCGGAAATAGCATTCGATCGCATCGATCTGCTCGGCCGTGCGGCCGGTGGTGCGGAAGTACTCCAGCGTCTTCTCATCGATTGGAAAATAAGCGCAGGTTGCGCCGTAGTCGGCCGCCATGTTGGCAACCGTGGCTCGATCGGCGGCGGACAGCGACCCCGCACCGGCGCCGAAGAACTCGACGAATTTGTCGACGACTTTGGCGCGGCGCAGCTGCTGCGTAATTGTGAGCACGAGGTCTGTCGCGGTCACGCCGGCGCGCAGTGTTCCCGCGAGACGAACTCCGATGACATCGGGCGTGAGAAAACAAACAGGCTCGCCGAGCATCGCGGCCATCGCTTCGATGCCGCCCACACCCCAACCGAGCACACCGATACCGTTCACCATGGGCGTGTGCGAATCGGTGCCGACCAGCGAATCCGGATAATAGAGATCGCCGTCCTTGCAGACGCCACGCGCAAGATATTCGAGATTCACTTGATGCACGATGCCGTTGCCCGACGGAATGACGCGGATGTCGGAAAATGCTTGCTGACCCCATTTGAGCAGTTTGAACCGCTCGGTATTGCGCTGGTATTCGATCTCCATGTTGCGAGCCAACGCTTCTGCGCTGCCGTTCACATCGACCTCGATGGAATGGTCTACGACCAAGTCCACCGGTACGCGCGGTTCGATTCGCAGAGGATCGGCTGCGAGCCGTTGAGCACAGGCGCGCATGGCGGCGAAATCATTGATGGCTGGAAGTCCCGACAAATCCTGTAGTAACACGCGTGCAACGGCGAACGGAATTTCGGTCGTGCGCACCGCGCGCGGTTCCCAATTTGCCAGGTCGCGTACATGTGCGGGTGTGACGCGCTTGCCGTCGCAATGGCGCAGGAGGGACTCGAGCACGATGCGCATGCATACCGGCAGACGCCCGACGCGCCTCAGTCCAAGCGATTCGAGAGCGGCCACCGAGTAGTAACGGCCTTTGGTTCCATCGCCGAGAGTGAATGATCTGACGGTGTGCGATGGATCGAACGTCGTTGACATGGAGTGAAATCCCGTGAGCCTTTCTTATTCTAACGCTGGCTCGTGAGATTTCGCTGATTGTCGCCGATCGCTCAAGAAGCGGCGGTGAACGAGGAAAGGCGGTTACGAATGATGGCTTCCGCTTCGGCGACGATGCGTTCGACGACTGCCGCGACCGTCGGCAGATCTCGAATGAGGCCGACTGTCATTCCAGCTGGAAATGCACCGTCATCGGCATCGCCGCGTGCGGCTGCATCCATCCAGCGTTCCGCGCGAATCATAGACACGATGTCCTGATGGCTCGCGGTGCCGGCCTTTTCGGTGTCGATCACTTCTTCCGCGAGACGGTTGCGAAGCACGCGGGACGAGTCTCTGATCGAACGGCCCACCATTACAGTGTCGCGTTCCGTAGCGGCGAGCATGCGTTGTTTCACGTTGGGATGCAGCCCGGATTCTTGCGTCAGCATGAACCGTGTGCCCATGACGACCCCGTCGGCTCCTAAGCCGAGTGCTGCAACCAAGCCGCGGCCGTCGGCGACGCCGCCGGAAGAGAGCATCGGAATCGTCAACTTATCCGCCGCTGCAGGAATCATGATGAGTCCGGGCAAATCGTCTTCTCCCGGGTGACCGCCGCACTCGAAGCCGTGGATGCTGACGGCATCCGCGCCCAATTCCTGGGCCTTCAATGCAAAGCGAAGCGACGATGGGCACTTGTGCAACACCTTGATGGAGGCGCGCTTGAAGAGCTCGATATAACGAGCGGGGTTGCTGCCCGCCGTTTCCACGAACGGCACGCGCTCTTCGACGATCACGCGGGCGAAGCCGTCGTAGTCGCGATCTTTGATGAGCGGCAAGACGGTGAGATTCACGCCGAAGGGCCGCTGCGTGAGCGCCCGTGTTTGCACGATTTCACGCCGCAAACTTTCGGGTTCGGTGTGAGTATGGGCCGACAAAAAACCGAGAGCGCCGGCGTTGGCGACAGCGGCTGTCAACGGAGCGCGGGCGATGCCGCGCATGCCGCCTTGCACGATCGGATGGCGAATGCCGAACAATTCTGTGATCCGGGTTCTGAGCACGGGCGTTTCTCCGCAGGTCGATTCGGCCATTGTGCGCAGGAGATGCGTTTGTGTCCCGAACGATATCACTGGGCCCCTGATTGATAATCTTCTACTATCATGTGCGCCGACGTGTTCGAGGCATGCCATGGATCTGAAGAAGCTGCGCTATTTTCTGGTTCTTGCCGAAGAGCTGCATTACCGGCGCGCCGCGGCGCGGCTCGGCATTGCGCAGCCCGCACTGTCGACCGCGATCACCCGGCTCGAAGACTCGCTCACAGTGAAGTTGTTGGAGCGCGATCAGCGCAAGGTGCAGCTCACGTCCGCAGGTCAAGCGCTCGCGAAGGAAGGGGCGCAACTCGTCGCCAAAGCAGATGCAGCGGAGCATCTCGTCAAGCGTGCAGCGGGAGTGCGCGTGTCGCGCATACGCGTCGGATTCGTTCCGTGGAGCGTGATGAAGATATTGCCGCGCTCGCTGCTCGAATTTCGCAAGCACTGGCCGCAAGTGAAAGTGCGCATCGATGAGCAGATGAGCCGCTCGCAAGTGGCGGCGCTGCGAGAGGGAACGCTCGATTTGGGCATTCTAAATCGCAATCTCGTCGAAACTCGCGGCTTGGAACTGCACACGCTCGAGCGTACGCATTTAGTGGCTGCGGTGCCGTCGCATTGGCCGATCAGTAAATCGCAGCAAGTGCGTCTCAAGGAACTCGCGACCTATCCCTTCCTGCTGTTTCCGAATCATTGGGTGCCCAATTACAACGCGGTATTCAAGGATGCTTGCCGGCAGGCGGGCTTCTCGCCGAAAGTGGCGCAGTATGTCGGTCAGCCCTACACGTTATTCAATCTCGTGGCCAATGGCCTCGGCGTGGGACTGGTGCAGGATACGGCGCGGCATCTGAAAATGGACGGCGTGACGTTCCTCGACATTAGCGACTTGGCCAAGCCGTTCAAGTCCGAGATCGCACTGGCGCATCTCAAGCAACCATTGTCGCCGCCGATTGCAGCTTTGAAAGAGATTTTGTTGCAGCATCGAGTCGACTGATGGCCAGCGTCGTCGCAGCGACTTCTAGAGAGTGAAGAATGACAAAAGCGCCTACACCCCTGCGTTTCGGTCTTCTCGGTGCTTCGTGGGCCGGCGAGCATGCCATCGTTCAACCGGCGCGCGAACGTTCTGATGTTACGGTGAGCGCTGTCGCCGCTCGCGATCCGGCCCGTGCCGAGCGATATGCGCAGACTCACGGTATTCCCGCTATCGCATCCGACTACGCCGCGCTGGTCTCACGCGACGATGTCGATATGGTGTACGTAGGACTCACGCCTTCGGAGCACATGCGCTGGACGATACGCGCATTGGAGGCGGGCAAGCATGTGTTATGCGAAAAGCCGTTCGCCATGAATGCGCGTGAGGCCGAGAGCATGGTCGCGGCTGCGAAGAGTAATGGCCGTTTGTTGCTAGAAGCTTGGCATTATCGTTTTCATCCTTTGATGTTGCGCATCGAGAGCATCGTCGCAAGCGGTGTGCTCGGACGATTGCGTCGCGCGAAGGCGTCGTTTCATGCGCCCATTCCTAAACTCGAAGAAGCATTCCGCTGGCAGGTCGCATTGGGAGGAGGCGCATTGCTGGACACGGGCGGATACACGATTCACATCTTGCGCACGCTCTTGCGGCATGAACCTACGGTGCGCCAAGCAACTTCGGTGTTGGAACAAGGCATTGATGTTCGAACGCAGGCTGTCCTTGTATTCGCTGATGAAGTGCAGGCCGAAATCGATTGTGCGATGACCGGCGAGACGCTGTACACGGAGCTACTGGTGGAAGGAGAGGGCGGACGGCTGGTCGTGAATGGCTTTGCATTGCCACAGTGGGGTTGCGAATTGCGTTTGGAAACTGCCGCAGGCCGTCTTGTCGAAACCTCTTTTCCGACCACGACCTACGCAGCGCAACTCGATCATGTCGTGAAATGCGTGAGTGGAGCTGCACGTCCTTCGACTGGCGGTGCGGATGCAATCAACAACATGCGGGTAATCGATGCAGTGAGGTCGGCCGCCGTAAGCTGAGCTGCCGATAGCTCGTTGCAGACGCTCTTGCTCTGTTCTATCTACACTTCAGGATGTCCATCAGGGAATCGAGGTCACCTGCGCCACTATGAGTATCGCCGTTTCTGACCTTGGCTTTTGCCTGTTCTACTTCGGGCCGGAGGATCTCGCACAGGTGCGGTTGGACTGGGGATTCGTAACAGCGCAAGTCGAGGAGTCGCCGTCGCCAACCGCGAAATTGGTCCGTGCCTGCGTGCGCGTTCTTGACGGCGTAGTCGAAAACCTGCGAACAATCGTTAGAACCTGGCGCTTCGTTCGCTGCGCCGGCGCCGAGCGAGAGACCGAGCGCGGTGAGAAGCCCCAAAGAAACTCTCAAACAGATGGACATACGGAGAACCCTTTATTGTGGTGTTGCGAATGAACGCTTCGAGCATCCCGTTGGGGATCGTAGACGCGGCGGATAGGAATTTCAAACCGTGTGCCTGATGGGTGGCGTCGCGCAGCGTGCGCACGGTGTCGAGCGCTTGGTGGCGCTATTGGGGTGGCGGCGAGGTCGCTCGACTTTCGATACAAGGCAGCCGGGAAGCGCGTGAAAGATCACGCGTTCCCGGCCGGTCCATGTGAAAGGACTTACTTCTCCGTGCCCATGCGATAGCGCACTTCCAGTCCGTACGTGCGCGGCGTACCTAAGGTGTAGGAGTAGAAGCCCGTCGTCGGATACACCGAAGTGCCGCCCGTCGCATAGTTCTCGTTGGCGAGGTTCTTCACATACAGGCGTACGTCGAACGGCTGTCTCATCACCTGATTCCAATCGAGGAATGCATCGGCCAGATGGTAAGCGGGCACCTTGCCGTCGCCGGTAGGCACGCCGTTCACCACGTTGATATCGGTAATCTGCATGGCGCTTTGCTGATACCAGTTGCCGCGAATCGAGACCGTGCCGATGTCGCTCGAGAACGGCAAGTCGTATCTCACGGATCCACCGATGACGTTTTTCGGAATCATGGAGAATTCGCTAGCCGACAAATCTGCGAGACCACCGGTCGGCGCCGTTTGCGTGAACGAGTCATACGACGCATCGGTCACGTTGACGAAGGCGGAGATCTCGAGCGGCTTGAACGGCCGAACGGTGAGTTCGAGCTCGCCGCCTTTGATCTTCGCCTTACCTGCGTTCAACACAGTCGTGACGAGCTGGGTCGTGCCTGGCAGCTGTACGGACACGGTGCGTTGAATGTCCTTGTAGTCTTGGTTGTACACCGCTGCGTTGATACGCGTCGGCATGCTGCCGATGTTGAACGTGGATTTCACGCCCAATTCCCAGTCGTCGACGAATTCGGGATTGAATGTCGCCGGCTCCAGATAGGTGTTCGCGCGCAGTTGCAGGCCGCCCGATTTGTAGCCGCGACGGCGAGCCAAATAGACCAGCGTGTCGGGTGTGAAGGCATAGTCCAAGGTGATGCCCCACGTAGGCGCGTGGTCGTCATAGGTGCGATGGCGATCGCACGGATTCGGAACCACTGCGGGACCGCCAGTCGTCACGGGTGGATTCGTGAGACGGCAGTTGTACTGCGTGCCGCCGAGCGACATGAGCTTCTGGTGCTGATCGATATCACGATCGTCCCAAGTCTCGCGTCCGCCGACGGTCAGTGACATTCCTTCGAGCCACGGGAACTTGTACGTGCCTTGGGCGAAGACCGACTTACTCTTGTTCTCGCCGACACCATCATTGATGCGGCGGCCGAACAAGTCGGAGCGCTGCACGTCCGGACCTTTTTCACGGAAATAGTAGAGACCTGTGATCCAGTCGAGCTGGTTGTCGAACGCAGTGCCGAGCACTTGGAATTCTTCCGTCCATTGATGCACGCGCAAATCGTTCTGCGAGTTGAAAACCGTGACCGGTCCTTGCGGCTGTCCGTTATCCAACGCGGCTGTCTGCGGTAATTTCACCGCCGTGCCGTCGTAGTCGAACGCATTGAAGCTGCTGACCTGATGCCAGCCGAGAATGTTCTTCAACGTTACGCGGCCCACGTTCAACGTCGTCGTATTCGACGCATGATGCGTCTGAACATCCTCGCCCTTGAGTTGATCGTCGACGACATCGTGCCAATCTTTGGTCTGTAGCAGAGCAAGCGTGTTTTGCATGCCGGTGACGACGCCGGCGAAACCCGCGATGGCAGGAACAGGTGCGACGGCCGAATTGGTATTGGCGTTCACTCCAGCGATGCGCCAGCCGTTACTCGCAGTGCGCTCTCTGAAATACTGATAAACCGTGGTCGACTCGAAATTGTCGCTCGGCTTCAGGGTGATCGAGGCGCGATACGACTGATCGTTGCCGTCATCCTTGCGGGTGTTGTTAAACAGATTGAGCGTATAGCCGTCGTGCTTGTTGATCTGGCCGGCGAAGCGCACGGCCACCGCATCGGTGATCGGCAAGTTGAACATCGCTGAATAGTTGCGCGTGTTGTAATTGCCGGCAGTCACGTCGACGTATGCGCCGAATCCGGCGAAGCTGGGTTTGGCCGGGGAAATGAGTACGGCGCCGCCCGTCGTGTTGCGGCCGAACAGCGTGCCCTGAGGACCTTTCAATACTTGCACCGATTGCAGGTCGTACATGGACGCATTGGCACCGTGCGGGCGTTCCCACACGACGTCGGCAAAATAAATTCCGACAGCGGGATCGAGCGTGATGAGACCTTCCAACTGACGTTGGCCGCGAATGCTGATGCCGGGCACCGCCGAGCCGAACGGCGAAGGCGAGATCTGCAGGGCCGGCGCATGGAAGCGCATATCTTCCAGAGATTGCACCGCATTCTCGCGCAGCGCTTCGCCGCTCATCGCGGTGATGGCCACCGGCACGGACTGAATGCTTTCTTCACGCTTACGGGCAGTGACGATGATTTCGTCGAGGACGTTCCCCTTGGCTGTAGGGGTTTCCTGCGCGCAAGCAATATGTGTTCCTGCAAGAGGACCGCAAGCCGCGAACAGGGCGAGCATCTTCGAGAGCAAGCCGACGTGTTTGCTCGGCTCGGTCTCCGGCTTGATTGTTTCGTTTGCGAAGGGTGGCGTTACTTGCAAGACGGTCGGGGCGGGCGCAACGGCTTTGCCGCGTACGATGGCCACCGTACGGTCGTTCACGAAGCGGTAGGTGAGGCCCGTGCCCTGCAGCAATTTTTCCAAAGCCTGTGCTGCAGTGTATTCACCCTGCACGGCAGGGGTCTTTCCCGCATCCACTCGCACGTCACTGAATCTTGCAATCTGCAATCCGGTCACTCGCGCCAAATCCTTGAGTGAGGACTGCAGCGGCTGTTGTGGAATGTTGAATTGATAGTGCACGGCGCTTGCCTGGGTGCCGGGCGCAGCCGTCGCCGAGGTAGGCCACGAAGTGGCGGACAATAGGCTTATCACGAGTAATCCCCCTAGCTGTATGGAGTTGTTGAAGTGCAGCCAGAGGAATAAGACTGGGTGAGCGATGCGCATGGTCCCCGTCACGAGAAGGTGACTCGTGATTTTTTTCTTGTCGACAGTCCGCATCAGTGTGCGGGACTGGGCGTATCTTGTTCGGACGGAGCGCCTACGAGGATTTCGCGCGGGGTGACCGTCACGGCCTTGGCGCCCGCGGCAGCCTCGAGGAAGGAAACGAAAGATTGCGGATCGGAAGCGTTGAATACGCCGCTCACGGGACGCGAGGCGAGCGACGGATCCAGAATGCGGATCTGCAGCCGATTGCGGCTGTTGAAGCGGCGCACGACTTCGGCCACCGAGTTGTTCTCGAAGATGAGCTGGCTTTCCGCCCAGGCGAATTCGGCGTGGCCGTCGATGGTATGCGGCCGACTGGTGACGCCACTTGTGGACACGCTCAGTTGTTCGTTAGCGCGTAAGGAAATGACTGAGCTCGCCGCGCCCACTGCGTTCTCGGCGCTATTCTTGGGGGTAACCGCCACTACGCCCTCGGCGACCGTGATCACGATGCCGTCTCGTTGGCGTTCCACACTGAAGGCGGTTCCCACTGCACGGACTTGCGTGCGGTCCGAAGTCACCACGAACGGACGATGCTTGTCTTTAGCGACATGGAACAACGCTTCGCCGCGATCGAGTGCCACCGCGCGCTCCGTGCTCGTGAGATGGATGCGTAGCGAGCTATCGGGCGCAATGTTGACGACGCTGCCATCGGCCAACGTTATCTCGCGCCGTTCTGCTTGCTGGGTGGTGATAACGATGTCGCCAAGATATCTCGATACGAACAGCGCGCCTACTGCCACGACCCCAATGGATGCTGCGAGGAGGGCGGTGTGGCGAAGGAGTTTGCGCACCGGAGTGCTCGACGGGCTGCTCGGATGCGGCCGAGTGGAATAGAGCGAGAGCGGTACGACATTGTCGTCGGCAGCTTCAGGCAGCAGACTTGAAATGTGTTCGTCCCAACGCGTGAAGTCGCCGAGCGCCGCCGCGGTTTCCGCAAAGCGCAACATCTCCGCGACGTGCAGCGGCGACTCGCGCAACCAATCGACGAATTCGCCACGCATCTCGACCGATGTTTCCGATTGCAAGCGCACAGCCCACTCGGCTGCTTCCGCTGCTATGTGTGCGCGCCGGTGAGGGATGTCATTCGCGCCCATGGCTCACTTACTCGCTCTGCGCACGATAGGCGCATCGGAGGACGAGCGCTCGTGGTCGAGAGATGCCCTAAGCGCGCTATATGAGCGAACGATCTCGCGCTTGACGATGCGACGGCTTACTTGCATGCGTTGCGCAATCGATTCGTACGTGAGTTCTTCGTTGAAATGCAGTCGCAGGATTTCGCGTGCACGCGGCGAGAGCATTTGCAGCGCTGTATGCAGCGCGACCTCATGGGTTTCTCTTTCCCAATCTTCTTGCGGCCCCGCGGCGGGAGGCACCTCGGCGAGCCAGTCCGAGTTGTGCGGAAAACGCTGCCGAGCGCGCATGGTCCATTCGGATGCGACGTTGTTGGCGATCTTGAACAGATAGGCTTTGGGGTCACTCACGAGTTCGGCCCGGTCATACCGCAACAGCCGCAGAAAAACTTCTTGCGCAATGTCCTCGACGTCGCCTCGCGGCACACGGCGGCGCAAGGCCAGGAACCGGCGCAGCGGCCCGCGCAGCTCTCCGAACCAATCCGCCAATTTACCTGCCGATCTCCCCAGCATCTTGTTTTCGACGCCGTGCGCCATGGTTATCCTGATATGAAAATCCAACGCGCCGAGGCTGCTCGCGCAACGCGGGGCCCTGGAACGTTTCCCCAAAATCCAGCACATTCTGCCTGCCACAGCGTGCCGGGTCGAGAGCGGATGCGGTTTTGTTTTGGACGTGTCTTGTTCATTCAGCAGTTGCAGTGGGGGATTTCGAGCCGTGGACTTTACCGAATCAGAAGAGATTGGCGCATTGCGCGACACCATCCGCCGCTTCGTAGCGCGGGAATTTCCGCCGCAGGTCATCGCCGAATGGGAGCGAACCGACAACATGACGCGAGGCCCGGCAGCGAAACTCGCCGAGCTGGGCTTGAGCGGTTTGTGCGTTCCCGAGGAGTACGGCGGCATGGGGCGACAAGTCGTGATGATGACCGTAGTCCTCATGGAACTCGCCCGGCACAGCACCGCGCTTGCGGGTCTGTACAACATGTCGTGCGGCTACGGCGCTATGAACATTTCCGAATCCGGTACGGAAGAACAGAGACACCGGCTGCTGCCGGGATTGCTGGCCGGAGAAACGCTAGTGGCGTACGGACTCTCCGAGCCGGATGTCGGTGCGGACCTTGGGAACGTGAAGACAGCGGCGGTGCGACAAGGCGATACCGTCGTCGTAAACGGTGCGAAGCGTTGGACGACCGGCGCTCAACTCGCGGATTACATCTACGCGCTCGTGCGCACCGGTCCGGCGGAAGATCGCCGCAATAATCTGTCGTTCTTATTGATACCGACGACCGCCCCCGGTGTGACCATCCAAAGCATTGGGGTGATGGGAGGTCATGGTCTGCCGACCAACGATGTCATTTTCGAAAACGTGGAGATTCCGTTTGCAAATGTCGTGGGCGGAGAGGGGGGCTGGAACAATGGCTGGTCGATCCTCGCCGGACCTGCGTTGGAAGTCGAAAAACTGGGTCCGACGGCGATTGCACTCGGCAACGCCGAAGCGGCGCTTGCGGAAGCATGGGAATACAGTCAGCAACGCGTGCAGGGCGGCCGCCGCATTTGCGGTCACCAAGCCGTGCGTCACGTGCTAGCCGATGCGCAGACCAAAGTCCAAGCCTGTCGTTTGATGCTCGCGCATGCCGCATGGCTCGTCGAGACGCATCAGTCGAGCGCAATCGCAACTTCCATGGCCAAGCTGTTCGTCTGTGAGACCGCTCGCGACGTAGTGCTTGCCTGTCAACAATATGTGATGGGAGCCTACGGCTATGCCAAAGGCTTCAACATGGAACGCTATGTACGCGACGTGCTCTCTGCGCCCATCGTGGGCGGCTCGACCGCCATTCAACGCAACAACATCGCGAATCTGATGAAGCTGCCGAAGCAATGAGTAAGGAAGGCGGGATGCACTGTACGCATTCCGCCTTCGAATCGACTCGATCGGCTAGTGCTCGGACGCAGCAGCGGCATCCGGTCTGTTCTTCAGAAATTCTTCACGCGTAATGAAACTCGTATCCGCGCTCGGGCGGAAGTTGAGCATGCGCAATCCCCGCGGACCGGCGCGAAACTGATACAGCGTATTTCCCGCCACGAACAGCGAAGAGCCCGGGCCCAGCTCGCGATTGCCGATGATCATGGAACCGTCGACGACGTAGATGATCTCGTCGATCAAATGCGCATGCACTGCAATCGCCGCGCCCGGCTGATACTTGACCTCGAACAACTGCAGGCTCTGTTCGGAGCCAGGCTCGTGAAAGGTGATTTCGGAATTCAGTTCTGCGGGCGAGAACAATCCCGCCATGCCCTCGGGCGTGAGCGATGAAATCTTCACCCACTCCATTGCATTGCCTTTGTGTACGCGTACTTTCATGTGCAAACCCCCCCGACTCGAA
>Ga0068855_100007633_pt1 | contig 13082 bp, 10 predicted proteins | sample KBSCornC52_FD_66592 | JGI IMG/M metagenome (GOLD analysis project Ga0068855, IMG submission 66592) | Corn rhizosphere microbial communities from Kellogg Biological Station, Michigan, USA - KBS Corn C5-2 | ecosystem: Host-associated > Plants > Roots > Rhizosphere > Soil ... | reverse complement strand
ACGGCGGCGGAGGCGAAGCCGTGCCAGGTCGTCTCCCCCGATCCACCCGCGTGATAGACGCCGCAGAGATCGTTGGGTTGCAGACCGCCCTGCCCGTTCTTATCTAACTGCATGATGACATGCGCCGCCAACCGGGCCAGGTCCTCGCTCCAGGTGGGAGCACCATGCTGGTCGGCAACAATCCGCAGCAGTTCGCGCTCGCGCGCCATGCGCAGAATGGAGAGCAGGAAATTCTTCCCGGCCGCGCCATAGACCCAGCTAGTACGGAAGATAAAGTGGGTTACTCCGGTCGCAGCCAGGGCTTGTTCTCCGGCAAGCTTGGACCGGCCATACACATTGAGCGGACCGGTCGGATCAGTCTCCACCCAAGGCCGCTCACCTGAGCCGTCGAAGACATAGTCGGTGGAGAAGTGGATCACTCCGGCACCGATCTCGCGAGCCTCTTCACCTAGAACTCGAGGAGCTTCCGCGTTGAGTGCGAACGCCAGATCGGGCTCGCTCTCGGCTTTATCGACCGCAGTGTGCGCCGCTGCGTTGACTACCCAGCGCGGCCGCACCTCGCGCATCAGGGTGCGGATCGAGGTGGGATCCGCCAGGTCTAACCGATCGCGCCCGGGGGCCACCACCTCGCCCAGACCGGCCAAGAAACGAACTGCGGCGCTGCCGACCTGCCCACTCGCTCCGGTCACCAGAATGCGTGTCCGGCTCAAAATACGGTCTCGTCCAGAACGCGGTAGAGGTACTCGCCATAGCTGCTCTTGGCCACCTTGGCGGCCTGCGCCTTTACCTGCTGGGCGTCAATGTAGCCGAGCCTGTAGGCGATCTCCTCCAGACATGCGACCTTCAATCCTTGCCGCTTTTCGATGGTCTGGATGAAGGTCGAAGCCTCCATCAGAGAGTCGTGCGTCCCCGTATCAAGCCAGGCCATGCCGCGTCCCAGCACTTCGGTCGTCAACTGGCCGCGCTCAAGGTACCAGCGATTCACATCCGTGATCTCCAGTTCCCCACGAGGCGATGGTTTGATGCCCTCGGCAACCCTGACAATCTGGTTGTCGTAGAAGTAGATCCCGGTCACGGCATAGCGGGATCGCGGCTTCTCCGGCTTCTCCTCAAGCGAGATCGCCTTGCGGTTCTGATCGAACTCCACCACCCCGTATCGATGGGGATCGTTCACCGGATAGGCAAAGACGGTGGCGCCTTGCTGACGGGTTGCGGCGCCGCGAAGCAGGTCGGCGAGTTCATGTCCGAAGAAGATGTTGTCGCCGAGCACGAGGCAGCATCCTTCGCCGGCCAGAAAGTCGCGCCCAATGAGAAAAGCCTGCGCGAGTCCATCAGGCGAGGGCTGCACCGCATAGTGCAATGAGACTCCCCAACGCTCTCCGTTGCCCAGCAACTGTTCGAATCGCGGGGTATCGTGCGGCGTGGAGATGATCAGAATGTCGCGAATACCGGCCAGCAGCAGGGCCGAAAGCGGATAGTAGATCATCGGCTTGTCGTAAACCGGAAGCAGTTGCTTTGAGATTGCCTCCGTGACCGGGTGTAGCCTGGTACCCGAGCCACCCGCCAGCACAATACCCTTCATCGTTTGCCCTCACGCACCGCGCATCTCATAGTTGCCCTTCACCCAGTCGCGATACTCTCCGCTCACAACCTTTTCCACCCAGCGGGAGTTTTCGAGGTACCACTCCACGGTCTTGCGAAGACCGGTCGCGAAAGATTCCTTGGGAGCCCAGCCCAATTCCTGCTGGATTTTGCTGCAATCGATGGCATATCGCCGGTCGTGGCCCGGCCTATCCTTCACAAATGTGATGAGACGGTCATGGGGCGCGCCCTCGGGATGCAGCTCGTCAAGCGTGCTGCAGAGCACATGGACGACATCGAGATTCTTCTGCTCGTTCAATCCGCCTACGTTGTAGGTCTCGCCCGGACTGCCGTTGGCAAGTACCGAGAAGATTGCTTCGCAGTGGTCGGTGACATAGAGCCAATCCCGGACATTCTGGCCATCTCCGTACACGGGCAGCGCCTTGCCATATAGGGCGTTGTGGATCATCAGCGGGATCAGCTTTTCGGGAAATTGATACGGGCCGTAGTTGTTGGAGCAGTTGGTGGTGAGCACCGGCAGGCCGTAGGTGTGGAAGTACGCCCGTACCAGGTGGTCCGACCCGGCCTTCGACGCTGAATAGGGGCTGTTGGGCTGGTATGGCGTCTCCTCGGTGAATGCGGGATCCGTCGCGCTCAAGGAGCCGTAAACCTCGTCCGTGGAGACATGCAGGAACCTGAAGCTATCCCTGCGCTCGTCCGGCAGGTTCCGCCAATATGCGAGAGCTCCCTGCAGCAGAGTCAGCGTACCGGTCACATTGGTCTCGACGAATGCGGCCGGGCCGGAGATCGATCGATCGACGTGGCTCTCCGCCGCAAAATGTACCACCGCATCGGGCTTGTGGGTCTCCAGCAGGCCTGCCACCAGCTCAGAGTTCAGGATCGACCCATGCACAAAGATGTGGGAGGCGTTTCCTTCGAGCGAAGACAGGTTATCCAGGTTCCCCGCATAAGTGAGTGCATCCAGATTCACTACCTTGAATCCGCGGCCAACCGCCTGCAGCACAAAATTTGACCCAATAAAGCCGGCTCCGCCGGTGACCAGTAGCACCTGCTGTCGCATGAACGCTCCACATCGAGTGTACCTGTTCAGCCGACGGCATCGATCGTCGGCAAGCATGGAGCCTGCCTCGGTTCGGACCTGTCGTCACGGATAGGTTTCCGCATCGGCCAATCGCAAGCCCGCGCGGTCTTTGGCGGAGAGGATAGGCTCCCCTTCCAGCGGCCAGCGGATGCCCAGAGCTGGATCGTTCCACAGCAGTGAGCGCTCATACTGGGGTGCATACAACTCCGTCACCTTGTAGGAGACTTCGGCGAAGTCCGTCAGGGTCAGGAAACCGTGGGCGAAACCAGGCGGAACCCAGAGCTGTTGTTTATTCTCGGCACTCAGCTCTACCCCAACCCATTGCCCGAATTGCTTCGAACTGCGGCGCAAATCGACTGCGACGTCGTAAATCGCCCCGCGAAGCGCACGCACCAGCTTCCCCTGCGGATTTTGTATCTGGTAGTGCAGACCTCTCAGCACACCCTTCTGAGAGCCGGAATGATTGTCCTGAACGAACTCCGCAGGAAGACCGAGGCCGCGAAACGTTGCCTGGTTGAAGACCTCCAGAAAAAACCCCCGCTCATCCCCGAAGACCTTCGGCTCTACAATCACCACATCCTGCAAGGTCGTAGGTTGAACCTTCACTGTTTCTCCCTTTGCTCTTTGTGTTCGTTGCATACCTTTGCGAATGGCCTAAGTATAAGGGGTAGTTTCTTCAGGATGGAGCAGCGGCGCACCGAGTTGCAGACGGGCAGCCCAATCCCGGCAGGCTATGCTGTCTCAAAGGGAGCCCCTCACTGTGACCCTGCTCCATAAGATCGTTTTCGTCGCGGCTGCGGCTGCGGCCCTGTCGTCTGCATCCGCGCAGAACAAGTCGCGGGGGCAGAAAATGGCCGCCACGGTCGCGCGGCAATGGGCACCCGGTTCCACCTCTGCCCATGCGGCTGAGGGAAAATGGGCCTACGAAGAGGGAGTTCTGCTCGACGGTATGGCAGCCGAATGGCATACCACTGCAGACGGCGACTTCTTCCGGTACGTGAAAGCGTCCGTGGACAGATATGTCGGTCCCGATGGAACGATCCTCGGCTACAAGCCGGAGGCACATTCGCTCGACGACATTGAGATGGGACGAGCGACACTTCTGCTGTACCGCGTGACTCAGGACCGACGCTACGCGAGAGCTGCCCGCTTTCTGCACGATCAGCTCGCAGAGCAGCCTCGCACTGCAAGCGGCGGGTATTGGCATAAGCAGGTCTATCCCAACCAGATGTGGCTGGATGGCGCCTACATGGCGGAGCCGTTCCGTGTGGCCTACGCAGCAACGTTTCAACAGCCACAGGAGTTCGACGACATTGCGAAGCAGCTGCTGCTAATGGATGAGCACATGCGCGATGAGCGAACGGGCCTGCTCCGCCACGGGTGGGACGAGTCCAGGCAGATGCCCTGGGCTGATAAACAGACTGGCCTGAGCCCGGAGGTCTGGGGGCGAGGGATGGGCTGGTATGTCATGGCCTTGGTCGACACGCTGGACTGGTTCCCCGCTGAACATCCACAGCGACCGGCGCTGATCGCCGCGCTCAATCGCAACATCGCAGGCATTCTGAAGCTCCAGGACTCCTCGAGCGGTTTGTGGTGGGAAGTGCTGAGCCACGCTCCGCACCGCGGGCCCACCCTGCAAAAGCAGCCGGACGGCAGCGTCCGCCTGGGGATGGTGAAAGCCGAGGACGGAAACTACCTGGAGGCTTCCGCGAGCTGCATGTTCGCCTACGCCATTGCGAAGGGAACGCGGCTCGGTTACCTGCCGGAGACAGACGCATCCGCTGCAACCAGGGCGTGGGAGGCCATCCAGAAGAGGTTCGTTACGGAGAGCAGTGAGGGCGCGCTGACGCTTCATGGTGTCGTTTCGGTGGGAGGACTTGGCGGGACTCCCTACCGTGCCGGCGACTTTGCGTATTATCTGCGGGAGCCGGTGGTCGATAATGACCCGAAGGGAATCGGCGCCTACTTGCTGGCAGCCTCCGAGATGGAGCAGATGCCGAGTGGCAGCACTCCATCTGGCAGATCCGGCCTCCTGCCCAGTTCGAAGAACTTCAGTCATCGCGATCCCGCGCCCTTGCCACGGGTGAAGGTGCTTGTTGACGCCTGGTTCAATTCACAGACCCGCCAGAACGCCTCCGGAGAGACTGAGCTCTTTCACTACAAGTGGTCGGACGATGCCGACTCAGGCTACTCGCTGTTCGGTCGCGCGTTCCAGCGGCATGGGGCTACGCTGCTCACCCTTCCGGAGGCGCCTACGCCGGAGAACCTCGCGCGGGTGCAGGTGTACGTGATCGCTTCGCCTGACAATGCCGCCACGAATCGCACGCCGCACTTCATGGATAAGGCCAGCGGAGATGCAATTGAACGTTGGGTCCGTAGCGGAGGAGTCCTGCTGCTGTTTTCGAACGATCCCGATCACACGGAGTTCGAGCACTTCAATGGGCTGGCGGAACGGTTTGGTATTCACTTCAATGCGGTGCTCTCGCACCATGTGGTTGAGCCGGATCACAAACCGGGCGAAGTGATCATCCCCTCGGGAACCGGCGTCTTCGCGAGCGGATTCACCGCCTATATGAAAGACACATCGACGATCCGCGTCAGCACTCCTGCGAGGGCGCTGGTCACCGACCATGGCGATGTGATGATCGCTGTAGCGCACCTGGGCAAAGGAACCGTGTTCGCGGTTTCCGATCCGTGGATCTATAACGAATACGCCGATGGGCGGAAGATGCGTGAGTACCACGGGTTGGAAGCAGCCCAGGATATTGCCGCCTGGGCGATCCGGCAGACTCGTTAGGCTTTCGGGGTCACAGAGGCCCGAAGCTCGCGGACCAGCTCGCTGAACCTGACCGGTTCCGGAGCTTCTGTATCGAGCAGGCGTTCCAGCTCGCGGGCTACCAGCGTCCCCTCGTCGAAGCCATACATGCCCAGGGCGCCCGCGAGCTTGTGGGCGTTGCTCTGGGCCTCCTTGCGCAGTTCAAGAGAGAGTGAGCCCGCGCTGGCGGCGGATGAGGCTCGATCCAGAATCGCGAGCCGCTCCTCCACAATGGGCTGAATCTTGACCCAGAGGTTCGCTAGCAGCGCGGCAGTCTTGTCGGCGGCCTCGCTCACGGGCTAGTCCTTCCAGCCCAGCGCGTGCGAGATCTCCTGGGCCAGTGTCATGGGGTCGAAGGGCTTGAAGAGTACACCGGCAACTCCCAGATCCGCGAAGCGGCGCTGATCTACACCCTGCACCTTGGCCGTGAGCAGCAGCACGGGAATCCTTGCGATGTCCGGGTTCTGTTGCATCTGCCGGAAGGTCGTTGGACCGTCCATGCCCGGCATCATCACATCCATCAGGATGGCGTCCGGTCTCTCCTGCGCGGCGGCGCGTATGCCTTCCAGGCCGGAATGTGCGGCGAGGATTTCCCAGCCCGCGGTAGCTTCGAGAGACAGTGCAGCGACTTCGCGAATGTCGTCTTCGTCGTCGATTATCAGAATGCGGCGCATTTACCGTCTACTAGTCTCTCATGCCCGGAAAAGCTGGCCTCTAGGCAACGCTTGCGCCCGCAGCACTGCGAATCCGATTCACCATGGCAAGCACCAGTTCTTCCACTTCCCTGGGCTTTACCTTGGCCTTGTCGAAGAATTGGGTCGGCCCTGAGCGCATCCGGTACCGCTCCGCCTCGGAGATCTCCCGGCTGGAATAGACGACGACCGGCACTGTCTGCAGCCCGGGCTGCCGCCGCACCCAATCCACCAGAGAGAATCCGTCTCCATCGGGCAGAGCCAGATCGAGGACGACGAGGTCGGGAGCGCCGAGGAGGCAACGATCCACCGCCTGCTGCAGCGTCGATGCGTGATCAGTGGGAATGCCCGCTTTCTCAAACCCGGCAGCAATCTCCTGCGCTGTCTGGCGGTTCTGTTCGACCAACAGGACGCGGCCAGGGCCGCCCCGTGCCCGCAGGACGCGCTTCAGCTCGGCCATCAGCAGATTCTCATTGAAGGGCTTCTGCACCCACCCCTGCGCCTCGCCAGCTACTGCCTCACGGTCGCCCGGCGGGATCACGCTGAGGATCACCACAGGAATATCGGCCGTGACTGGGTCCGTCTTCAGCCGGTGCAGAGTCTCCCAGCCGCTCAACCCCGGCATGTAGAGATCCAGCAGAACGGCGGAAATGGGCTTGAAAGCTGGATCCTTGCGATGCTTCGCCGCACGCTCCGCGGTCAGTTGCAGGACCTCTTCCCCGCCGCCTGCCTGCAGAATCTCATATCCATGCTGCCGGAGCTGCTCCGCAACCACCTCACGGATGCCGGGATCATCGTCGCAGACCAGGATCAGGCCCTCGCCCCGCTCCGCGGGTGACTCGGTGAGGGATGGCGACGCGTTGTCGCTGGCTCGCGCCGAGCGGGAAAGCTGCAGCCATAGTGTGGTTCCCGGGCCGGACTCGTTTGGCTGAGCCCATATCGCTCCGCCGTGCTGCTGGATGATGCTCCTGCAGATGGCCAGCCCCAAGCCCGTGCCGCCCTTCTTGCTCGCGTCGGAAGCTTCCACCTGCTGAAACCGGCCAAATACCGCATCCAGCTTATCGGCCGGAATGCCGCGGCCGCGGTCTACAACCTTCAGCAGAACCGAGTTCAGATCGGAGTCGATCTGCACCGTGATCACTGTTCCCGGAGGCGAGAACTTAATGGAATTCGACAAGAGATTGGTCAGCACCTGCAGAATGCGGTCAGGGTCGGCGTCGAAGTAGATGGTTTCCCGAGGTGCGCGGCACACCAGCTCAATCTGCAACCCGCTGCCCTCGGCCATGGGGGACATGGTGTCCACCGCCTCGCGGGCGAGGTCCTGGATCGAGCACCGGCGCAGCTTCAATGGCGCCCGCCCGGACTCCATTCGCTCAAGATCCAGAATGTCATTGATGAGGCGGATCAGCCGCTCGGTGTTGCTCGAGGCGATCCTGAGCAGGTTCTGCGCCTTGGGATCCACATCGCCGACCAGTGCAGGCAGCAGACCCAGTGCTCCGCGAATGCTGGTCAGCGGGGTGCGCAGCTCGTGGGAGACGGTGGAGATGAACTCATCCTTTACCGAATCGACTTCGGAGCGCTGCTCCAACTTATTTTTCTGCTGCTCGGCGTACTCGTGGCTACGCCGCAGGGCTTCGGTCAGTTGCTCAATCGCACGCTGCTGCTGTCGCGCCTTGGTCGCCAGACGCAACGTCATTGCCCCCAGCAGAAACACTGTCAGCAGGAGCAGAGCGTAAACCATCACGGGAGTGGGGCCGGTCATCGTCGAATTGCCTTAGCGCGCAGCGATTCTCGACGCGTGGAAGAGGAAATGGTTCAATGGATCAGAACCACTATATCTCAAGACCCGCTAAGCCGATACAGGTTCTGTGAGTTGAGTGAGCACGTGGTTCCAGCGTTTGCCGGTCCGATTGGCCGCGGCGGCCTTCTCCAGTGGGTAACCGGCGATCAGCGGCACCGCCATGGTGGCTTCCGCATACACCATCTGCTCATATGTGGTGTCTACCTTGCCCCAAGAGCTTGCTTCCTTAAGTGTGGAACCGGACAGAGCACCGTCGCGGGAATCCGCTACCGTCACCTGGATTGCGTACTTGTGCATGGGCGCGTCGACGCCCAGAATTTCTGCAGCCACGACGATATCCTGCGCGAAGTTCTTGGGCACGCCGCCCCCGATCATCAGGAGACCGGTGGTCGAATTGGCGATCTTGAGTTGCGTGAGTTCATAAAAATCTTTTGCGGAGTCAATAGAAGCCATCGGCTTGCCGCGCCTTGCATGCTGATGCGCCACGAAGCCAAAGCCCGCGGAGCAGTCCGAGAAAGCCGGGCAGAAGATCGGGATGTCCTTCTCGTAAGCCGCAAAGACGATAGAGTCGTTGTTGCCCTTGGCCGGGGTGCGACCCTCCTGCTCCAGATACGCGCCCATCTGCCGAATGATCTCGCGGGAGCTGTATGGGCGGGGCTCGAGCGAGTCGAAGATCTTCTGCGTGGTCTCGTCGCAGATGCGCAGCTCTTCTTCATCGATGAAGGTGTCGTAGATGCGGTCGATCATCAGCTCGCGCAGCTCACCGTCGTGCTGCCCGTACTTGTATTCATCGCCGGCGACATAATGGCGGAAGCCGAGCGCCTCAAAGAAGTCCTGATCGACGATATTGGCGCCAGTCGAGACGATCGCATCCACCATGTTGTTGCGGATGAGGTCAACGAACACCTTCTGCAGTCCGGCCGAGACGAGCGACCCCGCAAGGCACAGGATCACTCCGCACTCCTCATCGCGCAGCATCATCTCGTAAATGCTCGCTGCACGAGCTAGGTCCCGCGAACTGTAGGCCATCGAAGCCATCGCGTCCACCAGCGGAACTAGGTTGTATTTCGCGATGTCAATGTGCCGGATTGGCGTGGTCAGAAGTTCTTTTTTCGTTGGCATAATCAAGACCTAGTTTATCTCAGCTACGGAAGCATCCCAGGTTGCTGGCAGGCAAAACTCCAGCCTCAAACCAGGGTGGAATCCCGGTCCGCCGGGTACCACACCCGGCCACCCTCCACGCGCGCAAATTTGGTAAGTAGATGGGGTCGGCAGGAGCTCGAACCGGTCGCGGAGACCGAGATATCCTCCACTCCAAAGCCCCGTGCCAGCACCGCGTCTGCAATCAAGGAACGGTGACACCTCCAAGGCACGGCTTCAGCACACATTACTACCGTGGAGCACTGCTGCATCTGGACCGTCAACCAGTCGATTTCAGCGGAGAACTCCGCGGTCTGCATGTAATCCGCATAACCGCGAAAGCTGTCGTTGCGCCATGCCGTATTTACGGACTCCGGCTGGGCCTTCCTGCGGCCGCCGAGTCCCTCGCGCCAGATTGCCCGGATCCCGGCTTCGGCCAGCGAGGCAAATAGCCGATCCTGGCCGAACTGCGGATGCCGCCGGGAACCGGGGTGGCGCCTCACGTCAACCAGCAACTCGCAGCCGCTCTGCTTCAACGCGCGAAGAAATAGCTCGACCGGCAGCGTTGAGTGGCCAATGGTTCTCAGCACTCCCTTTGGCATATTCGCTCCCCACCCCAGCAAAAGGAAAAGGCGGCCCGCAGGTTCTCAGGCCGCCTCACCGTCTCTGCGCGGATCTTACGCGGTTGCCGTCAGCACTTCCTCACGGACAGCCTCGTCTTCGACCGCTTCGCGCGTGTTTTTTGGCAACGCGATCTGCAGCACTTCCTCGATCCGGCTGGCGTAGTGGATGGTCACTCCCTCGGTCTGTTCCGGCTGCAGGTCTTCCTCGACCTGCTGCCTGCAGTCCATGGGCAGGATTACATCCCGCACGCCGACGCGCTTGGCGGCCAGGAACTTCTCTTTAATTCCGCCTACCGGGAGCACATTGCCGCTGAGGGTGATTTCGCCAGTCATCGCGAGCAGCGGACGGACAGGAACGTCGGTCAGTAACGAAACCAGAGCCGTCGCCATCGTGATGCCAGCGCTTGGGCCGTCCTTCGGAATTGCTCCCGCAGGTACGTGGATGTGCAGATCGGTGTCCTTCAGCACGTCGTCGTCGATGCCCAGCATCCTGGCGTTCGAGCGGACCCAAGTGAGCGCCGCCTGCATCGACTCCTTCATCACGTCGCCGATCTGGCCAGTCATGCTGAAGCCGCCTTTGCCGCGCATCTTATTTGCCTCGATGAAGAGCACGTCTCCACCGGCTGGCGTCCAGGCCAGACCGACGGCCACACCGGCCCGCTTGGTGCGTTCCGCCAGCTCCGTATCCACGCGCACCTTGATGCCGCCCAGGAACTCGCGGATGACTTCGCTGGTGATGGTGAGCTTCTCTGTCTTGCCCTCTGCAATACGGCGCGCCACTTTGCGGCAGACTGTCCCGATCTGCTGCTCCAGCTTGCGCACTCCAGCCTCGCGCGTGTAGTGCCGCGCAATCTGCGCTACGGAATCCTGCGGGAAGTCGATCTGACACTCGTCGATCCCGTTCTCCGCCATTTGGCGCGGGATGAGGTACCGCATTGCAATCGCGACCTTCTCCTCCTCGGTGTAGCCGGTGAGCTCGATGATCTCCATCCGGTCCAGCAGCGGCGCTGGAACCGGATCCAGCTGGTTGGCAGTGCAGATGAACAGCACCTTCGAGAGGTCGAACGGCTCATCGAGGTAGTTGTCCCTGAAGGTATTGTTCTGCTCCGGATCGAGTACCTCCAGCAGCGCACTGGCCGGATCGCCACGGAAATCGCGGCCCAGCTTGTCGATCTCGTCCAACATGAACACCGGATCGTTGGTTTCGACCCGCTTGAGGTTCTGGATGATCTGCCCTGGGAGGGCACCGATATAGGTTCGCCGGTGGCCGCGCAGCTCCGCTTCGTCGTGCATACCGCCCAGCGATATGCGTGAGAATTTTCGGCCCAGCGCCTTGGCCACGCTGCGTCCAAGCGATGTCTTGCCGACGCCTGGAGGCCCGACGAAGCACAGGATGGGACCCTTCATGTTCGGCTTCAACCGACGCACGCTCAGGTAGTCGAGAATGCGGTCTTTCACCTTCTGCAGGCCGTAGTGGTCGGTGTCCAGGATCTCCTTGGCCTTCTGGATGTCGACATCGCTGCCGGAAGACTTCGACCAGGGCAACACCGCCAACCACTCGATGTAGTTCCGGGTCAGGGAGTAGTCGGCCGCCATTGCGTTCATGCGGCTCAGCCGGCTCAACTCCTTCAGCGCGTCCTTCTTCACCTCTTCCGGCATCCCGGCAGCTTCAATCTTTTCCTTCAGCTCCTGGATGTCCTTCTGGGTGTCGTCGAGGTCACCAAGCTCCTTCTGGATCGCCTTCAACTGCTCGCGCAGATAGTAATCCCGCTGCGAAGACTGAACCGAATCCTGCACCTCGCTCTGAATCTTGTTCCGGAGCTGCTGAACTTCGATCTCTTTCGCCAAGTGCTTATTGATCCGCTCCAGCCGGGCGGCAATGTCCGGAGTTTCGAGCAGTTCCTGCTTGTCGCTGGTCGTGAGAAACGGCAGCGAGGACGCGATGAAATCGGCAAGCCGTCCCGGCTCCTCAATGTTGATGGCAATCGTTTGGAGATCATCTGACAATGTCGGCGAGGAGGTGACGATCTGCTGGAACTGGCTCACCACATTCCGCTGCAGCGCTTCCAGCTCGGCCGACTTCTGCGGCTCAATTTCCTGAATCAGCTCGCTATCCGCCGTCATGAACGGAGTGATCTGGCCGAATTCGCCCAAGCGGACCCGTTCATTGCCCTCCGTAAACACGAAGAGGCTCTGATTCGGCATCTTGACCACCTTGTGAACCGTGGCCCGCGTGCCAATAGTGTGCAGGTCCGCCGCTAGGGGCGTGTCCTGACGGGCATCGCGCTGCGCCACGACCAGGATGGTCTTCTCCTCGCCAAGTGACTGAATCAATTGGATTGAGCTCTCACGGCCGACGGTCAGGGGCAGAACCGCATGCGGAAACAACACTGTGTCCCGTACCGGCAGAACCGGCAGCACACGTCCAGCAGCTTCCTCGCCCTGATCCTCGCCGGATTTGGCTCCATTTGGTTTGATGATGCTTACAAAATCGCTAGGCATGGTTGTTCCTTGAGTGCGTCACTATCAAATTTCATTCTATTCGATGCGTCAGCCATCTCCGAGGTCGCAAACAGGCATCCCGCCGAAACTAGCGTTCTGCCCAGAACAGGCCCACATCCTCTATCGCTTGTTTGGATGCCGACCGCGTTCATGAGAAATTCCTCTGCAGATCAGACTGCTGTGGGGAACGCAAGGCAAGCGTGGTGGACAATGGAATGACAGGAGGGCACGCCCGTCAGGCCGCGATGTACCGGCCCAGTTCCTTCACCATCTGGCAGTGGCGGCTGAGTTCCTCGATGGCACCGTCGATCTGCTCGAGCCGCTCGAAGCGGACATCCACAAAGAAGACGTACTCCCAGGGCTTGCCCGGCACTGGACGCGATTCAATTTTCGTAAGGTTCACTCCTGCGCGGGCAAAGCCATCGAGCGCGCGCACCAGCGTTCCCGGCTCATGCAGGACGACGAAGGCGAGGCTCGATTTATCCGGCTGGCCCATCGTTCCGAGTTCAGCCAGTTCCTGTGCCGGCACTCGGACCAACAGATGGAACCGGGTGTAGTTCTCTGCGTGGTCCTCAATGCCCGGCTCCAGCACGTTTGCTCCGTACTGCTGGGCGGCAAGTTCCGGGGCAATTCCTGCGGTATCGGTGAGGCCTTCCGCCATGACGTGCTTTACGCTGCCGGCGGTGTCGTAAAAGTTGACGGCCTCATACTGGGGGTGCTGTGCCAGCCACCTGCGGCACTGCGAAAGCGCAACCGGGTGCGAGATTACGCGGCGGATCTGATCTGCGGTTACTCCGGGCCGGGCAATCAGGTTGTGCCGGATGCG
>Ga0068855_100007631_pt1 | contig 13083 bp, 8 predicted proteins | sample KBSCornC52_FD_66592 | JGI IMG/M metagenome (GOLD analysis project Ga0068855, IMG submission 66592) | Corn rhizosphere microbial communities from Kellogg Biological Station, Michigan, USA - KBS Corn C5-2 | ecosystem: Host-associated > Plants > Roots > Rhizosphere > Soil ... | reverse complement strand
CTCACCAATCCGGTGAAGCGCTGCACATCGATTTCGACGCTGACGAAGAGAACTCATTCTTCATCGAACACGGCATCGGCGCAAAGCAGCCGGATCCGAACATTTACAACAACGCCCGCTTCACGATGCTCAATCACCTCCACGTGGGCTTCAAGCACACGGAGGCGATTCAGTTTACCGCTCACTACCTCAACGCTTGGACTCAAGAAGAGGAGCGAGAAGGGTCGGCGGGGAACAACCAGTCAATCGTCAATATCCCGGACGGTCACGAGTGGGTGGCGGGGCTCGACGGTCGCTTCGACTTGAGTGCGTTCGGCTACTTCTACGCTGCTTATTCGCACATTGGGTTGAAGGACGCGATTACCGTGAGCCGCGCGATCGAGGTGATTCACTCGTCCGGCGGCGGCGAGTTCGGTCTCGGCGTAGTCGACAACTACCTTGGCCCGGGCTGCGTCGGGGACGCAAATGCACCGACGACCGTCGGCGCGGGCCCTCTCTCCGGCTATCCGGGAGGATGCAGCTTGGGTAATGGCGGGGTCGACACCTTGCTCGCGCAGTACGAGTTCAGCGTCACGAACTTCCTCCAGCAAAGCTCGGGTGGGCAGAAGTTCTGGGGCGACGGTCAGGATCTCTACCTGAAGCTCTACGGCATGTACAACAAGGTGAAGAGCGACGTCGCCGACTTCGACGGCATTCACAAGCTCAAGTACGGCGCGGATCTCGCGTTCGCGGCCCTACCCTGGCTGACGGCCGCGGTGCGCTTCGATCGCTTGCAGCCGAACAGCCGCATTCCGGAGCAGTCTTTCAGCATCCTCTCGCCCCGCTTGGTGTTCAAGTCGAAGTGGAACACGCACGAGGCGATCACGCTTCAGTACTCGCGCTACATGTACAACCAACGCACCTGTGCCCAGGGCAATCCGGCGGACAACGGGTTCGACGCGGGGCAAACGCGTTGCGTGCAGCCGCCGTCGTCGCCGGTGCCGCCGACTGGCTTTGGCGCGACGAACTCGACTCAGACGGGCATGCGCGGCGCTCCGACCACGCGCCCCGACGAGAACGTGTTCAAGGTCGAAGCCACCATGTGGTGGTGAGCTGAGCGCCCGCTCTTAGCGGGAACGCGATGCAGCGAAGGGCACCTGGTAGCAGGTGCCCTTCGTCGTTTTGTGCGTAGCGCGCCGCTGCGCCATTCACGACGCTGCGCTCTCCTACGACGACACCAGCCTCCCGTTTTCCCACAGACGCCCGCTCCTGCTCACGCTGGCTCTCCTGTTCCACGTGAAAGCCGGGTGACCCCAATAGACAAGCTACAAAACGCGAAAAGGCACTCGTAGGAAGTGCCTTTTCTCGTGTTCAGCGCTCTCGCACCGCGCAGCTTCCGGTAGTCGCCGGCTACTTCACAACCAGGATCTCACACGGGAAATTGAAGTCGATCTTGGTGCTCTCCGGCTTGCGCCAGGTGTCGCACGCGCTGCCGACCAACGTGAGTTGCGTTTCGGAGCTCATGGTCCAGCCGTTCGTCATATCGAGCGGGACGGGCTGATCTTGGATCGCGACGCTCGCCAGATTGAGCTGGGTTAGATCGACCGAAATCTTGCCGCCGAGGTCGAAGGTGCAGCTCTTCACGCCTGCGAGCACGCTCCGAAGCTGAGTGGCCAACGCAGTTTGATCAGCAGGATCCGGCTGATAGTATTTGGTGGTACCGCCCGTGGCCGAATACATGCCGAGCATATCCATGCCCGTGCGCCCCGCAGCGGTGGCTTCTGTCTTCCAGCCGTTGACGCCCTGACAGTCGTAGTACGCCTGCATGAGCGGAATGGGCGTGCCATTCGCCGCAAACGGAGCTGCAACGGGCTGCCCTGCACCGGCGTTGGCAAACGCTTGCAGAGTGGCTGGGGGCACATTGCCGTTTTGGAGCCCGAAAATGATCGTTTGAATGCCCTTCGCCTTCAAAGTCTGCAGGCGATAGACGACATCGTCGATTGGGCAGTTCGGCTCCCCGTCGTCGCAAAAGTCGGGCTCACCATCCGTGACGAACAAGATGTACTTGTCACCGTCCACGGGCGACTGCGCCAGTGCGGCTTCAACCAGTGCCAAGGACATGCCGACTGGAGTTTCCGATTTGTAGCCAGTTGCGCCGAGTGACCCGTACACACCGTTGATCGCCGTGTAGTTGTTGAGAGCCGGCGCGACCGATTTGAAATCGGGGCAGGTCGTGCCCGCTTGCCCGGTAAAGGCGCCCCAACCAAACGCAACATCGGCTTGCAGCTCTTGGATGACCTGCAGCGCGCCCATCTTCAGCGGCTCCCAGGGCGGATTCGGAGCGGCGAACATGCTGCCGGAGCGATCTACGAGCACGAAGACCGACGGCGTCTTCGGATCGAATTTCACCGCCAGCTGCTGGCACCCGGCGTCGCTCGCGTTGGCACCACCTCCGTTGTTGGTGATGATATTGCCGGTGTTGCCATCGCCGCTGGTGCTGCCTAGGCCTGTGGTTCCCCCGGAGCCGGTTGCGCCGCTGCCATTGCCGCTACCGCCGTGCAGCCCGCTTCCTCCCGTGCTGCTGCCAGCGCTACACGCGCTCGCCAACGCAAGCCCAAGACCTAAGCCTAAAATCCCCGAAAAGCGCAGTGTCCGCAAACTACTCATTGCTTTCAACCATAGCTTCTTCCCGGATCACGGACCAGTGATCCGGGCATATTTCGAGGATTGTTAAGATTTTTTCCTAGAACCGGTTCCGGGTTTTCCGCTCAGCTCGCTTCACACTCGATGTTCACCGTGCTGCCAGCCTTGGCGTACGGGACGAGATCGCCTTCGATGGCTTTGCCGTCCACCTTGAGCTTCACTTTGCCCGTGCCACCCAGGCTCTTGACGTGGATGCGGTAGGTTGCGCCCCTACACTTGCGAGTGATGGTGAACTCGGGGACCTCGCTGCCGATGCACGGTTTGACACACAGGCCGTCCCACTCCGGCCGAACGCCGAGCAAATGTTGGGAGATGGCGACGAAGTTCCAAGCCGCCGTACCGGTGAGCCAGGAGTTTTTGGCCTCGCCGTGGTGCACCGCGTCTTTGCCCGCGATCATCTGCGAGTAAACGTACGGTTCCGTGCGGTGAATCTCGCTGATGTCCTCGATATAGGCGGGCGCGATCTTCTTATAGTACTCGAAGGCACGCTCACCGCGACCAATCACGGTCTCGGCGATCATGACCCACGGGTTATTGTGGCAGAAGATGCCGGCATTTTCCTTGTATCCGGGTGGATACGAAGAAATCTCGCCGAGCTCGACGTGATAATCGCGGTACGGGGGATTATTGAGCACGATGCCGTAGCGCGTGTCGAGCCGCTCCTTCACTGAATCGAGCGCCTTCTTCGCCTCGCCCGTGGCGACACCGATCCCGGCCATCACGCAATACCCTTGCGGCTCGATCAGGATCTGGCTGTCGCCCTCGGGGCAATCCTTGCTGCCGATCTTCTTGCCGAAGAAATCATAGGCGCGCAGGAACCACTCGCCGTCCCAGCCGTGCTCGAGCACGGTCTTTTCCATCTTGGCGACCTCGCTCAGCGCGCGCTTGGCTTCGTCGGCTTGGCCCTTGTATTCGGCGATCTTTGCGTATTCGGGCCCAATGTGCACGAACATCCCGGCGATGAATACCGACTCAGCGGTGCGGCCCGTCCGATTGCCGGTCGTCTGAAACGGCTCGTCCGGCGTTTCGGAGAAGCAGTTCAAATTCAGGCAATCATTCCAGTCGGCGCGCCCAATCAACGGCAACCCATGCGGGCCGAGATTGTGCGAGACGTGATCGAACGAGCGCTTCAGGTGCTCGAGCAAGCTTGCCTGGTTGTTCGGGTCATTGTCGAACGGCACTTGCTCGTCCAAAATTCCGTAGTCACCAGTCTCCTTGATGTACGCGGAGACGCCCAAAATCAGCCACAACGGGTCGTCGTTGAAGCCGCTGCCGACGTCGTTGTTGCCGCGCTTCGTGAGCGGTTGATACTGGTGATACGCGCTGCCGTCAGCGAATTGCGTCGAAGCGATGTCGATGATGCGCTCGCGAGCACGTTCCGGCACGAGGTGTACGAACCCGAGCAGATCCTGATTCGAATCACGAAAGCCCATGCCGCGCCCGATGCCTGATTCGAAATACGAGGCGCTGCGTGACATGTTGAAGGTGACCATGCACTGGTATGGATTCCAGATGTTCACCATGCGGTTGAGCTTCTCGTCGCCGGATTCGATCGCGTAGTTCGACAGCAGCCCGTTCCAGTGCTCGCGAAGCTTGCCGAGCGCGGCGTTCACTTGCTCGGTGCTCGAGAACTTCGCGATCAGCGCCTTTGCGCGTTGCTTGTTGATCACGCCGGGCTTTTCCCACTTTTCGGCGCGCGGGTTCTCCACGTAGCCGAGCAGGAATACGAACGTCTTTTCCTCGCCCGGAGCGAGCGTCACGTCGAGGCCATGCGAGGCGACCGGAGACCAACCACTGGCCACCGTATTCTTCGACTCGCCGGCACACGGCACGTCCGGATCTCCGAAGCCGTTGTACAGGCCGATGAACGATTCGCGATCGGTGTCGAAGCCCGCGACTGTCGCGTTCACATGGTAGAACGCAAAGTGGTCGCGGCGCTCGCGATATTCAGTCTTATGGTAGATGGTGCTGCCCTCGACCTCGACCTCGCCGGTGCTGAAATTGCGCTGAAAGTTGGTCGCGTCGTCGTGCGCGTTCCACAGGCAGAACTCGATGAACGAAAAGAGCTTCAGCTTCTTGGCAGCCGTGCCCTCGTTCTTCAGCGTGACTTGGTGCACCTCGGCCGTTTCGCCGAGTGGTACGAAATAGAGCACCTCGGCGCGCAAGCCATTTCGCCGGCCGGTCACCTTCGTGTAGCCGAGCCCATGCCGGCACTCGAAGAAGTCGAGCTCCTTCTTCATCGGCATAAAGGTGGGCGTCCACGTGTCTCCACCCTCGTTGATGTAGAAATAACGACCGCCCGAATCGGTCGGAACGTTGTTGTAGCGGTAGCGCGTCAGGCGCCTGAGCCGCGCGTCGCGATAGAAGCAATAGCCCCCGCCCTGATGGGACACGAGCCCGAAAAAATTCTCGTTACCGAGGTAGTTGATCCACGGATACGGAGTCTTCGGCGTGGTGATGACGTATTCTTTGTGGCTGTCGTCGAAATGACCAAAACGCATGACTTGGGGGCTCCACAGGGGCTAACTAGTTCGAACTTAGCTTGACGGGCTTCGCGTAGGCACCGCAAAACCGGACCAAAGCGCATTTTGCGGCGGCGGCGTGAGCTTTGCGGTCCAAGGACACGCTCACCGGGGCAAGCGGCGCGTTCCAGTCGATGGGGATCTCGTCGGGCGAAGAAGCTCGCTCGGGACGACGTAACATTTCTCTAGCGACCGCTCGACTGGCCTGCGGCTTTCGAGCGCGCTCCGTCGAGGTTTTGCGGCCGCCAGATGCAATCCGCGCCGGAAAATGTCCGCGCGACCTCGCTCGCGGCATGCTCGGGCGGGCTGCATTCACGCGAAGTATTGCCCGAAAACTCGGGCTGCGCCGCGGCCGAATCCGGGCTGGCGCTCTTGTTCCGCACCCGGGTCTGACGATGCAGAGGGCTGCGGTCGAGCAGCGAAGGAGCGAGCGAGAGCAACAGCGACCGTGCAGCCAGAGCGGTTTCCATTGACGGACTTCTCGGTCGGACGCGGCATGCCGAGGAGCGCGGGGCAACGCGCTCCTCGATCAGCCAAACTCGGTACGACCGTTACGGATCAGGGGCAGCCCGTGAACTGGATCTCGTCGACCCAGATATCGAACTTGGCGCCCTTCTCGTTGACCTGCCACTGCATGCCGTAGACCTTCGACGAATCCACCCCCGGGGTATGGGGCGAGCCCCAGCCCTTGAGCTGCGACATGGCAATGTACGGAATCGTGTACTGCGTCCACTCGTCGTTCAGCGTCAGATCGCTGCCGAAATCATTGAAGCACTCTTTGCAGACTTTGCCGTCCGGATCGGTGTTCACGTCCGGGAACTTCAGGCGCACGTGAGCGGTCGAACCCGGGCCTTTTTTGGCCCAAAACGAGATGCCTTTGTAGGCCGTCGCGTCGTATTCACCCTTCGGGTCGACGAAGTTGAGGCCCATGCCCGCGTACACGGTGTCGGCCGTGCCGACCTGCCCCGTCATGTGCGCCGCGTATTTGGTTCCGGCAGCGCCGCCGGGCGACATCGTGAACGTACCGCCCTGTGAACCTGCAGTGGGCGTAATGGTCGAACCGTTGTTGTCGACGAACGTGTACCAGTAGCCGCCTCGGCCTTTGATCGGGTTGATCTGATTGCTGTTGGCCTCGCCGTCGGAGATCATGCCCTCGTTCGGCGGACACGTTTTGCCTTCGGGCGAGTTCTTCACGTCGGCGGACGTAATATCGAGCTTCTTCTTACAGCCGCTGCCGACCACGAGCGCGGCGACAGCCAAACCGAGCATCATCACGTTCGTCTTTGTTGCCTTCATCACGTTCGTCACTCCAACTCGAGCGTTCAGCTCACTTGGCTCGTTCCGTCGACGTGGCCGACTCAGTTCATGCGAATCGCGGCCCGAGCTCGAGTGCGGATGTTCGTCCCAGGGAGCCCTTCTGTCAACCGAAACTCGGGGTCAATCCGCAAACTCTCCCCCCGTGTACGACTCGGATCTGGAACCGCTTTCACACATCGCGGCACTGCTCGAGGAGCCCGCCCGCGTGTCAGCGCCGCAGGCCGGTTCGCTACCGTCTGCCGTTCCGCGTGCCATTCAGGAAAGCCATAACTTTCTAGCGCAGAGCCACGAGGAAGCGCGCGCGTTCCGCCCGCATTTTGACGGATTTTCTGCGTAAGCTCCGAGATCGTCGGGTCTTCGGCGGAGCGCTGAGCGGAGAGGAGCGGCCTGCCCCCCCGAGTGTTTGAATTGCGAGCTTCACGAGGCCCTGGCGCTCGCATGCGACCGCTGCGAGCCCGAACGCGAACTTAGCTGCAATGGGACCTGGGACCGGTTCCAGCTCTTGCCCGAACGCTCGCAGTCAGTGGCTTGTCTGGGTTCATCTCAGGCCCGGCGAGAGCGGAACGCTGCCCTGCCACGCGGGAGAGACAACCGTGTCAAACACCAATTCCAGCGCGGATTCCAGCCCAAAGTAGCCGTGGAAAAACGGGACGCGCGCGCAACCGCCGGGGCGGCCAGCGGTCCGACGTGAGTCGGTCCCGCTCGTACGAAGCGGCACCCGGAAATCCAGTTCGGAAAGACGAAAAACGAACCAAACTCGGCCCTCTCGGGCCGCCTGGACTCAAAAACCGTAGGCGTAGCCGAGCGAGGCGTCGAATGCGAGGGAGCTTGCGCCGAGCATTTCCATGGCGCGCACTTCGGGCACGATGCCGGAACTGCCTGCTATCGGGATCATCATGCCGAAGCCCAGACCGGCGAAGGTGCGCCCGGTCTTACGCCAGGCGTCGAGCGAGCCCTTACCGCCGTTGTTGTCGTAGTACTCCACGAGCACGTGCCCATCGAGCTCGGCAATTCCGACCGATAAGCCAACGTAGGGCCGCACGCCAGTGCTCGCGAAGGGATCGCTCCCGAACCAATAATTGCCGCGCAGCTCAGCGTGGAGCGGCAGAAACGTGGCCCCCGTGCTGGTGCTCGGCCCGCCGCCGAAAGCGAACCCGAGCCGCGCACCCACGCTGAAATTTGCGCCGATTAGGTGGTCGAAACCCAGGAGAATGCGCGACGTGGACAGCCCGACGCCGCCTGCCACGTGGTTGCCCACGCCGGGCCGAATGTCTTGTCCTCCGGCGTAGCCGAACTGTGAGCCGCTCTGAAAGCAGGCGTACTGCGGCGCTTCAACGGTGGCCGCCCCATTGCTCGCACAAACGTCATTGGTCGCGGAGTAGACCAAGAAATCTTGTTCGAAGTGCAGGCTCAACCAATTGTGACGCACGCGATTCGGTGCGCTTTCAGCCGGTGCCTCGCTCGGAGCACCCGCTTCCTTGTCGCAGCCTTCGGCGCCGGGCACGCAGTCGTCTCCCGGCGTCTTCTCATTCGCGGCCGGCGATTTTTCGTCCGCATCGTCTTTGTCATCGTCCGCGGCCTTCGCATCGCGGCCGCCCGCCGCCTTGAAGGCTTTCTTGAGCTCCGGCGTGGCAAGATCGTTGTCGAGTTTGAGCTCGGGATTGGCCGCCAGAGCGAGCTTGAGCTCCTCTTTCCCCTTGGCGCTCTGGTTCATGCCACCGATGTAGACGGTGGCAAGATCGCGATGCAGACGCCCGACGACATCGTACGAGCAGGCGGAAGAGCCGCACAGCTGGATGGTCTTTTTCAGCTTCTGCTCGGCCTTTTTGAACTGCGTGCCGACGTAGTCGGTCTGCATGGCCTGGTTGGCCAACTTAGTGGCCGCCGCATCCTTGGGACCCGCCAGTGCCACGCTCGGCACGAGCAGTAAAAAGGCGACGGTGGGCGCGTTCAGACGGGCAGGTTTTGCGAAGCGTGTTAGCAAGCGAGCGAAGAGGCGATGTTCGAACATGATTTTGGGCGAGGGAAACGCCCCATCGATACGCACGGAGCGGCACACCATTATCGTGGTCGCCGTTCGTGTGCAATCTCTGTAGCGTTGGTCGCCGGCTTGTTTTTCCTCGCCAGCGCGTCGATCTTTGGATGCCACGCGGAGCAGAAATTTCCAGTCGCTACGCCTGGCGCGGCGCCCGCGCCGCAGCTCCAGTTCTTCGCGGTGAACGCAGGGGCTCTCGATGAACGTGCGGCGTTCACCGATCTCTCTTCATTGAATGAAGAGCCGGCCGGCGCGCATGGGTTCGTGCGTGCAGAGCTGGGACATTTCAGCGACGATCGCGGGGTTCGGCTGCGCTTCTTCGGTATCAACCTCACGGGTGTTGCTTGCCTCCCGGATCACGAGACAGGACAGCGGCTGGCCCGCCACTTCAAGAAGCTCGGCTTCAACGCGGTGCGCCTGCAGGCGCTCGACGGCGTTGGAGGACTGAACTCGGACCACGGCGAGCTCGATTCGGACGCCCTCGACCGATTGGATCATTTCACCGCGGCGCTGAAGGCTCAGGGACTGTACTTCACGCTCGTCTTACATGCAGCGAGCGGCTACCCGGGTCTCGATCCCGAAGCCCGCGCCCGCTTTCCGCAAGGCAAAGTACTCGATCGCTTTCACGGCCCATTCCTCGAAGCTCAGCGCGATTTCGCACGGCGCCTGCTGAGCCACGAGAACGCACGGACTCACCTCGCCTATCTCAATGAGCCCGCGTTGCTGTACGTCGAGCTGAGCGACGAGGACACTCTTTTTCCGTCCGCGGCGGGCAACCCTGATGATGCGCCCGCCGACTATCGAGCAGAGCTTGCTCGCAGCTATGCGCCTTGGCTCGCACAACGAACAGCGGAGGGGTTTCGCGCACCAGGCCCAGCGCTCGAGGAAGCAAAGGGCGAGCTACCGACGTTTCAAGCGTCGCCCGGCGCGCGCGCTGACTACGCGGAGTTCCTGCGTGAGAGTGAGCGGAACAACGTCAAGCAGTTGCTCTCGTTCATGCGCGATGATCTGAAGCTGCGTTCGATGCTGATCAATACCCAGGTCAACTTCGGCGGGCTCGCGGGTGTCCTGCGCGAAGCGGAGCTGAGCGATTTCGTCGACATTCACGGCTATTGGGACCGCGCTCAGGACGACGAGCGCGGAGAGCGCCAGACCGCGCGGAATGTGCCGCAAATCACCGCAACCGACGGCGGAGCTTTGGGCGCCATGGCGAGCTACCGGGTGTTCGGCAAGCCTTTCAGCGTCTCGGAATATGCCTCCGCGGCACCAAACGATTACGCCGCAGAGATGTTTCCGCTGTTGATTGGCATCGCCGGTTTGCAAGATTGGGACGCGCTGTTCGCCTTCGCTTACGCCGATCAAAAGCGAGAGTACGAGCCGAAGCGGATCAATGGCGTCTTCGACCTCGCTGGGCATCCAGCGAAGCTGGCCTTCGTCACCGCTGCAGCGAGCTCATTCCGGCGTGGCCTCGTCGCGCCGGGCGCGAGTCGCGTCGAACTGCTCGTGCCACGCGAGCCGTCTGCGCTGCCCTTCACGGAGGATGCCGTGCCAAACTTATGGGTCGCGAACGGCGTGCCGCTCACTGCGGCGGCGGTGCGCCAAGTCGGCGTCAGTTTGCGGGATGGCGGAGGTGCGGTGACGGCGTCGTATGCGCTGCACGTCAACAGCCCGCTGGGCAGCGATTCGGGCGAGCTCTACTGGCAGCCCGAAGGCACTCATCCACGCTTCAGTATCGACGCGCCATCGCTCGAGCTGGTGTGCGGCATGCTCACGAAGAGCGCGCTCCGATTCGCTCAGTCGAGCTTCGAGTTCGCGGAATTCGCTGGCGGCTTTGCCTGCGCGAGCCTGGTGGCGCTCGACGCGCAGCCGATCGCGCAATCTCGGCGGCTGCTGTTTACTGTCGCAGGACGCGCACAGAACGCAGAGCAACCGCGCACGTCCGCTGAGACCAGCCTGGACAGTTTCGGAGCGGGGCCGGCCCTCGCGCAGTTCGTACCGGTCACGCTGACTCTGCCCCGTGACAACTGGCACGCCGCTGCGCTCGATGGCGGCGGGGTGAGCACGCGCTCCGTCTCGGTGACCACAGCCACGAACTCACAGTTGACGACGACGCTGGCAGACGCGGCGCTCTCGTATGCGCTCACCCGCTGAGCTGACGCCGAACGATGCTCACTTGAGCACGAACGCGACGTCGTCGACCCACACGTCGGCGGGGATGGTCTTGGTCAGGAACGTGAACTGCACGCTATACACGCTCTTTGGATCGAGCGTGGCTTGCGGCAAGCCAAAACCCTGCTGCACCAAATCCGCAAAATCGCACTCGTACAGAGCCCAGGTCGTTTTCAGCCCGGTGAACGGGCAATAGAGGTGGTCGTCGCAGCGCATCAGGTCCACGGTGCCGCTGCACTTTCCACCCATCGCGTCAGAATAAGTGGTCGGGATCAGCATCTTCATCGAAGTCTGGGTGCTGGTCGCGACTTTTGCGTAAAAGCGGATGCCTTTGTAAGCCGATACGTCGTACGCCACTTTCTGTTTGGCGACGTTCACGAAATCGGCGCCGAAGCCCGCGCCGTAAGCCGTAAAGCCGGTAGCGGTCATGTGCAAAGCGTAAGTGCTGCCGGCGCGATCTGCCGACGGCTTGATCCCGAACGCTTGAACGCCTGCCGCGGTCGCATCGTTGAACGCGTACCAGTACCCGTTTCGCTTATTCTTCAGGATCATCTGCATCGAAGCATCGTCGGCTTCGAAATCGTCGATCATCTCGATGCCAGGGATGCCCCCTGTCCCACCGGACGCACCGCCGGTCGCGGTGCCACCGCCGCCGGTCGCGGTGCCGCCCACGCCGCCGCCGCCCGACTGTCCTGCTCCACCAGTCCCACCGTTGCCAACCGTCGAACCACCGGTTCCACCGGTTTCGACCGCACCTGCGGCGCCGGCGTCGCCGCCGCTCGAGGCCCCGGCACCCGCGCCAGCGCCAGTACCCGCTCCCGGGTTGGCTCCAATTCCTCCGGACGCACCGCCGGTATGCCCTCCACCTGTGGCGTCATTGCCGCCGGAATTGGCGGCCCCCTGCGTGCTCTGCAGCAAATCCTCCCCGTAGGTGCTGCAAGCAGCGGGGGCGACTGTGGCGCAGAAAAGGCCCGCGTAAACCAGCCGCCTGCGGCTAGTAGCAAGACTACCGCGAGGGGCTCGTCGGGTTCCGCCGGTCACCCTAGGAGCATACTCGGGAGCGCGCCCGTCGCAAGCTCGAAGCCAGCGATCGGCGCCTCGAGCTGGTACCGGTTCCGGCTGGCGCGAGCCTCGAATCGAGACGGACGGTCAGCGCGCTGAAAGCCTTCACCGGCCGCACACGACTCCGCGCCTAACGGCAAATTCGTGCCCTGCGCGATCAGCCGAGACTTGGCCGCGAAGCGGCGGCAGATCCGCGAGCGCCACCTTCGCGTCACGCCTCGCGTCCCGAATCGTGGGCAGGCACTATTGGCACTCGAGCAAGTGAACGTCGTCGAGCCACAGCTCGAACGCTGCCCCGGGCGTGCTCAAATGCCAGGCGATTTGCACGAGCTTCCCCGGCGTCACGGACGGCGGACGCGGGTCACCCCAGCCGTCCTGCTGCTTCAGCTCGGCAAAGCTCACCTCATACTCTTGCCAGTCCTTACTCAGACTGAAATCCTTGCCGAAGTCGTTGTAGCAGCCGTCTTTGCACACGTTCCCGTCGGGATGCGTGTTCACGTCGGCCACTTTCAAGCGTACCGCCGAGGCCGAGTTTTGCCCGGCTTTGGCAAAGAACGAGATGCCTGCGTATTTGGACGCGTCATACAGGCCATTCTGCGCCAACCGCAGACCAAACACGCTCCCCCAAGCGCCCTCGCCACTGGCCGTTTTGCCGCTGACGTGCAGCGCGTACTTCGATCCGTGCGCGCCGCCCGCACTCATCTTCATTTCGCCGATCGGCTCGATGGTCGAGCCCTTGTCGTCCTTGGCGGCCCACCAGTAACCGCCGCGGCCTGCCAGTTGCTGCACCTGATTGTTGTTGTCTTCGAGGTCGTCGACCAAGCCATCCGCCGCTGCTCGCAAACCTCCGGGACAAGACTTCACAGCGACCACCGCCGCGGTGGGCGTCACGCCGAGGCTGGTGCTGGGCGGCGGGGCCGCTGGGGGCGGAGCTGCCACGGCAGCTGGCGCCGTTTTCGGGCAGCAACAGCAACACCCAACCGCGAGCTCTGCCACGCTCGCGACTCCTAAGACCAGTAGAAACGACGAGAGACCACCGCGCATGCGGCGCAGCCTACACCGCAGCCGCTATTGAGTGGCTCCTGAATTTCGGGTGCTCCTACAGGCAAATGATTTTTGCGCGCCGACGCGGTCTGGAGCTCCCTAAGTGTGCTCAGTTCTCGGTAGAACCAAAAACATTCAGTGAGTAAGCTGGCTTTCCGAGCACAGTTCGATCGCTTCGCATAACGCAACGCGTGAGGAAGGCGAGTTCATGGCAGGTGTGGTCCTCAAGGACGTGGTGAAGGTCTACGAAGG
>Ga0068855_100007630_pt1 | contig 13083 bp, 13 predicted proteins | sample KBSCornC52_FD_66592 | JGI IMG/M metagenome (GOLD analysis project Ga0068855, IMG submission 66592) | Corn rhizosphere microbial communities from Kellogg Biological Station, Michigan, USA - KBS Corn C5-2 | ecosystem: Host-associated > Plants > Roots > Rhizosphere > Soil ... | reverse complement strand
ATCGTCGATGCCGCGCGGGAATTTGTCGCGGTTGAGGATACAGGCCGCTGCGACGACCGGGCCGGCGAGCGGCGCGCAACCCGCCTCGTCGACGCCGGCGAGCGGCTGCGGGTAATCGAGCTCGAGCTTGAAGGAACACCGCCGGGGCATCGACTCTAGAGCTAGGCCAATAACTACCCGTCATTCCAGCGAAAGCTGAAATCCACCGTTTCTTTCTTGTGGATAGCGCAGATAGAAGATGGACGCCGGATCAAGCCCGGGGTGACGGACAAGTCAGATCCGCCAAGGCGGGAAACGGCGGGCTTCCCCCGCCTTGTAAAGGAAGATGATGTTGCCGGCGGGATCGCGAAGCCGCGCCTCGCGCCACATCCACGGCTGGTTTCGGGGGCCATGCTCGAACGGGAGCCCCGCGCGCGCAAGCCGCTCGACTCGATCATCGAGATCGTCGCATTCGAGATAGACGGCGACGTCGCCGCTGATCTCCTGCTCCTTGTCGATCTGCACCGACAAAGTGCCGCCGCCCGCAGTCTCGAACCGCGCGTAATCGGGCGGATTATCGACAATCTGCTTGAGGCCGAGCGCTTTGTAGAAGCCAACCGAGCGAGCGTAATCGTGGCCGGTCAAGGTCACCTGATTGAGTCTCGGGCCCGGTCCGACATCGAGCCGCACCCTTCCCTGCCCGATCGGACCGGCCCCGCTGCCAAGCCCAGGCGTATCCTGAAGCGCCACTCGGACGAAGGTGCGGGCGCGCTCCACGGCCGACGTCAGGCTGTCGCCCTGTGCAAGAAAGCAGGTGATCGCGCTGGAAAGCGTGCAGCCGGTCCCGTGCGTGTGCTCGGTTTCGATGCGCTGGCCCTGCCAGCTCATCATATTGTCCTCTTCAATCAGGGCATCGGCCAGCGCTTCACCCTCGTCGTGTCCACCCTTGATCAGGACCGCGCAGCCATGAGCCGATACGAGGTGGAGCGCGGCAGCGACTGGGTCTTCTTCGTTGGTCAGCTGCTTCAGCTCCGGCAGGTTGGGCGTCACCAACGTGGAAATCGCCATCAGCTTGCCGAAGGCGGCGATGGCCGCATCATCGGCGAGCTGCCCGCCGCTGGTCGAGCTCATCACCGGATCGAAGACGATCGGGATTTTCTTGAGCTGGGCTAGCCGGGTAGCAAGCGCGTCGGCCGCGAATGCTCCCGGCACAAGCCCGATCTTCACGGCATCGATCCCGATATCTTCGGCGACGGAATCGATTTGCGCGAGCACGGCCTCAGCCGGCACAGGATGAACGAAGTCGACACCGCGCGTATTCTGGGCAGTGACGGCCGTTACTGCCGTCATCGCATGACCGCCCAGCATCGTCACGGTCTTGATATCGGCCTGAATGCCCGCGCCACCACTGGAATCCGATCCGGCGATGATCAGCACGCGCGCAGTGCCGGTCATCTTACCGGCCCCGGCCGAGCGTTTCGGGGCGATATTCTCCATGTGCACACAGCGCCCATTAATGGCGAAACGGAAAGAAAGCGTTCACGCCGCCGACTGCACGGCCTCACAGATCCCGTCGACAATCCGCTCCACCAGCGCCGGATCGTCGCCTTCGGCCATCACCCGGATTAGCGGCTCGGTGCCGGATTTGCGGATCAGTAGCCGACCGCGGCCCGAAAGCTCGTGTTCGCCGTCAACGATCCGCTGCTTGACCGTTTCATTGTCGAGCGGGGAGCCGCCGTTGAAGCGGACGTTCTTCAGGAGCTGCGGCACGGGCTCGAACTGATCGAGCACCTCGCTCGCGGGCTTGCCGCTGTCCACAACCGCCGCAAGCACCTGAAGCGCCGCCACCAGCCCGTCCCCAGTCGTGGAATGGTCGGTGAGGATGATGTGCCCCGACTGCTCGCCGCCGACGTTGCAGCCGCGCTCCCGCATCGCTTCGAGGACGTACCGGTCGCCGACCTGGGTTCGAACGAGTTCGATGCCCGCTTCTTGCAGGCGTCGCTCAAAGCCGAGATTGGACATCACGGTGGCGACCACTGCACCCTTGAGAATTCCACGCCGTTGGTAATCGAGCGCGATGAGGGCCATCAGCTGGTCGCCGTCAATCAGCCGGCCCTGCTCGTCGACGACGATCAGGCGGTCGGCATCGCCATCGAGAGCAAGCCCGATGTCCGCGCCGCTGGCGACCACCGTTTCCTGAAGCGTTACGGGATGGGTCGAGCCGCAGCGGTCGTTGATGTTGAGGCCGTCGGGACTGACCCCGAGCGGGACCACCTCCGCTCCAAGCTCCCACAAAGCCTCGGGTGCCACGTGATAAGCGGCGCCGTTTGCACAATCGATTGCGATCTTGAGCCCGTCGAGCCGGAGCCGGTCGGGGAACGTGGACTTCACGTGATGGATATAGCGGCCGCGGGCATCGTCGATCCGCCGGGCGCGCCCGATGTGATCTGGCGCCACAAGCTTCGGCTGATGCTCCAGCCGCGCTTCGATCGCTCGCTCGTCATCGTCGCTGAGCTTGTAGCCGTCGGGGCCGAACAGCTTGATCCCGTTGTCGGCGAACGGGTTGTGCGACGCGGAAATCATCACTCCGAGATCGGCGCGCATCGAGGTCGTCAGCATCGCCACCGCGGGCGTGGGCATCGGCCCCAGCAAAACCACATCCATGCCCACACTGGTGAAGCCGGCGACGAGCGCCGATTCCATCATGTAGCCGGAAAGCCGTGTATCCTTGCCGATCACCACGCGATGGCGGTGATCGCCGCGAAGGAAGTGCGCTCCCGCCGCCTGACCGATTCGAAGCGCGGTCTGCGCCGTCATCGGCTCGGTGTTGGTTTGTCCGCGAATGCCGTCGGTGCCGAAGAATTTGCGCGTCATCCCGCGGCCCTTAGCGCGATTAACCGATCCAGCGCCAGAATCCCGCCGGGATCGGATGTACCCACGTGACCGCAAAGAAGAAGATCGTTCCCCCGATCAGCGCGATCTCGCCGGGGTAGCGTGCGCCCCGCGCAAACGGGATAAACGCGGTGTGGGCGGTCCACTCGTTCCAAGCTGGACCCATTTGCGCGGCCTTCTTGCGATCCTGCAGCATCGATCCGACGACCGCTAAGAAGAGAATTGCGCCGTCGAGAATCAACGCCTTCGGCGTGGCGACAACCGCGGCATGAACGATCGCCCAGATTGCAAAGCTCCAGTTCATGGGGTGGCGAGTAATGGTGAAGATCGCGCGCGGAGCGCCGCTCGGGTCCGGAGCACCGGGAAAAGCCGGATTGCGGATGAACGAGCCGACGAAGAGGATGCTGGCAAGCCACATCAGCAGGCTGGCGATAAGCCAGACCGCGTCACCGGGAGTCCACAGCGGAACCTGCCGGCCGAGGCTATGATAGACCCAGATCATCGCAGCAAAGGTGACCAGCGCCACCAGCGCGTAGATTCCGCGGAAAGGGCTGTCGCCGACCGCTCGAACGAGCGGCTGCCGAACTGGGTGGGACAACAGGAAATGAGAGCCCACGAAGGCAATCGCGGCGATGGCTAGCCAGATCATCCAGCCTCTCCCGATCGCCTCGCGGTCTCGCGCGCCGGCTTCATCCCGGCAGCGGCGGGTTCGCCGAGTTCCTCGCGGCCAGCGAGTTCATCATCCTTGAGGCTATCGAGGTGCATCAGCCGCTTCACCAGCGGCGCCACCACCATCACCGCCGCCCCGACACCCACCCCGATCCAGCCAATCTCATTGTAGACCGAAAGCGCTCCCTGCTTCGTCATCTCTCCGCCGGCCCCATTGCCGGTCATTGCGCCAATTTTCCCGGCAAGGAACTCACCGCCCGCGGTCATGTAGAACCACGCCCCCATGATCAGCGAGGCCATGTGCCTCGGCGCCAACCGGTTCATGGCCGAAACTCCGACCGGCGACAGGGATAATTCGCCCGTGGTCTGCACAAGGTAGAGCAGGAACAGGTAAATCACCGGAGTGGGAGCGGCACCAGCTGCCTCGGCGCCCCAGACGAACACGAGATAGCAGAGGCCGACCTGCAGCATTCCAATCCCGAACTTCATCGGCGTAGACGGCTCAAGCCCGCGCCTCCCAAGCGCAGTCCACATCCAGGCCATGATCGGCGCAAAGATCATGATGTAGATCGGGTTCACCGCCTGGAACAGCGATGCGGGCACAGCCCCGCGCGCCACGAACCTGTCGGTGTACAAATTGAACGAGCCTCCGGTCTGCTCGTACAGGCCCCAGAATAGCGGCTCCAGAGCGATCAGAAAAAGGATGACGTAAATGCGGTGGCGGGCATCGCGGTCGAGCCGAAAAGCGGCTGCAAGTACGTAAAGGAGGAGCGCCACGCCGCCGGCGATCAGCAGCCACATGATGACGTCCTGGTATTGGATCAGGCCCCACACAACTACCACGCTTGCCAACCCGACTCCGTACAGTAGCCATTCGAGCTTGACCCCGCCGACGCTTCTTCGAAGCTCGGCAGGCTGCGGTGGCTCGCCTCGGCCCTTGAGCGCCGCCTTGCCGAGGACGAAAACGATGAGGCCCGCGACCATTCCGATACCGGCGAGGCCAAAGCCGTAGCGCCACCCGACCGTCTGGCCGAGATAACCGACCAGGATCGAGCCCACACCTGCTCCGACGTTAATCCCCATGTAAAAGATGGTGTAGGCGCCGTCGCGGCGCGGATCCGTCAGCGGGTAAAGTTGTCCGACGATCACCGCGATGTTCGCCTTGAGGAACCCAGAACCGACGATGATCAGCGCCAGCGCCAGCCAGAAGATATCGATGCTGGGGTCGACCTGCCCGCCATGGCCCTCGATCGCCATGAAACTGTGCCCGAACGCCAGAAGGATTCCGCCGAACAGCACCGCCTTGCGCTGCCCTAGATAGCGGTCGGCAAGATAACCGCCGAGGACGGGCGTAATGTACACCAGGCTGGTATAAGCGCCGTAGATCAAGTTCGATTTCTTGTCGGAGAAAAGCCAATGCTCCGTCAGATAGAAAACGAGCAAAGCTCTCATGCCGTAGTAGGAAAACCGTTCCCACATTTCGGCGAAGAAAAGCATGTAGAGGCCCTTGGGATGACCGAGGAACTCCGGCTTTCTGCTGGCCGCCACGAGCGCACCGACCGCCAGGAATGCGGCAAGCACTAAAAGACACAGGGCGGCTGTCCAGTCGCCCTCGTTCCAAGAACCCACAGGCTTGAGCGCAGTCACATCCTCTCCCCAGGACGATTTCGACTTCGCCACCCTAGACGGATGGTTGCCGTTGTGAAGGCGCATTGTTGTGGGCGTGCTGCGCCCTTAGATGAACAACATGCTGAACGATCGCTCTTCCGCTCTCTCCCTTCTGCGAACCCGGCGTTCGGCCAAGCCTCAGGCGATGACGGGCCTCGGACCGAGTGAGACCGAGCTGAACGAAATTCTGTCTATAGCCATGCGTGTGCCGGACCACGGCAAGCTGCACCCGTGGCGCCTTGTGATCGTCAGCGACGATCAGCGTGACCAACTCGCGGCCTTGCTTCGCCAGGCACTGTCGGAGGAAGATCCCTGCGCCACGATTGCCCATCACACCAAGGAAGACGAGTTCGCCCATTATGGCGGGACGCTCGCTGTCCTGATCTCAGCCCCGATCGAAGGACACAAGATTCCGGTGTGGGAGCAGCAATTGTCATGCGGCGCCGTCGGCATGAACCTTCTCAACGGGGCGACCGCGCTTGGATATGTTGGCGGCTGGGTGACTGGGTGGCGCGCCTATTCGCCACGCGTGACCGCCGCCTTCTGCCGGCCCGGAGAAAAAATCGCAGGTTTTCTCTTCATCGGCCACTCAGCCGTTGAGCTTGAAGAGCGGCCGCGACCGGAGCGAACCGAGGTTATTTTCCTGTGGCAACCGCCTGAGTTCACTTGACGAATTCCTGAGGTGCTGTATTATGACAGCATGACGCTCGGAAGACTTCCAGAAAAGCCCGTTTATGTCCGCCTGCGCGAGGTGATCGCCGAAGGCATTTTAAGTGGCCTCTATGGCGACGGCGACGCTCTTCCCTCGGTGCGTGCACTTGCCGCCCAGGAGCAGGCGAACCCTCTCACCGTCGCCAAGGCCTATCAAGGCTTCCAGGATGAGGGGCTGGTGATTGTCCGTCGCGGGGTCGGCCTGTTCGTCGCACCAGGAGCGCGGGCGCGATTGAAGGAGTCGGAGCGAAGCCGCTTCCTCAATGAGGAATGGCCTGCAATCCGCGAACGCATGAAGCGCCTTGGCATTCGGGCCTCGGAGCTGCTCGACAGAGAGAGCGCCTGAACCTCAAACCCGAAGGAATATCCCGCGACGGTGCAGCGGCCAGATCGCGGCAACGATGATCACCAGAATGGCAAGCGCGCAGGCAAGTGACGCGAGATACGGATCGCCGATCGCCCCCAGCGCGGTCGCATAGCCCCAGTGCTGTGGGGAATCGGCGCCGTTGGCGCCCGGCACGATCTTCAAGGCCGAGAATACCTCAAGAAGCTGGCACAGAATGAAGGCGAGGATGGCGTTCGCGCCAAGTACTCGGAGTGGCTGAAGAACAACCGCCCCGCGGCCGGCAGCCGGCAACAGCAGCAGGATGGAAAGCGCGAGCAGCGAGACGCCGCTGCTCAAGAGGACAAAGGTGCTGGTCCATAGCCGTTTGTTGAATGGCAACAGCGGGTTGAGCAGATATCCCAAAGCAACCAGCGCCGCTCCCGCCAGAGCGAAATAGAAAACCCGCCGCTTCTCAGGAAATGGCCGGAACGCGATTGCGGCTAGGACGCCGATGAGGGTGCTCGCAAGCGCTCCAAGCGTCGAGACGACACCTTCTGGATCATAGGTTACTCCGAACCCCGGCGTGGTGCCCTGATCCCACATGTGGTTGGTGGTGAAGAGGTTTCTGTCGACCCAGGCCGGCAGTGAGCGCAGCGAATCGAGATGCGCCGCTCCGAAGCCCGGCACCGGGATGAACCGCAATATCGTCCAATAGCCGGCCAACAGAAGCAACGCTACGGCGGCAATCGCGCCGGTGTTCAGATACAGCTTCCCCTCGTTCTTTCGCGCCGTCGCCAGCGTGACCGCCACCGTCAGGAAAAAGCAGGCGGCGATCCGCTGCAGGATACCGGGAAGCCTGAGATGGACGAGATCGAACCAGGGCAGCGCGTTCAGAACCAGGCCGATGAAGATCAGTAGTGCGGTGCGTTTGGCGGCTTTGATCCAGATCGATGCCGAATCGGCTGCCCTGCGGGGGAACGAGAAGGCCCAGGCCATACCGACACAAAACAGGAAGGTCGGGAAGATCATGTCGGTCGGAGTCCATCCGTTCCACGCCGCATGCTGCAGGGGAGCGTAGGAAACGGACCAGTTGCCGGGACTATCGACGACAAGCATCCCGGCGACAGTCAGGCCTCTCAGCAGGTCGAGCGCTACCACGCGCTCGCGGGCCGTCTTTGATTGCTGCATCCCACCTCCCCGTGTGTGCAGGTTTCTGTAGCGCCCCGGCGGCTCCTTCCGCTAGCGCCACGTGGATGCCGGTCGACACACGCCTTGTTCGCTTCAGCGATGATTCCCTGGCGGAGGCTGCCCAACTCATCCTGGCTGGCGGAGTCGTCGCGGTGCCCACTGAGACAGTCTACGGGCTGGCGGCAGACGCGACGCACCCCGAGGCCGTCGCTCGTATTTACCAGGCCAAGGGAAGACCGTCGTTCAACCCGTTGATCATTCATGTTCCGGATTTGCAGTCTGCCGAGCGGATTGCGCAACTGAGCGGCAGACTGCGCGAGCTCGCAGAGCAGCATTGGCCCGGCCCGCTGACTTTGGTGGCGCCGCGACGCGAAGATTCGGGCGTTGCCTCGCTCGCGACCGCGGGCCTCGCCACCGTGGCGGTTCGAGTCCCTCGCCATCCAGCGATGCAGGCGCTGCTGCGCGCTGTCGGGCGTCCTCTTGCTGCGCCATCGGCAAATACCAGCGGCTCGATCAGCCCGACGCGGGCCAAGCATGTACTCAAGAGTCTGGGCGGTCGAATTCCGCTGATCATCGACGCTGGACCGAGCGCAGGGGGTATCGAATCGACCATCGTCACCGAAGTCGAAGGTGAGCTCCGCCTGTTGCGACCCGGCCTCGTCGTCGTTCCCGGTGCAAAGGTCGTCTCCGGCGGTTCCATCGAAGCGCCTGGCCAGCTCGCAAGCCACTATGCGCCTCAGAAACCGCTTCGTCTCGACGCAACCACCGCCGAGTCCGGCGAATATCTAATCGGCTTTGGAAGCGTTGAAGGAGATGTGAGTCTTAGCTCTTCAGGCGACCTGGTCGAGGCGGCTGCGCGCCTGTTCGATCTTTTGCACCAGGCAGACAACTCGGAGGCACAGAGGATTGCCGTCTCCCCTATCCCCGATGATGGCGTGGGCGCGGCGATCAACGACCGGCTCAAGCGAGCCGCAGCGCCCCGCTAGGCCGCCGCGCCTTCTTCCTTCACCCGGGCCTGGAAGCTCTTGCGGAGCTTCTGAAGCTTGGCCGGAATGGTCGCAAGACAATAGGGGTTACGCTGCCCCTCCCCTTCCCAATAATCCTGGTGATAATCTTCTGCCGGCCACCATTCGGACTTGGGCTCGATCTTGGTGACGACGCGCCCGTCCCAGTCACCCTGGGCGCGCGACAATGCGTTCTTCGCCTCTACCTCCTGCTCCGCATTCTGCGGAAAGATCGCCGATCGATATTGAGTCCCGATGTCGTTGCCCTGACGGTTGAGCTGAGTCGGGTCGTGAGTCGCGAAGAAGATGTCGAGCAGGTCGGAATAGCTGATTTCGTGCGGATCGAAGGTGATTCGGATCGCCTCTGCGTGGCCGGTCTCGCCGCCGCAGACCTGCTTGTAGGTAGGGTTGGGCGAATGGCCGCCGGTGTAGCCGCTCTCGACCGACTTCACGCCGATCACGTCTTGAAACACCGCTTCGGTGCACCAGAAACAACCGCCTGCAAGTACCGCGACATCCTCAGCCATCGCCCATCTCCTCTGAAACCGGAGATAAGCCTTTCCGGCCCTCATTACGAGGAGCCGATGCGACGAACTTATGCTGTTTGCGACGAGAACAGGCGGCTGCACCTCGATGGAACCGTCTCAATTCCTGTGGAGGCTGGCCTTGAGGCTGGCCACTTCGAGCCGCTTGCCCATCCACTCGGCAAGCTCCTCAAAGTCCAGAGGCTTTTTGAAGACGATTCCGGCGCGGCGATCCCGAAACCAGCGGACCTCGCCCTTGATCGGGCGCAGGCTCTCGACGACAACCGTCACATCCTTGCCGACGCAATATTCCTCGATCGGCTCGACCTTCATTCCGCCGAGGGAAATGTCGTGCACGTCGACCGTGTAATAGAACTTGCCCACGCGCACCGACGCCTTGCAATTCACTTCAAGCCGCGGCGGCCGGGCGCGAAAACCGTGCCTGGGCTTGCGGCCGGCAAGAAGCTCGCCGAGATCGACCGCGTGGTCGAATTTCAACCCGACGAGGCCCTCGCGAATCCAGATGACGGTCGACGGGATCTTCTGCGACGACAGCTCCACGTGAACCGGAGTGCCGACTTCCGGACAATCGACGATTTCGGCGAGGATTCCGCCGGCGGACACGTTCCGGACCCGGGCAAGCTGTTCGGCGGAATCGGTAATCAGTTTCGCTACCCGGAGCAGCGGAACCACCCGTTCGTCGGAACGGCGTTCCACCGGCCGGGGTACATCCGTCGTCAGAGAGAAAGTGGTCGACTCGAACGCCGCCTGCTCCTCTTCGATTGAGCGGGCTCCTTTTCGGCGGATCAAAGATGCGAACATGCGAACCCTTTCCCAGGCCGGACAAGCCGGTTTGACGCATATTGGAGCGAATGCGGTTAAAAACCGGTTTCCTTCGCCAGAGAGAGCGCGCAAAGATGTTGGCAATCTTTCGCGCCGAAAAGGGAGAGTGATGACTCGGCCGCGGCTGCTGTTGATTGATGACGAGCCCGTGTTGGCCGACTTCGTTGCAAGTGTCGCGTCTGATTGCGGATTCGACCCGTCCCTGACCTCGAACGACGCGGCGTTTCGTGAAAGCTTTCTCGCCAGCCGTCCGGAAATGGTCGCCCTCGATCTTGGGATGCCCGGGATGGACGGTGTCGAACTGCTCCGTTTCCTTGCCGATCAGGATTATCGCGACCCGGTCCTGATCATCAGCGGATTCGACCGGCGCGTACTTGAATCGGCGTTCCGCTTGGGGGAGGCCCTGGGATTGAACATGGTCGGCCCCTTTGAAAAACCGGTCCGCGCCGACGATCTGGAGCAACTGCTGAACCAGGTGCGGCCAACCCTCGTCCGATGACGAGTCAACCGGAACGAAGACTCGCTCAGAACTTCGAGCGGGCGCTCGCAAACGGCGAGCTTCACATGCTCTACCAGCCCAAGGTACGTCTCTCTGACGGCAGGCTCACCCGTCTCGAGGCCCTGGTCCGCTGGACTGAGCGCGAACGGGGACCGGTAGAACCATCGCGCTTCGTACCGCTCGCCGAAAAATACGGTTTGATCGGTCCACTGACCGAATGGGGTCTTCGAACCACGCTTGAGCAGTGGCGGCGCTGGCGCGGCCAAGGTCTCGAGACCAACATCGCCTTCAACATCTCGGCGCTGAGCCTGCAACGGCTCGATTTTCCGGACCTGGTCGAGCGCATTTGCCGCGAACTTGACGTTCCAACCGACCGGCTCGTGCTGGAACTCACCGAGGGCGCTACCCAGCCGCTCATCAAGCTGATGGATACGCTGACCCGATTCCGGATCAAGGGCATCGGTCTCGCCATTGATGATTTCGGCACGGGTTATTCGTCGCTGATGCAGCTTCGCCAACTCCCGTTTACGGAAGTGAAAATCGACCGGTTGTTCGTGAAGGACCTGCCGGAGGCGCATGACAGTTGCGTCATCGTCAAGGCGATCGTCGATCTCGCTCATGGCCTCGGGCTGTTCGCCACGGCGGAAGGCGTGGAAACGGCCGAACAGCTTCGCTTCCTTCGTTCCATCCGCTGCGACGTCGTGCAGGGCTATCTCGTGGCACGGCCGCTGGAGCCGGATTCGCTCGCTCCCTGGTGCGATGAGTTTGAACAAAGGTGGCCCGGCCTGGTAGGCTAAGCTCTGACCAATTCCTTTGCTCTCGCCATCGCTGCAACACCCGCATCGATGGTCGCGTCGCGCTTGCCGAAGCACAGGCGGACCAGATGCCGCGGGGCGTTCTGCTCGCAAAAAACTGAAAGCGGGATGACAGCGACACCAGCCTTTTCAACCGCTTGATCGGCGAAGCTCAGATCGTCAACGGAGATCCCGGAAGCTTCCAGGTCGACGCAGAGGAAATAGGTCGAGGCCGCGGGGAGAGTGGCGAAACCGGCTGCGTGCAACGAGTTAACCATTCGATCGCGTGCAGCCTCAAAGCGCCGCTGCATCGGTTCGATCCATTCGTCTCCTTCCGCCATTCCGAACGCGACCGCCCATTGCAGGTTCGGCGCCGACGAGAAGGTCACGAACTGGTGCGCCATGGTGACGAGCGAAGCCAGTCTGGGCGCGGCGGCGATCCACCCGATCTTCCAACCGGTGAGCGAAAAGATCTTCCCGGCCGAGCCGATCTTCAGCACCCGATCGGCCATTCCAGGCAAGCTGGCGAGCGGCGTGAAGCTTCGGCCGTCCATCAGCATGTGCTCCCACACCTCGTCGGCGATCACGATCAGATCATGTTCGATCGCCGCTTCGGCGATCACCTGGAGCTCTTGCGCTCCGAATAGCCGCGCGGTCGGGTTGTGTGGGTTGTTGAAGAGGATCGCCCGCGTTTTCGGTGTAATTGCCGCCGCCACCGCCCCCCGCTCGATCCGCCATTCGGGCGGCTGAAGCGCCACCTCAACCGGCGTTCCGCCGGCTCGCCGGATCATCGGGGCATAGCTGTCATAAGCGGGTGTGAAGATGACCACCTCATCGCCCGGCGTAATGGTAGCCAGGATCGAGCAGGCGAGCGCTTCCGTCGCGCCCGACGTGACACAGATCGATGCAGGCTCGAGGTTTTGGCAGAACTGGCGGTTGTAGTGATGGGCGATGGCCTGCCTGAGTTCCGGAAGGCCGAACGCGGCCGCGTACTGGTTCGACTTTTCCTTCACTGCCCGGGCGGCGGCATCGAGAATCTGCTCCGGCCAGCCGAAATCGGGAAAGCCCTGCCCCAGGTTGACCGCGTGGTGCTTGACCGCAAGCCTGGACATCCGGGTAAAAATGCTCTCGCCCATATTCTCGTAGATCGGATTCACGACCGCCTCCTTGGTGCAGCCTAGTCAGGAATGTTGCGAACCGGAATTGCCGAGCGCCACAAACCATGGCAGCAAACGCCAATGTTACCGCTAACCCACCTCCGCGCCGGCGTCGCCGCGCTTTCACTCTTTGTTGCAAGTTCAGCAGCCGCAGCCCCACCGGCCCGCCAGATCAGGCTGGATGTGGCGAAGGCAGACAAGCCGCTCGACCGCTTCTTCGATTTATCCGTCGGTTCGGATTATCCCGGCACGTTGATCAAACCCGAAGCGCAGGCGCAGCTGAAGACCGCAGTTGACGAGCTCGGCTTCCGCTACATCCGCTTTCACGCGATCTTTCACGACGTTCTCGGGACGGTGAAGCCGGGTCCGAACGGCACGGTCATTTACGACTGGACGGGGGTCGACAAACTCTACGACGAATTGTTAGCAAAGCACATCAAGCCGTTCGTCGAGCTCGGTTTCACGCCGCAAGCGCTGAAGACATCCGACAACAAGATCTTCTGGTGGAACGGCAATACCTCGCACCCGAAGCCCGAGGCGTGGCACAAGCTGGTGGATGCCTTCGCGCGTCACCTCGAGCATCGGTACGGGCGCGATCAGGTGCGCAGCTGGTATTTCGAGGTCTGGAACGAGCCCAATCTCAGCGGCTTCTGGGAAGGCGGCGATCAGCAGGCTTACTTCGCCCTTTACGATAATACGGCCCGCACCCTGAAAGCTGTTGATCCGGCGCTCCGGGTCGGCGGACCCTCGACCGCGGGCGCGGCCTGGGTTCCCGAATTCCTCGACCATGTCGCAAAGAGCGGTGCTCCGATCGATTTCGTGACCACCCA
>Ga0068855_100007629_pt1 | contig 13083 bp, 12 predicted proteins | sample KBSCornC52_FD_66592 | JGI IMG/M metagenome (GOLD analysis project Ga0068855, IMG submission 66592) | Corn rhizosphere microbial communities from Kellogg Biological Station, Michigan, USA - KBS Corn C5-2 | ecosystem: Host-associated > Plants > Roots > Rhizosphere > Soil ... | reverse complement strand
ATCGCGAACCTGCGCGGCTCGCCGGACGGCACGCCACCGATCGACGTCGGCGCCGTCGTCAACGGACCCAACTCGGCCGACCTGTTCAGCGACGGGCTGGACGGTTTCCAGGACGGCATGCGGCACTGCACCTCGAGCGGCCTGCGCCAGTTCGACGGCCGCGGCAGCCGCTACCTCGACGACGTCCGGTCGTGGCAGACGGACGAGCCGGCGCTCGACATGACGGGGGCGGCGATCGCGGCCGCCTCCGCGCAGCTGACCCGCGACCGGTAGAAACGACGGGTGACCGCCACCGCCGCCCACGGCACCCACGACCACGCCGACGATCCGCGCAACGCGCAGATCCTGATCAGCGTCAACGGCCGGCTCGTGCCGCGCGCCGAGGCGGTGGTGAGCGTGTTCGACGCCGGCTTCGTGCTCGGCGACGGCGTGTGGGAAGGCCTGCGGATCAGTGGCGGCCACCCCGCCTTCCTCGAGCGGCACCTCGACCGGCTGTGGGAGGGTGCGGCGGCGATCGCGCTCGACATCGGCCGCACCCGCGAAGAGCTGACGGCCGACATCTACCGCACGCTCGAGGCGAACGCGATGACCGACGGCGTACACGTCCGCCTCATGGTCACCCGCGGGCCGAAGTCGACGCCGTACCAGGACCCGCGCATGTCGGCCGGCCCGGCCACCATCGTGATCATCGCCGAGCACAAGGAGCCGTTGCCGGCGACCGTCGAGCAGGGCCTGTCGCTGTTCACCGTGCACGTCCGCCGCGCCGCCCCGGACACGCTCGACCCGAAGCTCAACGCGCACAGCAAGCTCAACGACATCACCGCCTGCATCCAGGCCTACACGGCCGGCGCGGACGAGGCGCTCATGCTCGACCCGCACGGCTTCGTGGCCACCTGCAACTCGACGCACTTCTTCGTCGTACGCAAGGGCGAGGTGTGGACCTCCACCGGCATGTACTGCCTCGGCGGCATCACCCGCAGCAACGTCCTGCGAGTCTGCGCCGACAACGGCATCCCGGCCCGTGAGCGCAGCTTCTCTCTCACCGAGGTCTACAGCGCCGACGAAGCCTTCGTGACCGGCACGTTCGCCGGCGTCGTCCCGGTGCACACGGTGGACGGCCGGCGCATCGGCACCGGCCGGCGCGGCCCGATGGTCGAGCGATTGCAGGGCCTGTACCAGGAGCTCGTGCGCGCCGACGTCGCCGCGCGATGACCGGCGTCCGGCTCGCGATGTGGTCGGGCCCGCGCAACATCTCGACCGCGCTGATGCGCTCGTGGGAGAACCGGCCCGACACGCGTGTGGTGGACGAGCCGCTCTACGCCTACTACTTGAACGAGACGCGGCTGAACCACCCCGGTCGGGACGAGGTGATCGCGGCCGGCGAGACCTCGTGGCGGGCAGTGGTGGACGAGCTCACCGCGCCAGTTGCCGGCGTCTACTACCAGAAGCACATGACCCACCACCTGATCCCGCAGCTGCCGCGGGACTGGATCCCGTCGCTGACGAACGTGCTGCTCATCCGCGATCCGGCCGAGGTGATCGCCTCCTACGTGCGTTCGCGCGCCGACGTGGTGGCCGAGGACATCGGGCTGGTGCAGCAGAGCGAGCTGTACGACCAGCTCGGCGGGGACGTCCCGGTGATCGACGCCGCCGACTTCCTGCAGGCGCCCGAGGCGTACCTGCGCTGGCTGTGCGATCACGTCGGCATCGAGTTCACCGACCGGATGCTGCACTGGCCGCCGGGGCCGCGGGAGTCGGACGGCGTGTGGGCGCCGTACTGGTATGACGCCGTCCTCGCCTCGACCGGCTTCGAGCCCTACCGGCCGCGGACGGTCGAGCTCACCGGCGCCGCAGCCGAGGCGGCCGAGCGCAGCCGGCCGCACTACCAGCGGCTGCACGCGGCCCGGCTGCGCCTATGAGAGACCGGAGAGCTTGAGACGGGACGCAGAGGAACCGGTGCCACGGTCGTGATGTGAGTCGCGGTACGGCAGTGCGCACCCCCGAACGGCCCGAGGTCAGCGCCGGGCCCGATCCCGGCGTCGAGGGCAACGGTCGCATCACTGCGGCCACGGGCACCCTGCTGACGCTGCTGCTACTGGTCGAGGGCTTCACGGTGCTCGACGTGCGGGGCTACATCACGCTGCACGCGGCGGTCGGGTTGATCCTCATCGGGCCGGTGGCGCTGAAGTGCGCCAGCACCGGCTACCGGTTCGTCCGCTACTACACCGGGCACGCCGCGTACGTGCGCAACGGGCCGCCGCACTGGTTGCTGCGGTTGCTGGGTCCGGTGGTCATCCTCAGCACGCTCGCCCTGCTCGGCACCGGCGTCGCGCTGCTGGCCGTCCACGGGCGCAGCGACACCTGGCTCACGCTGCACCAAGGCAGCTTCATCGTCTGGGTCGCGGTGATGACCGTGCACTTCCTCGCGCACGTCGTGGAAGCGGCCCGCGGCACGGCCCGGGAGCTGCGCCCGGCCGGCCAGGACCCGGCCGGGCGCGGCCGGGCCTGGCGGCTAATTCTCGTCGCCGTCTCGCTGCTGATCGGGGTGGGGCTGGCCGCGGCGTTCACCCCGAACGCGTCCTCGTGGCAACTGCACCACCACGAGCATGCCCGGGTTCAACCGCGCTGACAGCAATTGCCCGGACGGGCGACGATACGTCCCGAACCCCGCCGCACCCGATGCGCCGGGAAGTTCGGGTTCGCTTCAATGCTCGCCATGAGTGCGATGTTCGAGTTCTCCGGTCAGCTCTCGGTCACCAGCTACGGCAGCGGTTGGCAGGCCTACTTCGAGGTCTTCAACGTCGGCGACGAGAGCGGTGAGGTCGCCGTCGGCGTGAGCGTCGACGGCACGTACCTCACCGAGTGGCGGCAGACGCTCTCGCCTTCGGTCGGTGAGCACCCGACCGTCGACATCGGCCAGCTGGCCCAGGGCGTGCACACCGTTGAGGTGTACCTCAACCCCGGGTCCGGCCAGAACGACCACCTCAGCGAGCAGGTCAACGCCTAGGCCAGCACCACCAGCCGCGACGTGGCGCGGGTCATCGCCACGTACCGGTCGACCGCGCCCTCGATGCCGGCGCCGAACGCCTCCGGGTGCACGAGTACGACGAGGTCGAACTCGAGGCCCTTCGCCAACGTGGGTGTCAACGACCGGACCCGGGACGTCCCAGCGAAGGTCGGGTCACCGATCACGCAGGCGATGCCGTCACCGGCCGTCGTGAGCCATTCGTCGAGGATCGCGTCACGCAGGCTCGCGCGGTGGTACTCGACGGCGCGGCCGGTGCGGCGGATGGACCTCGGCACGTTCGCGTCGGGCAGCGCCGCGCGGATCACTGGCGCGGCCGCGGCCATCACCTCGGCCGGCGTGCGGTAGTTCACCGTCAGTGATGCGACCTGGATGCGCTCGAGGCCGACCCGGCGCAGCCGGTCGGCCCAGGACTCGGCGAAGCCGTGCCGCGCCTGCGCGCGGTCGCCGACGACGGTGAAGCTGCGGGACGGGCAGCGGGCCAGCAGCATCTGCCACTCCGCGTCGGTCAGCTCCTGCGCCTCGTCGACGACTACGTGCGCGAACGGGCCGGCGAGGCGATCCGGATCCGCGGCCGATGCGCCGCCCGGGTCGGCGAGCGCCGCCTGCAGGTCGGCGCCGCGCAGCATCGACATCACCAGCATCTCCGAGTCGTCGGCCGCGATCAGGTCGTCGACCACCCGCGCCATCTCCTCGCGCTGCGCCCGGGCCGCGGCGGCGTGCCGCTGCCGCCGGCCGGACGCCTCGGCATCGCCGAGCCGCAGCCGCGCGGCGTCGAGGAACGGCAGGTCGGCCGACGTCCACGCCTGGGGATCGGTGCGTTGCAGGCGGCGCACGTCGTCGGTGCTCAGCCAGGGCGCGCAGGCGCGCAGGTACGCCGGCACCGTCCAGAGATCACCGACGACGTCGGTCGGCCGGAGCAGCGGCCACGCGCGGTTCAGCGCCGCCCGCAACTTGCGGTCCCGGCGGATGGCCGCCTCGGCGCCGCCGGCGTCCTCGACCCCGCCGGCGTCCTCGACCCGGTCGCACAGGACCGCGACCAGCTCGTCCAGGATCTCGTCCCGGGCCTCGTTGTGCGGCGTCCCCGACTCGACGACCGCGAACGCCTCGGCCCAGTCGTCCGGGCCCACCTCGAGCTCGCCGTCGGCGAGTTCGACGAAGACGCGTTCGGTCGGCGGCTCCTCGTAGATGCGCACCGCGGCCTCGACGGCGGCGACCAGCCGTCCGGACGACTTGAGCCGGGCGACCTCGGCATCGCCCTCGGCCGGAGCCAGGGCACCGCCGGGTACGAGGTTGCGCAGCGTGCAGGTGCGCACGCCCTCCTCGCCGAGACCGGGCAGGACGTCCTGCACGTAATCGAGGTACGGCTGGTGCGGCCCGACGAACAGCACGCCACCGGGCCGGCCCTCGCGACGCTGGCCCACACGCGGGTCCGCGTACAACAGGTACGCCGCCCGGTGGAGCGCGACGACGGTCTTGCCCGTACCGGGTCCGCCGTCCACGACGAGCGTGCCGGTCGACCCGGCCCGGATGATCGCGTCTTGGTCGGCCTGGATGGTGCCGAGCACGTCGCGCATGCGGCGCGAGCGCGCGCCACCGAGGCTGGCGATGAACGCCGACTGGTCGTCCAGGGCGGCCGCGTGTCCGGTGAACGCCTCAGGGGTGAACACCTCGTCCCAGTAGTCGCTGATCCGGCCGTCCGTCCAGCGGTAGCGGCGCCGGCTCTCCAGCCCCATGGGGTGGGCGTGCGTCGCGGCGAAGAACGGCTCGGCCGCGGGGGAGCGCCAGTCGATCAACAGTCGCCGGCCGTTGCGGTCGGTCAGCCCGAGGCGACCGACGTACACGGGGTCCGGGTCGCCGGCGCGCACGAACTGGCCGAGGCAGAGGTCCAGCCCGAAGCGGTGCAGCACGTGCAGGCGGGCGGTGAGGCGGTGCACCTGCAGGTCGCGATCCATCGCCTCCTGGCCGCCACCACCCGGCGCGCGGCGCTGCGCGTCGAGTTCGGCGGAGAGGTCGGTGATCGTCTGCTGCAGGCTCTCGGCGATCGCGCGGAAGTGGTCCTCGTCCGAGCCGATCAGGCTCGGTTCGGCCTTCGCGGCCAGGTGGTCGGGCAGGGCGAATGCGCTCGTGGTCAGCGGTGTCACGTCCTCGTCGCAGCGAAGTTTGGGCTGGGACGGGCGATTCTGCGGCACCACCGGGGCCTTGCCGCAAGCCCCCACTCGCGCTATACGTTGAAGTGGGAGGACGATCCGAACTCAGTTCGGGAACGCATCCTCCGCGTCCTCTTCCTCGATGTCGTGAGCGTCGGGGAACCGGCTCCAGTACGCGGCCAGCATCGTGGGCAGCGTCGGGAAGATCATCTCCGGCGGGATGAGGGTGAGCAGGCCGGCCCGCTCGAGTTGCCGCTCGAGGTCGTGCTTGACCCGCACGAGTCCCAGCGTCACGCCACGCGCGACGAGATCGCGGTGCAGGCGGGCGAGCGCTCGCGCCGCCGTCACGTCGACGTGCATGTTCGCCTCGACGTTGAGGACCAGCCAGCGCACCGGCCGGTCGGGACGGTCGTACTCCGTGACTGCCGAGAGCGCTGCTCTCCGAAAGTCCTCGGCGTTGACGAAGAACAGCGGCGCGTCGTAGCGGTACACGACCAGACCGGGCACGGTCCGCGCCTCCGGGTAGTCGTCCACGTCGTGCATGCCGGCCAGGCCGGGGACGAGCCCCTCGATCGCGTCCGGCGGCCGGGAGAGACGGGCGACCATCTCGGCCACCGACAGCGTGATCGCCACGCCGACGCCGGTCAGGATGCCGAATACGAGCGTGCCGAGGCAGGTCACGATCGCGACGACGAACTCCGACCGGCGAAAGCCCCACAGCCAGCGGTACTCACCGGGTTGGATGAGGTGGACGGCGGCGTAGATCACGACCGCGGCGAGGGCCGGCAGCGGCAGGTCCTTAAGCAGCGGCCCGGCGAACAGCAGCACGGCCAGCACGACGGCGGCGGCCACCAGCGAGTACAGCTGCGTGCGCACCTTGCCAGCGACCGCGAGCGCGGTGCGGGTGCCCGAGGACGAGACGGGGAAACCGTGCAGCAGGCCCGCCGCTGCGTGCACGCCGGCGAGCGCCACCAGCTCGGTGTTGGCGTCGAAGCGATCGCCGCGCCGGGCGAACGCGCGGCCGCCGATCATGTTGTCGCTGAACGCGACGACGGCGACGCCCAGGCCGGCCACGAGCAGCGGCTGGATGTCCGAGGCGCCGATCTTCGGCAGCCCGGGGGTCGGCAACCCGGCCGGCACGTGCCCGAGCACGGCCACGCCGTGCTCGCGCAGCCCGACGGCGGCCGAGGTGATCGTGGCCAGGGCCACGGCGATGAGCGGGGCGGGCCAGGACGGCCGGATGCGATGCACGGCGAACAGCACCACCAGCGTCCCCAGCCCCACCCACAGCGTCGGGCCGCTGGTGTCGCGCGCGACGCGGGCGAAGTCGTGCAGCTGCGAGATGACGCTGTCGCCCGAGACGTGCGTGCCGGTGATGCGGCCGAGCTGGCCGGCCATCATCAGCACGCCGGCGCCGGTCAGGTAGCCGACCAGCAGCGGGTGCGACAGCAGGTCGGACACCGCGCCGAGACGAACCAGCCAGGCCACGAACAACCACCCGGCGACGATGAGCGACAGCGCGGCGGCGAGGGCGACGGCCCGCCCCGGATCGCCGTGGGCGAGCCGTCCCACGATGCTGCCGGACAGCAGCGCGACGGTCGCCTCGGGGCCGACCGACAGGCAGCGCGAGCTGCCGAGCAGCGCGTATACGACCAGCGCCGCCAGCGCCGTCCACAGCGCGGCGACGGCGGGGACGCCGACCATGCCGGCGTAGGCCATCACCTGGGGGACGAGGTACGCGGCCACGGCGATGCCGACGAACACGTCCGAACGCAGCCAGGCGCGGCGGTAGTGGAGCAGCCGGGTGAGCCCGGGCGTGAGGGCGGCGAACGAGAAGCGCGAGCCGGCCGCCGCGACCGGCTCCTCGAGCTCGTCGCCGTCCTCCGGGCCGTCGTCGTCCATCGGTGGCGGGGTCGGCCCGTCCCGCCGCGGGTGCCGCAGCATGCGCACGATGCGCTCGTCGGACAACACCATGTCCGGACTATCGACCGGACGAACCCGGCGCAGTAGGGACGGACGGCCCCTCAGCGGCCCCTGGTCAGCCGGCGAGGTGGGCGGCCGACGTGCGGCCGAGCAGCGGCGGGATCGTCGCCACGGCGCGGGCCAGCTCGTCCAGCGCGTCGCCGAACAGCGCCTGCGCGCCGTCGCACAGCGCGGTCTCGGGGTGCGGGTGGACGTCCACCATCACGCCGTCGGCGCCGGCGGCGATGCCGGCCCGGGCCAGTGGCACGACCAGGTCGCGCCGGCCGGCCGCGTGCGAGGGGTCGACGATGACCGGCAGGTGCGACTGGCGCTGCACCATCGCGACGGCCGAGACGTCCAGCATGTTGCGGATCGCCGGCTCGAACGAGCGGACGCCGCGCTCACACAACACGATGTCGAGGTTGCCGCGCTGCGCGACGTACTCGGCGGCCATCAGCCACTCCTCGTACGTCGCCGTGAGGCCGCGCTTGAGCATGACCGGGCGGCCGACCCGTCCGACGGCCTGCAGCAGGCCGAAGTTCTGCATGTTGCGCGTGCCGATCTGCAGCATGTCGGCGTACTCGGCGACGACCTCGACGTCGGCCGCGTCGGTCACCTCGGTGACGACCGGCAACCCGACCTCCTCGCGCACCTCGGCGAGGATGCGCAGGCCGGCCACGCCCAGCCCCTGGAAGGCGTACGGCGACGTGCGCGGCTTGTACGCACCACCGCGCAACAGGGTCGCGCCGGCGTTCTTCGCCATCCGCGCCGCCTCGAGCGTCTGCTCCGGCGTCTCGACCGCGCACGGCCCGGCGATGAGCGTGAACGTGTCCGGCCCGATCGGGACACCGCCGACTCGGATCGTCGTGCGCTTGTCGTGGTTCTGCGCCGACACGAGCTTGTACGGCGCGGTGATGCGCATGGTCTCGGCGACACCCGGCAGGCCGCCCACGTCGAGGGTCTCCAGGACGTCCTCGGTGCCGACGACGCCGATGATCGTGCGCATCACGCCGCGGCTGACGAACGCCTGCCCGTTGTGCGCCTCGATGTGCCCGACGATGCTCGCGATGTCGGCGTCCGTGGCGCCCGGCGCCATCACGATGACCATGCGGTGCAGCCTAACGAGGCCGCCGGGCCCGGTCGCTCAGTCGTGGCCCTCGTACCGGCGGCGGGTGCTCGTGCCGGTCGCCGAGAGATCGGCGCCGTACACGTGCAACGACAAGGCCGGCTCGGGCGTGCTCACCTGGTGCACGTCGTGCGGCGGGACGAACGCGTACGCCTCGCCGGCCGAGTGGACCCGTCGCGCCAGGGGGACGGCCCGCTCGCCCTCGAGCCGGTAGGTGCACTCGTGCTCGGCGCCGAGCAGCACGGCGGCCGCGCCCCACGCGACGTGGTCGTGGATCGAGGTCGTCCAACCCGGGGGCCAGCGGAAGGCCTGCAGCGTGAACGTGCCGTCCGGCTCGACGTGCTGGGCCAGCGTGCGGGCCGGGCGGCGGCGCGCCTCGAGCTGCAGCGCCGCGACGACCTCGGCGACCGAGTCCCGGTCGAGCAGGAGCCGAGCGAGCGCGGCCCGGACGCCGGCCGCGGCGGCGGCGGGTGCGGTGCCGAGGTCCACGACGGCCCGCACCGCATCGAGCCAGCGGTCCAGCGCGGGGAAGATTCCGGCCGGGACGGTGGTCGTGGGAGCGCTCACAGGTGTGAACGCTAACCGGCGACTGGTCCAGCGATAAGGTCCAGTTTCGTGGCAATCGAGTGGACCGGTGAGTCGCCCGAGCTGCTGCTCCCGCTCGACCGGGGCAGTGGCGTCCCGCTCGGCGACCAGCTGCAGGGGGCGCTGCGCGAGGCGATCCGGGCCGGCCGGCTGCGCCCGGGGGAGCGGCTGCCCTCGACCCGGCGGCTGGCCGAGGACCTGCGGGTGTCGCGCGGCCTCGTCGTGGCGGTGTACGAGCAGCTGGTCGCCGGTGGGTACCTCGTCAGCCGGCCCGGCGGCGCGACCCGGGTCGCCGCGGCGACCCCCGACCAGCCGGTCGCTCAGGACGCCGGCCCGTCGGTCGAGAAGCCCGCCTTGGAGATCGAGTTCGCCTTCGGTCGCCCCGACCTCGGCAGCTTCCCGCGGCGCGAATGGCTGCGGGCGATGACGGCGGCGCTGGCCGCGGCGCCGGACAGCGCGGCCGGCTACGCCAGCCCGCAGGGCGTGCCCGAGCTGCGCGACGTGCTCGCCGCCTACCTCAACCGGGTGCGGGCGACCCGGCTGACCCCGGGCGAGGTGCTCGTCTGCAGCGGCTACACGCAGGGGCTGCGGCTCGTCCTCGAGACCCTGGCCCGCAACGGGCACCGCACGGTCGCGGTCGAGGACCCGGGGCACCTGGCCGTGCGCGAGGTCGCCGGCCGGGCCGGGCTCTCGCTTCGCCCCGTGCGGGTGGACGAGCACGGCCTGGTGGTCGAGGAGCTGGCCGCGACCGATGCGCGGGTGGCCGTCCTGACGCCGGCCCACCAGTCGCCGACCGGCGTGGTGCTCAGCGCGGCCCGCCGGCAGCAGCTCGTCGCCTGGGCGGCCGGCTGTGACGGCGTGGTCGTCGAGGACGACTACGACGCCGAGTTCCGCTACGACCGCCGCGCCGTGGACGCGTTGCAGGGCCTGGCGCCCGCGCACGTCGTCATGATCGGGTCGGTCAGCAAGACCCTCGCGCCGGCGCTGCGCCTCGGCTGGCTCGGTGGCCCGCCCGGGCTGGTGGCCGACGTGGTCGAGAGCAAGCGCTATCACGACCACGGCACGCCCGCCCTGGACCAGCTCGCGCTGGCCCAGCTGCTGACCAGCGGGCGCTACGACCGGCACCTACGGCGGATGCGGGCGCACTACGCGGCCCGCCGCGAAGCGCTGGTCGACGCGCTCGGCCGGCTCGCGCCCCAGGTGCGCCTCACCGGGCTGGCCGCCGGGTTCCATGCGGTCGCCCACCTGCCGGCCGGGCTGGACGAGGAGGAGGTCGTGACCGCCGCCGCCGCGCGGGGCGTCGGGCTCGCCGCGATGCGGGCGCACCGGTTCGTCCTCGGTGATCACCCGCCGCAGCTCGTCCTCGGCTTCGGTGACCTGACCCCGGAGCGGATCCATCGGGGCATTTCGCTGATCGCGAACCTGCTGCGCCCGTAGCTCCGTCAGGCTAGCCTGACGGCATGAACGAGGACGCGTGGGAGCGACTGCGGGGCTGGCGAAATGCCCGCCACAGCTCGCCGACGGACGACGGCGACTCGGCCCTCGAGGCACTGTCGGACGTGGGCGAGCTCCGGCGCGGCCTCGACCAGACCGAACTCGCGGCGGTGCGGATCGCCCGCCGGGCCGGCCGCTCGTGGACCGAGATCGCGACCCAGCTCGGCATCACCCGGCAATCGGCGTGGGAGAAGTGGCGCGATCTCGACGACGCGGCGACCGGCGTCGAGCGCACCCTCGAGGTGGCCACGGCCGAGGCGGTGAACGAGCGGCGCCGGCGCGGCACGATCGACGTCCCGAACGTCATCGGCCTCAGCTGGGACGAAGCGAGAGCACTGCTCTGGGGAACCGGGCTGGTTGCCATGAACGCGGAACTGGACACCGCGACCCCTGCACCGGGCGAGACCGGCTGGCGCGTGACCGACCAGAGCCCCGAGGCCGGCGCCAAGCTCGCGCGCGGCTCGGTGGTCAAGGTCTGGCTCCGGCGTGGTGGCGGTGGGGCCGGTGACCGCGAGCCGCGGGTGCCGCGTCCGCGGTCGGGTGCCGGTAGCGAGATGCGGGACGAACCGGCCGACGAGGCCGTCGGCTAGGCAGGAACGCGATCGTGCCGGCCGCGTTGACGACGCCGAGCCCGGACGGTCGAGTTCGTCCGGTCAGTACACCGGCGCGTGCAGGTGCGGGCGGGACACCTTCGAACCCGGCCCGTCGAAGTGCCACCACTCGCCGGCGTAGATCGTGATCGCGCCCCGGGCCATCGCGCGGCGCAGCACGGCGCGGTCGTGCACGGCGCGGGTACTCAGCCCCTGGGTGGCGTACGCCCAGGCGCGCGGGGTGAAGTCGTCGAAGCCGGTACCCATCGGGAGCAGGCAGTGCCGTCTCGCGCGGTGCGCGCACGTGCCGCCCGCTTTCGCGCGGGCGAGGGTGACGTCGACCGAGCGGCCGGCCTCGTGGCTCGTGGCGTACGGCCCGGGCCGGGCCACCCAGTTCGGGTTGGGGACGATCTCGAACATTCGCACCTGGACGGCGTGCGGTCGGTAGCAGTCCCAGAACACGAGGACGAGACCCCGGGCGCGCAGCCGGGCGGCGGCGATCTTCAACCCCCGCACCATCGAGCGGTGCACCAGGCAACGGGCCCGGGTCGGGTACAGGCGGACGTGCGTGAAGTTGTGCGCCGTCGCGTACCGCAGGTCGATCACCGCGTCGGGGACCGCGGTGCGCACGTCCACCAAGCCGGCCTGGCGGGCGCGGCGTGAGATCGGCGGGATCGGCGTTGGCGGCGGCGGTGTGCTGGTGGCGCTGGCCGGTGGCGTGGACGCGCTGCGGGCGGCGGGGGTCGAAGCCGGGCGGGACGGCGCGGCGGCGGACGGTCTCGTCGGGTTGGCCGGCGTCGAGCTGTTGGCCGCCGTCGAGGTGCCGGCCGGGTCGGCGGCCGGCGTTGCCGAGCAGGCGCCGGCGAGCAGGGCCACCGCGAGCAGGGTCGCGAGTCTGCGCACCCGCCCATCGTCCCCCACCATCGCCTTCCCCCTACGAACCGCCGGGTGCCGGCACCGGAAACCCCCCGTTGCTAGGGGGAAGGCGGTCAGGCGTCGCCGGTGTCGCCCTCGGCGGCCGCCTCCCGGCGGGCGGCCGCGCGCCGCTTGCCGGCGTGCATCGCCTGCACCCGCGCGACCGGGATGGCCCGCCCCTCCTCGACCACCTCGGCCGGCAGGGTCTGGGGCGCCGGCAGCAGGGCGGCCCAGGTGGGCCGCTCGCCCAGCAGGGGCGGCACGGTGTGGACGGTGAAGGCGTGCGGGTCGACGTCGTCCAGCTCGTCCCAGGTGAGCGGGAACGACACCGGCGCGCCCGTTCGCACCCGCGGGCTGTAGGCCGCGACGACGGTCGCCCCGCCGGCGCGGGTGGCGTCGAGGAACACCTTGCCGTGCCGGTCCTCGCGGACGAAGGCGGTCGTGGCAAGTTCCGGGTCGAGCCGCTCGGCCCGGGCGGCGAGGGCGCGGGTCGCGGCGGCGACCTCCTCGCCGCCGGCGCCGGTGATCGGCACCACGACGTGGACGCCCTTCGACCCGCTCGTCTTCACCGCCCCGGCCAGGCCGCAGTCGGTGAGCGCCGTCCGCACCAGGTGCGCCGCGGCGACCGCGACCGCGAAGCCACCGCCCTCGGGCGGGTCGATGTCGAGGACGAGCTGGGTCGGGTGGTCCCAGCCGTCGGCCGCGCGGTACAGCGTCGGGTGGTACTCGATCGCGCGCTGGTTGGCGAACCACAGCAGCGTGCGGCGGTCGTCGCACAGCGCGTAGGAGATCTCCCGCTTCGACGCCTCCGACCACACGGCGACGCGCTCCACCCAGTCTGGCGTGTACTTCGGCAGGTTCTTCTGCATGAACGGCGGCTGCCCGCGCAGCACGCGGATGACCGAGAGCGGGCGACCGGCGAGTTCGGGCAGGAGCATGGGCGCGACCGCGTCGAGGTAGTCGACGAGGTCGCGCTTGGTCGCCTCGGCCCCGTCGAACAGCGCCTGATCGAGGTTGGTCAGCGCGACCCAGTCGCGCTCCTCGTTTGCCGCCACGACATCAGTGTTCCAGCAGGCGCGCCTTGGCCGTCTCGAATTCCGAGGCCGAGAGAGCGCCGCTCTCGCGCAGCCGGGCGAGGCGTTCCAGCTCGGCGACGAAAGCGGCGCCGTGCGGCGAGGGGGAGGGCGAGGGCGACGGCGAGGGGGACGGCGACGGCGACGACGTGGGGGATGGGGC
>Ga0068855_100007625_pt1 | contig 13086 bp, 10 predicted proteins | sample KBSCornC52_FD_66592 | JGI IMG/M metagenome (GOLD analysis project Ga0068855, IMG submission 66592) | Corn rhizosphere microbial communities from Kellogg Biological Station, Michigan, USA - KBS Corn C5-2 | ecosystem: Host-associated > Plants > Roots > Rhizosphere > Soil ... | reverse complement strand
CCGGATGTTTCGGGAATGATCTCGATCCCGCTCAGCGATCCCGAACTGCAAAACGCGAGCCTGCGCCTCGCTTCGCGACGCGGTCGCGTGTTGCCCGTGGCTGCGGCATCGTTCGCCGAACAATTGATCACCGTGTTCGACGAGCTGTAGCGCGTGCTTTCCGCAATCTTCTCGCGGTAGCCGGCGAGCGCGCTCATTTCGCGAGCGGTGCGTTCGCAGATTGGCGCTAGTCAAAGCGCGCCGATCGCGCGTAGATCATCATTGCCGCGATTCTCGCGCTCTGCCGAGCGAATCGCGGCGAGTCAGACGAAAACGCTTCGAAACAATCCCGAAGCGTGGCGCCGACCCACGCCATACGAGGAGATAGAGCGATGACGACTGAAAGCGCGAAACCAAAGCTGTGGACCCCAGGTGATTGGAATGCCTACTTCGGATTCGGCACCAACATCCTGGTCAATTTGCTGGTCCTCTCGGGCCTGCTCCGCTTCGTACTCAAGATGCCCGATCAGATCGTGTTCGGGCGCATCTTGCCGGCCACCGGCCTGATGATGTGCTTGAGCACGATGTATTACGCGCGGCTCGCCTACAATTTGGCGAAGAAGACCGGGCGCACCGACGTGTGTGCGCTGCCTTCCGGCATCAGCGTGCCACACATGTTCGTGGTCGTGTTCGTGATCATGTTGCCGATCGCACTCAAAACCGGCGATCCCGTGAAAGGTTGGGAGGCGGGGTTGTGTTGGGTATTCGTGCAGAGCTTCGTGCTCATGGCGGGCGGCTTCATCGCGCCCTTGATTCGAAAGATCACGCCGCGCGCCGCACTGCTCGGCACCTTGGCCGGCGTGTCGATCTCGTTCATCTCCATGCGCCCGGCGCTCGAAATGTTCATGACGCCGGTGATCGGCCTCGTCTGCTTCACCATCATTTTGGCCAGCTGGTTCGGCGGTGTGCGCTACTTCAAAGGCATTCCGGCAGGCTTGGTCGCAATTGCGGTGGGGAGCTTGATCGCCTGGGGCTCGACCGCGCTCGGTTACAACTTCGGCGGCATGTCGGGGGCGGGCCTCAAGGCATCGTTCTCGAACTTCGGCTTCTCGATTCCGATCCCGGCCTTCAATCACGTGTTCTCGGGCTTCCAGTTCTTGGGCGTGATCCTGGTGACCGCGATTCCGTTCGGTATCTATGATTTGGTCGAGGCGCTCGACAACGTGGAGAGCGCGGCCGTCGCCGGTGATAGCTTTCCGACCACGCGCGTGCTCACTGCCGACGGCGTGGTCAGCCTGATCGGCTGCTTGATGGGCAACCCCTTCATCAATGCCGTCTACATCGGTCACCCGGGTTGGAAGTCGATGGGCGGCCGCATCGGTTACTCCGCGGCGACCGGGCTCACCGTGATCGTGCTGGCCTGGTTCGGCATCATCAGCGTGATGGTGTCGCTCATCCCGGTGGTCGCGATTTCGCCGATTCTTCTCTATATCGGCATGCTGATCGGCTCGCAGGCTTTCCAAGAAAATAAGAAATCGCACGCGCCGGCGATCGTGCTCGCGCTCACGCCGCACCTTGCGGCTTGGGGCAAGCTGCTGATCGACAACTCACTCGGCGCGGCGGGCACGAGCGCGCACGCGGTCGGCCTGGACAAGCTCGGTCAAGTGGGCGTGCTCTATCACGGGCTCGAGGTCATGGGCGGCGGTTCCATTCTCGGCGGCTTGATGCTCGGCGCGATCGCGACCTTCATCATCGATCGCGCGTTCACCAAGGCAGCGGGCTTTGCCGCGGCCGCGGGCGTGCTTACTTTTTTCGGTTTCATGCACGGCGAAGCGATCGGCATTGGCCAATCGCCCGTCGTCACCATTGCGTACCTCGGTTGCGCCGCGGTACTCTTCGGCTGCGCCAAATTCGCGACCGCCACGTCGCCAGCGCCCGAGCACGAGGAAGAGCACGAGCATCACGCACAAGCAGTGGCTGCCGAGTAGTTGCCCCCACCCGTCGCTCCTCGGGTGCTTCGCACCCTGCGGGGCGCCGACCTCCCCCAAATCCGTGCTCGTCGCCTGCGGCGACTGCGCGCGGATGGGGGAGGTAGTCGCGCTGCGACGCGGGCACAGCCGCACGCTAGCTGGCCATGATTCGCACGTGAAATGAGTTGTCTCCGGGTGCGGAGGGGAGGGCATGGGCGCTGCAAGCGCCCACCCCTCCGCGCTTTTTTACGCGACCGCGTGCTGGGGAGCGGTTGGGCGCCGCGCGACCGCAGTGCTCGACGCTGGGAGTTGCTTCATTTAGCATCCCGCCGCCCATGCATAGCCTTTGGAACCAAGAACACGCCGCCCGCTGCGCGACGGAGCTCGCGCTTCGCGTCTATAGCTCACAATTGCTCGGCGCAGACGACACGCTCGTGCTGCACGGCGGTGGCAACACCTCGCTGAAGCAGCGAGAACGGAATCTCGTCGGCGAGGACGAAGAGATTCTGTACGTCAAAGGCAGCGGTTGGGATCTGGCCACCATTCAAGAGCCGGGGTTTGCGCCGGTGCGCATGGCGCACTTGCTCAAGCTGTCTCGGCTCGAACGGCTGAGCGATCCACAGATGGTCAACGAGCTTGCCACGCAAGTGACGCGGGCCGGCGCGCCCGGCCCGTCCGTGGAAGCGATTTTGCACGCCATCTTACCGCACCGCTATGTCGATCACACGCACGCGGACGCGGTGCTCGCGGTCACCAACACCAAAGACGGCGCCGCGCGCGTTCGCGAAATTTTCGGCGATGAGGTGGTGATCGTGCCGTACGTGATGCCCGGCTTCGACCTGGCGCGGCTGTGCGCAAAGCGCTTGGAAGCGGACTCGCACGCGCGCACGATCGGCATGGTGCTGCTCAATCACGGCATTTTCTCGTTCGGGAGCAGCGCGCGTGAATCGTACGAGCGAATGATCGCGCTCGTGGGCCGCGCCGAAGCGTACCTCGAGCAGAACCGCGCTTGGTCGCTAGCTCCGGCCATCGCCGAGGCGCCGATGCGCGAGCTGCGCAGCGAAATTGCGACGCTGCGCGCGGAGCTGGCGAAGCACGCGGGCTTTCCCGTGCTGCTCGCGACCGCGCAGACACCGAAATTTCTCGGCTTTGCCCGGCGCCCAGACGTGAGCACGCTGAGCCAGCAGGGTCCGGCCACGCCGGATCACGTGCTGCGCACCAAGCGCTTGCCGCTGGTCGGTCGCGACGTCACGGGCTACGCGCGCGCCTATACCGAATACTTCGCGCGCAACGCGCCGCTGGCGAAAGAGCCGAAAACCATGCTCGATCCGGCGCCGCGCGTGGTGCTCGACCCGGAGCTCGGGTTGTGCACCGTGGGCCGCAGCGCGCGTGACGCGCGCATCGTGCAAGACCTGTATTCGCACACGATTGACGTCATCTTGCGGGCCACCGCGCTCGGCGGCTATCAAGCCTTGCCCGAAAAAGACATTTTCGACGTCGAGTATTGGGATTTGGAGCAGGCCAAGCTGAAAAAATCCGGCAGCGCGCCGGCCTTCGCCGGCGAAGTCGCGCTCGTGACCGGGGCCGCGTCGGGCATCGGCAAGGCCTGCGTGGCCTCGTTCCTGAAGCGTGGCGCGGCGGTGATCGGGCTGGACCGGAACCCGGAGGTGCGAACGCTGCATCAGCGCCCGGATTTCTTGGGACTGGAATGCGACGTCACTTCGCGGGAGGCGGTGGCGGCAGCGCTCGAAACGGCGGTGCGCGCGTTTGGTGGTTTGGATTTGCTGGTGCTGAACGCCGGCATCTTCCCCGGTGCAACTCGGGTGGAGGCGCTCAGCGACGACGCTTGGCGGCAGGTGATGAACGTGAACCTCGACTCGAACCTGCTGCTATTGCGCGAGTGTCATCCACTGCTTCGCCTCGCGCCGAAAGGCGGGCGCGTGACCGTGATCGGCTCGAAGAACGTGCCCGCGCCGGGGCCGGGCGCGGCCGCCTATTCGGCGTCCAAAGCGGCCCTGACGCAGCTCGCCCGGGTGACGGCGCTCGAGTGGGGCCGCGAGCGCATTCGCGTCAACGTGTTGCACCCGAACGCCGTCTTCGATACCGGCCTGTGGACGGATGAAGTGCTCGAAAGCCGCGCCAAGAGCTACGGCATGAGCGTGAGTGAATACAAGACCAACAACGTACTCAAGGTCGAGGTCAAGAGCAGCGACGTGGGCGAGCTCGCCGCGGAGCTCTGCAGCCCGCTCTTCGACAAGACGACCGGCTTACAAATCCCAATCGACGGCGGCAACGAGCGCGTGATCTGAACGGAGCAACTCGAAATGCTTGGAATTCTCGGTGGCAGCGGTGTCTACGACATGGGCGGCCTGAAAAATACACGCTGGGTCCGCGTGGACTCGCCGTTCGGCGCGGCCTCGGATGAGCTATTGCTCGGCGAGCTCGCGGGCCAGCCGCTCGCGTTCTTGCCGCGGCACGGGCGTGGCCACAAAATCCCGCCCTCCGACATCAACTACCGCGCCAACATCGACGTCTTGAAGCGCGTGGGCGTGACGCAGCTCGTCTCGGTGAGCGCGGTCGGCTCACTGCGCGAGCACCTCGCGCCGGGTACGTTCGTGATCGTCGATCAGTTCGTGGACCGCACCTTCGCGCGCACGAAGAGCTTCTTCGGGCCGGGACTAGTGGCCCACGTTTCGATGGCGCGGCCAACCTGCAGCCGGCTGGGCGACGCTCTGCAGACCTCCGCCGAAGTGGCGGGCATCAAGCACGTGCGCGGCGGCACCTACTTGGTGATGGAAGGCCCGCAGTTCTCGACGCTCGCCGAATCCGAGCTCTATCGCACCTGGAATTGCGACGTGATCGGCATGACCAACATGCCGGAGGCGAAGCTCGCGCGCGAAGCGGAGCTCTGCTACGGCGCGGTGGCGATGGTCACCGATTATGACTGCTGGCATCCCCAGCACGAGGACGTCACGGTGCAGATGATCATCCAGATTTTGACCGAGAATGCCGGCAAAGCCCGCGCGCTCGTGAGCGAGGTGGCGCCGCGCGTCGCCGCGTTCAGCGGCGGCTGCGCGAGCGGCTGTTCCACCGCGCTCGAACACGCCTTGATCACCGCGCCCGAGGCGCGCGATCCAGAGCTCGTAGCCAGGCTCAGCGCCGTCGCAGGTCGCCTACTCGCGGCCAAGGCTTAGGGGAAACCATGACCGTCAAATCGCTGATTCGCACCGTTCCGCATTACCCGAAGCATGGCATCATGTTTCGCGACATCACGACCTTGCTCAAAGATCCGGTGGGCTTTCGCCTGACCATCAATGATCTGGTCAAGCGCTACGAAGGTCAGCACATCGGCAAGGTCGTCGGCATCGAGTCGCGCGGCTTCATCATCGGCGCGGCGCTCGCGTTCCAGCTCGGCGCGGGCTTCGTACCGATCCGGAAGAAGGGCAAGCTCCCCGCCGACACGCGCGGGCTCGACTACGAGCTCGAGTACGGCGTCGACCGCGTGGAGATCCACGTGGACGCGATCGAGCGCGGCGAAAAGGTGCTCCTGGTCGACGACCTGATCGCCACCGGCGGCACGGCCGAGGCCGCGAGCAAGCTGATCCAAGAGTGCGGCGGCGAAATCGTGGAATGTTGCTTCGTGGTCGATCTGCCGGATCTCGGCGGCAAAAAGCGGCTCGAGCAGCTCGGGCTTGCGGTGTTCGCGCTCTGTGAGTTCGAGGGCGAATGAGCGCAGCCTTGCGATCTTCCCGGGTCGAAACCTTGCGTTTTCGTGATGGCCGGCTGGAGCTGATCGACCAGCGCGTGCTGCCGCGCGAGTTCGTGTACCTCGGCTATGAATCGGCCGCGGAGGTGGCGGAGGGCATTCGTTCGATGGTGGTCCGCGGGGCGCCCGCCATCGGCTGCGCCGCGGCGTACGGCGTCGCGCTCGAGGCGCTACGCCTGGCCGACGCTTCGCGCGTCGCGCACGCGCGCGGCATGGCCGCCGCATTCGACGTGCTCGCCCAGAGCCGTCCCACGGCCGTCAATCTGTTCTGGGCGCTCGCGCGCATGAAAGCCGTGTTCGAGCCGCTCGCCGGCAGTGCGTCCGGGGCGGAGCTCGCAGAGCGCCTGCTCGCCGAAGCGCACGACATTTCGCGCGAGGACATCGCGAACAACCGCAAGCTCGGCGAGCACGGCGCGGCGCTGCTCGGCGACGGTTTCACGGTGCTCACTCATTGCAACGCGGGCGCGCTTGCGACCGCTGGGCACGGCACGGCGCTGGGCGTGATTCGTTCCGCGGTGGAGGCCGGCAAGCGCATCTCCGTATTTGCCGACGAGACGCGGCCTTTTTTGCAGGGCGCGCGGCTCACCGCCTGGGAGCTCGCCGAAGACGGCATCCCCGTGACGCTGATCACCGACAACATGGCCGGGCATTTCATGAGCCGAGGCGAAATCCAGGCGGTGATCGTGGGCGCGGATCGCGTGGCCAAAAATGGTGACGTCGCGAACAAGATCGGCACCTACATGGTGGCGGTGCTCGCCGCGCGGCACGAGATCCCCTTCTACGTCGCCGCGCCGATCTCGACCATCGATCCCGAAACCGCCAGCGGTCAGGACATTCCGATCGAAGAGCGGAATAGCGAAGAGGTCACGTCCATTGCCGGTCAGCGCTTCGCGCCGCTCGGGATCTCGGCGCGGCACCCGGCCTTCGACGTCACGCCCGCCGCGCTCGTGACCGGTCTGATCACTGAACGTGGCGTGGTGCGCTCGCCCAATTCCGAGAAGATCGCGGCGCTATTAGCGTCGCGATCCTAAAGCGCAATCCCCACTCACTCGGCTGTGACTCGCTGTCTGGTCGCGTGGGTGTTTCGGGCGCATGACAGAGTCTGGGGGCGAGGCCGGCAGGCTCTTTGCTTGTCATTCGACTCGGAGGATGAACATGCAAACTCAGCCGCACGTTCACGGAATCGTCAACGGTCATTGGGAGCCCACGCCGCCGGAACCGCCAAAGGTGGTGCAACTGGTTCGCACGGGCGTCGCCAAGCTATTGCAGAAAATTTCGCCGCACAGCCACGCCCAAGACTCATCGTCACGGCAGGACGAACCGCACCAGCCGATCGCCGCGGAGTAAACTGGGCGAGCCGCCGCGCAGAGCGCCAGTCCGCCTCACCGGGGCAAGATGACACGAGGCGCACTCGCCGCGCGTTTCGCGTGAGTCTCACCGATTTTCGCAATTTTCAAACAATCGGGTCACGTCCTCGTTACTCGAGACCGGGCGAGAATCAGAGTTTGTGTTCAGTGGCGCGCGCTAGCGCGGCACTGCGCTCATCGTCGAAGATCAGCGCGAAACGCCGGTGAGTCGCGTGCGCCGCGCGGCAGTGTCCGTGCGGCACCCCCGCTGGTGTTTGGGGTTGGGGGCCTCGCGGAAACGGGCGCGCTAATCGTGAACGTCGACGGTAGGTAGCGGGTTGACCCGCACGCCTTCGCTGCGTCCGCGCCGCCCCGTCGTTGCAGACGCGACCGGATCGGAGTCTTTGTGGTGACTCGTGCGCGTGCCCGTCTGACGCTCGCACGAGTCCGCTCTTCGCCGAAGCGGCCGGCGGCGAACAGCTGGCGCCTGGCTTTGGGCGTTGAAGTTGAAAAGTGCGCTGTCCGTGGGCCGGGTCTTGGCGCGTTCCTGCCACGGGAGTCCTGCTCCACGCAGTGAGCAGCGCTTTTTTCCGCCCAAGGCCGCGCTCGGAGCCTTCGCGTAACGGCTCGGCAGCGCTTCGGCGTTGCCCGATTTCGGCGGGTGGCTAGTATCGGGGTGATGCGCGCCTCCCAGCCGGCCCCGAAAGATCTGATTCGGTTGCGGCGCTCAGTGAGCTTGCCCGGTGTCGAAGTGTTAGACGCCATCAATAGCGGGCTGCGTTTGAATTGGTTTCACACTGCATTCGGGCTGGGCATTCCCACCACCTGGCAAGGTGAGGTCCGCTACCGGGGCCGGCAACAAACCGTCGGTCCGGGCATGGCACTGTGCACTTCGCCCGGCGAGCTCCACACCATGCCGCGCGTGGATCGCGCGGGCACGATCAATGCGGTAATGCTCGAGGAGGAGGTGTTCTTCGGCTACGCCGCCGAGCACGGCGTCGACACGCGCGCGATCGAGTGGCGCGTCCTGGCCGAACGCACGTCACAGCAGTTGGCCCAGCGCTTTGCGCGATTTTTGGCCGCGCTCGACGAGGATTCCAACCCGATGCAGCTGCAGTCGAGCTTGATCGACGTCGTCGAGGCCATGACGCACGAGTTGCTCGTCACGGGCGAGCGCCGCGTCGCCGGGGTGGGCACGGGCGCAGTGCGCCGCATGCGCGAGATGCTGCACTCGAGCGAAGGAGCAAAGCTCGATCTCGAGACACTCGCGGCCGGCGCCGGCATGAGTCGCTTTCAGGCGCTGCGCGCCTTCAAGCAGCAATACGGCTTGCCTCCGTATGCTTACCAGCTTTGCGCGCAGCTCGCCCGTTCGCGCACGCTGCTGAGGAATGGACAATCGGCCACCGAGGTGGCTCACGCCTGCGGCTTTGCCGATCAGAGCCACTTCGGCCGCGCTTTCAAGCGCGCGTTCGGCATCACCCCGGGCAGCTATGCGCGCGGTAACACGCCCAGGTCGATTGTGAGCGATACCGCGGAGCGCGCGGTCTGAAAGCCTTAGGGTCTGCCTCAGATCTCCCCGTGCCCGTGCCCGTGCCCGTGCCCGAAAGAGGGAACCTGGCTCAACGAGCGGTTGGATGTTTTAGCCCCTGGCCGTTGGATTTTCTGGTTCTCGCTGCGAGAGCGCAGCGATCTTCGCCCACTTCCGATCGTCCAATGGGAGTCGCACCATCGACTCTGATGGAGCGCGCGCCGTCCTTCCGGGCAGGGGCACGGGCAGGGGCACGGGAGGTAGACGGGCCCTAGCTGCTCTTTGCCAGGGTGCGGAGCGTGCCGATGCGCTCGGCGAGTGGCGGATGGGAGTAGTAGAACGCGGCGTACAGCGGGTGCGGGTGCAGGTTCGACAGGTTTTCACTGCCGAGTTTGGCGAGCGCGGCGGCAAGATCGAGCGGAGCACCGTGCAGGTCGACTGCAAAGCGATCGGCCTCGCGCTCGTCATGGCGCGACCAGGCCGCGAACAACGGTGCGAGCGGGAAGAGCAGGAGCGAAGCGGCGAAGGATAAAATGAGGAGCCGCGCCGGGAATGAGGCCTCCGTAAGGCCCACGAGTCTGGGCAAGAGCGCGCTCGGCGCCAAACGAAACCCGAGATAGGCGCCCGCGAAGAGCAACACGAGCATCGCCAACATGCGCTTGAGTACGTGCTGCTTTTTCCAATGACCGAGCTCATGCGCCAAGACCGCGAGGATTTGCGGCTCGGACATCTGCGAGAGTAGCGTATCGAAGAGCACGACCCGCTTTTGCCGACCAAGCCCGGTAAAGTAGGCGTTCGAATGCGTGCTGCGCCGTGATGCGTCGACTTTGAGCACGCGGCCGACGTGCACGCCAGCGCGTTCGGTCATGGCGCGGATGCCATCTCGCAAACCAGCGACGTCGAGTGGCTCCATCCGATAAAAGAGTGGTTCGATCAAATAGGGCGAGAGCACGGTCATGAGCAGGCTGACCAAGGTGATGAGCGCGCTCACCCACAGCCACCACGTGCTCGGTGTCGCTTGAATGAGCGCGAATGCACCTGCCGACAGCGCCACCACCAGCAGTAAGGAAATGAGGGTGCTCTTCAGCCAATCACTCCACCACAACCCCGGCGTTTGGCGATTGAAGCCGTAACGCGCCTCCAAACGAAAGTCGGAGTAGAGCTGAAATGGAATCGAGAGCAGGGAACTCAGCAGCGAGAGACCGCTGACGAACAGCACCCCGCGCCAGACGAATGATGGCGTAAGCCCGGTGATGCAAGCGTCGTACACTGCGAGCCCACCGCCGAAGAGAAACGCGCCAATCACTAGCGTGGACAGCGCGCGCTGCACTAGGCCGAGGCGCCCGCGCGCGCTGGTGTACGCGCTGATCCGCGAAAGGCGCGCGCTGTCGACCTCGCCGCTGAGCTCGCTCGGCACGAGGTGCCCTCTTCGCGCCAAGTGCCGCAAATTGAGCCAAGAGAGCCAAAGCCGCGCGGCGGCGACCAGAACGAACACTATTACGGCGAGGCCCTTCATCCGCTCTAACCTTAGCCTCGGCTCCGCCCGACGCCAGCCGCGGCTCAGAGCGGTGTTTCGGCGGTGTAGTCGAGGAAATTGCCCGACAACATCAGGAGCGAGAGCACCGTCCACGATTCGTCGTAGTACTCGCCGCCGACGAGCAGCGTTTGGGTCGCGACAGCGTCGTACCCGCCTTGAACCAGCGCCTGAAAGCTGGCGCTGCTCATCGCGCCGACCGCGGCCGGACCGACGAAGGCTGCTGATTGCCCGGAGCTGTTTTGTGGCTGCGGGGTGCCGTTGAGTTGGTAGCCGTCGACGATGTTCTTGGCGCCGATGCCGGCGAAGAATTGACTGGTCTTGGCGACGTAGGCCTGCGCGCGCGCCTCGCCGTTGAAGCAGTAGTCGAGCCCGATGCGAAATGGGGTGCGGCACGAATCATATTGATAGTTCGTGGGCGCTGTCTGCATGTCGCCAAAGACCTTCGGGTTCGGCACGCCGTCGCTGTCGCTCCAGGCCGGCACGAGACCGTTCGCGGTGTTGCCGTTCGCGCTGGTCAGGAGCATGCCGAGCGTGTCGTAGCTGGTTTGAACGACTGCGTTCCAGCCGTCGTTGCCCGACGCTTTGGCGAACGTGCGATAATACGAGGGCGCGAAATACGAGGCGTTCACCGTCTTCCAATCGCCCCAGGTGTCGCCGGGCTTGACGAGCTTCATTTCGAAGATCTCGCTCGCGTAGATCAAATCGAGTTGCTGCTTGGCAATGTTCGCGTACGTGTCGCCGAGCGTGCCTTTGCCGCCCCACTGGCGATCGGCCATGAGCAGCGCCCAGGCCATGTCTTCGTCGGCGTCGGTCGCGGCGCCGGTGCCCGGACGATCCGTGCCGTTGCCGCTGATGTACCAATCCATCAGCCCGTTCTTGCCCAAAAACAGCTGCTCGTACTTCCACAGCTCGTCGAAGAGGGGCTGATCGTTCATGTACACGGCGATGATCATCCCGTAGCCGATGCCCTCCGAGACGGTCGAATTGGGCTCGAGCCCGGCGTCCTTCGGTCGTTGCACGCGCAGGTGGCCGCCCGCGCCGTTGGCGGTCACGGTGTCCGCTTTCCAGCGTTCATAGGCTGAGCGCACGTCGCTGTTGCGATACGTCGGGTAGCTACAGCGCTGGCTTTGGCGATTCTGCGGAAACGGAAAATTTGCGCCATTTGCCGCAGGCAATGGCCCGCGGACCTCAGGCGAACCGCCGCTGCCCCCGCTGCCTGAGCCGGCGCTGACCGCTGTTCCGCCGCTGCCGAAGCCGGCGCCATTGTTCGCTCCGCCGACCGCGCGGGCGCCGCCGCTGCCGCCACTGCTACTGACCGTGCCCGACTCTCCACCGCCGCTCACACTGCCGCGCGTGGGTCCGCCTTCTGGCTTCAGCGCACAGTGGGTCGATAAAAGGGCAGGCAACCAGACGAGCGCGCTCCGTGCGCGCGAAACGAATGCTCTCAGTTCGCTCACCCGTGCAGTTTACCTCACCAGTTTCGACACACCGCCGCTGAACTGGAACCAGTCCCTGAAATTTGCGCGCGCTTTCCACTTGGCGAGCAAAATTCTTCGCTGCGCGTTCGGATCGCGAAGGAAGATGGCTTGCCTGGGCGCGCTGGACGCGATCGCACGATCGCTGGTGAAAGGGCGAGCCGCGCGAGGAGTCGTGCGCGACGCCGAAGGCTGGGCCGCTGTCTGCCGAGGCGCGTGACCATCCAAAAATCTAAAAACCAACGAGCGCAGCTGCGTCTTTTTTTGCGTGGCAGCCGCGGCGAGCGGCCGGCCAGTGATCGAACCGCGCGGGTCGCGCATTACGGCGTAACGTGAAAATTCAAGCCGATCTCAGTGCCCGTCCTCGCATTTTCTCAGCCGCGCTGCTGGCGCTGGGCTTTTTGGCCTGCGGTGCGAGCGCGTGCAGTAGCTCGGCTGCTCCTGGATCGGGCGGTGCCACCGGCGGCAGCTCGGGCGGATCGACTGCGGCCGGCTCTGGCGGCGCCAGCTCGCTCGCTGGAGCAGATGCGCTGGGCGGCGCGGATGCTGGAGGCAGTGCAGCAGGCGGGGCGGCAGCGGGCGCAGCGGCTGGCTCGGGCGGGGTGGCTGGCTTAGGCGGAGCGGGCGGCGCGGCCGGCGCGGCCGGCGCGAGCGGCGCTTACACGTACACCGGCACTTGTTTGCCTCCGGCGCCCGACGCGCCGGCGGCTGAGTTGAGCTTGCGCATCGCGGGTGATTCAACCGCTGCGATTTTTCCGGCGACCGATCCACGGGTCGGCTGGGGTGCGGTCGCGCAGCAGTTTTTCTTGGCCATGGTGAAGGTGGCCGATTCGGCGGCTTCCGGGCGCAGCTCGAAGAGCTTCATCGATGAGGGCTTGTGGTCGGCGATGAAGACGCAGATCAAAGCCGGCGATTACGTGTTCATCGAGTTTGGTCACAACGACGAGAAGACGGCCGATCCGCTGCGCTACACGGACCCCGCCACGACTTATCGCGAGTATTTGAAGACGTACGTATGCGAAGCGCGCAGCCTGGGCGCGATTCCGGTGCTGCTCACGCCGATCAGTCGTCGCTCGTTTGCGGGCACCGTGATCTCGCCCTCGCACGGCGCTTATCCGGCCGCGGTGCTCGCGGTGGCGGCTGAGACTTCCACGCCGGTCATCGACATGACCGAGCGCACGCGGGTTTGGCTCGAGGCGCTCGGCCCGACTGATTCGGTGCCTTATTTCGCGCCTGGGGACAATACCCACTTGTCTGCGATGGGCGCGCCCGAAGTGGCCAAATTGGTGGCCGCCGGGATCAAAGATTTGAAGCTACCGCTGGCGAGTGAGCTTGCGCCGTGATGCTCGCGCGAGCTGGGCGCGCGCTCGTGTGGTTTGGGCTTTGGTGCTGCGTCGCTTGCGGCACTGACCGGGGCTCGTTGGCGAGTCCGGCGGGTTCGCCTTCGGCAGGTGCGGCAGGTGCGTCCTCTGCAGGTGCGTCCTC
>Ga0068855_100007624_pt1 | contig 13089 bp, 12 predicted proteins | sample KBSCornC52_FD_66592 | JGI IMG/M metagenome (GOLD analysis project Ga0068855, IMG submission 66592) | Corn rhizosphere microbial communities from Kellogg Biological Station, Michigan, USA - KBS Corn C5-2 | ecosystem: Host-associated > Plants > Roots > Rhizosphere > Soil ... | reverse complement strand
CGCACGTGATCTTCGGCACCGCCTACGACGAGACGCTGGGCGACCAGCTGCGCGTCACGGTGATCGCCACCGGCCTGTCGCAGTCGCGCCGTGCCCAGGCGCCGCTGACGGTGGTGCAGACGACGCAGGCACTGCGTACCGGCACCGACAACCTGCCGATGATGAACACCGCGATGCCGCAGACGATGGCCAACGCACCGACGATGGGCGCGGCCCACGCGCAGGCGGGCATGGGCGCGCCGGCGATGCCGGCGAACCCGGACTACGGCCACCTCGGTACGCCCAGCGTCTGGCGCCATCGCCAGCACGCCGCGGCCAAGGTCGAGGCGCTGAGCTCGCACGGCATGGACGAAATCGAGATTCCGGCATTCCTGCGCAAGCAGGCGGACTAAAGTCCCGATCCCGCCGCCGGGGCGGGCTGCGATAATCCGCGCACCTGCGCGCCGCCCGTTCGGACGGCGCGCAGGCCTGTGCACGGGAAAGACGCAGACGGCACGCGCGCCCGTGAGCTTCATGTCAACGGGAGGGCGCGGATGCGCAAGGTGCATGAGTTGAAGGCGGCCGCCGTCGCGGTCGCCATGGGCTGGCTGCTGGCCGGCGCAGCGCTGGCGGCGCCCAGCGAGGCTGAGCAGCGGCAGGTCTGGGACGACGTCGCGCAGGCGGCCAAGAAGGGCCCGGTGGCCGTGCCGCTGTCCGACGAGGCCGTGCTGCACGTGCCCGCAGGCGAGGTGTTCGTGCCGCAGCCGCAGGCCGACCGCCTGCTCAACATGTTCGGCAACCCGGGCAGCAATCCCGACATGCCCGGCGTGATCCTGCCGCGCGACCCGAAGCTCGACTGGTTCATGCCCGTGCGATTCCACAAGACGGGCTACGTCAAGGACGACGATGCCCAGAAGTGGGACGTCGACGAGCTGCTCAAGGGCTTCAAGGAAGGCACCGAGGCGCAGAACAAGGAGCGCGCCAGGCTCGGCGAGCCGGGCATGGAGATCCTGGGCTGGTCGGAGCCGCCGCGCTACGACAGCGCGCGCCAGCGTCTCGTGTGGGCGATGAAGTCGCGCGAGCTCGGTGCCCGGCCGGACGATCCGCTGACCGTCAACTACAACACCTACGCGCTGGGCCGCGACGGCTACTTCAGCATGAACATGGTGACGTCGCTGGATGCGCTGCCGCAGCTCAAGCCGGTGGCCGAGCAGCAGCTGGCCGCGCTCGAATACAACGCCGGCAAGCGCTATTCCGACTTCAACGCCAGCACCGACCACGTCGCCGAGTACGGTCTCGCTGCGCTGGTGGTGGGCGTGGCGGCGCACAAGCTGGGCTTCATCGCGCTGGCCGGCGTGTTCCTGGCCAAGTTCGCCAAGCTGATCTTCATCGGCCTGGCCGTTGCCGGCGGCGGCATCGCGAAGTTCTTCAAGCGCAGCCCCAAGCCGGCGCCCCTGCCCCAGCGCGCGGCCGGCGCGGCGTCGCCCGCGTTCGCGAACACCGTGATCGACCCCCCGGCCCCGTCGCTGCCGCCGCTGGAGTTCGACGCCGGCAAGGCCGCGCCGCCGCACGACCGCTGAACCATCCCACCCATCGCTCCCATGTCGCGCATCTTCCTGCTACTGCTCGCCGGCCTGAAGTTCGGCAAGCTTGTGCCCACCGTGCTGAGCATGGTCATCGCGATCGGGGCCTACGCGCTGCTGTACGGATGGCGCTACGCGGTCGGATTCGTCGCGATGCTGTTGATCCACGAGATGGGCCATTACGTCGCGGCGCGCCAGCGCGGGCTGCACGTGGGGCTGCCCACCTTCATCCCGTTCGTCGGCGCGTGGGTGGAGCTCAAGAGCATGCCGCACGACGCCGAGACCGAGGCCTACGTGGGGCTGGCCGGCCCCATGCTGGGCACGGTCGGGGCGATCGCGGCGTGGTGGCTCGCGCGCGACAGCGGCCCGAACTGGCTGCTCGCCGTGGCCTACGCGGGCTTCATGATCAACCTGTTCAACCTGATCCCGCTGCCGCCGATGGACGGCGGGCGCGTGACGGCGGTGCTGTCGCCGCGCATCTGGCTCCTGGGCGTGCCCATCCTCGGCTGGATGCTGTTCACGCACTTCAGCCCGATCCTGTTGATCGTGGCCATCCTCGCGGTGCCGCACGTCTTCGCGGCACTGCGCTTCGACCACGAGAGCGCCGCGGCCCAGGGCTACTACGCCGTCCCGGCGCGCACGCGCTGGGAGTACGGGTTGATCTATGTGGGCCTGATCGCGTTCCTCGCGTACATGACCAACGAAGTCGACCACGAGCTGCGCGGCGTCGGTCGCGCAGACATCTCGCAGACGCAGTCCGGCGACGTGTGACGGCACCGGCCGGCGGCACCAAACGCCACCGGCCTTTCATCCGGCGCGACATGCGGCTGCCTGGGCCGCCCACCACGGAGACCTCCCGATGCCCGTCCTGCACCATCGCTTCCTGCTGCCCGCCCTGGCCCTGGCCGGCGCCGCCGTCGCCACGTCCGCGCGCGCCGCGGGCGACGCTGACTTCGACGGGCAGATGAACAGCGCCGCGCAGCGCTACGCCGCACGTGCCGCCCAGGACGACGCCAAGCGCGCGGTGCTGGAGGGCCACCTGAGCCAGGCCAACGCGATGCTCGAGCAGCTCGTGCCCGACGAGCGCAAGACCGCGGCGGACTGGTTCGTGCTGGGCAACATGCTCTACCGCGCCGACATCGCCTACAGCGACGCCGCGATGAAGAAGGCCGAGGCCTTGCGCCCCGACGAGCCGCGCATCTGGATGGAACGCGCGATGGACGAGCAGCGCGCGCACCACTGTGCCGAGGCCGTCGCCTACTTCGACCGCCTGCACGCGCTGGCGCAGTGGGACAAGTACGAGACGTCGTGGGCGTATTCCACGCAATGCAAGGCGGCGCTCGGCGACGCCAAGGGCGCGCTGGCCGACTGGAGCCACGTCGACTTCGGGCGCCACCACGTGGGCATCGAGGAGGCGATGTACGAAGTCTTCTCGACGACCGACCCGAAGCGCGACCGCGAGGCCCTGCTGGACGCCGCGGGCCGCGGTGACCAGGGCTGCGTGGTGCGAGCTGATGGAGCTCGAGCGCAACTGGGAGCGCAACTGGTGGAACAAGGCGCGCGCCACCCCCTTCATCGAGCAGGACGCGCCCGGCGCGCGCGCCGCGCTGAAGGCCGATGCGCCCGCGCTCGCGGAATTCGAGCTGTGCCACGATGCCGCGATGCTGGAGGACGCCGAATTCCTCGAGCACCTGCGCGCCAGCGGCGTGTGGGGCGCGCAGAAGAAGTTGCCGGCCTCGCCGCGGCTGGCCTACATGGCGGCGCGCACGCTGACCGCCACCCACACCGCCACGCCGCAGGACATCCTCGACGCCTGGGGCGACGCGCTCGCGAAGCGGCAGGCCGCCGCACCCACCGATCGCACCACCCTCGAACTGCTCGCGTTCCTCTACGTGCAGGTGCGCGATCGCCCCCGGCTCGCGGCCATGGACCTGCAAGGGTGGAGGACGCTGCACCTGCGCCCGTTCGCCGAGAGCTACGTGGTGGGCCGCATCATCGCGGGCCAGCCCGTCGACGACGAACTCGCCCAGGCCTTCGCCGAATTCCCCGACAGCGACATCCTGGGCAAGCTGCGCGTGCAGCGGGCCAAGGACGAGGACGCCAGGCGCCGCGCGCTGCCGGCGTACGTCGCGGCCGCCTTCGCCAACGTGGCCGCGCCGCACGACGGGTTCGGTGGCCTGAACGGCTACATGCGGCTGCTGGCCGAAGGGACGTCGGCCAAGTGAGCAACGACGCCGAGAGATCGACGACCGCATCGCTGACCCGCGCCGGCGCGCGGACGTCGACGATCGTCCTGCTCGCCGCCGCGACGGCGCTGTCGTCGTGCAGCCGTCGCGGCGAGGACTACCCGCGCGACTGGCCGCCGCTCGCCTGGTCGTGGGGCTGTCCGAAACTGGCCGGCCAGTGGCGCCTCGGCGGCCAGCCGGGCCTGGACATGGGCCTGCTCTCGGACGTGCCGCTGGTGCTCGTGTACGGCACCCACGTGGCGTGGGACGCGATCGCGATCTCGTTCGACAAGAACGAGCGCATGACGATCCGCCTCGCCCGCTCGACCCTGCCCAACCGCGATCCGGACACCGCCCTGCCGTCCTCGCTGCGCCCCTTCGCCACCCGCCTGCTGGGAAGGCACCAGAGCAACGAGGCGCGGGCGACGCACTACGAGTCCCACATCGATCGCGATCTGTACCACTGCAGCGGCAACAAGCTGACCATCCAGGGCTGGACGACGTGCGACGGCGCCGGCTCGATCTACCTGTCGCGCGACAAGGCCGGCGGGCTGGTCGCGGGCCTGGTGCAAAGGGAATCGGCGTCGCTCGTGGTCAATGCGGGGTCGCCGGCCGTGCCGCTCGGACACGTCATGCGCTACCAGTATTCGCATTGGCCCGCGATCACGCCGGCTGAGTTCGAGCGCGTGGATTCGACGGCGCACGTCGCGGAGCAGCTGTTCGACGCGGGCCCGCTGGCGCTGGGGCCGGCGGGCCCGCACGACCTCGAGGACGCGCGTATCGAAGCCACGGCCGAACTCGAGGGTGGGGCCCGGCTCGTGGCGCTGAAGGCGGCGGGCAGTGGGTCGGTGCTCGCCACGATCGAGGCGCCGGGCGAACGCGGCATCGCGATGGCGCTCGGGCGGGTCGCGGACGCGCGCGTCTTCGCGGCCGACCTGCGCCGCTACGACCCCACGGGCGCGGAGGGCGTGGGCGCGGACATCCTGCTCACGCCGATCGGCGCCTCCGGCACCCGGCGCTAGCGCGGCGTTCTGGTTCCGAGGGCCGGCGCCAGCAGGCATGCGTGCCGACCAAGGCCGGCCGGCCTTGTGTTCCCTTGCTCAGCGATCCCACTGGCACAGGTGCAGCAGCACGCCGCTCGGATCGTGCACGAACACGACGGTCGCGCCATAGAGCTGGCGCGCCGGCGGCTGCACGCGCGCCGTGGCGAAGTCGCCCTTGTCCAGCGTGGCGGCCACGTGCGCGTGCCAGTCCGTCGCGCTGTCCACGGTGACGTGCAGCATGGTGTTCTCGGCGAAGTCCTTGACGTAGTAGTCCTGGATGTAGAAGTGCTGCCCGTCGCCGATGGTGACCAGCGCCAGCTTCGGGCCGACGTCCCGGGTGTCCCAGCCGAGTGCGGCATAGAAGCGCTTGGAGACCTCGAAGTCCCTGGCGGGGATGAACGGACGCAGGTCCGTGGCCTTGAGCTGTGTCATGGTCGTTGCCTCATTGCAGGATCACGGGCAGGTTCTTGCGGCCGTCCTTGTCGGCCCACGTGCCGACAAGCGTGCCGCCGGAGATCGTCAGGTCGAAGCGGCCCTGGCTGGTGGTCTGCTCGCTCCCGCGGATCTGGCTGCCGTCGCGGCGCACCACGATCGCGATGGGCGCGCGGTACCGGTCGTAGGCGTAGTGGCCGCGCGTGTCGGCGCCATCGCGCAGCGGCTCGAGCTTCATCGTGATGGGCATGCCGCCGAGCGTGCCGTGCAGCTCGCGCTGGTCGAAGGCCGGGGACGGCGGCGGCGCATCGCCTTCCTGGCGCAGCACGGCCAGCCCGTACGGCGTCAGCCAGGGGCGCAGGTCGGCGGCGGGGATGCGCACGGTGACGTTGCCCACGTCGTCGAGTGCGCGCACGGCATGGTTGCTGCAGCGGCCCTTGGTCAGCGCGAGGCCGCCGCGGCCATCGAGCGCGAAGACCTCGCCCGCCAGCCACCACGGCGACGAGGGCTCGGAGGCGACCTGCGCGAGGCAGGTGCGATTGAGCTCGACGCGATCCTCGATGTCGTCGTCCGCATCCTTCGTGCCCTTGCGCGCGGGCTTCATGGCGCCCTGCAGCTCGCGCAACTGCTTCTGGTACGCGCGGCGGCGCTCGGCGTCGAGCCGGTGACCCACGGCCGCGAAGCCTTCGACGGTGAGCAGGTCGGCGAGCACGACCTCGCGGCCGTCCCGCAGGTCGAACACATGGGTCAGGGTGAAGTCCTCGCAGTACGCGCCGCAGCCTTCGCCGCTGAAGCCGAGTGCCAGCAGCCGCGGGGCGTCCGCCGGGATCAGCTGCGCGGTGTACGCCAGCGACGTCGTGCCCTGCGGCAGCTTGTCGGCCGGCGGCGTCCAGGTCTTGCCGGGCGTGACGGGCGCGACAGCGCCATCGAGGAGCTCGCGCCAGATGGCGGCGTTGATGCGCTGCGCGACGCCCGGCGCGCCGCCGGTGACGTAGGGCAGCTTGATGGCGCCGTCCTCGGGCAGGTTCATGGGCTGGTCGGCGCCGGCGGCCAGCTTGGGCAGGACCAGGGGTCGCTCCTGCACGGCGACGGGCGCGGGGCCGGCGGCGAGCGCAGCGACGGCGGCGCCGGCCAGGGCCAGTGACAGTACGACGGAGACGAGGCGGTGGGGCATCGTGCCGATCGTACATGCGGCCCGCCTTGTCATCCTGCGCGCAGTCGCAGGATCCATGCGCGAGGACGCGCCTTCCCTGGGGTCGATCCTGCGACTCCGCTTGGCTGTGCGCAGGCTGACGGGGTACATGTGCCAGTCTGCGCGCAGCCGCAGGATCCATGCGTGCAGCAGCGCGCCCGGCGTCAGCCTGCCGAGCTTGCCAGCTGCGCCGCCGGGAACGTCCAGGTGTGGTCGATCGTGCCGTCGTTGCCGTCGTCCACGGTGATCACCACCAGGCCGTTGGCCACGGTGGTGGCGACGGTCGCGTGCGGGCGCACCACCGTCCAGGCGCCGGAGACCAGCGCGCCGCCTGCGTCGTCGTGGACGATGCCCGTCGTCGATACGTTCATCGAGAACGTGCGGCCCCAGGCCGTGCCGGACAGCGTGTGATGTCCCGTGTACTGCGACCCGCTGACCGCGCCGCCCACCCACGTCACCGTGCGCGTGGCATCGAGATCGCTCAGCGCGAACGTGCCGTTGCGCGCGTTGAAGTTCGTGAGGAGCGTGGCGCTGGGCACCGTCACGTGCGAGGTGACGGTGGTCGTGCCGCCGGACGTCGCCACGCTGCGCGTGAGCGTGGACTGGCCGTCGAGCGTCGCATTGCCGGCGGGCAGGGTGAGCACGAGGTGCGTGGCGGTGATGTCGACGGACAGCGACGCCGGCGACGTCGCGTGGTCGGCGGACAGCACGGCCATGTGCACGCTGCCGTCCAGGCGCGCGAGGCCCGCGCCGCCGCTGCACTGCGCGTAGGTCACGGTGTAGCCCTCGCCCGCGTCGAGCTGGCCGTTGCGCAGCAGTTCCAGCGTGCCCGTGACCGTCATCGTCGCCGTGCCGCCGCCGGGGCAGGCGACCGCGCCGGTGATCGATGGCGGCGCCGGACTCGTCTCGGGCCGTGCCGATTCGACCTGGGTGCGTGCCGCCGGTGACGCGGCGGCGGTGGCCGCCAGCACCGGCGCCAGCGCCGTGGCGGTGTCGACGAGCGTGTCGAGCGCGGACGCCGTGTCCGTGCCGGTGGACGACGCGTTCGCGGCGTCGGCGGTGGCGTCCGACTGCGACATCGGCGTCACCGGGCTCCCCCGGTCGTCGCCGCCACCGCCGCCGCATGCGGCCAGCAGCGAGGAGCATGCCAGCGTGGCGACGAGCGCCAGGTGATGCAGTGCGAACCGGCGCGGGAAGGGGTGGGCTTGCGGGGTCATGGTCACGTTCCTTTCGGGTTGTCGGGATGACCGCAGTCTCCCGCGGCGCCGCCGGTCATCGACCGACGTTCGGTGAATTGATGCGACAGGCCTGTCATGCCGCCGAAAACAACACGTTTCAGCGCAGCGGCAGCCGCACCCGCGCGCAGGCCAGGCCGTCCACGCGGTCGAAGGCCAGCGACCCGCCCATGCGCTGCACGATCTGCTGCACGATCGCCAGGCCCAGGCCGGTGCCCGGCGTGCCGCGGCTCGCGTCGCCGCGCGCGAACGCCTGCGTGAGGCGCTCGCATGCGTCGGGCGCGAGGCCGGGCCCGTGATCGGCCACGTCGAGGATCGCGTCGCGCTCGTCGGCGCCGATCCGCACCAGGACGGGCGCCTTGCCGTGACGCATCGCGTTGTCCATGAGGTTGGCGAGCAGCCGCTCCAGCAACAGCTCGTGCGCGCGCGGCACGTCCAGGCGCGCGGGGGCGTCGAGCGCGAGGACCTCGGCGGGCTCGTCGCGGGCCTGCAGCAGGTGGCGTGCGACGGCCGCGACGTCCACTGTCGCCGCCAGCGGCAGTTCGGCGGCGCGCACGTAGTCGAGGAAGCTCGCGATGAGGCGGTCGGCCACGTCGACGTTGCGCACGATGCTGGCGCGGCGCGCGGCGACGTCCGCGGTGTCGGGCAGCAGCTCGGCGGCCATGCGGATGCGCGCGAGCGGGCTGCGCAGGTCGTGCGAGACCCCGGCCAGCAGCAGCGCGCGCTCGCTCTCCTGGCGCGCGAGCCGGTCGGCGAGCGCGACCCACGCGGTCTCGATGGCATCGATCTCGACGGTCGGCGTGCCGGCCTGCGCGAGCGCGTCACCGGCCGCGGCGGGCGCGGCGTGCGATTCGATGCGCCGCCGCAGCGCTTCGAGCGGCCGGCTCAGGCGCCGCGCGACCATCCAGCTCGCGACGGCGACCGCCGCGACGCCCAGCACCAGCGCGATGAGCAGGCGCCACGCGACATAGGACTCGACCACCTCGTCCTGCATGCCGTACCAGCGCGCGTGCCCGTCGGCGCCCGGCACCGCGATCCAGGTCAGCGGCCGCGGCACGCCGCGCGTGAAGACGACCTCGTCCACCGGGATGCCTTCGGCGCGCAGCGTGGCGCGCAGCTGCACGATGCGCCCGGCCCAGGCGTTGGTCGGGATGGCGTCGTCGGGGCGGCGGTCGCTGACGCGCAGCGAGAACGTGCCGGGCGCGCTCGCGGCGCCGGCCGGCAGGCCCGCCGCGGCGCGTAGCGCGGGCGCCCAGCGCTGCGCCGTCAGCCGCGCGACGACGCGGTTGCGCTCGACGTAGAACACGCTGCTGAACACGATGAGCAAGGCGAACGCGCCGATCGTCTGCGCGACGACCAGGCGGCGAAAGAGGGTGGGCGTGGCCATGCGCGCGTCCGTCGCCTTGCGTTCAGCGCGGCACGAAGACGTAGCCCTCGCCGCGCACCGTGTCGATCCAGTCGGCGCCGCCGGGCTGCACCTCGTGCAGCTTGCGCCGCAGGCGTGCCACCTGCACGTCCACGGTGCGATCCTGCGGCCGGTAGCTGCCGGCCTGCACGGCGTCGCTCAGCGCCTCGCGCGACAGCGGGGTGCCCGGCGCACGCGCGAGCGCCACCAGCAGCTTGAACTCCACGCTGGTGAGGGCGAGCGCCTGTTCCCCCACGCGCACCTCGCGCCGCACGAGGTCGACGACCAGGCCGTCGAAGCGCAGCAGCGGCGACTCCGCGCGCCCGGGCGCCGCGCGCCGCAGCAGCGCGCGCACGCGGGCCACGAGCTCACGCGATTCGAAGGGCTTGGGCAGGTAGTCGTCGGCGCCGATCTCCAGGCCCAGCACGCGATCGAGCGGGTCGCCGCGCGCCGTGAGCATCACGATGCCCAGGCCCGGATGCTGCGCGCGCCAGCGGCGGCACAGGTCGTAGCCGTTGGCATCCGGCAGCATCACGTCCAGCAGCACCAGCTCCGGATGCAGGGCCGCGAGATCACGCTCGCCGTCGCCGCCCGTCAGCACGGCGTGCGTGGCCCAGCCCTCGCGCTGGAGCAGTTCGACCACCATGCCCGAGAGCTCGGCGTCGTCGTCGACGATCAGGATCAGCGGCTTCGAGTTCATCGCGGGCACGGGCGGTGTCGTGGGGGACGACCGCAGTGTAGGACGGCGCCGCCGCGCGCGACGCGATGTTTCAGCGCTGTCGCATTTCGTCGCGGCACGTGGGCGCCGGCGCGGCCGACGGCGCGTTCAATGAGAGCCATCGCATGGCAAGCCTCATCCACCCGCATTGAAATGGAGTCCCTCATGAACGCCACCCTCGCCGTCGCCGGCGTCGTCATCCTGTCGCTCGCCGCGGCCACCGCCCAGGCCGGCACGCGCCACGCCACCGTCACCGGCCCGCACGGCGCGAGCGCGGTGTGCACCGTCGAACGCGGCGCCGGCCATGTCACCGACACCACCACCGGCCCGAACGGCCGCACGCGCACCCGCCAGGTCGATCGCAGCGCCGGCAGCACCACGGCCACCGTGACGCACGTCAACGGCACGACGACGACGCGCGACACGGAGCGCTCGGCCAGCGGCTCGACGACCACGGTGACCGGTCCGCAAGGCCGCACCGGCACGGTCGTCGTGACACACTGACGGCCCGCGGCCCCCGCCCATGGCCCGGCACCTGTTCTCCGGCGGCGCGGGCCGCCTCCTGGGCGGCGCGCTGCTGCTGCTGCTTGCGATCGTCATCGTCGAGGCGCTGCTGCGCCGCTACGTGTGGGGACGACCGACCGACCTGCGCGCCGTCGCCGCATCGCTGGCCGACGCCGCCGTTCGGCGCACCGCCGACGTCGCCGGCCTGGCCACCCTCGCGCCGCTGCCGGCGCTTGCGTTCGCGCACCGGCTCGCGACCCTGCGCATGGACTCGGTCGCGGCGTGGCTGGGGCTGTACCTGCTGGTGGAATTGGCCTACTACTGGCACCACCGGCTGGCGCACCGCGTGCGCTGGTTCTGGGCGACGCACTCGGTGCACCACTCGTCCAGCGAGCTGATGCTGGCCTCGGCGCTGCGCCTGGGCTGGACGGGCCGCCTCGGCGGGGCGATCGCCTTCTTCACGCCGCTGGTGTGGATCGGGTTCCCGCCGCAAGCGGTCTTCGGCCTCGTCGCCGCGGGGCTGTCCTGGCAGTTCTGGCTGCACGCCGACTGGATGCCGCGCCTGGGTCCGCTGGAATGGGTGCTCAACACGCCTGCGCACCACCGCGTGCACCATGCGAGCAACCCGGAGTACCTCGACTGCAACTATGGCAGCTCGCTGATCGTGTTCGACCGCCTGTTCGGCAGTTTCGTGGCGCTGCGCGACGACATCGAGATCCGCTACGGCCTCACGCGGCCGGTGCATGGCCACAACCCGCTGCGCATCGCGTTCAACGAGTGGCTGGCGATGGGCCGCGACTTCCTGGCCGCGCGCGGCGCGCGCGCCAGGCTGAAGGTGCTGTTCGGGCCGCCCTGAGCCGGTTCAGTCGACGGCCGCGAGGATGTAGGCGCCCAGCAGGCGGTAGGCGGCGTTGACCTTCGCCTGGGCGTTGTAGTTCTCGCCGGTCATCACGGCCACGAGGTCCAGCTGGGGAACGACGAAGATGAACTGCCCGCCGGCGCCGTTCGCGTAGAACATGTCCACCTGGCCGGCCTTGGCGGTCTGCGTGGCGTGCCACCACAGGTAGCCGTAGCCGTCCGAGGGGGCCGCGTCGAAGGCCCCGTGCTGGCTCGTCGAGGCGTCGATCCAGGCACCCGAGACCAGTTGCGCGCCGTTCCACTGGCCGCGCTGCAGCGCGAGCTGGCCGATGCGGGCCATGTCGCGCGGCCGCAGGTGCATGTGGCCGCCGGTGTCGGCGCGGCCGTCGGCGTAGGTGTTCCAGCGCGCGCTCGTGATCTGCAGCGGCCCGAACAGGTTGGCCTGCGCGTACGCCTGCACCGGCTGGTGCGTGGCGTCGGCCAGCACCCGGCCCAGCGCGACGGCGTTGCCGGTGCAGTAGCTCTCGACCGTGCCCGGCGTCGTGTCGGATGGCAGGCCCAGCCAGAACTGCACCCAGTCCTGCGCGCCGTACATGTGCTCCTCGTTGCCGGGCGACGAGCCGTCCCAGTCGTTGCAGGCCAGGCCGCTCTGCATCGTGAGCAGGTTCTCCAGCACCAGCCCGCGGGAAAGCACGGGCGCACCGGGATAGTCGGCGGCCAGCCATTGCGCCACGGTGTCGTCGACGCCGCCAAGCAAGTGCTGGTCGATGGCCATGCCCACCAGCAAGGACGTGATGCTCTTCGTGGCCGAGCGGAGGTCATGCAGCGTGTCCTTCCCGTAGCCGTTCCAGTACTGCTCCAGCACCGGCTGTCCATGGCGCATCACGAGCATCGCCGAGATGCCGCTGTCGGCGGTCACCGCCGCGGGAGCCTGCGCCAGGGTGGCGGCGTCCATGCCGACGCTGGCGGGCGTGACGAGCGTCCATTGGTCCGCCGGGTTCGGCGCCACCTCCACCGGCGGCCCCGGCGGAATGGCGCCGGTGCTCGACCCGCCGCCGCCGCAGGCGACCAGGATGCCTGCCAGGCCGACGACGGACATCAGTTCCAGGACGCGTGCGAGCTGCTTCATCGAGGGGCGCCGGGTGGGCCGGCCGTGCCAGGGGTGCGCGATCATGTCACGGACTGCGCCACGCGCCGGCCAGCGGCGTGGGCGCCGATTGAGTGTCTGCATCGTGACGATGAGCAAAGACATCGCCCCCGGCGGGACAGGGCCGCGGCCCCGTGCCTACAATCGTCGGATGCTCCAGCAACGCACGCTCAAGTCCATCACCCGCGCCGTCGGCGTGGGCCTGCACAGCGGCCAGAAGGTGGAGATGACGCTGCGGCCAGCCGCGCCCGACACCGGCATCGTGTTCCGCCGTGTCGACCTGCCCCAGCCGGTCGAGATCCCCGCCAACGCGGGCTCGGTCTCCGACACCCGCATGAACTCGACGATCTCGCCCGGCGGCGATCCGGGCAGCCCCAAGGTGCAGACCATCGAGCACCTGATGTCCGCCTGCGCCGGCCTGGGCGTGGACAACCTGGTCGTCGACATGACCGCCGACGAGGTGCCCATCCTCGACGGCTCCTCGGCCAGCTTCGTGTTCCTGCTGCAGAGCGCGGGCATCGTGCTGCAGGACGCCCCCAAGCGCTTCATGCGCGTGCTCAAGCCGGTCGAGGTGCGGCGCGGCGAGGGCGCCTCGCTCGCATGGGCGCGCCTGGAGCCGTACCACGGCTTCAAGCTGACCTTCGAGATCGAGTTCAACCACCCCGCGGTGGATGCCACCGGCCAGCAGGTGAGCTTCGACATGGGCAGCGGCAAGTACAAGAGCGACATCGCGCGCGCCCGCACCTTCGGCTTCACGAAGGACCTGGA
>Ga0068855_100007623_pt1 | contig 13090 bp, 9 predicted proteins | sample KBSCornC52_FD_66592 | JGI IMG/M metagenome (GOLD analysis project Ga0068855, IMG submission 66592) | Corn rhizosphere microbial communities from Kellogg Biological Station, Michigan, USA - KBS Corn C5-2 | ecosystem: Host-associated > Plants > Roots > Rhizosphere > Soil ... | reverse complement strand
GAGGCGATGGACAAGGTCGGCAAGGACGGCGTGATCACGGTCGAGGAGGCCCGCGGCCTCGAGACGAACCTCGAGACGGTCGAGGGGATGCAGTTCGACCGCGGCTATCTCTCGCCGTACTTCGTCACCGATCCCGAGAAGATGGAGGCGGTGCTCGAGGACGTCCTGATCCTCATCCACGACAAGAAGATCTCGTCGATGAAGGATCTGCTCCCGATCCTCGAGAAGGTCGCCCAGATGGGCAAGCCGTTGCTCATCATCGCCGAGGACATTGAAGGCGAAGCGCTGGCGACGCTGGTCGTCAACAAGCTCCGTGGCACCCTCCGCGTGTCCGCGGTGAAGGCGCCGGGCTTTGGTGATCGTCGTAAGGCAATGCTCGAGGACATCGCTGTCCTGACGGGCGGCCAGGTGATCTCCGAGGAAGTCGGATTCAAGCTGGAGAACGCCGTCGTGACCGATCTTGGTCGCGCGAAGCGTATCGTTGTCGACAAGGAAACCACGACCATCATCGATGGTCAGGGCGACGACGACAAGATCAAGGGACGTATCAAGGAGCTGAAGGCCGCGATCGACAAGACGACGTCCGATTACGACCGTGAGAAGCTCCAGGAGCGTCTGGCGAAGCTCGCCGGCGGTGTGGCAGTGATCAACGTTGGTGCCGCAACCGAGAGCGAGATGAAGGAGAAGAAGGCGCGTGTCGAAGACGCGCTGCACGCAACGCGCGCAGCCGTCGAAGAGGGAATCGTCCCGGGCGGCGGAGTAGCGCTCGTCCGCGCGCAGAAGGCGCTCAAGACGTTGAAGCTCGTCGAAGCTGATGAGCAGATCGGTGTCGACATCATCCGTCGCGCCATTGAAGAGCCCGTGCGCATGATCGTCCAGAACGCCGGCGGAGAAGGCTCGATTGTGGTCGAGAAGATCCGTCAGTCGAAGGACAACAACTACGGTTACAACGCGCTTACTGATGAGTACGAGGATCTGGTCGCGGCCGGCGTCATCGACCCGACCAAGGTTACCCGCACTGCGCTGCAGAACGCGGCGTCGATCGCGGGCCTCCTGCTCACGACTGAAGCGTTGATCGTGGAGAAGAAGGAGCCGGCCGGGGCAGGTGCCCAGGGCGGAGGAAATCCGGGCGGAATGGGAGGCATGTACTAGCCTCTCGCCCGAGAGAATAATGGAAACGGGAGCCGCGGTGCGGCTCCCGTTTTTCATTGGTGGTGCTTCAGTTCCGGTGACGTTGACCTGCGATTGCGGATTGAGGATTCTGCGGGCTCAGGACTAACGGCCATTGCGGATGGCGCTTGGTCCTGAGGCCGCAATCGAGGCCGCAATCGTCCCGCTACTTTTTCTGTACACGGCTTGACGACTGCCCCTGGGCGCGATATTATCCCGAGACAATCGAAGACCCTGTGGTAATTTGCCGCGTATTGCAGCCACGTTAAATAAATGCTAAAAAGCGAGGAACGCCCGCGGCCACACAGCCTCGGGCGTTCTGCTTTATGCGCGGAGTCCTTCAACCAGACTCCCCATGACGATACAACAGCAGCTCCAGTTCGACCCGACGCAGTCACTCCGAGAGATTCCCACCGCTTTCGCAGGCACGCTCGGCAACCCCAGCCACTCCAAATTCACACCTCGCCCGAGGCGCACGAGTGTGTCGGCCGCGCACACGCCGCGAACCGTAAGAGTCGCTCTCGCTGGCTGTGGCGTTGTTGGAGGTGGGCTGGTTCGACTTCTCCACGAATCGGCCCCAGCAATCGCCGCACGGTTCGGAAAGTGCTTCGAGCTCACACGCGTTCTCGTGCGTGATCCGAGTCGTGAGCGCAACCTGCCGATAGACTCGCGGCTTTTTACAAGCGATCTCGATGTGTTTCTCTCCCATGATGCCGACGTAATCATCGAAGCGATTGGGGGACACGAGCCGGCGCGAACGATCGCCTCTGCTGCGCTCCGTCGCGGAACGAAAGTCATTACGGCCAACAAGGAGCTCGTCGCCTCGCATGGTGACAGGCTTTCGACGCTGGCTCGTGATCACGACGCGAGTCTCGACTTCGGTGCGGCGGTAGGCGGAAGCGCTCCTGTGATCTCGACACTGCGCGACCTGGTAGGCGCGTCAACGCCGGTTTCGGTGCGAGGGATCCTGAATGGAACTTCGAACTACGTCATTTCGCTCCTGGAGCGGGGCGTGAGTCTCGATGGCGCTCTGGCATCGGCCCGCGAGCTCGGCTTGGCCGAGACCGACTGCACGCGAGATCTGGACGGACGCGACGCGGCGGCGAAACTCGCAATCATCGCCTGGATCGCGTTCGGCATCCGGCCGACGGACCTTCACGTTCGCCGGACCTCGTTGCTTCCGGGCCTCGAGCAGCTCGTACGATTTGCGAGTGTGACCGGCTCCCGCGTTCGGCTCATTGCAGAGTGTAGGCGGCTGCCCGGTCAGCGTGTAACGGCATCGGTCGAGCCGGTGGTCGTTTCTTCGGATAGCGCGTTCGGTCGAACTTTACTCGAAGAGAATCGAGTGGAAGTAGACCTCGGCTGGACCTCTCCGCTGAGCGTGTCCGGTCCGGGCGCGGGCGGGTCTCCAACTGCCGCCGCTTTGCTGAGCGATCTGCTTCGCGACTCTCAGCCACCCAACGATCGCGGAGCCGGAGCCACACGATTCCACTCAGTGGATGACAGCTGCGCACACCGATGGGCCGTCGGGGCGCAGCTGGATGCCTCATCACTACAACGGATCGCAGCGGAATGTGAATTGGAGTCCGAGTGTTTCGCCGGCGAGTCGGTGCCGAATTCGACAACCGATGCTTCGCGTGCGGCTGGCTCGACGCTCATCACCGCTCCCGCGACGTGGAAAGCAGTGCAGCGACTCATTGCCGCACTCGAAACCTCGAACGGCGCGCCCTGGATTGCGCGGTACGAGGTGCCCCAATGACCGCCACACTGCTCGCGACCACAAGCGACAAAATCATCGCCGCCGAAGCCGAGGCTTCGCCGAGTTTCGGTGACCTCGATTCGGCATCAGTGCGCTTCGAGATCGTCGGACCTCGTGACGCTCCAGTCATCGCTGTCCTCGGTGGAATCTCTGCGTCAAAGCACGTCACATCGTCGCCGGCCGATCTGTCGCCTGGATGGTGGGAGGACGTAGTTGGTCCCGGTCGCGCGATTGACACACTGCGATTTCGCGTCCTTGGCATCGACTATGTCACGAGCGGAAAAACCACGGCGCCGGTCACAACTGCCGATCAGGCCGAAGCCCTCGCCACCGCACTCGATCGCGCAGGCATTCGCAATCTGCACGCGGTAGTCGGCGCATCCTATGGAGGGATGGTCGCGCTTGCATTCGGCGTCGCGTTCCCCGCGCGGACAAGTCGCTTGGTCGTGATCAGCGCGGCTCACGAGAGTGACCCGCTCGCAACGGCTCTCCGACACCTCCAGCGGCGCGTGGTCGCGCTTGGTAGCTCGGTGGGCCGAGAGCGCGACGGCCTGGCGATCGCGCGCGGTATAGCGATGACGAGCTATTTAACGCCGCGGTATTTCGAGGAACGTCTCGCGGGCACAGATCGGGACGATTCAACTCTCGTCGAGGATCGTATCGGCGCTTACTTGAAGACCCGCGGCGAGCAGTTCGCCGATCAATGGACCTCCGACAGGTACAACGCACTCTCGCTCTCGCTGGACCTGCACAAGATCCGCCCAGAGGATGTCACCGTTCCTTCGACTGTTATCGCCATCACGAGTGACCGACTGGTGCCCGTCGCCCAGAGCCGTGAGCTCGCCAACAGACTTGGCGGTCCGAGCCAGCTCATCGAGCTCGACTCGTCCTTCGGACACGATGCGTTCCTCGGCGATTTCTCACGGGTTGCCCCATTCATCAACGCGCTACTTCTGATCGGAGCTGAGGTGGTTTCATGACCGACGACATCACACGTTCATCGACCCGTCCCGCGCGCCGGGCATCAACCCGCGCGGTGCGAGCGGGCATAGCAACCGATCTTCATCACGGCGCTGTGGTGCCACCGATTCACCTCTCGTCGACGTTCGCGTTCGAAGGGTTTGGAAAGAAGCGGCTCTATGACTACACGCGCACGGGAAATCCCACGCGTGAGTATCTCGCGAATGCGCTCGCCGAGCTCGAGGATGGAGAAGGCGCGGTGGTGACGAGTACTGGAATGTCGGCGGTGGCGCTCGTGCTTCAGCTCGTGCGTCCGGGAGATCTGATTCTCGCCGCGCACGACTGTTACGGGGGAACCCATCGCATTCTGCGCTCGCTCGCCGCACGCGGGCAATTCGATGTCGAGTTCGTGAATCTCAGCGCTGAGAACGCAGTGGAAACCGTAAGATCGCGTCGGCCCAAGCTGCTTTGGATCGAGACGCCGAGCAACCCGCTCCTCAGGGTGACGAATCTCGCCAGCGTAATTGAGGCGGGCCACGATGGCGGAGCGATTGTGGCCGTTGACAACACATTCCTCTCACCGGTGCTACAGCGGCCGATAGAATTCGGCGCGGATCTCGTGATCCATTCGACCACGAAGTATCTCAACGGACACAGCGACGTAGTCGGCGGTGCGGTCGTAGCATCCGACGCTGCGCTCGTCGAAGAGCTGGCCTGGTGGGCGAATTGTCTCGGAATAACCGGCGCTCCATTCGACAGCTTTCTCACTCTGCGCGGTGTGCGGACGCTTCACGCGCGGATGCGCGTCCACTGCGAGAACGCGGCGCGCGTGGTCGAGCGGTTGTGCTCACACGACGCGGTGAAGCGCGTCTACTATCCCGGACTGACCTCTCATCCGGGTCACAGCATCGCCGCCTCCCAACAGGATGGCTTCGGCGCAATGGTGAGTTTTGAAGTGAAAGGCGGCATCGAGGGCGTGAAGGAGTTCGTCAACGCGCTTCAATGTTTTACCCTTGCCGAGTCCCTGGGCGGTGTCGAGAGTCTGGTCGCGCATCCAGCATCGATGACTCACGCGTCGATGGACGAAACGGCGCGGGCGACTGCGGGGATCGAGGATTCGCTGTTGCGGCTGTCAGTCGGAATCGAGCACGCAGACGATCTCGTAGCCGATCTGGGGGCGGCGCTCGACGTCGCTGCAAACGTGTTTTCGGAGAATTACTCCGCGGAAGAAAGCACTGCCGCACCGGTCTCGGTTTGAGGGTGATCTAGAGTCCAAGAATCGGTGACGTGACCGGCTGTTGCACTCGGGCGTTCCGGGCTTCACTATCTACAGCCCTGGTTTCGCACTTTAACGCTCTTGCAGCAGGATGCATCAATGACAGCTAAGCTCGCATCAGCAGCTTTGTTTCTTTGTGCGGCGGTGCCACTCAGCGCGCAGGCCCCCGCATACATCATCACGCGTCTCGGAACTGACACGGTCGCGGTCGAACGTTACACGCGCTCCAACGACAAGCTGGAAGGAGACCTCGTGCTCCGAAATCCCCGCGTCAGAACTATCCACTACATCGCCGACCTCGGGTCTCAGGGCGAGATAAAATCGATTACGGCAACCGTTCGCCGACCGAATACCGACCCGACAGCGCCTCCGGTGACACGGATCGCGATGCAATTCAGTGACACCGTCGCCGTGATGAATGTCCAGCGCAACGGGACAACGGACACAACCGCAATTGGACGAAAAGTCTACCACGGCCGGGTCGCTCCGACGCTCAGTGTCGAGCCGACATCGTACGGTATTTTCGAGCAGCTGCTTTCCTCGGCGAGGCTGGGGCGCGATAGCGTTGCCTACACGCTTATGTCCCCAGGCAGCGGACCTACGACTGCCATCGTCCTGCGCCGCCGAGGTGCCGATTCCGTAGCGTTCACGAGCACCTTCTTTCCGGGTTGGATAGAGGTCGCGCAGGTGGACTCACGCGGCCGGATCAATGGAGTGAACTCGACTGCGACGACCGTCAAGACGATCGCTCAGCGGGTACCAAGCCTGGACTTTGACGGCCTCGTGAGGGATTGGGCGGCGGTCGAGGTCGCGAAGGGCGGACAGATGGGCCAGATGTCACCGCCCGACACGACCAAAGCCACAATCGCTGGAGCAAACTTAGTCGTCGCCTATAGCCGCCCGCTCAAGCGCGGCCGCGTGATTTTCGGAAACGTCGTCCCGTGGAATCAGGTGTGGCGCACCGGCGCCAATGCGGCGACGATGTTCACGACTGACAAGGATCTCGTGTTCGGGACAACTGTCGTGCCGGCCGGCAAATACACACTCTGGACGGTTCCGACCCCTACCGGAGCAAGGCTGATCTTCAACAGCGAGACCGGTCAGTGGGGGACAGACTACCACTCTGACAAGGATTTCGCGCGAGTCGATCTGACTTCGAGACAGGTTTCGCCCCCTGTCGACCAGTTCGTGATCGGCGTGGTGCCTCAGGGTAACGGCGGCCTGATGCGTTTCTCGTGGGACGACCGGGAGTACTCAGTACCCTTCACGGTCAAATAGCCGTGACAGCACCAGGGAATCAGGCGCGGAGCGATCATTGGCTCCGCGCCATCGGTTATGGATTGCTCGCCGAGATCTCCACCATCATCACGATAATCCTGGTGACGGTGCTGTACCGATACGTCTTCTCCCGAGGTTTGAGTGACGCGCAATACGCCGCGTTCAATGATCGCGTTGGAGAAGTGGTCGGAATCGTCGGCGGGACGCTATTCACTTTTCTGTTCGGCCGGCGATTGATGCGTCACCTGTCGAGCCGCTTCATCGCGCACGGAGTAGTTTTGGCGCTCGTTGCTGTTGCGCTTTCCGTTGGTGGCTCGGTGGCCGGCCATCACGATGTGCCGCGGGCCTACATGTTGGCATCAGTACTGAAACTGGCGGCTGGCATTTTTGCCGCCTCAACTTACGGGCGCGGGTTGGGACGAAACCAGAACGTGGTCTGAGGAAGGGGCATCGCCCAGCGAGCGGGGGGTGGAAGGCTCGTCGTTAGACTGCGCGACAGCGCAGGCCAGTTAGTCGCCGGGTTCATCACGGCCGGCAGTGCCTGAGATCGAAAAAAAGATTCCCAGTGCGTGACCATCACCGCAGCGGGCCGAAGTACCGCGAGCAAGCTGTCCGGAGTAGCGGGGACGTTCGATGAGGTTGCTCCACAGATCACGGCGAGATCGATCGGCATCTCGTCGAGCAGCGCCGCCGGAGGAAAACCCAATGGAGGCGCACTCGGCGCATCCTCGAAGTAGATGCGAAACACGACTGCCAGTCCGTCTGCATCCATCACGTCGATCATGAACGCGTAGGGCTCTCCCAACTTCCATCCATCGGCTGTGTGCGGCAGACGATCCATGTCCGCGGCGACCGTGCCCGACGCGAAGGTGTACGCCTTTTTCCACAGGTTGAAAGTGGGTGCATGTCCCGCGCGGATTGCCATGAAGCGGAACGCGCGATCACTGGAATAAAACCATCTCCCGGTCTTCTCCGGCGTCGCGAGATCCGCGGAGTCGATGGACACGACCCGACGCCCATTTGCGCGCAGAGTCGAATCACCCATCAGCATATGGCGAACGCTGGGCCCTCCATACACGATCGCGGATCTCGCGCGACGTGTCGCGATATAGGGAATGTCCATCAAATGGTCGTAGTGTCCGTGTCCGACGAGAATTACCGAGGCGCTGTCGGCTGCCGTCGGGAGAAAGTGCTCCACCGCGGATGCGCTCGATGTGACGGGCCCACTGCTCCCGACGAAAAGGGCTTTTGGAATGACGCGCGCAAGACGGGGATTTGTGAAGAAGGGCGCCGTCAGCAGGACGTGGCCTTCGTGGCGCACCACGAGACCAGCGACTCCGAGATACATGATCTCGATCCGCTTTGTCGAGTCGCCACAGGACTCCGGGTTGCAACCAATCGGCTCGAGAGCGGTCGCGGGGTACACCACTGCCGTCTGCGGACGGCACGCTGCCAGTATGATCAGACCTGCTGCCGCTCTCAGCGTTGGCTTCATCGTGAAGCCATTATGGCTCAGGGAGCCTCAATGCGCGATGCGCGGTCCTCGTGATGGGCTCCCCTCGACTCAGTCGGCGATTGTGAGCGAGACCGGATTGTCGAGATAGACGACCTTCTCCTCGCGTCGCGAATGCAGGATCCGCCAAAACCAGTTCTCGTCGTGTGGGGCGCCGCCGTGCTCCATGATGATCTTTGCGAGATCGGCAACCTCACTCGGATCCATTCGCAGACAACCGTGTGACGCAGCGGACCCGAGGCTCTCGACGTCGTCCGTCCCATGGATGTAGTAATCGGGGTCCTGGAAAAAAATCTTGACGACCTTCATCGGATTTCCAGGATCGCCGGGGCCTTTTGCCGTCTTTCCCTTTGCCCATTCGGCGGTCGGCGGGGGTCGCCAGCTCGGGTTCCAAACGATCTTGCTGATCTTGAATGTCCCGATCGGGGTTGGATATCGGTCCTGACCAACCGCAACAGCGTAGGTCTTGAGCGTGCTGTCGCCGCGACGAACAATGAGGATCCGGGCTCCGAGGTCGGCCTTGAGCGTGAGGGGTGCTTCCACTTTTGCAGGCGCGACCACACCGGTGTCACGACCAGCCGTCGGTGCAGTTCGCGGCAGTTCGATCTGGGCCGAAGCTCGGCAGGCAGCCAATCCGGCGAGAAAGACCACCCCTAAGGTCTTACGATATATGGTCATGTACGGCTGAGGTTGTTCGGGTTGGGTGACGTTTCGTTCAAATGATTATTACAAATGCCGTTCCACGGTGACGGCCATTCTAGCCAATTATTCGCGGAACTTTTTGGCACGCGTCGGAGAGAATTGGAACGCTGGCCGACGTCCGCATAGCTCTGCATTTTCTCTTGGCGAACCGCCAATGCTTTTCACCGAATCCAATCACCGTGCAAACAAACGCGAAAACCGTCGTGCTCGCGCTGATCGCGAGCACTTCAACCGTCAGTCAGCTTCACGCACAGAAACTCGATCCTTCACTTTACTCGAGTCTCGAATGGCGCATGATCGGACCTTTTCGCGGCGGACGCACGATCGGCGCGACTGGAGTTCGCGGCCAGCCGAATGTGTTCTACGTCGGAGTGAACAATGGCGGTGTGTGGAAGACCACCGATGCCGGCCGTGTATGGACGCCGATCTTCGACGAACAGCCGACGGGATCTATCGGTGATGTAGCGGTTGCGCCATCTAACCCCAACGTGATCTACGTCGGCAGCGGAGAAGGAGTTCAGCGTCCTGATCTCTCCACTGGCGACGGCATCTACAAATCGACCGACGCCGGCAGGACCTGGCGCCATCTCGGTTTGCGCGACGGCCAGCAGATCGGCTCAGTGATCGTCGATCCAAGCGATGAAAACAGAGTCTTCGCCGGAGTCTTGGGACATCCGTATGGGCCCAACGCCGAGCGCGGCGTTTACCGATCGACGAACGGTGGCGAGACGTTCGAGCGCGTTCTGTACAAGGACGAGAATACGGGCGCGTCTCAGGTTGCCTTCGATCCGTCGAATCCTCAGATCGTTTACGCCGCGCTCTGGGCGGGACGGCAGGGCCCGTGGGAAAACGCGTCCTGGAATGGGCCGCTGAGCGGCCTGTTCAAATCCGTGGACGGCGGAACGACGTGGCGGCAGATCGGAAAAGGATTCCCGAGTGCGGCCGATGGCCTCGGGCGTATTGGATTCACAATCGCGCCCAGCGATCCGCGACGCATGTACGCGACCGTAGATGCCCCAACACTCGGCGGCATCTACAGGTCGGATGATGCCGGCGAAACGTGGAAGCGCACGAACGACGAGGTGCGCGTCTGGGGACGCGCGTCGGATTTCGCGGAGGTGAAGGTCGATCCCCGGAATCCGGACGTCGTCTATTCGGCGAATACCTCGACGTATCGATCGAACGATGGCGGAACGACGTTCACGGCGATCAAAGGTGCGCCGGGTGGCGACGACTATCATCGGATTTGGATCAACCCCGACAACCCCGACATCATGATCATAGCGGCCGACCAGGGCGCTACGATCACCCTAAACGGCGGGAAGACCTGGAGCTCATGGTACAACCAGCCCACGGCACAGTTCTATCACGTGATCACAGACAATCGAGTTCCGTATAGGGTATATGGCGGCCAGCAGGAGAGCGGCTCGATCGGGACGATGAGCCGGGGCGATTACGGCGCCGTCACGTTTCGCGAATGGAATCCGGTGGGAGCAGAGGAATACGGGTACATCGCTCCGGATCCGTTGGACCCGAACATCATCTACGGCGGAAAGCTCACGCGGTTCGATCAGCGCTCGCGAGAAGTGCAGAGCGTCGCTCCTGAAGCGGTGAGCTCGGGCAAATACAGATTTCTTCGCACGGCGCCCATCATCTTCTCGAGCGTCGATCCGCACGTGCTCTACTATGCCGGCAATGTCCTGTTCAAGACGACGAACGGTGGGCACAGTTGGGACGTCATCAGTCCGGATCTCACCCGCCAGAATTATGACGTCCCCGCCGCCTATGACATCTTCACCAACGGCAATCCGTCACGCGCTAAGAATCGCGGAGTGATCTACACCGTCGCGCCGTCCTTCAAGAATGTGAACACGATCTGGACCGGTTCGGATGACGGAGTGATCAAGCTCACCCGCGACGGTGGAAAGACCTGGACCGACGTCACGCCCCCTCCGCTCACGCCTTGGAGCAAGGTCTCCCTGATGGAGGCGTCGCACTTCGATGACCAGTCGGCATACGCCGCGATCAATCGTTTCAAGCTCGACGATCTGCATCCGCACATCTATCGCACGCACGATCTGGGAAAGACGTGGAAGGAGATCGTCAACGGAATTCCGGACAACGAAGTCGTGAACTCGGTGCGTGAGGATCCGGTGCGGCGCGGACTGCTTTTCGCCGGCACGGAGCGCGCCACCTATTTCTCCCTCGACGACGGCGACCAGTGGCAGCCCCTCAGGCTCAACATGCCGGCGACCTCGATTCGCGATCTGGTGATCCACGACGACGACATCGTCGTGGGAACTCATGGGCGCTCGTTCTGGATTCTCGACGACATGACGCCGCTTCGCCAGCTCAATGCGACGACGGCCAGCTCCGAGACATTCCTCTTCAAGCCGAAGCTCACCTACCGTTTTCGTCGCGACAAGAACACCGACACTCCGCTCCCACCGGAAGAGCCAGCCGGCAAGAATCCGCCCGACGGCGCGATCATCAACTATCGCCTCGGCGCCGACTCAGGCATGCCGGTAGTGCTCGAGATCCTCGACGCGACGGGCAGGACGATCCGCAGGTTCTCCAGCGCTGATTCGGTCGAGCCCGTCGATATGCACCTGAACGTTCCGACCTACTGGATACGGCCACAACAGCGTCTCGCTGCGACTCGGGGAACACATCGCTTCGTCTGGGATCTGCACTATCCTCCGCCACAAGTGCTGGCGCACGATTATCCGATTTCGGCCATCTACGGCGACACGCCCCGGACTCCTTTGGGACCCGCGGTGCTGCCCGGGATCTATACCGTTCGGCTGAGCGCGAACGGTCAGCATTACACGCAGCCGCTCACGATAAAGATGGATCCGCGCGTCCAGATAACCGACGCCGGACTCCGCCTTCAGCACGACATTGGCGCCAGAATGAACGATGCGATCAGCCGCGATTTTGCGGCGCTCTCCGAGGTTCGTGCCCAACGAGTAACACTGAGAACAACGCGCGAAGGGGCGAAGGCGAAAGAGCTGGCGGACTCGCTGGTGGCGCTCGACTCCGCGCTGGCGAGGGTCGAGAACGGTGCGCAAGCCGCCAACACCGTCGGGCTCGTAACATTGAACGAGCAGCTGGCGGGCATTCTCGATGTGGTCGAAAGCGCGGATGCTGAGCCCACGAGCCAGGTCGTGGCCGCGGCGTCAGAGCTGGAAACGTCGCTCGCCGCTGCCCTCCGGCAGTGGTCCGACATCAAACGCACGAGACTCAGGGCCAACCGGTAGTAGATTTACGCAGTCCCCACACCGCGGCTCACCGGAGAGAGCAATGACGACGAGCAAGGAAACCGAGTGGATGAATCACCCGAGACTGCGAAAGCTCGTCACGGCCGTCAACGAGTTGACCCTCGCGGAACGGATCACTCTCGTGAAGGGGCTCGTGCCGGCCATAGCCGACGAGCTCTCGGATACCGAGTACGAGAGATTTGTCGATGCCATTCGATTGAAGGGTGAGCGCTTTCACGAAGCGCAGTCGCATCCCGGTGAGGGCAGGGCGGAACGTAAGATTCCCGGCGATCGCGACATCGAAGGACGGTGACGACGATGAACTTCTATTGGGGTTTCGGGCTGCTCATTCTCGCTGCGGTTCTCTTCGCATTTTTCGCCGGGACCCGGCGTCCCAAACCGTAATCTAGATTCCCAGCGCGAGCTGAATCGGCGCGCTGGCGGCGCGTGCCTCCGCGCCAACGCATATCGGTCCAACCACGCTATCCTGTGCGGCCGCGGTCAGCCGCCCTCTGAACCTCGCCTGCCGCAGCGAGTCGCCCACCGTCGCAAGGGCGGTTCGCGGCGTGTTGTTTTTTTCGCTCAGGTGAGCGAGCACGATGTTGTTGAGGCCTGAGTGCATCGTCTGACTCACCGCCCGCGCAGCGTCTCGATTGCTCAGGTGGCCGAACTTTCCGCGGATTCTCGCCTGGAGTGAGGGCGGATACGGACCTGCGCGTAGCATTCCCTCATCATGGTTCGATTCGATCACGAGCATGTCCAGCTTGTCGAGGGCGCGAGAAACTCCCTCCGTGACGTGCCCAAGATCGTAGACGATTCCCGCGCGGGCTCCTTCGGCGATCGATGTCACTATCACGGCGATCGGCTCATTGGCGTCGTGTGAAACTGGAACTGTCTGGATTTGAAAATCGCCGACCACGACGGTGCTCCTGCATGGCGTGAGGATCGTCCGAAGCTCCGACCAGTCGGGACACATCATCCTCGTTCCCGCGGTGCAGACGACGGTCCAACCCCATTTGCGCGACGCCGACCGAACTCCCTTGATGTGATCCGTGTGTTCGTGCGTGACTACGACTGCCTCGATGGATTGCGGCGCGACGCCGGCTACGGCAAGACGCTTCTTCAGAACGCGCGGAGCAAAGCCCGCGTCGATGAGTATTCGCGTACGCTCG
>Ga0068855_100007621_pt1 | contig 13091 bp, 14 predicted proteins | sample KBSCornC52_FD_66592 | JGI IMG/M metagenome (GOLD analysis project Ga0068855, IMG submission 66592) | Corn rhizosphere microbial communities from Kellogg Biological Station, Michigan, USA - KBS Corn C5-2 | ecosystem: Host-associated > Plants > Roots > Rhizosphere > Soil ... | reverse complement strand
CGCTCCATGCTGTTCAACCAGCTTCGCCACGGCGTGCTGCAACGCTGGGCCTATATCTCCTATTTCACCGCCTGCCAGCCCGGCCAGGAGGACGCCACCTTTGCGCAGTTGCGGCAATTGATCGCCACTTCGGTGCCGGATTTCCAACTGCCGCCCGACGACGCCAAATGAATTGAATTCACTTCCGCGCCGATTACCATGATCTAATTCAGAAGTTTCGATGCTCCAACGCGACCGCCATATTCGAATGCAAGTGCAACAGCTCGCCGATGCGAGCCTGTTCGCCGCGAGTTTCTGGCTGGCCTACTGCCTCCGCGAAAATCAAGCCTTCGCCAACTGGCTGGGTCTGGAAGTGATCCCGACCGACGCCTTCAACAGCGTGGTATGGCTCTATTTCGCGCTCGTGCCCGCCGCGCCGCTGGTCCTCGAATCGCAGGGATTTTACAATCGGCCGATGGTGGATTTCCGCTCCGTGCTGTTCTGGCCGCTGCTGAAAAGCTGCGTCATCGTGACCGTCGGCCTGGTGCTGCTGCTGTTTATTTTTCACGAAAACATCCCGCGCGTGGCGTTGATGATGTTTGCCGTCATCAGTTTCGGGCTGGTCTGGATCAAGGAAGAATTGCTGCTGCTGGCCATGCGCAGCCGGATGGCCAAGGCGCAATACAAACGCCGCATCATTCTTGCCGGCACCCCGGCGGAAACCGCCCGGCTCCGGCGCGAACTCACCGCCCGCGGCGGCGAAAGCCTCGAAGTCGCGGCCGAATTCAACCTCGCCGGCTCGCCCGTGCAGGAACTCATCGAATTGCTCCACGAACATTCCATCAGCGGCGTGCTCGTCAGCGCCAAACACGCCAACCTGGAACCGGTCGAGAACGTCATCAAACTCTGCGAAATCGAGGGCGTGGAAACGTGGCTGATGGCGGATTTCTTCGCCACGCAGATCGCGCACGCCAGCTTCGATGAATTATTCGGCCATCCGCTCATCGTGTTCCGCTCCGCACCGGAAACGTCCTGGCAGATGCTGGCCAAGCTGCTGCTGGATTTCTTCGGCGCGCTGATCCTGCTGATCCTGCTGACCTTGGTTGTCCCGATCATCCCCCTCATCGCACTGGCCATCAAATTGACCTCGTCCGGCCCGGTGTTTTTCCGCCAGCAGCGCTCCGGCCTGAACGGCGCGCCGTTCACCATCTACAAGTTCCGCACCATGACCTCGAACGCCGAGCAGTTGAAGCACGAGCTCGCCGCCATGAATGAGATGTCCGGCCCCGTCTTCAAGGTCACCAACGACCCGCGCGTCACTTCGCTCGGCAAATTCCTCCGCAAATGGAGCCTCGACGAGCTCCCGCAGCTCATCAACGTCCTGCGCGGAGAGATGAGCCTTGTCGGGCCGCGGCCGCTGCCCGTGGACGAGGTCCGCCGTTTCAGTGACCTCGCGCATCGCCGGCGTTTGAGCGTCAAGCCCGGCCTCACCTGTCTCTGGCAGGTCAAGGGCCGCAACCAGATTTCCGACTTCAAGGAATGGGTCCGCCTCGATCTCGAATACATTGACAACTGGTCGCTCTGGCTGGATTTACAGATTCTCTTGCGCACGATTCCCGCCGTCCTGCGCGGCACCGGAGCCAAGTAAATTCTCCCGCCGGGAGCCCTTTAATCATTGAATCGCCGGCGCGGTCAAATAACATTTGGCCACTCGATTAACTGAGGATATCACCCATGAGCAAAAAACAACCCACGTCCGTCGTCACCGGGGCTGCCGGCTTTCTCGGCTCGCATCTCACCGACCTGTTGCTGTCGCGCGGTCATAAGGTCATCGGCATTGACAATTTCGTCACCGGCAGCGTGGCCAACATCAACCATCTGGCGGGCAATAAAAATTTCCGCTTCATCCAGCAGGACGTCACCGAATTCCTGTTCCTCGACGGTCCGGTGAATTACATCTGGCACTTCGCCTCGCCCGCCAGCCCGATTGATTACCTGAAGATTCCCATCCAGACGCTCAAGGTCAGCTCCCTCGGCACCCACAAGGCGCTCGGCCTCGCGAAGGAAAAAGGCGCGCGCTTCCTCATCGCCTCCACTTCGGAAATTTACGGTGACCCGCTCATCCATCCGCAGCCCGAGGAATACTGGGGCAACGTCAACACCATCGGCCCGCGCGGCTGCTACGACGAAGCCAAGCGTTTCGCCGAGGCGATGACGATGGCCTATCATCGCGAGCACAAGGTCGAGACCCGCATCGTCCGCATCTTCAACACCTACGGCCCGCGCATGCGCCTCAACGACGGCCGCGTGGTCCCCGCGTTCATCAGCCAGGCGCTGACAAATAAGCCCATCACCATCTTCGGCAAAGGCACGCAAACGCGCAGCTTCTGTTACTACGCCGACCTCATCGAAGGCATCTACCGCCTGATGATGAGCAATTACGACCTGCCCGTGAACATCGGCAATCCGACCGAGATGACCATGCTCCAGTTCGCTGAGCAGATCATCAAGGCCACGAAGTCCAAGAGCAAAATCGTCCACAAGCCGTTGCCGCAAGATGATCCGAAACAGCGCAAGCCCGACATCACCAAGGCCAAAAAGCTGCTCAAGTGGGAGCCCAAAGTGAAGCTGGCCGACGGTTTGACGGATACCATCGCCTATTTCAAGACGAAGGTCTGATGAATTTACGATTTGCGATATACGATTTACGCGGGGCCAAAACTACGGCATCGTCAATCGTAAATCCGATGTCGTAAATTCAGCCGATGATCTTCCGCGCCCGCCAATTTGAATTCCGCTTCCCGCGTCCGGCGCTCGTCATGGGCATCGTCAACGTCACGCCGGATTCGTTTTCGGATGGCGGGAAATTTCTCGATCCTCAAGCCGCTGTCGCGCATGCGCTGGAGCTCGCCGCCCAAGGCGCGGAGATTCTCGATATCGGCGGCGAATCCTCCCGGCCCAGCGCGGAACCAGTGAGCGAGGCGGAGGAATTGCGCCGCGTCATCCCCGTGATCGAAAGGCTCACGAAAGAATTTCATCGTCAGTGGGGCGAGCTTCCTCGCGAGCCGCTTTCAGAAAAGGCGCTTTTTTCTTCAGCAGCGGCTCGCGAGGACGCTCGCCCCACCAGCCCGCCGTTGCTTTCCATTGACACCTTGAAACCCGCCGTCGCCCGCGCCGCGCTCACCGCCGGTGCGAGCATCGTCAACGATGTCGCAGCCAATCGCAGTGACAATGCCATGTGGAAAATCGTGGCGGAATTTCAGGCGGGTTATGTCTGCATGCACGCCTCCGGACCGACTGGCGGAACGGCAGGCTCGCCAGGCCAACTTCATGGAATCACTGGCGGTTTTTCGACCGACCCGATCGGTGCCGTCGCAGATTTTTTTTACGAGCGGCTGGAGAGATTGAATGCGCACGGCATTGCCTCCGAGCAGGTGGTGCTCGATCCCGGCATCGGTTTCGGGAAAACCTTGGAGCAAAATTTGCAACTGCTGGCCGGCTTGAGAGCTTTCGCCAAGTTGAACCGCCCCATACTGCTGGGTGTTTCCCGGAAGTCGTTCATCGAAAAATTTTGCGGCGCCCAACTCAATGAACGCTTGCCAGCCTCGCTCGCCTGCGCGACTCTGGCTATCGCCGACGGCACCCAGATCATCCGCACGCATGACGTGGCGGAAACCGTGCAGGCGGTGCGGATGGCGGAAGCGGTTTTGAGCCGCAAGGAAAATGCCTGAACAGATTCACATCCCGGATTTTTGGCGTCCCGCGCTGGAGATTTTAATCCTCGCGGTGCTGATATATTTTGCCTTCAAGTTCGTGCGCGGCACGCGAGGCTGGCCGGTGGTCATCGGCTTTGTCGTCGTCCTGCTGGCGCTCACGGCGGTGACAACCCTGCTGAATCTGCAGGTGTTGCGCTGGATCCTCGGCAGCGCGTCCGTCTTCATCGCTTTGGGCGCCCTGGTCATTTTCCAGCCGGAGCTGCGACGGATGTTGGCGGAACTGGGCAATCTCCCGCTCTTCGCCAGCACCAGCGAGCAGCGCGAAAGCATCGAGGTCATCATCCAGACCTGCGAACGCCTCGCCGACGTGCGCATCGGCGCGCTCATCGCCATTGAGCAATCCATCCAGCTCCAGGAAGCCGTCGAGGCGGGCATCAAGGTGGATTGCGATGTGACGTCCGAGATGCTGGAGACGATTTTCTTTCCGAACAACGCGGTGCATGACGGCGGCGTCATCATCAAGGGCGACCGCATCGCCTATGCCGCGTGCATTTTTCCGCTGACGCAGCGGAGCGATTTGAACAAATCGCTCGGCACGCGGCACCGGGCCGCCCTGGGTTTGTCCGAGGAGACGGATGCGCTGGTTGTGGTCGTCTCCGAGGAGAACGGCATGATTTCGCACGCCTACAAGGGCCAGCTCGTGCGCGGCGTGACGATCGAAGAACTGCGCTCGTTCATGACCTCCATCATTTTGAAGCCCGCCCGCTCCAACAACCTGCTCCACTGGCTCCGGGCGCAATTGGGCGAGCGAAAACACACTACCGGCCCGGCGGTCATCACCCGGCGCGGCCCGCGAGCGGCTGCAAAAAAATGAAAAATTCTAAAGGCAAAATTAAAAATCCCGGCACCGGATACGATCCGGGTTTTGCGTTCTTAATTTTTAATTTTTAACTCAACCCATGCGCGACCTGTTCATCAAAGACTGGGGTTGGAAGTTGTTCTCCGTGATCCTGGCGGTGGCCATCTGGTTCACCGTGCACCGGATTTTGCAGGAATCCATCACGCCCGCCACCGCGTCCGACAGCCGGCCGATCACCTACGGCAACCTGCCGGTGGACCTCGTTTCGTCCGCGCAGGATGTGCGCGATTACCGCCTGCTGCACCCGACGGTCTCCGTCACGGTCAGCGGCTCCGCCGAAGTCATTGGCAAACTGCAGGCCAACCAGATTCACGCCATCGTGGATTTGACCGGCGTCGAAGACGTCAACACCGCCAAACTGCGGGTGGAGATCTCCGTGCCCGCCGGAGTGACGATCATCAACGTGACCCCCGAAACCATCGGCGTCGTGGCCCCGCCGGTGACGCATTGAATTCATTTCATGAGTGCTCCCAAAAAAATCTTCGGCACGGACGGCGTGCGCGGCACCGCCAACATCGAACCTGTCACCGCCGAAACCGCCCTGAAGCTCGGTCGCGCGGCGGCGCATGTTTTTAAAAATATCGAACTCCAGTCGCGCAGCCGCGGCAAACACAAGATCGTCATCGGCAAAGACACCCGCCTCTCCGGCTACATGCTGGAGAACGCCATTTCGTCCGGCATCCTTTCGATGGGTGTGGACGTGTTGTTCATCGGGCCGCTGCCCACGCCGGGCGTCGCCTACGTCACGCGGAGCTTGCGGGCGGACGCCGGCATCGTCATCACCGCGTCGCATAATCCTTACACCGACAACGGCATCAAATTTTTCCGCGCGGACGGCTACAAACTCGACGACAAGATCGAGGCCGAGATCGAACGTCTCGTCTTCTCCGGCGAAGTGGAAAAAATCCAGCCCAACGCCGAACACATCGGCAAAGCCGTGCGCATTGACGACGCGCTGGGCCGCTATATCGAATACGCCAAGTCCTCCTTTCCCAAGGGCCTGACGCTCGAGGGCGTGAAGATCGTTTTGGACTGCGGCAATGGCGCGGCCTACAAGGCCTCGCCCTGCGTCCTGCACGAGCTCGGCGCAGAAGTCATCATCTACGGCGGGCGGCCCGACGGCAAAAACATCAATGCCAACTGCGGCTCCATGCACCCTGAAGCCATGTGCAAACGCGTCGTGGAACACGGCGCCCACATCGGCATCGCGCACGATGGCGATGCCGACCGCGTGCTGCTCTGCGATGAGACGGGCACGTTGATTGACGGCGACGACATCATGGCCATCGCCGCGCTGGAGATGCTCGCGGAAAACACCTTGGCCGGAAAAACCCTCGTCTCCACCGTGATGAGCAATGCGGGACTCGAAGCCGCCATCACCAAAGCTGGCGGCCGGATGATCCGCACCAACGTCGGCGACAAGAACGTCATTGATGAGATGCTGCGGAATAACTTCAACTTCGGCGGCGAGCAGAGCGGACATTTGATCTTCCGCGATTTCGCCAGCACCGGCGACGGCCTCGTGGCCGCGCTGCAAATCCTGCGCATCATGAAGGCGAAAGGCCAGCCGCTCTCGCAACTCGCGAAATGCTGGACGCGCTTTCCGCAGCTCGTCACCAACGTGAAGGTCCGCGAAAAGAAACCGGTCGAGCAACTCGACGGCGTGAATAAATTGGTAGCGGATGCGGAAAAGGAATTACAAGCGCAAGGCGGACGCCTGCTGCTGCGTTACTCCGGCACGGAACCCAAGATCCGCTTACTCGTGGAAGGCCGCGACCAAACGACGCTGAAGAAATGGTCTGACCAGATTTGCGGTGCGATTCAGAAGCAGATTGGGGTTTAAGCTCACCCCATACCGAAGCTCACGCCTTGCCTTCAAACAAACTCGGGGCCGTGGCGCGGGCGAACTCGATGCAACGGGCGAAGATTTGCGTCGGCGACTCGCTGGCGAGCGCAAAGTCCGCCAGCGCGCGAGCCTCTTCCATCTTCACGCGGCGGATGATGTATTTCACCTGGTCAATCACGGCGGGCGCGGTGCTCAATTCATCCACCCCCAGCCCGATGAGCAGTGGTGCGAGGATGGGATCGCCGGCGATCTCACCGCAAACGCCAGCCCAAATGCCGTTGGCGTGCGCAGCATCCACGGTCATCTTGATGAGCCGCAAGATCGCTGGATGCGTCGGCTCGTAGAGGTGCGAGACCTTTTCGTTCGTGCGGTCGGCGGCAAGCGTGTATTGGATGAGGTCGTTCGAGCCGATGCTGAAAAATTTCACGCGTTTCGCCAGCGCGTCGGCAATGAGCACGGCGGACGGAATCTCGATCATCGCGCCGATCTCCAGATTCTCAGCAAACGGAACCTTTTCCGCGCGCAGCTCGTCCTTGCATTTTTCGACGAGGGCGTTGGCCTGAACCAGTTCGTCCAGACCGGAGATCATCGGATACATCATCTTGACGTTGCCCTCGGCGCTGGCGCGGAGGATGGCGCGAAGCTGGGCACGAAACAGTTCCGGCTGTGCGAGGCAAAAGCGAATGGCGCGCCAGCCGAGAAACGGATTCATCTCTTTGGCGAGCTGAAGGTGCGACGCAAACTTGTCGCCGCCCAGATCCAGCGTGCGGATGATGACGGAGTTCGGCTTCAGGGAAACGGCAACCTCGCGATAGACTTTGTATTGCTCTTCCTCGGTGGGCGGCGTTTCACGGTTGATGAACAAAAATTCCGTGCGGAACAAACCAACGCCCTCTGCGCCGTGCGCGATGACAGCGGTGACATCGTGCTGATCTTCAATGTTGGCAGAAAGATGGATCGTCTTGCCGTCGAGCGTGACGGCAGCCTGATTTTGGACCTCGCGGAGTTTTTCGTCGAGCGAGGCCTTGATCTTGGCGAGCTGGCCGTATTGAAACAGCGTCTGGTCCGTGGGATTAACGGTGACCGTGCCGTTGTAGCCGTCGAGCAACGCGTAATCGCCGGTTTCCAGTTCCTCGCTGATGTTTTGCGCGCCGACGACCGCCGGAATGTCCAGGGAGCGCGCCAGAATCGCGGTATGTGACGTCTTGCCGCCAATGTCCGTAACGAAGCCAAGGACGTATTTCTTGTCCAACTGCGCCGTCATTGAGGGACTTAATTCATGCGCGACGAGAATACAAGGTTCCGTCAGGTGCCGGAGGTCAAACTGGTCTTTGACTTCTAGCAAATTATCGAGCACGCGATTCGTCAAATCCTTCATGTCGGCGGCGCGTTCCCGCAGATAATCATCGCCCGTCTTTTCCATCGCATCAATGTAGCGGGCTGATGCCGCGTGGAAGGCGTAGTCGGCGTTCATCCTTTCCTCGCGAATCAGGCGCAGGACTTCACCAATGACCATCGGATCTTCGAGCATCAGCAGGTGCGCGTCGAAAATCTCCGCCTCGGATGAGCTCATCGTCGTGGAGACGTGGCGCTGGATTTCAGTCAACTGCTCGCGGATGCGGACGAGCGCCTGCTCGAAGCGCTTGGTTTCGGCAATAATCGCGTCAGGCGCCAGTTCCCGCTTGATGATGGCGTGCCGGGAGCGATGCAGGACGATGACTTTGCCACGGCAAACCCCCGCCGAAACGGCGATGCCGGGATAAATTTTTTCTCCTTTGACCTGCCCTGACATAAGATTTGCAACAGAAATAGCCGAGCCAGTTTCAGTTGCAAAGCAATTCCGCTCGGAAACCGGCAATTTTCTGGTGACAATTAAAAAGCCCGCGCGAACGCGGGCTGGGAGGAGAGTGATTTACAAAAAAACGCTCAGGCGCGTTCCATGTATTTCTTGGTGCGCGTATCCACCTTGATCTTCTCGCCGGTCTTGATGAAGAGCGGGGCCTGCACGGTGATGCCGGTTTCCAAGGTGACTGCCTTTTGGACGTTGTTGGCCGAGTCGCCGCGGACGCCTTCCGGCGCGTCGGTCACGGTGAGGATGACGCTGGACGGAATTTCCACCGACACGGCCTTTTCTTCGACGAAAGTGATGGTGACCGGGGCATTTTCCACGAGGAAATCTTTCGCATCGCCGACGAGTTCGGCGGTGAGCGTGACGGTCTCGTAGGTTTCCGGGTCGGTGAACACGTAGTCTTGGCCGTCCTTGTAGCTGTATTCCATCTTCGTGGTCATCATCGGGATGGGCTCGATTTTTTCGGTCGAGCTGAAGCGCACGTCGGACGCTTTGCCCGTGCGGATGCTGCGAAGCGTGGCCTGCACGAAAGCGCGCAAGTTGCCGGGCGTGCGGTGTTGAAAGTCGAGGACGACGGAGATGTCGCCGTTGTAATTGATTGCCATGCCACGGCGGAGATCGCTTGCTGTTGCCATAAAATTATAGTCGCTGTTTGTTTGCTCGAAAAATGAGTTGCCCAGTCTAGCCTTAAAACGCGTGAAGGCAAGGGGGTTTTATGAACGAATTTTGATCACCTTCAGTTTTTGACCGAAGATTCCTAAAATGGGGCAAAATGGTAAACGGTGTATAACTAGCCGCCAGGACAGTCTGTATAAAGTCACTTGTTATTTGCGAAAGTTGTGTTTCAATCTGCGCCGGGTATGGACGACCAGTCTGAACAAAAGCAGCCCAAGCCTGTCAATACGTTCAGGAAGCGTGGCTGGCCTGATGTGGCATCGCACTTGGGAGCATTGATCATATCGAAGAATTTGCTCTTGCCAGCCGGAGCGTTGGCAGTGTTATTGCTAAGTATTTGGAAGCTGTCTAGCGGAGATTTGCGCGGTCTGGTTGAGACGGTCATTGACCGTAAGTGGTTTGCGGTTAGCGGTTGGGGGCTATTTTTACTGACCGTATTTGTCAGCATAAAGCTGTTCAAATGGCAGTCACGAATCTATCGCGAACAAATTGACGAGTTGAAGAAATTAAAGGACAGTTCGCAAGGGCAGTTGAAGCTTGAGTCGGAAACCGGCAAACAAACAGAGGTTGCCAAATGAAAACAATATTTGAAATCTGCATATTCATCGTCCTCGTGGGCATCCCGCTACAGTTGTTTTATTGGAGCGTCATCCGTCCGGTGCTACTGGCCAAGATTGAATCTGAAAGTTTCAAGCTACGGAAACGGCTAGAGTTGGCGGGGGAAATAACCTCGCGAGAAGGCAAGCAGGCATTGCCAGTAATTGAACGGAAATGCCATAATCTTTCCCATTGTTTGAATGATGTGGACGCCTTTCTATCTCTCATCGCCAAAATTCCGGTAGAAACAAAACTGCGGATTGAGCGTGACAAGGAAATCATTGCGCTCGCCCCTCCGGATTTGCGCACAATCAATAACGAGATTGAATTGATGTTCGCCGGTGCAGCTTTTGTTAACTCGCCGGGACTAATAGTTGCTTGCGTGCTATTCCTGCCGCTGGTGCTAGTCGTTGCACTTTGCTGTGTGGCGACTAACAAGGTCCGAAGCGCGTGGGAAACCATTGCACGACATCTGCGTGTAGGTCTGTATTTGCCAAGCCGAGCCGTTGCTTGCTAGTAACGGCTCGGCTTCATATTTTTTCTCCGTTAGCACGAAAGGGTTCGGCATTCCTTGACGCCACAAACCTTTGTATGCTACAAACAGCCAGCCACAATTAGCAGTGGTTTTATGCGTTGCCCCAAGTGCGGTTGTCAGGAAGATAAGGTCATTGACTCGCGTGCCTCCCGTGAAGGCGCCACCATCCGTCGCCGCCGTGAATGCGCCCAGTGCCAGCACCGCTTCACCACCTACGAGGAAGTCGAGCACGAAGGCCTCATGGTGCTCAAGCGCGATGGTCGCCACGAAGAATTTTCCCGCGATAAACTCCTCTCCGGCATCCGCAAAGCCTGCCAGAAACGTCCCGTCACGCCCAAGGCGATGGAAGATCTCGTGGATCACATCGTCGCCACCGTCACAGCGAAATACGAGAGCGAAGTTCCCGGCGAATTCATCGGCACACTCGTCATGGACGGTTTGCGCGAGATTGATTCCGTAGCCTACGTCCGTTACGCCAGCGTGTATCGGCGCTTTCAGGAAGCCACTGATTTCGTCAACGAGGTCAACAAACTGGAGGCCGCGCGATGATCGCCCTCCATTCCGACTGCCTGCTCTTCCAGCTCAACAACGGCGAAAGCATCCCGTGCTCGGTGCAGATGATCTCCGTGGAGATCGTCGGCGAATCCGGCCACGCGCTTGACCCCGACCTGCTCAAGCACGCCGCCGCCAGCGTGTTTCATTATTTCAAGATCGAGCTGGACCGCGAGACCGTCACCATCGGCGAATTTTCCCTCGCGCTGGAAAAAGTCCTGTGCCATCTCGGCTACACCATCCACGCCGGGGAAGCCGGCGACCCGAACGTCAGCCAGACCGATCTTGGCCTGCTCGCCCGCGAATCCGACGACAACCTGGAACTCTTTTTCTTCCCGCGCCTGCGCAACGAACTGCGTCTCCGCCTCCGGCAATCGCCCCGCGTGCTGCATTTCCGCGGCCTGCGTCGCGCCGTGAAACGCCTCGCCGGCGCCCGCCGCTGGAGTCCGCGCTGCGAACAGATCGAGGATCAGATCGTGGATTTTCTCCGCGGCTGCCTCACCGCCGAACCCGAGCAGAACAAGTGCGCGCTGGTGGTGGAATAGTTTTTAATTTTTAATTGTTAGTTTTGGGTTGAAGTCGTTCGCCTCCTTGCGTTTTTTTGAACTAAGAATTAAGAATTTAAAATTCAAAACTTGATGAAAACCCTTTTTGAAAAAATCGTCGCCCGCGAAATCCCCGCGCAGATCGTTTACGAAGATGACCTCGTCCTCGCCATCCGCGACATCAATCCGCAGGCCCCGACGCACGCCTTGATTTTCCCGAAGCAAGCCGTGCCGCGCATCGCCGAGGCCGCGCCCGCCCACCAGCCGCTGCTCGGCCATCTCCTGCTCAAAGCCGCCGAGGTCGCGGCGAAACTCGGTCTGGAAAAAAGTGGCTACCGGCTCGTCATCAACAATGGCGCGGACGGCGGCGAAACCGTGCCGCACTTGCATTGCCATATCCTCGGCGGACGCCACATGGCCTGGCCGCCGGGTTGATTCAGGTGCTGGGCGTTCCTCCGCTGGAATTACCGCCGCGATTAAACAATTTCTTGATGAACGCCGCCACGGCAATGACGCCGATGATGACAAATTTTTTCGCCGCCAGCAGGCCGACGAGGAGCACTTTGAAAAGCCCCATCTTCGCCGCGATGCCGCCCGCCACGAGTGCCGCAATGCCGTAGGCCGCCACCTTGTCCACCTTCGGATCGAAGTCGGCGTAGCGGCTGCCCTCCTTGAAATCCACCATGCCGAGAATTTTCGGCGTCTCCCCGTTGATTTCTCCGAGTTGATTCATGCCGGCGATGGCGTTTAACTCCAGCACGCCTTTGCGACCCAACATGCGGATGCTGTAATTCAGCGTGTCGTGCTTCTCGCCCTCGAACTTGAGCTGCTTGGCCCAATACAGCTTGTGCGTGGTCGCGTCGTAATGCGGCGGCTCCGCCCAACCGACGAGCGTGACCTCCGGATAGCCTTGTTCCTTGCGGGCCTTGTTATCTTCCACGATGCCCTTCTGCATCTTCTTCAGCAGATCGTCGTAATTGATCTTGGCCGCGTCATCGTCCTTCACAAAACCGTCCTCGCTGTAATCAATCGTTACGACCCACGCGTTGGAACTCAACGGCGTCATGCCCGCCGGAATCAGCAAGCCGAGCGGCTTCTCTTTGGAAGGGGGATTGCCCCAGAGTTTGACCAGCACCGTCTCCGCATCCTCCGACGCGAGAAAATTAAAATCCTTCGGCACCGTCAGCTTCGCGAGGCCGCCGCCCAGATCAATCTCGCCCTGCTCGTATTTCAAATTCTTGACGAGCTGCATGACCTGTTTGAGCTCGGCAATTTCCTTGGCATCCAGCCCGTTCGTGTCCATTTGGGCGCGGAGGAAGCCCGGCGCCGCCAATAATCCGGCAAGTAACAGAATGGTAAGTTTTGTTTTCATGATGAGTTGAATGGTTGATGGCCCGGCTTCTGAAAAGCCCGTGAATCCCTAAGACCAGAGCAATTCTGCGGACGCCCAAAAACTTTGTCAATTCCGACGCAGGAAAAATCTGAAGCGGTGAAAAATATCGCAGAGCAGAGCTGCCGCTCTGCCTGGGCAATTAGGGCGGCGGAGTCACGCCACCCTACCGGACAAACTGCTTCAACACCGCGCCCAATCGCTGAATCCCCTCACGAATATCCGCCTCGCTCGCGTTACCGAAGCTGATGCGCATTTCGCTGGCCGGCTTGCGACGCCAGGAATCCTCGGCGTAACAGAGTTCGCCGGGAACATAGAGCACGTCGCTCTTCAGCGCGGTTTGAAACACTTTCGATTTCACACCAGCGGAAATGCCTTTCGGCAGGCGAGCCCAGAAATAGAGTCCGCCGCCGGATTCCCAGATCTCCACGCTCGCCGGGAAATTTTCCGCCAGCGCGCGCTTCATCACCGCCGCCTTGTGCGCGTAG
>Ga0068855_100007620_pt1 | contig 13092 bp, 11 predicted proteins | sample KBSCornC52_FD_66592 | JGI IMG/M metagenome (GOLD analysis project Ga0068855, IMG submission 66592) | Corn rhizosphere microbial communities from Kellogg Biological Station, Michigan, USA - KBS Corn C5-2 | ecosystem: Host-associated > Plants > Roots > Rhizosphere > Soil ... | reverse complement strand
TCGACGCCGTAGATCTCGTCGACGCCGACCGTCGACACCAGCATGCCGAAGAACAGGCTGATGAATGCATTGGCGAGCGATCCGCCGCCGAGCGCCACGACACTGGTGAAGCCGAACAGCACGATCGAGAAATATTCGGGCGAGTCGAACGACAGCGCGACCTTCGCGAACGGCACCGCGAGCGTGACCATCACCGTCGCCGTGATCAGGCCGCCGGTCAGCGCGGCGAACAGCGTCCAGCCGAGCGCCTGCGCCGGATCGCCGGCGCGCGCCATCGAGTAGCCGTCCCACAGCAGCGGCACGTCCATCGGCTCGCCGGGGATGCGGAACAGGATCGACGTGATGGCGCCGCCGTACGTGCCGGAGACGTACATCGCCGTCAGCAGGATGATCGACGGCGTGATCGCCATGCCGTACGTGAACGGCAGCGCGAGCACGACACCCATGACGAGCGTCAGCCCGGGCAGCACGGCGACGAGCATCCCGACGACTAGACCGACGACGAGTGCCGCGAAATTGGCCGGCGCGAGCACGTGCACGAAGCCGCCGCCGAGTTGCTGCACCACGTCCCACATCGTCAGCGAACCCCCAGCAGCCGCATCAGCAGCAACGACACGGTCGCGAACGGCTCGCCGCCGATCGGCAGCGACAGGTAGACGACCTTCATGAAAATGAACATGAACACGAGCGCGCCGGCGACCGCGACGGCGGCGATGACTGGCCAGCGCCGGTATCGGCCCGTCCACGTCAACGCGGCGATGTAGAGCACGGTGTCGATGAAGAAGCCGAGCGTGCCGAGCAGCGCGACGTAGCCGATCGTCAGCGCGACGCCCGCGAACAGCAGCGCCGGGTAGCGCGGCAATGGCTTGTCATCCCGCGCGTCGCCGGGCAACGCGTCGGCGATCACGTCCTGCAGCATCACGGGCTCGGCCGCCGCCGGATGCCGCAACACGCTGACGATGCGCACGACGCAGGCGACGATGAGCAGCAGCAGGATCGCGCGCGGCCACACGTCGGGGCCCGGCCGGTCGCCGCGAGGCGTGTAGCCGAAGTGCAGCGCGTTGTAGCTCAGCACGACGGCGGCAGCCAGCACCAGCACATACGGCAGCAGCGCGCGAAGACGCGGCGTCATCTTCGACTCTCCGCGCGCGACGGCGATGCCCGCGGGTTCCTGCGCCAACGCGCTATTTCTTCGGGATCGACGCGATGATCTTCTTCGCGTCCTCGAGCCACGCCTGCATGTACTTCGTCGATTCGGCGCCGGGGATGAAGCTCGCGTCGTCGGCGTACTGCTCCTTCAGGTAGGCCTTGAAGTCGGCCGATCGCGCTGCCTTGGCGATCGCGTCCGACAGCAGTTTCACCTGCGCAGGATCGGTGCCCGCCTTGACGAGCACGACACGAAATTGCGGCAGCGTGATGTTGTGACCGAGCGCCGTCGACACGGGAACGTCCGGAAAGTCGGCAACCTTCGATCCGTAGAACAGGATCAGCGGCCGGATCTGCTTCGTGTCGACGAAATTGCGGACGTCGCCCGCCTGTTCGTACAGCAGGTCCGCGTGCCCGCCGAGGATCGACGTGTAGCGCTCGCCCGGCTTCGCGTACGGCACGGAATTGAGCTTCAGTCCCTTCGCGACGAAATAGTTGACGGTGATGTCGTCCGGGCTCTCGAAGCCGGTCACCGCGACCTTCAACGGCTTCTCCTTCGCCGCTTTCTCGACATCGGCCCACGTCTTGAACGGCCCGTTCTCGGCGGCGAAAAAGCCCGATGCCTGCTGAATGACGACGCCGAGCGGAATGAAGTCCGCCAGCTTCAGCTTGGTATTCGGCGATGCGAGCAGCGCGAACGTGTCGCCGGTCATCACTTCGATCGTATAGCCGTCGGCGTTCGCGGCCATCAGCTTCGCGTGCCCCGTCTGCCCGGTGGCGCCCGCGACGTTAATCACCGGCAGCGACACTTTCAGCTCCGGCTCGAGCAATTGGCCGAGCTTGCGCGCCACCTGGTCGGCGCCGCCGCCGGGCCCCCACGGCACGATGAATTCGATCGGTCGTGACGGATAGCGGTCCTGTGCCATTGCGACACCCGTCAACGTCGCGCACAGCGCGAGCGCGGCGGCAACCGAAATCCTCATCCAGCGGACACGCGATTGCATCGACTTCCTCCAGTGATGGGTGCGGTGCAGTCTGGCGCTGCGATCCCGCACGGGACTCGTGCGGCCCGATGCACGATGCACCGGACCACGAAATCGAATGGGTCCCCCGCCTGTGCCGTTCCGGTCCTCATCCTGAACCTGGGTTCAAGATTGGTCGCCTGCCGGGACCATCAGGCGCTTCCGCGTGGGAGCGCACACCGGTCCGCATGTGGCGCGGCAACCTCGCTACGAGAGCATTGGTTCAAAGAACGTATGACCGGATCGAACACTGCAGGGGATAGAACAAGACCGGCAAACCGCGAACGCGTTCCGTTCGCGCATCACCCCGCACCGCACGCTAGAACAATTTGTCCTGGCCCGCGAGCGCCTGGTCGATTGCCGTTTGCATCGATTGGATTCTACGCCGCGCCGACTCACCGTCAATCGAGCCGTCGGCGGCCGGCTGCGCGTCGCCCGCCCCACCGGCCGCGCGACGCTCGCGCAACAATTCGTGCGCGAAGTTCAGCGCCGTCATCACGGCGATGCGATCGGTGCCGGTGACCTTGCCGGCGTCGCGAATCTCGCGCATCCGCTTGTCGAGCAGCGCGACGGCCTCCGACAGCTCCTCGCGCTCGCGCTCCTTGCAGGCGACCTTGAACTCGCGGCCGAGGATCGTGATGTCGAGCGTGATCATTTTCGGCGCGCTCATTCGTCCACCTCACCCGGCACGCTCATTCGTGTGGCACCTTGGCGATCAGCGCGTCGAGCCGCGTCGTCGCCTGCGTGACGCGGCCGTTCAGGTCGCGATTGCGCTCCTGCAACGCGAGCAGCTCGCGACGCAGAATGTCGTTCGCGTCCTGCAGCTCGCGCGTGAATGCGATCAGCGCGTCGACGCGTGCTTCCAGCGCGGCAAGCTCGTCTTCCATCGTAACTGGCACTATAGGGGCCGCATCGCAGCCGAGTCAACCACGCGATGCCCGGCGGCAAGACCTCGCGATCGATCAATGCGCGCGATGCTGATCGTCGGTGTCGAGTGCACCGTAGCGCACCGAGACGACGTCGAGCTCCTCGGTGCCGCCCGGCGTGCGCAGCACGACGGTGTCGCCTTCGCGCGCCTTCAGCAGCGCACGGGCCATCGGCGAAATCCAGCTGATGTAGCCGCGCTCGGTGTCGATCTCGTCGATGCCCACGATGCTGATCGTCCGCTCGTCGCCTTGCGCGTTGGCGACGGTGACCGTCGCGCCGAAGAACACGGCCGACTCCGCGTCGTCGTCGCGCGGCGCTGCCGGATCGACGACCTCGGCGTTATCCAGGCGCCGGACGAGAAAGCGGATGCGCCGGTCGATTTCGCGCAACCGCTTCTTGCCATAGATGTAATCGCCGTTCTCGGAGCGGTCGCCGTTGCCGGCGGCCCATGCGACCGTCGCGACGAGCTCCGGGCGCTCCTTCGTGACGAGCGCATCGAGCTCCCGGCGCAAGCGCGCGAAGCCGCCCGGCGTCATGTAATTGCGGGAGCCCGCCGGCAGCGGCGACGCGTCGGGCGCGTCGTCCTCGTCGCCGGTCGGTGTTTCCTCGCTGGTGAATGCCTTGCTCATCTGGTGTACTAGCGTGACTTGCCGCCGGCTGTCGCGGACGACGGCGCGTCCGAAGGGGGCATAGTCGTCGGACCGATTATAGGCGCCGGTGCGGCAGCGCGGCCGGTCGCTCGCCGCGCCATCGCGAGCGCGTCGCACAGCTGCACGACGCCATCGACGAAGCGCGGGCCGGGACGGTGCAGCAGATTGGCATCGACGACGAACAGCGCGCGGTCGCGTGCGGCGTCGAGCGCCGGCCAGCGTGACCAGTTGTCGAGCCACGCCGGACGCCTTGCCGCGTCGGTTCCCGCGACGATCACCTGCGGATTCGCGGCGAGCACTGCCTCGACGCTCACCTGCGGCGCCGGAATCGACAGCGCTCCGAAGACATTCTGCCCGCCGCACGCGGTGATCGCCTGGCTGACGAGGTGGTGGCCACCGAGGGTGAACAACGGCACGTCGGACAGCTGGTAGAACACGCGCAGCGGTGAGCCGACCGCGCGCAGCGTCAGCCGCGCGATGCGCCCGCGCAGCGCTGTGGCGGCCGTGGACGCCTGCGCGTGCGTCCCCGCCAGCGCACCGATGCGCTCGACGTCGTCGGCGATGCCGCCGATCGTGCGCGCGTCCGCTTCGAAAACCGCAACTCCGCGCTCGCGCAGCCCGCCGACCTGCGCAGGCGTCGTCCACGGCCACGTGACGATCAGGTCCGGCCTCAGCATCGCGATGCGTTCGAGGTCGAGCGCGTTGGCGTCACCGATGACCGGCAGCGCCTTGACGGCGGCCGGATAGTCGGAACCCTTGATGACGCCGACGATTGCCGCCCCAGCACCCGCCGCGTAGACGAGCTCGGCGGCGTGCGGCGCGAGCGTGACGATCCGTCGCGCGGGCGACGGCAGCGTCACCGTCTTGCCGGTGTCGTCGACGACGCTGATCTGCGCAAACGCCGTCCCCGCGAACACGAGCCACGCAAGCGAAAGTATCGTGCGGCCGGCGGAACGACGGCCGCGAAACTTTCGCCCGAACATGCTCATATCCGCCACCTGACACCCGCGAACACGCGCGCCCCGCCGGTGGCGAAATCCGCGGCGAGCTCGTAGTCGCGGTTGAACACGTTGTCGCCCCGCACGAAAACCGTCGTCCGCGCATCGACCGCCCATTCCACCGCCAGGTTGACGAGCCCGTAGCCTCCCATGCGACGCAGATTCTCGGCATCGTCGAAGCGCGCGGACGAGCCGACGAGCTCGGCGATGAACAGCGCACGGCCATATGGCTGCGACAGTGCGACGACGCCATGCCGGCGCGCGCGACGCGGCAGCAATCGTCCCGAATCGGCGTCGGTGGGCGACTGCACGTCGATCGACCCGTTGACCGACGTATCGCGCCACACGATTCTGCCGGCCAGCGTGACGCCCTCGAGCGTCGCGTCGGCGACGTTGTTCGGCGCGCAGTTGAAGCTCGCGTCGCACTGGAACACGATCAGGTCGCTCACCCGGTTGTGATAGACGACGGCGTGCGCATCCCACGCGATGTCCGCGTGCCTGCCCGTCGCGTAGACGCCGGCTTCGATGTTGCGCGACGTCTCCGGGCGCAGATCGGGGTTCGAGAAACCGGGGAAATAGAGATCGTTGAACGTCGGCGCCTTGAACGCCGTACCCGCGCTCGCGGTCACGCGCCAGTCGGGCAGGAATCGATAGCCGTACGCGATCGCGCCGGTCGTCCGGTTGCCGAACTGGCTCGAATCGTCCTGACGCAAGTTGACCTGCAGCGCGTGCGCGTTCGCGTCGACGCGGTAGACGCCCGTCAGCGAATTGGTGTTCCGCGCACGCACGGCGAAGCCGGAATCGGTCTCGACGCGCTCCTCGCGCCGCTCGAGCGCCAGCGTCAACGCGCCCGCAGGGAGCGTCAAGTCGTTCTGCCACGCGTACTGATGCTGATGCGTTTCGAACGGAAAGTCGCCGAATCCGGTTTTCGACACGGAGCGATCGCCGCCGTCGCCTGCGCTCAGCATCGAACGCCAGTTGGGCGTTACGCGGTCGTCGAGCATCGCCCGCCACTCGGTCACCGTCGTGATCGTCCGGTCGTCGAACGCGTCGCCGCCGTCGAACTGGCTGTCGAGATGGCTGCGAAAGTACTGGAGCTGCACCGAGTGGTCGGTCCCGACCTGCAACTGTCCGTGGGCGCTGACGCTCGCGTCGCGGTAGCCGTCGCGATCGGGGTCATAGCTGAAATTCGACGGGTTGACGATCGCGTTGAAGCCGTCACTGCGCCGGCCCGCGAGCTGCACGCTGCCGCGAGCGACGTCGGAGCCGCCCGACACGCCCGCCGACGCCGCAACGCTGTCGAACGTTCCACCGCCAATCGACGCGTTGGCATGAGTACCGGCGGATCCGCGTCGCGTGAACACCTGGATCACGCCGCCGATCGCATCGGCGCCGTACAGGCTGGACGCCGGCCCGCGCAGTATCTCGATCCGCTCGATCTGGTCGGGCGGAATCGCCTCCAGTGCGGCGGCCCCGCTCGACGCCGATGCGACGCGCATGCCGTCGACGAGCACGAGCGTCTGCGCGGCGTTCGCACCACGCAGGAACACGCCTGCCGTCGCGCCGGGTCCTCCGTTCTGCACGATCTCGACGCCGGGCTGCCGCTGCAGCAACGCGACGATGCCCTGGACACCGCCGCGTGCGATCTCGTCGGCGTCGATCACCGTAACGTCGGCGACGAGATCGATGAGGCGCTGCGGCGCGCGCGCCGCCGTCACGACGATCGGGTCGAGGACGGCGGGCGCCGGTAACGGTTGCGCGCCTGCATTGAACAAGACGAAAAGTGCGACAGGACCGATCCGGCGGGCAAGCGCCGGCGCGCGCAACGAGATGGAAAGCGACATGGTGGTCGACCCGCGTCATGCCGTGGGGACCCCGCACGGCGATTGATCGGCACAACGCGGAACTCGTGGGACGCCCGCGGGCGTCGATCGGCGAAGGCGAGGAAGGTGCCGGCGACGGATCCCGGGCGGCAACGGATCCCCGCGCTGCATTCGCGGCGAACGCCGACTGCTGACGGCATCCGCTGCAGGCCGGTCTCCGGGCTCGCCGGTCTTGATCGCTCGCCTTCCCGCACGCGCGATGGCGTTCAGTGGCTGTAGGTTAAGCGATCCGCACCGGCCTACCGTTGCGGGGGCAGCCGCGGCGTTCGCGCGCGTCGCGCGTGACCGCGTTCCCGTTTCACCCGCCGAGCCGCGAACTGGTACCGCCCGGCGGACACCTGCACCACCGATTCTACAGTCGTTTGGTATAATCCGGACCCTTTTCGAAGCAGCGCCAGTGGCCCGCAAGCTTTTCATTCGCACGTTCGGCTGCCAGATGAACGAGTACGACTCGGACCGGATGGCCGACGTGCTCGCCCACTCCGATGGACTCACGCTGACGGATCGTCCCGACGACGCGGACGTGATCCTGTTCAACACGTGCTCGGTGCGGGAAAAGGCGCAGGAGCGCGTGTTCCACGACCTGGGCCGCGTCCGCGAGATCAAGGCGGCGCGCCCCGACGTGCTGATCGGCGTCGGCGGCTGCGTCGCGTCGCAGGAAGGCGCTGCGATCGTCCGGCGTGCGCCCTACGTCGATCTCGTGTTCGGCCCGCAAACGCTGCACCGGCTGCCGGCGATGATCCGCGCGCGCCGCGAATCCGGCGTCTCGCAGGTCGACATCGCGTTCCCCGAGATCGAGAAGTTCGACCACCTGCCGCCGCCGCGCGTCGACGGCGCGAGCGCGTTCGTGTCGATCATGGAAGGCTGCAGCAAGTACTGCTCGTTCTGCGTCGTGCCGTACACGCGCGGCGAGGAAATGTCGCGGCCGTTCGACGACGTGCTGACCGAGATCGCCGACCTCGCCGACCAGGGCGTGCGCGAGGTGACGCTGCTCGGCCAGAACGTCAATGCCTATCGCGGTCCGCTGGGTGCGGGCACCGCCCTCGGTAAGATGGCCGATCTCGCGCTGCTGCTCGAATACGCGGCCGACGTGCCCGGCATCGAGCGGTTGCGCTTCACGACGTCGCATCCGAAGGAAATGAGCGCACGGCTGATCGACGCGTACGCGACGAACGACAAGCTCGTGTCGCATCTGCATCTGCCCGTGCAGTCGGGGTCCGATCGCGTGCTCGCGGCGATGAAGCGCGGCTACACGGCGCTCGAATACAAGTCGATCGTCCGCAGGCTCCGCGCCGCGCGTCCCGACCTCTCGCTGACGTCCGACTTCATCGTCGGATTTCCCGGCGAAACCGACGCCGACTTCGCCGCGACGCTGCGGCTCGTCGAGACGGTGCGCTTCGACGGTGCGTTCAGTTTTGCGTACAGCCCGCGCCCCGGCACGCCCGCCGCCGAGCTTGCCGACCCAATCGCGCCGGACGTGCAGCAGGCGCGACTGGTCCGCCTGCAGACCATGCTGGACCGGCAATACCGGAACTACAGCGAAGCGATGGTCGGGACTCGCCAACGGGTCCTCGTGACCGGGCACGCCGTCAAGGATCCGCGCGAGCTCGCTGCTCGCACCGACAATAACCGCGTCGTGAACTTCGCCGGCGACGCGGCGTCGATCGACCACTATGTCGACGTCGACATTACCGCGGCGCTGCCGCACTCATTGCGCGGTCAACTGACGCCAGCGTGAACGGTCTGCCGCGCCGCGCCTTGCGCCGCACGGACGACCTCTTGCCGAATCACGGAGAAACCTCGGTCATGTCGTACTTTCGTCTAACCCGCGTCGCGGCTGCGCTCGTTCCATTCGCGCCGTTCCTCATGTCCGGCTGCGCCAGCCTCCCCTCGGCCGACACCGCCAAACCTTCCGAAACCGCGGCGATCGCGGCCGCTGCTGCGCACGCCGCGACAACCGACGCGACGAGCGCGCGCAACGGCGCAACGCAGCGCGACGTCGCACCCGGTGGCGCGCGGCCCGCATCGGCGACGACGACCGCCGTCGCCGCAGCGGCCGCCGCAGCGGCGCAGGCCGCGCAGTCCTCGAAGCCGTTCGCCGACGTCGTCAAGGAGGCACAGGAAACGAAGGGGATGTTCAACCTGTGGCAGAAGGACGACAAGGTCTACATCGAGCTCGAACCCGACCAGTTCGACAAGCCGTACTTCTTCAAGTCCGCGATCAACCAGGGCATCGGTGAAAGCCGCATATTCGGCGGCGCGATGACGTACCCGATCGGCGTGGCGCAGATCGTCGTCTTCCACAAGCACGGCCAGACGGTCCAGCTGATCGCGAAGAACGTCAAGTACACGGCGAAGGCGGGCACGCCGGAAGCGCGCGCCGTCGCGGCAGGATTTTCGGACAGCCTGCTCTCCGTCGCGCCGATTGCATCGCAGCCGCATCCCGAGCGGAAGTCCGTGCTGATCGAGGCGAACGCGCTGCTGCTCGCCGACATTCCGGGTGCGGCGTCGATGCTCGAGCGCGTCTACCGGCAGCCGTACGGCTTCGACCCGCGCAATTCCGCGATCGGCACGACGCGCGGGCAACCGGACAACGTGACGCTGGAAGTGTCGGCGCACTACGCGCTGTCGCGCCTCGTGCTGCCGCCGCCTCCGCCCGCGGTTTCGACGCTGCCGTCGCCGCCAATCACCCTGCCCGACGTCCGCAGCATGTTCATCGGCTACCACTACACGTTCGCGAAGCTTCCGGACGTCCCGATGCACGCGCGCCCGGCCGACGAGCGCGTCGGCTACTTCACGACGGAGCTCCTCGACTTCACGTCCGACGTTCCGCGCGTGCCGGTCCAGCGCTATGCGAACCGGTGGCGCCTCGAAAAGATGGATCCCGCGGCGGCGCTGTCGGAACCCAAGCAGCCGATCGTATTCTGGCTCGACCGCAACATTCCGGTCCGCTACCGCGAGCCGATCAGGCAGGGCATCCTCGAATGGAACAAGGCGTTCGAGCGAATTGGCTACAAGGATGCGATCCACGTGTTGACCCAGCCTGACAACGCCGACTTCGACACGTCCGACATCCGTCACGCGTCCGTGCGCTGGCAGACGGTTGCGAAGACGTCGTACGGCGCGATCGGGCCGACGGTCGTCGACCCGCGCACCGGCGAGATCCTCGACGCCGACATCGGCATCGACGCGAACAACGTGCGCGTCGTGCGCAACCTGCGCTCCGAATACATGCCTGCGCAGAAGGACGCGTTCGCGGCGTTCGCGCAAGCGCAGGCCGATGCGACGCTCAGGGGAAATTCGCAGGCATGCCTGTATGACGACGCGGCGACGGAGGAAGCGGCGTTCGGCCTGTCGCTGCTCGAGGCGCGCGGCGACCTCGACGCCGACAGCCCCGACGTCGACAGGTTCGTCGATACGTTCCTGAAAAACGTGACGATGCACGAAGTCGGCCATACGCTCGGGCTGCGCCACAATTTCCGCGCGTCGACCGTCTACACGGAATCGCAGCTCGAAGACCGCGACTTCACGGCGAAGAACGGCATTTCCGGGTCGGTGATGGAGTACAACCCGTGGAACCTCGCCATCAAGGGCGAGAAGCAGGGCGAGTACCAGATGTCGACGCTCGGTCCGTACGACTACTGGGCGATCGAGTATGCGTACCGCGAGATTCCGGCGGAGCAGGAGGTCGCCGAGCTCGGCAGCATCGCGTCACGCTCGAGCGAGCCGTGGCTTGCGTACTCGACCGACGAGGACGTCGCGTATTTCGCCGTCGACCCGGCGGTGAACCAGCTCGACCTCGGCAGCGATCCGCTCGCGTACGCGACGAAACGCCTCGCACTCGTCCGCGAGCTGTGGCAGCGCACCGAGCACCTCGATCTCAAGAGCGGCGACAGCTACTCGGTGCTGCGGCGCAATTTCACGCGCGGACTCAATGAAGCGGGACAAGGCGCCGTCTATGCGTCGAAATACGTCGGGGGCCTGACGACGCTGCGCGATCGCGCCGGCAGCGGACGCCAGCCGCTGACGCCCGTCGACGCGAAGAAGCAGCGCGCAGCGCTCGACATGCTCGCAACGCAGGTGCTGTCGGCGGACAGCTTCAATTTTTCGCCGGCGTTCCTGCGCCGGATGACGGTGTCGACGTTCGACATCGACGACGCGCAGGAGCTCGGGCGCCCGGCGCCGCCGCTCGACCTGTCGATCGACCAGCAGGTGCTCGGCCTGCAGCGCGGCGTCCTCGATACGCTGATGAGCCCGTCGATCGCGCAGCGGCTGCTGAACAACGCAGCAAAGGTCGATGATCCTGCGTCGGCGCTGAAGCTGTCGGAGCTCTATTCGACGCTGCATCGAGCCGTCTGGAGCGAGCTTCGGACCGGCAAGGACATTTCGCTCTTCCGTCGCAACCTGCAGCGCGAGTACGCGACGCGCGTCGCCAACGCGCTCGTCCGGCCGACGCAATCGATGCCGGCGGATGCGCGCGCACTGCTGCGCGTCGACGTGACGACGCTTCGCGCCGAGCTGGCGAAAGCGCCGACGCGGCATTTGTCGGCGGAGGCGAGGGCGCACATCGTGGAGATGGGAGCGCTTCTGGACGAAGCGCAAAAGGCGCCGCTCGTCCGCCAGGCGGTTTGATGCCTGCGCAGCGGCGCGCGCCCTCGCCGGAGCGCGCCGCCCCCGCGCCCGGTGAGGCGGCCCCGGCTGCACGGCGAACGACCGAGACGCTGACGCTCAAGCCGATGGACAATCGCGCACTCGCGAATCTTTGCGGGCCGCTCGACGCGAACTTGCGGCAGATCGAGGCGGCGCTCGACGTGACGATCGCGCGCCGCGGCGCCGATTTCAGCATTACGGGCGCACCGGCACAGACGGCGCACGGCGCGCGGGCCATTCAACGGTTCTACGCGGACGCGGCGAAGCCGCTGTCCGTCGACGACATCCAGCTCGGCCTCGTCGAGATCGGCACCGGCGGCGCGGCCGGCGACGCGACGGTCGCCGACGTCACCGTCGACGGCGGACCGCAGCTGCGGACGCGGCGAGCCGACCTGCACGGCCGCACGCCTAACCAGATCGCGTATCTCGAGGCGATCCGCACGCACGACATCAGCTTCGGCATCGGCCCGGCAGGCACCGGCAAGACCTATCTCGCCGTCGCGTGCGCCGTCGACGCGCTCGAGCGCGACACCGTCAAGCGGATCGTGCTGGTCCGTCCCGCGGTCGAAGCCGGCGAGCGTCTCGGCTTCCTGCCGGGCGACCTCGCGCAGAAGGTCGATCCTTACCTGCGGCCGCTGTTCGACGCACTGTACGACCTGATGGGCTTCGACAAGGCGGCGAAGCTGCTCGAGCGGCAGACGATCGAGCTGGCGCCGCTCGCGTACATGCGCGGGCGCACGCTCAACCATTCGTTCATCATCCTCGACGAGGCGCAGAACACCACACCCGAACAGATGAAGATGTTCCTGACGCGCATCGGCTTCGGCACCAGGGCCGTCATCACCGGCGACATCACGCAGATCGATCTCGCGCGCGGGCAGAAGAGCGGACTGATCGAAGCCGAGCGCGTGCTGAAGGGCGTGCGCGGCATCGCGTTCGTGCGCTTCACCAGCGCCGACGTCGTCCGGCATCCGCTCGTGCAGAAGATCATCGATGCGTACGAGCGCGACGACAACAAATAGCGCGCGGCGCCGGCCCGATCGCGTCGCCGTGCGCGCGTGACGTCCGCAGGCCCGGCGCATGCGCTGGTGCTCGGCGTGCAGCGCGCCGTGCCACCGGCGGGCCTGCCGCGTCCGGCGACGCTGCGCCGGTGGGCGGCGAGCGCGCTCGAGCGCGACGCGACGGTGACGCTGCGCTTCGTCGACGGCCGCGAAGGGCGCGCGCTCAACCGGCGCTACCGCGGACGGGACTACGCGACGAACGTCCTGACATTCGTGTACGATGATGGCGCGTCGCTCAACGGCGACGTCGTGCTATGCGCGCCAGTAGTCGAGCGGGAGGCCCGCGCGCAGCACAAGACGCTTGTCGCGCATTACGCGCATCTGGTGATCCACGGCATGCTGCACCTGCAGGGCTACGACCACGCGCGCGACGACGACGCGGGTCGCATGGAGGCGCGGGAAGTCGCGCTGCTGCGCGGTCTCGGGTACGGCAACCCGTACGCCGATCGCTAGCAGGGATCCGCGGCATTCGCACGCCCATCGATGGCCACTCCCCTCGACTCCTCCGACGAAAAACCAACGCTGCTCGAACGGCTGTCCGCATTCCTGACGCGCGAGCCGGAGGACCGGGAAGAGCTGATCGCGCTGCTGCGCGGTGCGTTCGAGCGCCGGCTGCTCGATGCCGACGCGCTGTCGATGATCGAGGGCGTGCTGTCGGTGTCCGAGACGACGGTGCGCGACATCATGATCCCGCGCGCGCAAATGGACTGCGTGTCGATCGACGACGCGCCGCCGGATTTCATGCCGCTCATCAT
>Ga0068855_100007619_pt1 | contig 13092 bp, 8 predicted proteins | sample KBSCornC52_FD_66592 | JGI IMG/M metagenome (GOLD analysis project Ga0068855, IMG submission 66592) | Corn rhizosphere microbial communities from Kellogg Biological Station, Michigan, USA - KBS Corn C5-2 | ecosystem: Host-associated > Plants > Roots > Rhizosphere > Soil ... | reverse complement strand
TTTTCCTCGACCGTTCCGGAACAAATCAACTCGTACACGAATACAGGTTTCTTCTGGCCGATGCGGTGCGCGCGGTCGATCGCCTGCGCTTCCACGGCCGGGTTCCACCACGGGTCCATCAGGAAAACATAGTCCGCGGCAGTCAGATTCAGTCCCAGACCGCCGGCTTTCAGACTGATCAGGAACAGCGGACAAGCCGGATCGTTCTGAAAGCGTTCTACGCGCGTCTGGCGATCGCGCGTTTTTCCGTCGAGATATTCGTAGACCAGGCCGAGATCATCCAGCCGCTTGCGAACGATCGCCAGCAGACTGGTGAACTGCGAAAACACCAGCGCTTTATGGCCCGATTCCAGAACTTCCTGAAGCTGCCCGATCAGCGCCTCCAGTTTCGCGCTTCCTTCTTCTTTCCGGTCGGAATCGATCAGGCCCGGATGGCATGCGGCTTGTCTCAGCCGCAGCAGCGCTTCGAGCACCATGATCTTCGATTTCGCCAACCCCTGCTTGTCGATGCGGGTGAGCAGCGCGCCGCGGTAATGATCGCGCAACTCATCGTAAAGCGCCCGCTGTTCCTTGCCCAGTTCGCAATAAATGGTCTGTTCTGTCCGCTCCGGTAACTCGCGCGCGACCTGCGCCTTGGTACGCCGCAGAATAAAAGGTCTCACCGCCTGCGCCAGCAACTGCCGCGATTCTTCGTCGGGATTGCGCGCCGCTCCGCCCACCATCCGGAACACGCTTGCCGATCCCAGCATTCCCGGATTGAGGAATTCGAACAGCGACCACAATTCGCCAAGATGGTTCTCCACCGGCGTTCCGCTCAGCGCCAGATGATGCGAAGCCCGTATCAGGCGGACTGCTTTCGCCCCCTCGGAGCCGCTATTCTTGACTGCCTGCGCTTCATCGAGCACCGCGTAATCGAACTCGATCTCCCGCAGCCGCGCGATATCGCGGCGCAGCGTCCCATAGGTGGTGAGAACCAAATCGAAGCGCCCGATGGCGTTCAGATCGCGTTGCGGACCCGTGTAATCCAGAATGCTGAGCAGCGGCGTAAAGCGGGCGGCCTCCTCTCTCCAGTTGAAAATCAGCGAACGCGGGGCCACGACGAGCGATGGCTGCATTTTGCCGCCTTCCCGCTTCCGCGCGGCGCGGCGCGATTCAAGCAGCGCCAGCACCTGCGCGGTCTTGCCAGTACCCATATCGTCCGCAAGGCAGCCGCCGAAGGAAAACCGCCGCAGGAATTCCATCCAGCCGAGGCCCTCCTTCTGGTAATCGCGCAATTGCCCCTCGAAACCCTGCGGCTGTTCCACGGCGCGAACGCCTTCGAAGCTGCGCAGCTCCGCGCGAACCTTTTCGAATTGGGCGTCGAATGTAGCCTCCGGCTGTGCCGCGAGCAACGCGTCCAGAAGTCCCGCCTGGCTGTGCCGGAAGCGAATGCTCTCGTCTTCCACCTGGCCCATGCCCGCGACCATCGCGACGCGCGCCAGCCAGTCTTCCGGAATCAGACCGTAGCTGCCGTCATCAAGCCGGACCATGCTTTCGCCGCGCCGCGCGGCCGCAAGCAATTCCGGCAGACCCGCCGTACGTCCGCCGTAATCCACTTTGCCCTGCAGGTCGAACCAGTCGACGCCGCTCGCCACGTTCAGGGTGAACTTCCCGGCCGCGCGGAACATCTTGCCGTCGGCCTCCACCATCCAGCCGGCCGCGGTCAGTGTGCGCACTACTGATGGCAGCTTCGAGGGCGTTACCTCCCAAAGGTCGTTCGGATCCGAGAGGGATCGAGTGCGCCGGCGGGCGCCCGCTTCGAGCAGTTGCGTCGCCGCTCCGGTTTCCGCGATTGGGTCGCGCCGAACGAGTCTGCGCCGCGTTGCGTCAAAAAGGGCCCGCTGCTGCGAGCGCTCATCGACCTGCTGTCCTTCATAATCAAACCCAAGCCGGGCCGTCAACCGCGCCGCGCCCTCCGTCTTCCCTGAGGGCGCCCGCAGGCGAAGACGCGGGCGAGGCGTCACGTCAGCCTCTTCAAACGCCAGCTCCTTCGGCAGGTCAACCGGGGGAACTCCAGGGCTCGTCAGGAGAGAGGAAAGGAGCTGATCGCGCTCGCTTTCCGGCGCTTCCAGTATTCCGTGGCTGCGTAACCAGACCAGCCACTGGAATGCCCTGCCGGCATCGAGCGGAGCTACGGCTTCCTGCGTAAAAACGAAGCCGCCTTCGGTGACCAGATCCGGCGCGGAGAGATCCATCCGCTCCTCGCCGCGCGACAGAAATCCGGCGAGACCCCAACCCTCGCCCGTCGGCTTCAGCTCAACGCGGAACTTCCATGGCTCGGCGTCATCCCAGCGGAGCGCGGCCGCTTCTTCCGGAATTTTTGCCGAACCCTTCTGGAGAAAACACTGACCGGTCTTTACAACCAGCGGCAGGACAAATTTCGCCAGGTCCGGTCCGAGGCGGATGCTCTCCGGAATGGCATCGTAGTCATAGCCCGCGTTGAATGCAAAGTAGTGGCGTCCGCCGGCAAGCGCGGCGAGCGCAGTTCTGTCCTCGTCCCGAGGCAGTTGAGCGATCTGGGAACGCTTCATGCGCAGCGGTACGGAGCGCGAGAAAGTTCCATCCTGCTTTCGATCCTGGGTCTGGAGATTCAGCACGATTTCGCCGCTGACGCGGCTGGCCGCAACATCCACCCAATAGCGAAGCTCCCTCTTCTCCGGCCACAACGGATCGAGCGACCAGGAAATCTTCGCGACCTTCGGGCGGGAGATTTCATCGAGATGCCTGCGCCAGTCCAGACGCTTTGAAGGCGGAGCAGTCGGCTCGTGAGCAGGGACGCCTGAAGTGTTGCTGTCGTCGAACCGGATGAGGCCCTCCGCCGCCGCGGCTTCGGAAAGAAAAGTCTGCTCCTCGGCCGCCAGCAGAGTGGCCCAGATGTGCTTGCAGGCGCCGGAGCTGGCGAAGTACTCGCACTCACACTTCACCGTGAGCGTGGGCTCACGATACGTGATTTCCACGTTATAGGGACGGTGTCCTCGCACACGGGCTTCGATGGCCGAGGGCGTCCCCCGCGTAATCACCACGCGTCCCTCACGGAAATAGTTGAATCCACGGACCATCGATGGATGACTGAAATGGTGGGAAAGCCTGCCCGTAAGCGCATCTTCCGCAGGTCCGCCGAGGCTCGGAAATCGTATGGATCGGTTCAACGCCACGCTTCTGTAACTATAGCGGCCTCACCGCCTTCACTCCGGCCGAAATATGATAATGTTCAAGGCAGTGAAACGCCTGATTTTCCTTGTCGCTGCCGCCGTGCCCGCGCTTCTGGGCCAGCAACAACCTGTTGCCGTGCGCACGTTCATCGCCAAAAACTGCGCTCCCTGTCATAACTCGACGCTCAAGCAGTCAAATCTGGACCTGACAACCCTGCCGTTTCACCCCTCCGATCCCGCCAACTTTGCCCGTTGGGCGCGCATTCACGATCGCGTGCGGGATCAGGAAATGCCGCCCATCAAAGTGCCCTCACTCACCCCGGCTTCGCGCGCGGCATTCCTCAAGGCGCTCGAAACTCCGCTGATGACAGCCGATGCGGCGCGCTACGCCGCGCCGGGTCGCACGCTGTGGCGGCGCATGAATCGCTATGAATATGAGGACACGCTGCGGGATCTGCTCGGCGCGCCCTGGCTGCAGGTGAAAGAGCTCCTTCCGGAAGATGGCGAAGCCTATCATTTCAATAAGTCGGGCGAGGCGCTTGATGTTTCGCATGTCCAGATGAGCCAGTACCTCATGGCGGCGGAATACGCGCTGCGACAGGCGCTTCCGCACTATACGGAACGTCCGCAGGTGACGACGAAGCGCTACTACGCGCGCGATCAGAGATCGATGTACAGCAAGGTCTCATTCCCCGCCAGTCCGGAGCGCGACATGTTCCCGGTGGTAGGGGATTCCGCGGATCTTGCGATGTTGCAGAAAAACGGAAAACGCACGGTGGGTCCCGAGAATCCGGAGGTTCGCGAACAGGAGGGGCTGGGAGTGGTGGCCAGCACCTACGAGCCGCTCGAGATGCGCTTCCAGCAGTTCACCGCGCCGGTTTCGGGCCGATACAAGCTGCGCCTGAAGGCCCATACGATGTGGGTGGGTCCTGACAAGATGCCGCGCTGGTGGCGTCCGAACCCGGAAGACATCACTCATGGACGGACGATTGAGCCAGTGACGCTCTATTCGGAGGTGCCGCCACGCGAGATGCGTTTTCTCGGCACGTTTGACGTGCGCCCTGAACCGACGGTCAATGAGGTTGAGGTTTACCTGTTAAAAGGGGATTCGGTTCGCCCTGATGCGGTTCGTCTCTTCCGTTCGCGGCCGCCCAACTGGAAGAATCCTCTCGCCACGAAGGATGGCCAGCCCGGCGTTGTCTTCAACTGGCTGGAAGTGGAAGGCCCGATTGTCGATCAGTGGCCGATGCAGGGCGCGAACCTTCTCTTCGGCGATCTTCCCTATACGCTCGATGCCAAAGGGAATCCGCAATACGAATCGAAGGACCCGGCGGCTGACAGCCGGCGTCTGCTGAAAGCATTTCTGGCGCGGGCGTATCGCCGCCCGGTTCCCGACGGTGATGTGGAGCGCTTCGTTGCGCTCGCCTCGAAGTCGATGTCAGCCGGGTTTTCCTTTACGGACGCCATGATTTCGGCATACGAGGCGGTGCTCTGCTCTCCCGCGTTCGTCACACTGGAAGAGAAGCCCGGCACGCTCGACAGCTATGCGATGGCATCGCGGCTTTCTTATTTTCTGTGGAATTCGGAGCCGGATTCCCAGCTTCGCCAACTCGCGGCGGAAGGCAAACTGCAGGATGCCGCTGTCCTGAAGGAGCAGACGAAGCGCCTGCTCGACGATCCAAAGTCACAGCGCTTCGTGAAGGCGTTTCTCGATTACTGGCTCGACCTTCGCAAGCTCGATAACACGTCGCCCGACGAAAATTTCTATCCGGATTATTACCTCGATGACTATCTGGTGGAATCCGCGGGCGCCGAGTCGCGTGCGTTCTTCACTGAATTGCTGAAGGGCAATCTGCCATCGAGCAACATTGTTTCCTCCTCGTTCGTGATGATTAACGAACATCTCGCGAATCTTTATGGGATCGACGGCGTGCAGGGTTCGGCGATTCGCCGCGTGGAACTGCCGGCCGGTTCGATTCGCGGCGGTTTTCTGACGCAGGCGAGCGTGCTCAAGGTGACCGCGAACGGCACCAGCACGTCGCCCGTACTGCGCGGCGTCTGGATCAATGAACGCATTCTCGGCAAGCCGATCCCGCCGCGTCCAACCGGCGTGCCGGCGCTGCCAGGCGACACGCGCGGCGCATCCACGATCCGTGAGCTTTTGGCCAAGCACCGAAGCCAGCCGGTCTGCAATTCGTGCCATGCGCTGATCGATCCGCCCGGCTTTGCGCTGGAGGCATTCGACGTTGTGGGCGCCCAGCGTGACAAGTACCGCGCGCTCGGCGATGGAACGAAGGCTACCGGTATCGGAAAGAACGGCCAGCCCTTCGCGTTCCACTACGGTCTGCCCGTGGATGCTTCGGGCGTCCTGCCGGATGGCCGCCAGTTTGCCGATGTCCGCGAGCTCAAAACCCTGCTGCTCGCCGACGAGCGCCAGCTCGCCCGCAATCTCGCCTCGCAGCTCATTATTTTTGCGACGGGCGCCCCGGTCCGGTTCAGTGATCGGCCAAAGCTGGAAGCGATTCTTGACGAGGCGAAGCCGACCGGCTACGGGGTTCGTTCGATCGTGGATGCTATCGTCCAGAGCCCGCTTTTCCGCTGCAAATGATTGAGCGCCAGCGGCTTCGGGCGCCAAATGAGAAAAGAGATATAATCAAGCCAGCATTTTTGGAAGGAGCCACAGGATGCCTCATATTTCCACGAAGAACACGCTTTCCCGGCGCACGATTCTGAGGGGAACCGGCGTTGCGCTTGCGCTTCCTCTGCTGGAGGCCATGACTCCGGCTTTTGCGCGCGCCGCCGAATCGGCTCCGCCGCGACGTTTCTTCGGCATCTGCAACAACCTGGGCCTTCTTCCCGATAAGTTTTTCCCGGCGGCCGATTCGACTGGTTTCAACTACGCGCCATCCACCTATCTGGAACATTTGGCGGATTTCCGCAATGATTTCACGGTGTTTTCCGGCGTCATGCATCCGGATGTGGATGCCGGCCATCCCGCCGATAACGTCTTTCTGACCGCTGCGCCGCATCCCGGTAATGGCGGCTTCCGGAACAGCATCTCGCTCGATCAGCACGCGGCGGAGCGCCTGGGCAATCAGACGCGTTTCCCGTCGCTGACGCTCGGAGTGAACGTATCGCAGGGCCAGCGCAGCCTTTCGTGGACGCGCGGCGGCGTTCTGATTCCGGCGGAAGACAAGGCCTCGGCCGTCTTCGCAAAGATGTTCATCACGGGGACGCCCGACGAGGTGCAGGCGCAGACCCGGCGGCTGGCTTTGGGCCAGAGCATCATGGATACGATCGCGGACCAGACGAAGACTTTGGAACGCAATGTCGGCGCTGCCGATCGTGCTCGCCTCGATCAGTACATGACTGGCGTGCGTGATCTGGAACAGCGTATGGTCAGTGCGGCGGAGTGGGAAACAAAGCCCAAACCGGTCGTGAAGGAAAAACCCCCGCTCGATCCCACCGATCCGAAGGCCTATATGGAGAAGGTGCGACTCATGTACGACATGGCGCGCCTCGCCTTTGAAACCGACTCCACGCGTTTTGTGGCGCTGCTGCTCGACAGCGTGAACTCGCCGGCGATTACGGTCAACGGCGAGCCCACCGACGACGGCTATCACAATCTTTCCCACCACGGGAAGAATCCGAAGAAGCTGGCGCAGCTCGAAATGATCGATCGCGAGCACATGAAGCTTCTGGCGAAACTTTATGGCGATCTGAAGGGCTGCAGCGAAGGCAGTGAAACGCTGCTGGACCGAACTATGGTTCTGTACGGGACGAACCTGGGCAACGCCGATACGCACGTGACGACGAATCTGCCGACGATTTTCGCGGGCGGCGGATTCCGCCATGGCCAGCATCTCTCGTTCGATCGCGAGCGCAACTATCCGTTGCCGAATCTTTTCGTTTCGATCCTGCAGCGCCTCGGCATCGAGGAAGACAAGTTCGCTACTTCAACCGGCACTATGCGCGGTCTCGACGTAGCGTAAATCAGCGCTTCTTCAGTTCTTCCATGTCTTCGAGCGTGCGAGGCCAGTCTTTGCCCAGCAGGCGCGATAAGCCGCGGTCCGCAAGCAGGCGTCCGCCGGTCTGGCAGTGCGCGCAGTAGTTCGTTTCGTTATCGGCGTAGCGGATTCGCTGGATTGGCTCTCCGCAGACCGGGCAGGGTTTTCCGAAGCGGCCGTGGACGGCCATGTCGTCGCGGAAGGCTGTAACTTTTTCCGGGAAGCCGCCGGCGGCTTCGCCCCCGAGACGATCGACCCACATCTTCAGGACGGCCCGAGTGGAATCGAACAGGCGCTGCCACTCCTCAGGGTTCAATTTCCGGGTCAGGAGAATGGGCGACAGCTTTGCGGCGTGCAGAATCTCATCGGAGTAGGCGTTGCCGATGCCGCTGAGAATTCGCGGATCAGTGAGCGCCCGTTTCAGCGTGTGGTTTTCGTGTGTCAGGGCTGAGCGGAAGGTATTAAGGTCGACGGAGAAAACGTCGACGCCGCCGGGGTCGCTCGCCATCATCTCGGCTTCGCTCCCGAACAACGTCAGCGAAGCGCGCCGCTTCGAACCGGCTTCAGTCAGCACGAGGGAGCCATTTGGAAAATCGAAAGCCGCAAGCTGATACTTGCCGCTGATCTTCGCGCCGGCAGGCTTCCAGTGCAGCCTGCCCGCGATCATCAAATGCAGGACGACCCAGAGATCGTCCTCGAAGCCGAACGCGATTCGTTTCCCCACGCGCCGGAGTGACAGGACGGTTTTGCCCTCGACTACCGAAGGCGGCGGCGCTACGCTGCGCAGCAGGAACGGACTTTTGATCCGGATGTTAGCGAGTGGCTTGCCGAGTACTCGCGTTTCGAGCGCGCCGAGATAGGCAGCTATGTCCGGCAATTCGGGCATCGTCAGCGAGCCTCCAGGTACCGGCTCACGCCCCGCACCAGAAAGACCCCACCCACTATGGAAAGCTTCAACCCGATCACGGAGCCCCATAGCCACATCAGGTCATGCTTTATGTCATAGGCCAGGAGAGTGAAGCCGACGGCGAGAATACCAGCTCCGGCCCACATCTCCTTCCGCGCGCGAGGACGGCCTTCGTATCTCCCGCGCACCGAGGGGTCGTACACGGTGCGCAGCGGTTCGCCGGCCTTTCCACGATGATCGTAAATCTCGCAGCAAAGAGAAGGATCGTGTGCGACGGTATGCTCGGCAAACTTCACCGCCGCCTCGAAGTCCGGCGCGATCTCGACTGTCGCTTCACCGGGCGGAGGAGTTCGGCGAGAAGCCTCAAGCACGAAAACGGAAAACTGCCCCGGCTGAACGATCTCCAGCCAGTGCGCAGGCGTCCGCGCCGGATCGTAAACCCGAACCCGCATCTCTACTTATTATCTGTGGTGAATCCGTGTTTATCGGTGGCCCATTTTTTTTACAGGCCGCCGCCGAAAACAGTCATCGGCGTGGTCGTTGACGAGCCCGACTGCCTGCATCCAGGCGTAAACGATCGTCGGTCCGACGAATTTAAAACCGCGCCCCTTCAGCTCCTTCGAGATTCGTTCGGAGAGTTCGGTCTTCACCGGCCGCGGGCCGACGGTCTGGATCGGCTTGCCATCCACGAAGTCCCAGACCCAGTTCGAGAAATCGTCTATTTGCAGGTACGCGCGCGCACTCAGGATCGCTGCTTCTATCTTCGATCGTGAGCGCACGATCGCGGCATCCTGCAGCAGCCGATCGACGTCACGCGCGGTGAATCGCGCGACCGCTACCGGATAAAAGCCGCGAAACGCTTTTCGAAACGCTTCGCGCTTTTTCAGAATCGTACTCCAGGAGAGGCCCGCCTGAAATCCATCCAGCACGAGCTTCTCCCAGAGCGCGCGGCTGTCGAATTCGGGTACACCCCACTCGGTATCGTGATAGTCGCGAAGCTCGGCGTTACCCTCGGCCCAACTGCATCGGTTCAATGGCTTCATGCAGCGAACAGGCTAACACCTTTCGCGTGCATGCGCTCGTGGTCGAGCAGCCACTTCTTTCGTTCGAGTCCGCCTCCGTAGCCGGTGAGCGACCCATTCGCGCCGATGACGCGATGACACGGCACGATGAGGCCGATGGGATTCGATCCATTCGCAAGACCCACTGCCCGCACCGCTTTCGGACGCTCGATCCGCTTCGCCAGCGTTCCGTAGGAAATGGAAGTTCCCACCGGAATATTGCGCAATTCATTCCAAACGCTGCGCTGGAAGGCGGTGCCTGTTGCCTCCGTTGCTATTTCGTCAATCGCGTTCACCTCACCCGCAAAGTATCGGCGCATAATTTCCCGGAGAGCGTGCGTGTTTTGCGCCGGATCGAGCGAGTACCGGCCCTTGCCGTAATGCCGATCGAGGAGCGTCGTCATTCGGGATTCGTAATCGTTCCAGTCGAGCGCGCGCACCCTCCCCGCCGCGTCGGTCACCAACAGCATTTCGCCGATCGGCGTGTCAACCCGATCCAGAAACAGCTTCAACACTTCAGACATAGCTACTCCTCATTTCAGAAATTCCGGCATCCGCGGCCCACAAATGCTGCGCCGCATACGCGCGCCAGGGCCGCCACGTTTCCGAGCGCGTCAGCAAACCCGGCACGGTCGGCCTCACCCCGTCCACCACCTCGGCGCCGCGCAGCAAACCAACGTCGGCGGCAGGGAAAGCATCGGTCTCTCTCAGAGCCCGCAGCGCGATGTACTGCGCTGTCCACTCGCCCACGCCCTTGATTTTTCGCAGCTTCGCGATCGCCTCTTCCATCGTGCCGAGCGGGCGGAACAGGGACGGATCGGCTACCGCCGCCTCAGCGACGCCTTTCAGAGCTGCGCGGCGCGCCTCGGGCATTCCCACTTCAATCGTCTTCGCGCTCGCCAACCGCGGCGCATCGGGAAATACATGGGTCAGGCGAGGATCAATGGCAAATTGCTTATGCACGCTCTCCCCATGCGCTTCCACGAGCTGACGAGCAAGCCCTCTTGCCGCCCCGACACTGACCTGCTGTCCGAGTACCGCGCGGACCGCGAGCTCGAATCCCTCCCACCCGCCCGGCGCCCGCAGTCCCGGACGCCGCGCGACAAGCGGGGCCAACCGCGGATCGAGTGAGAGATGTGAGTCGATTGTCTCGATATCCGCGCCCAGATCGAACAGCCTGCGAACGCGCCCCACAATCGCCGGCAGCGCCTGCACGCGCGGAAAACGAATCGTCACGCACAAACTCTGGCGCGCCGCCAAATGCGACACCTGCACACTTCCGGTGAAACCATCGATGCCCACTGTCCGCAGATAGCGGCCGTTCTCCACCACTTCCACCCCGGGTATAGCGCGCGCGGCGAGAAATCCCAGCATGGAATCCCAGTCATATGGCGGGCGATAGCGCAGCCGCAGAGTGACGCCTGCTTCGGCCGATGAAGTTTTCCTTCGCAACGCGCTCGGCGGCCGGCCGAACAGCCCCAGAAAAGTCTCATTGAAACGCCGGATGCTGCCGAAGCCCGCGGCGAGCGCTACTTCTGTCATCGGCATCTTCGTTTCCTGGATGAGTTGCTTCGCGAACAGAACGCGCCGCGTCTGCGCCACCGCGACCGGTGAGGCGCCCAGATGCTGCACAAACAGCCTCCGCAGATGCCGCTCGCCGATTCCGAGCCGTTCCGCCAATGCTTCCACGCCCGCTTCGGAACCATCGAGAGCGCCATCCGTAATCAAAGCGAGCGCGCGTGAAACCGTGTTCGATGTCCCGCGCCACGACGCGAGATCCGGCGCGGTCTCCGGGCGGCAGCGCAGGCAGGGACGGTATCCCGCCTCCTGCGCCGCGGCCGCCGAGCCGAAAAATTCGCAATTCACATAGTTCGGCGTTCGCGCGGGACAAACGGGCCGGCAATAGATCCCGGTCGTTTTGACGCCAACGAACAGAAGGCCGTCAAATCGCGGGTCCCGGCTCTCCAGCGCCCGGTAACAGGTCTCCTTGTCCGGCAGCTCCATGAACACATTTTCGCAGTGTCGCCTGCTCCCTACTGGCGGTTTTCGGACATGATCATTTTCGGGTTCCCGCATCAGCTATTGAGATACTGGTGGGCGGCGATCTCACTCGTTATGAAAGCTCTGTTGTTGCTGTTCCTCGCGTTGCCGCTGGTCGCGGCCGATATCCCGCGGACATGGGAGAAGTCCGCCGTCGAATCTCTGGAAGTGCCCCTCGCGCGTCCGGAGTTTTCGGCGATTCACATCAGCGAGGAAGCTTACTACAAAATTCCCGAGCGCGTCATTTACAAGTCGTATCCGGTCTATGCGCCGGGACGTGAGCCCGCAGGTTACATGGAACACCTGCGCACCCTGGATCCCGTGGTGGCGTTCGATGCTTCAAAGATCACCACGCCGGCGGATTGGATCGCCGCCGGTGAGATCGTCTTCAACGCGCCGACTTCGTTCAATCCGGTTTTCTTCACCCCGCAGAATCTCCAGGACCCGGAATACATCCGCAAAGCCGGGGTTCCCGTCGCGAAGGACGGCACGATTCCATTCGCCAGTTGGGTGATTCGCAAGAAAGGTACTGTTGAGCTCGGATCGATGGGATGCGTGACCTGTCACACCCGGGTCATGTCCGATGGAACGGTGATCGCAGGCGCTCAGGGCAATAATCCGAGTGATCGCGAAGGCGCTATGCTGCTGCGCGCGTCGGCGCAGGCGATGGGGCCGGACCGTATCCTGGCGCAGGTCCGGAAGTTCGCGCTGCAGTTCGAATCGCCGTGGGCGGAGAACGATCTCAATCGCGCGACCGAGAAGATGAGCCTTGACGAATTCATCGCAGCGGGCGAAGCAATCCCCCCCGGCGTGACCGCGCGCGCCAACACCAGCATGCTGCTGCCGCCGCAGATTCCGGATCTGATCGGCGTGAGCGAGAGAAAGTTTCTCGACCATACAGGCCTGATCCGCCAGCGCAGCATTGGCGATCTGATGCGTTACAGCACGCTCGCGCAGGATATGTTCAACGCGGACCGCTACGGCGCCTCCGCGCCTGCGCCCACGCAGATGCCCGGCGCGCGATACAGCGACGCGGAACTCTACGCGCTCGCCAGCTATCTTTATTCACTCAAGCCGCCGGCCAACCCCAATCCATTCGATGCGTCCGCGCGTCGCGGCCAGAAGCTGTTTGAGCGAGAGACGTGCGTGAACTGTCACACGCCGCCGCTCTACACGAACAACAAGCTGGTGCCGGCGGATGGCTTCGAGGCTCCGGCTTCGGATGAGGTAGTGAGCCGCCACATCGGCGTGGACCCGCGCTACGCGCTCGATAGCCACAAAGGCACAGGCTTCTATAAGGTGCCGTCGCTCAAGGGCGTCTGGTATCGCGGGCCGCTCGGGCACACCGGCGCCGCGATGACGCTGGAAGAATGGCTCGATCCCGCGCGCCTGAATTCCGATTACGTCCCGACGGGCTTCAAAGGCTACGACGGTAAGGCCCGCTCCATCCCCGGTCATCCCTTCGGTCTCAAGCTGACGCCGGCGGAGAAGAAGGATCTGATCTCGTTCCTGCGGACGCTGTAGCCAGCCACTCGGATAGTTCGAGCGCTGGACCACACTGGGCCAGGCGCTCTTCGAGCGATTCATGATTGCCCCAGATCACGTCGGGCGATTCACGCGCGAGTTTCTCGATCCGGTGGCAGCCGAGAACTTTATCGCGCTCTGCGTAGAATCCGTACGATCGGCACGCAACGGGCCGTGCAGCATAGATGAGGCACGCGCCGGAATCCGTATCGAGCAGCGGACAGACCACCGGACGCGTCTTCTGAGCGGAATCGTGGATACGCTGTCGCAGAACCACGGCTGTTTCGTCAGAGAGCGCGCCAATCGCGCCCTCAATCAACAGCCACTCATCCCGCGTGACCCGCGGCACAGACGCCAGATGT